>Ga0302321_100001464_pt1 | contig 20189 bp, 37 predicted proteins | sample Fen_T0_1_FD_202505 | JGI IMG/M metagenome (GOLD analysis project Ga0302321, IMG submission 202505) | Peat permafrost microbial communities from Stordalen Mire near Abisko, Sweden - Fen_T0_1 | ecosystem: Environmental > Terrestrial > Soil > Wetlands > Permafrost | place: Sweden: Abisko...
CGGGCCGCCGATTAGCTAGTATTCGTTAGCCCGCATGGATATTGCCGGACCCGACCTCAAGCGCGCATCGGAATGCGAGGCAGTGCTTCGCTCACTTCCCATGTGGTTCGGAATTGAACGTGCTTTGCTCATGTATGCCCGAGACTCGGCGATCATGCCTACCTTCGGGCTTACAGACGGGTCCACCGTGGTCGGATTCCTTACATTACGTGAACACTTCCCTGATGCTTGGGACATCCATTGCATCGCGATCAGGGCAGACTTTCGGGGCCAAGGACACGGCTCCCGTCTTCTCAGCCATGCTGAAGCTTGGCTTCGGGGGCAAAACGTCCGATTCCTGCAGGTCAAGACCGTCGCAGATACGAGCCCGGACCCATACTACGAACAAACGCGGGAGTTTTATCGCCGGCGTGGATTCACGCCGATTGAGATATTCCCAACCCTTTGGGATGCTCATAATCCCGCGTTACAGTCCATCAAGGTCCTGTATGCGGGCTAACCCATCGCTCAACGCGGACGTCCCGCGTGCGGGCGCTGCTCGCCGGGCAGCGGGCCGCCGGTTAGCTTCGGTTCGTTATGCGGCGATCCGGGGCGGACGACGTCCGAGATCGGCCAAGGCCGAACATTCGCCGCGCTGCAGACTGGCGCGATTGAGACCCGCCACGTTGACGAGAGCGCGTACACGGCTTCCATTACGACGATGGTTGACAGTCATTCGGGACGACCTGTGATCGCTATTCGAGGGGCGAGCATGATGCGCATTGCGATCGGCAGATTGGCGCTCGACACCGGGTGTCGAATACTGTCATTTCTGTTTTGCTTGTCGATGAGCGCTTGTGTCTATGTTGGCGGTCAGGCATACCCCTCTGCGTGGCCTGCGCAAACGAATCATGGAGGTTGTTCGTTGATTGCAGGAACCTATGCCGACGCCGGCGAGCGAATTGGTGCCAACTCCTTTGGATTTGATTCACTCAGTTCGGCGTTCGGCCACTACAAATCGCTTCCCTTTCCCCCTCCGACTGATTGGGTTGCAATCTCGTTCGGGGGCGACGCGGTGATGAACGTCAAAGTTGGGGCCAAAGATCGGGATGCCGGCGCGATGCAATTTTCGGCCAATGCCGGTGAGCTCAAATGCCAATGGGGAGCGATCGAAATCAGCAGCTCAAAGTCTTCTGCCGCCGAGCAAGTTGCGGGATGGGAGTTCGACACAATCTTGCTTTCTAAAGCTTCCGATGGATCGTTGATTCTCAAACGATCGAGTTCGGCGCTCGGGGTCACGGGCGGCTTCATACCGATTATCGCAACGGATACCGTCAGCTGGTCTCGCTTTGCGATCATCAATTCCAACTAAGTCTGGCTTGTGTCGTGCGGGAGTCCATCCGAATTGCGCCGCATGAGCACTGTCGACGATCAAAGTTGTCCGGAAGCCAAATCGAATGCCGTCTAACCACTCGCTCAACCGGACCTCGCGCCGTCCGCTCGCGGCCAGTTAGCTTGGTTCGTTAGGCGTTGGAAACAGCCGTCGCCTTAGGCATGCGCGTACCATTGAGTGACCACAGATCTACGGGAGATTTCACTTGTGCCAATGAACTTACGTTCTCGGATCTTCGGTGCTCTGTTGATTTGTTGCCTGCCGTTAGTTGCAAGTGCCCATGATGCGCTGCTGATCAAGCCGCTCGCCGAAAGAAAAATGACTGAATTGCCTCCGGGGCCTTTGGTCTGGCTGATTGAGACCTTCGATTCGGTTGCATCTGCGAAAGCTGCCGAGGGGCCTGGTCGCTCGTCGTGGAGTCCGAAGGCAAGGTTTGGCTGTTCTCGCTCGGGAATACTAGCGCCCGGTCGTCCTTCGGAACAAGAGTGGCAGAAGTCGGGCCCATTCCTCGGATCAGTGCCAAGACGTATCTTCTCCGGATAAATGATGCGAGTGGCCCCCCTGGTAGCGTCACGGCAATTCACAGTCACCCGGGATCGGAGGCTTTCTTTGTGCTGTCCGGGGAGCAAAGTATCCGCAGCGCGTCCAGGGTCATGAGAGTGACCGCAGGGCATACTGAGCCTGGCCAAGGTGCGGAGAATGCCATGGAGGTCTCGAGTAGCGGCTCCGTGGACCTGCACGCGCTGGTAATGTTCGTGGTCGATGCTGACAAACCGTTTTCGTCGCCGGCAACGCTGCAGTAAATGCGTCGCCGCCTAACCCGTCGCTCAACGCGGACGTCCCGCATGCGGGCGCCGCGCGCCGGGCGGCGGGCCGCCGGTTAGCTCCATTCCGTTAGGCCTCTTCCAGTGACTCTCAAGATCCTCGCATTGCTGTTGCTGTTCATATCCGCAGTGTCCACTTCGGCTGGTGACACGGGCAGTTTGCAATTGTTCTACTGCATCCATTCGGAGCACAACTGTGTGGATCCTTCGGCGGCAATCCCATCCAATCACGCAAAGGCAGTGGCGGTCGCCGAGAAAGCTCTTTCGAGCAACGATGATTTCGTGGGCTTCATCGACGCTCACGAAACCACTTTGCAGTTCTATGTCGATGGTGCGGATTCCGTTTGGGTGGACATGCCCGTGCCGGAGCGGAAAGGTTCCTATGGAGTGCACATCAATCGAGCCAAGGCGCTCCAGATTATCAGTCGCCTATCGCCGCCCCTCTCTCGGTACCGTTCGGAGCTGCACCTGGAGTTCAAAGAATGGGACTAGTACCGGTACTGGATTGGCTTGAGTCCAAGCGGCCTAACCCGTCGCTCGACGCGGACGTCCCGCGCGCGGGCGCTGCGCGCCGGGCCGCGGGCCGCCGGTCAGCTAGCTTGGGTTAGGCCGCTTTGGTCGCGACCCACACGAGCCGCTGGATGTTCCAGCAAGCCTATGCAAGCCTCTCGGGCCAGCTCGCCGAGATGCCGCCATTCCTCCACCATGCTCTTGCTGGGCTACCGACCGAGCTACTTCAACGTCTGCCCGCGGATGACAAGTCGCCGCTGTTGGAGCACCTCTGGCACATTCGTGATTGCGAGTCCGACCTTTATGGTTTGCGCATTCATCGGGTACTCCGCGAGTCTCGGCCAAACCTGGATCCGGTCGACGTCGGCAATTGGCCCGCTGAGCGGGGCTATTTGCAGCGTGACGGCAACGTCGCCATAGCTGAGTTTGCGGCCTTGCGTAACGAATTGATCTCCTACTTGAGCCAACTCGAAGAAGCGTCCATTTCTCGCGTTGGTATTCAGTTTGGTGGCACCGAAATCAACGTCCTTGGCCTGGTCGAACAGGTTGCGGATCACGACCGCGATCATCGCTGGCGCATTGCCGCAATTCTTCGCAGTTTCGTTGGTAGGTCATGAGTAAGCGGCCTAACCCGTCGCTCAACACGGACGTCTCGCGTGCGGGCGGTGCGCCCGCCGCAGCGGCTCGCCCGTTTGCTCCATTCCGTTAGCCGTCAGAAGCGAGCGCCTGCCGTCGGTTTGAGAGTCCCCACATGGTCAACGTCGCCGACGCGAGCACTCCCGAACAGCTGGACGCTGTGCGCGAACTCATACGCTCGTTCATTGCATGGCATCGCGAGCGCCACATTCAGGACCTGCAGCTCATCGACGAATACTTTGACACCGCCGCGTTCGATGAGGAACTTCGGACACTTCCCGGCGAGTACGCACCACCGCGAGGACGCCTGCTCCTCGCCACTGTGGGGCAACAGCCCGCAGGGTGTGTTGCGCTTCGGTCCATTGATAGCGAGTACTGCGAAATGAAGCGCATGTTCGTCTACCCATCCTTCCATGGCCAGGGCGCTGGTCTGGCGCTAGCGCGGCGACTCATCGAGAATGCTCGCACGGCCGGGTATCGCGTCATGCGCCTGGACACGAGCATCCGGCAGGCCGAGGCGAAGGGGTTGTATGCTCGCCTGGGCTTTCGCATCATCGAGCCGTATTACGAACTTCCCCAGACAATGCGCGATTGGTTGGTTTTCATGGAGCTTGAGATTTGAATGACACGCCCGTCACTCAAGCCGCATCGTGTTGACGGCTAACCCGGCGCTCAACACGGACGTCCCGCGTGCGGGGGCTGCGCCCGCCGCTGCGGGCCGTCGGTTAGCTTTAGTCCGTTGGGCGGCAAGAGCGCGTGTCGAGCGCTAAGAGGGAGTCATGCTGAGAGGCGGATGTCTGTGTGGCGGGATCCGATACGAGATCGCTGGCCGTGTCGGAGAGGCTCTGTACTGTCATTGCTCAATGTGCCGCAAGTCTCACGGTACAGCTTTCCGGGCGAGGCTTTCGGTTCCAAAATCGTCTTTTCGCTTTGTTCGAGGCGAGGACTTGTTGACGAGTTACCGCTCCTCCGAGGACACGACAAAGAGGTTCTGCCGGATTTGCGGTTCGCCGATTGTGAACTCCTGGGACCCTGAACCAGATAGCTATGGATTGGCCATGGGCTCGCTTGATGATGACCCAGGGGTAAGGCCCTTGTGCCACGAATTCGTAGGCTCAAAGGCGCCGTGGTACGAGATCACGGACAGCTTGCCGCAGTATCAGGAGTTTCCGGAGTCCTGACTCTTGGCATCATCGATCTCATCATCTTGCAGAGTGCATAGACGCGTGCCGCCCAGCCCCGCGTTCGAGCGGACCCTTCGGCAAACGGCTCCTTTCGATTTGTGTGTGCGCGGGCGGCGGGCTGCTCAACTTGGACGGTAAGCCGCAGCTATGACACAACGCGCTGTCGGAATCGGCGTCGTTGCGGTAGGCGTCGCCACATTCTTTGCCGGCCTGTTCGGCCTTGCCGGCGAAGGCTCGATGTTTCCAGCTGCGGCTGGCATCGCAATCTTGATTTCTGGTGCCGTGGTTCTTATCTATGCAGGGCGCAATGTGGCGATGGTGCCGCCACACTGCAGTGTCATTGCCATTTCAGCTATTGGTGCTGCCCTACATGCGTACGAGTCGCTTTGGAAGGCTGCAGGCGGCCCGTCGGTCGGGTTCTTTCTCTGGGGCCTCAGCCCATATTTCCTGTGTTTATTCGTAGCGATGTCGTCCAAATCGCCAGTTCCTGCGGCAGTCGGTGCGGCGATCGCCCTGTTGTTCGACTTGCTCACGCATTACAGCGTATTTGTGCATCCAACTAGTTCCACCGCTGCACTCGCGTTAATATTTACGCCACTATGGAACACACTGGTTTTCGCCCCAATTGGTATCCTCGTCACTTGGCTGATTCTCCGCCAACGTGCTCAACACAGTGAAGCTGCGCCCTAACCCGTCGCTCAAAACGGACGTCCCGCGTGCGGGGGCTGCGCCCGCCGCAGCCAGCCTTTGGTTACCTCCAGTCCGTTAGGCGTCAGGCATCGCTGCCCGCCATGTCATCACACATAGCATCCTGCAGTTGCGGGCAACTCACCGCAACAATCTCCGAACCGCCCATCCGCGTTTCCGTGTGCCACTGTTTGGCTTGTCAGCGCCGCACCGGCAGTGTTTTTGGTGCACAAGCGCGCTTTAGTAAGAAGTGTGTGACGATCAGTGGCCAGTCCAGGCAGTATGTTCGGGTTGGCGATGCTGGCAGTCGGATAACATTTCACTTCTGCCCGGAGTGTGGTGCGACGGTCTACTGGGCTCTCCAAGGTCCTGAAGAGCACGTTGCAATTCCAGTCGGCGCGTTCGCGGAACCGGGATTTCCGCCACCTGCATTCTCGGTTTACGAGGAGCGCATGCATTCCTGGGTCAGAATGCCCGACGACATAGAGCACATGCCCTGACGAGATATCTGACGCCTTACCTCGCGCTCAACTGGACGTGGATCGAGCAGTTCGGAGGCCGATACGTCGCACGCGCTGGAGCTGATGTGCTGATCGCCATCGAAGGTAGTTAACCATCGTGCCTAACCCGTCGCTCAACACGATGTCCCGCGTGCGAGAGACGCGCCCGCCGCAGCAGGCCGCCGGTTAGCTACATTCCGTAGGGCCTCACACAAAGGAATTGCGGACATGATCACCGTTTTCGGCGAAGGGAGAGGGTTCCGGGTCGTGTGGCTGCTGGAGGAGATGGGGCTCGCGTACCAGCTGAGGCCGGTGGACCTGCTCGCCGGCGTCGAGAATGACGCGGAGTTTCTGGCCATCAACCCCGCCGGCTTCATTCCGGCGATCAGGGACGGCGACGTCACGATGGTCGAGTCGATTGCGATCATGGAGTACCTGATGGCCCGCTACGGACCGACGCCGCTCGCGCCCGACGCGCACAATTCAGCTTTCCCAGCATATCAACAGTTTCTTCACCTCGGCGAAGCCGGCCTTGCCGCCTCCATCTACTTCGTTGTCGTCAGCCGCAATCTCGCGCCCGAGGCCGCGCGGCAGAACTGGAGCGCCAGCAAGGCGCTCGAAGTATTCGAAAGTCGGCTGGGGTTGGTGACCCGGCAGCTCGCGCACTCGCCCTATCTGGCGGGCGATACATTCACGGCCGCCGACATTTCGGTGACATACGCCCTGGAGTTGGCCCAAAGAGGTGGCGGAATCGCCCTCGGAGAAGCCGAGCGGGCCTACGTGGTCCGCACCAGCGCGCGCGACGCCTACAAGCGGGCAATGGAAACTTGTCACGCCACGAGGGCGTGGGCGGCCGAAGCGTCCCGTCGATGACGGCTTTTGGCGTTCGACCGAATACGAAGCGAAGGCCATCTTGAGTCCACTCAATCGCCTCGGAGAAGCAAGCAATGGCAACAATACGCGAAGGCAACAAGCCAGTCCTGATGGTTGTAGACGTGCAGGTTGGGGTAGTGAAGGAGGCCTGGGACGCGCAGCGCGTCATCGGCAGCGTTTCGCGCGCCGTCGAACGCGCTCGATCCGAAGGCGTACCAGTGATCTGGGTGCAGCACTCCAGCGATGAACTTCCAACAGGTTCCGCCCAGTGGCAATGGGTTCCCGAACTGGTGCCATCCGATGGCGAATCATTGATACACAAGCAGTTCAACTCTGCCTTCGAGCAGACGTCACTCGATTCTGAACTTGCCCGTCTCGGTGCCACCCACATCGTGCTCGCTGGCGCAGCGACGAACTGGTGCATTCGGGCCACTGCGTACGGGGCGCTGGATCGCGGATATGACCTGACGCTCGTAAAGGATGCGCACACGACTGGGTCAATGCAGCTCGAAGGTGGCGTAACGATCGAGGCAGCGAACGTGATTCGAGAACTCAACATCGCCATGGCATGGCTCGAGTATCCTGGCCGCAAGAATGGTGTTGCTGGCTCATACGAGCTCAACTTCGCGATGCCTGGCGGTGTCAAGTAGGCGGCAATGGCTCTCATGGCACCAAATGCGGTCCGTCGCTCAACGCGTACATCCCGCGTGCACAGGCTGCGCCCGGCGTACGGGGCCGTCGGTTGGGTAGCGCCTTAGGCGTCCACTATGGCCTTCGCACTACTACTCGTCACCGGAGTCGCTGTACCTGTGACCATCCAGCTTCTCGTTTGACGCTATTGGCTTTCGGTTTTCCTCAGCATTGTCGCGACCTTGATTGTTTGGATACCTACGTCTCTACTTTTCGCGTTTGCGATGACACATCCCGTTGTTGGTGACGGTGATTGGTCAAATGTGGAAACGGTATTGGCCGCTGCTCTCATTGCGCAGGTTGTTGCGATCTATCTTAGGCGCTTCCGTTAACGATCTACCTTGCTTGGCCAACGCAGGTTCACTCTAGGGAAGGATTTGTGCAAAATCATCGCAATATTGTGTTTCCCGTCGCACTAGGGTGTATCGGCGTGATTCTTGCGCAGACCGCCGAGCCTTTTGTCGAAGAAACTGAGCGGATGCCGCTCGCAGGATGAGCCCCTCGTCGAGACATGGGATGGCAAACAGCTTCGCTTCGAGACGCAAGGCCGCCCGAACGTGAATGTGCAGCGAAGGAACGCGGATTGCGAGACCGTGCGCCTAACCCGCCGCATGCGTGCGTACCTTCAATCCCGCCTGGTCAAGATCGGCCTCGGCTTGCTCGTCGTTGGCACTGGCCCGCTCGTGTTCGTTGTCGCTGCGGTGGCACTTGGGCTGTGGCCCGATCCAAATCCCAATCCCATCGGTCCGGGCTTGTTATCCTTTTTCACGTTCTGGCCCGCCGTCATTTGCATTGTCGTTGGAGTGATTCGACATGTTCGCGATCAAGGTCGAAGTCAGGGACACTAGCGCGAGGTCCTTCTCGTTCCGGCATCAAAAGACGATGTATGGTGGCAAGCGAATCGCCCGGGGCGACACAATCTTCCTGTTCGCCAGCGAGAACGAAGGTGGTCTTGGGCTCTTTGCCTGTGGCATCGTCACGTCGGCCACACCGACGCCACGAAAGCCCAACGTCGCCAGGCAGACGCCTCGCGCCAGTGTCACCGTCAAGAGCATTGCCCTAACAAAGCGCAGACTAGGCCGTACCGAGCTGCGCCAGTTTAGGACATGGGACGACGGTCGACCTGAGACCGAACTCAACTTTAAGCTCTATCGCCAAGCAACGAACAAGATTGTCGGCATCTCCAATGAGACCGCGGCATTCCTGCGCGGATTGCTTTAGCGCAAAACGGTTCGGTAACTCCGTGTCAGCACAACGTCCGTCCCAGGTGGCGTCTAACCCGTCGCTGAACACGGACTTCCCGGGGGGCCGCGCCCGCCGCCGCGAGCGGCCGGCGAGCTTCATTTCGTCATACGCCGCGATTGCATCGGTCACTCTCGACAGGAGGTTGGAATGGACCTATCGAATGCTACAGTTGCCCAAGTGATGATTCCGGTCGAAGATTTTGATCGTGGCGTTTCGTTCTATCGAGACGTCTTAGGCATTCCCTTGCTATTCGCCGCCCCACCACAAATGGCCTTTTTCATGTGTGGAACGGTGCGCTTGCTCGTGGGCGCTGTCCCCACAGGACAAAGAGCACAACGTGGGTCCGCGATTTACTTCAGGGTTTCCGATATTCACTCCGTCTTTAGTTCGCTCGGTGCGAAGGATGTTCCGTTTCTGGCTACTCCACATGTGGTCAACCGAGGCCCGCACTCGGAAACGTGGCTAGCTGGATTCACGGACCCGGACGGCAATCAATTGGCGCTAATGGCCGAGGTGGCGCTTAGCGGTGCATGACTGCGCAACGGGGTCCTAGGAATGAACGATCCGCACTCGTTCAACCCGCGCGTCAGGCGGTACACCCGTCAGCACAATGACATCTTTAGGGACATCCGTGAACATTGAACGCATCTTTATCCGTCCACCGGGCGGCAACCCGACGGTCGAGCGCAAGTCTGTTCGCGTCGTCGCAGGCGATGGAATCGAAGGCGACCGCTATTTTGGCGCCCATGACGAACCTGGCTCGAACATCACGTTCGTCGAGGCCGAAGAGATCGAGGCGTTTGCCCAGAAGCATCGGCGACCAGTGGATCTATCTGTAACCGGAAGGAACGTCGTCACCCGTGGCGTACGCCTGAACGAACTTGTAGGCCGCGAGTTCACCGTCGGCTCAGTCCGCTTTCGCGGAGTCGAACTCTGTGAACCGTGCCTAACCTTGGGCGAAGCGCTTGCCTCACCAACGCTGTCGCCCGCCCATGTCGTCAAGCACTGGGTGCATCGTGGCGGGCTGCGGGCCGACGCGTTAACCGGCGGCGAGTTGTCTGTTGGGGCGGAGTTTCAACGTGTCGCCTAATTTGTCGCTCAACTAGGACGTCCCCCCTGCGGGGCTGCCGCGGCGGAGATTGCCGTATCAAACTCGAAATCGACCTTGTCGCCTGTCTCCCGCATCGCTCTCGCCCTACTGTTGACGGCTCCGCAACTCCAGGCGGCAATTGTACTTAATGCGGTTCGCGGTCGAGCCGCTGACGACCAACGGAAAACGGTTCCAGGACTTCCGCTACCAGGTCCGTCAACTCGATGAATCGCTGAGAGCAAAGGGGCCAACCGCGCCTCTAGCGGTAGTAGATGACAAGAACCTCGAGAAGGACATTCGAAATGACTGCGCAATCGTCGCATACAAACGCCATGCCGTAGACCAACTCTGCGGCGGGCACATTTCTTCGCTTGGCGCGTACGATGCAGAATCTGACTCGTTCCTTGTTCTGTACGTGAATCCTGCCAGCGCACGCTGGGCCTGGATGCCATCGGAAACGCTTATTAAGGACATGCGGACATTCGACACAGTTGAGAATCGTGGGTATATTTTCATTCAGTCGCCCTGAGTCCTTTGGGCGTGCCGAGGGGATGCCGCTGCAGCCATATATCGCGCCACTGAATTGAAGGGGATGCCGATGCTGTTGAACAAAGCAGCAAATCGCGATTGGAACGCAACGGACTATCCGGGAATTGAGCGCAGCCTGTTTCGACGCAACGAAACCGGGGGTCGCTCCTCGGTTGTGCGGCTGGCCCGAGGATCACGCTTTCCGCGCCATGCCCATCAAGGTACGGAGGAAGTTTTAGTCCTCTCTGGGACGGTGTCGATCGGCAGCGCCTACCCGGTCGCTTAGGCGGACGTCGCGCATGCGGGGGCTGTGCCCATGGGCGGTCCGCCGGCTGACTTGATCCATCACGCATCTCGCACCCGGAGGAACGCCATGCCCACCTTCGACGAAGAAATCGCGCGCCGCCTACAGGAAGCGGCTGATTCTGGGGAGCTTAGCCAAGCCAAAGGGTACGGCAAACCCTTTCCCGAGGATCCCGGATGGGACGCGACCCCGGCGGCGCTTCGCCTGCCCATGAAGATACTCAAGGACGCGGGAGCCATACCTCCAGAAGTTGCACTGTTTCACGACCGGGCGCGCCTACGGACATCGATCAACACTACAACGGCCCCCAACGAACGCCTGAAATTGCAGCGTCAGCTCGCTGAGATTGAGCAACAGATAGCGTTACGACTTGAAATGCTGCAAATTGGGTCAAAAATATGACTCCACGGATGAGGTTGCTTCCCGCGCAGCGGGCCGCCGGTTTGCTCTATTCCGATAGACGTCATTCAAGACATCGAGGTGGCCACGATGTGTCGCAACATCAAAACACTTTTCAATTTTGCTCCTCCCGTAACGGAAGACGAAATCCGGGCAGCCTCGCTGCAATTTGTGCGTAAAGTGAGTGGCTTCAATAAGCCATCCAAATCCAACGAGGCAGCATTTCTTGCAGCGGTTGATCGGATCACCGCGGTCTCCGGTGAACTCCTCGGCTCGCTGGAAACAAACGCCCCTCCGAGGTACCGCGAAATTGAAGCCTCCAAGGCACGTGAACGTTCTGCCAAGCGATTCCCAAGGTAGCGACTTGCCCCGTAATCTGTCGCTCTACACGGACGACTCGCATTTAGTGGCCGAGTCCCTCGCAACGGGCCGCCGGCCAGCTTCAGTTCGTTAAGGTGCAACTTTGACAGATAATCTAGGCCCATGCCCAACGCAATGAAGATCGTGCTCGGTGTTCTCGTCGGACTGGTGGTCTGGTTCGTCGTGGCTACCTTTGGCAATTTCGCCATCCGCGGGTTGGTTGCGGGCTATGCCGAAGCTGAGCCCGCAATGCGGTTTACATTGCCCATGCTGCTCGCCCGCCTCGGCTTGGGCGCCGTCAGCTCAGTGGCCGCAGGCTTTGCTTGTGCTGCACTATTGCGCTCGGTTCCCGTCGCGGTCAAATTCTTGGCGGGGCTGCTCGTAATTTTCTTTGTTCCTGTGCATTATTCGTTGTGGACGCAATTTCCGCTCTGGTACCACGCGGTCTTCCTGGTCTCCCTCGCACCGCTTGCGCTGCTCGGTGCCAGGTTAGCGCGGCCACTCGCCTCGGCGGCAAACGGTGCGGCCTAACTCGCCACTCAACGCAGACGTCCCGCAAGGGTGAAATGAGCTCACGAGCGGTGCGCCGGTTGGCTGATTTCGTTAGGCCGCATGACACCCTAGGTCCCGGACACCAATGGAAGTGAACAATTGATCCATGGCAAATATTCTCGCCGGTGTCTTCGCCATAGTGTTGTGTCTCATCAATGCCGCAGTGTGGACATTCATATCCGATAGGCCACTCGTGGGTCTTGGGTGGGTATTGGCTGCATGCGCCTGCGTATGGCTGCAAAAATGGTCGCGCGGATAGCGCCGGCCGACGTGCGCCCGCCGCAGCGGGCCGCTGGTTAGCTCCAATTCGTTAGCGCGCACCAAAGGCATCAGCGCGATGAGAAATTTGATCGCTTTCGTTGTCCTGCTTGGTCTCGGTTGGTATGGCTATTCCCAATATCAACGACGCGCCGAACTTACTGGAGCCGCCGACTTCCCACCGCCATTCAACAGGCCGTCACCTGCGCCGCACACCAGCACCCCAGGGACGGCGTACAAGTGTGACGGCCGCGTCTATTGTTCCCAGATGACCTCATGTGCTGAGGCGACGTACTTCCTTCAGAATTGTCCTGGCACGAAAATGGATGGAAACAACGACGGCATCCCCTGCGAGAAGCAATGGTGCAAGTAGCCACCCCATTGTCGGTGCAGGGATTCGGGCCGTTGTTGTGCCCTAACCCGGCGCTCAACGCGGACGTCCTCTATGCGATGCAACGCTGTTGCCGTCTGCTCACCACGGGCGTAGTGTTCGAATGCTGGCGTTGCGGAGGCGACTATGTCCGATCCCGTTGATGCGCTGGTGACCGATCTTCTTGAATGGATTGGTCCCCGCACCCGACCGTACACCGAAGTCATCGACGTTTGGCGCACGTCATGCCCTCGATTGCCCGTGTGGGAAGAGGCCAATGCACGCGGTTATGTCGTTCGCGAGCACTTGCCGGGAATCGGCGCGATCATATCGGTCTCTCCCACCGGCCTTGCTCATCTGAACGAACGCCGTCGCGGGTTTCAAAAGCACAATGGCGCCTAACCCGTTACTCAACGCCGACGCCCCGCATGCGGGGGCTGCGCCTGCGCAGCTCTCCTCCGGTACCCTCCATTTCGTTGGGCCGCGATCCAAACACTCACTTCGATGAAGCGATTTGCTATTGCCGCGTCTTTTGCCCTGGTTGGCTATCTTGTCGCGGCGGTTGCCGGTTATTTTCTTATCGGCCTGCTTTCGTCCAACTCGCACGATCGCTCGGTGGAGGCAGCAATGACCAGCGCATTTGTCTTCGGTCCCCTCGGCGCCGTTGTGGCATTTGTCATTGGATTCATTCGTGGCGGTCGCAATGTCGGCCAGACCAACGCGGGGGGCTAGGCCCGATGGTGCAACTGGCGCGGCTTAACGCGTCGCTCAGCACGGATGCCCCTCATGCGAAGGCTGCGCCCCGCGCGGCGTGCTGCTGGTTAGCTACAATCCGTCGGACTTCAGGAGAGCGATATTAAGCGCATGTGGACAATCATTGGCGTCGCCGATGTGCCCGCAAGCTTCAAGTGGTACCAGGCTCTCCTTGGTCTGCGAACGACGACTCCCGGTCACCATGACTTCGGGCAAGTCCTCGATTCGGATGGAACGGTCTTGCTCTGCCTCCACCAGTGGGGTACCCACGAGCATCCTTCGTTGGCGAGCCCCGATTACGCCAAGCCTGGTAACGGCCTCCTCTTGTTCTTCCGTGTCGATGAATTCGGCAAGGCTTTGCCAAGGGCACGTTCTCTCGTCAGCCGATTGCAAGAAGAGTCCCATATGAACCCGAGTACTGGAACTATGGAGTTTTCACTCCGTGATCCCGACGGCTACTACGTCACGATCAGTTCGCTCAACGGGGCATAGCCCGTCGCTCAACGCGGAACGAACCTTTCTGCCGGTTCCATCGACAACCTCAAGCGGGAATCGAAGATGCTCCAGGGATTATGTCACTGCGGATCTGTTCAATGGCAGTTCCACGGAATGCCAGAGTCGGCGACGTCTTGTAACTGTTCGGCATGTCGTCGCTATGGCGCGCTGTGGGCATACGACTACGAGGGCGAAGGGATCCACGTCTCGGGTGCCACCAAGGCCTATGTCCGTGGCGATTCACTCGGGTTTCACTTTTGCCCCAAGTGTGGCTGCGTCGCCTACTGGCGCTCCCTGGAGCCGAACAAGGAAGGCCGCCGCCGAATTGCGGTGAACCTCCGTCTGACGGAACCCGAAACCATAGCTCACCTCCCGATCGACCACTTCGATGGATTGGACAAATGGGAAGACCTGCCACGGGACGGACGATGCATCCGCGACCTTTGGTTCTAGCGGTTCAACTGTGAACTTCACGGAAGACGTCCCATGACCATCCAAAGCTTCGAAATTCTCTCTGTGCCGGTAAGCGACCAGCAGCGCGCGAAGAACTTCTACCGCGACGTCCTGGGTTTCGCTCTGGTCCGAGAGGAACCGATGGGACCAGGGACGACCTGGATCCAGTTGGCGCCGCAGGGACAAAGCGTAACGATCGCACTGGTTACGTGGTTTGAACGGATGAAGCCTGGCGGACTGCAAGGTGTCATGGTGAACACGGAAGACATCGATGCCGAACACAAATTGCTGCGCAGCCGCGGTTTGGCGATTGGCGAGATCAAGCAGGAACCCTGGGGTCGCTACGCCATGTTCACCGATCCGGACGGAAACGGCTGGATACTACGCGAGCCGCCGGTTAGGTAATATCCTCCGTCATCTTCCCCGAAGGAACCAACGCATGTCCGATCGCACCGTTCGCCTTCATCGAGTACTCCGTTCCAAGCCCGAGAAGGTCTATCGCGCCTTCCTCGAAGCCGGCGCCATGGCCAAGTGGCTCCCTCCTTTTGGCTTTACCTGCACCGTGCACCACATGGACGCTCGCGCAGGTGGCACATTCCGGATGTCGTTCCAGAACTTCTCTACCGGCAATGGACATGCATTCGGCGGCGAGTACATCGAGCTGGTCCCGAACCAGCGCATTCGCTATACGGATAAGTTCGAAGACCCGAATTTGCCGGGCGTGCTGGAGGTGACCGTGTCGTTGCTGCCCGTCCTGTGCGGAACGGAGTTGAGCATCACCCAAAGCGGCATTCCCGATGCAATCCCTCTCGAGATGTGCTACCTCGGTTGGCAGGAGTCTCTGGCCCAGCTGGCGACGCTCGTCGAGCCGGACATTCCGGGCTAGAAGCGTCCACCGAGTAGCAAAATGCCACTGCTCGGCAACGCCGTCATGCTTTTATTTTTCGACATTGTCGAGGATGTCATTCCCGATCACGACGATTGGCACACCCACGAGCATCTTCCCGAGAGACTTTCCATTCCAGGATTCCTGCGCGGAACGCGGTGGGTGGCATCGGTCGGAAAGCCCCGCTACTTCGTAATGTATGAAGTTGCCCAGGTCGCGACCCTGCAGTCCGAAGGCTACCTCGAGCGACTCAACAATCCGAGTCCCTGGACGACCAGGTTGATGCCGAGCTACCGAGGCATGACGCGGGGCCTGTGCTCGGTGTCGGGCAGTTTCGGCCTGGGCATCGGTCAGACCGGCCTGTTGATTCGCTTCAAGCCCGAAGACCGAAGGGAGTCGTCGCTACGTGCGTGGTTGCTGAACGACACTCTTCCTCGGCTTCCTCCCCGAGATGGGCTCGGTAGTGCTCACCTGTTCGAAGGAGCACTGGCGCCCCCCATGACAAAGGAACAGCGAATCCGAGGTGCGGATGCGGGCGTTGACTGGGTGTTGTTTGTCACGGGGTACAACGAAGGTGCGCTGGCGAGGCTCGCGGATGGCGACCTCAGCCGCGCTCAAATCGAAGAGCATGGCGGGAGTGCAGTGTCCGACGCAACGTACCGAATGCACTACATGCTGACCGATCGAGAAGTCTCCGCCTGACCCTGGCTGGAAATTCACGGTGTGCAATTTAGGGACCTGGAACAGGACAGGGTTGGCGTCTATCATGTCCGGCATGGCGACTAACAATTCATTCAGGCGGAACCGACTTCGCGGGCCGGCTAAGCCCAGGCGTCGAGGGTCATGCTCGTTCTTTATCTGATTCCGCCGGTCATTGCGTTCCTGCTGCTGGCTGCGCATTTCTTTAGGAGCGAGAATCTGCTCGTAGCCTTGGTTTGCTTTCTCGCAATCTTCCTTGTCTTTGTTCGACGTCCGTGGGCGGCGCGCGCAATTCAAGGTTGTCTTGTGCTTGGATCCATTGAATGGTTGCGATCAGCCATTTCTTTCATTCTGTCCAGAAGCGCGTCGGGAGAGCCGTTTCTCAGGCTCGCGATCATTCTGGGCAGCGTTACTCTGCTCACGGCGCTGTCCTCGCTTGTCTTCCGGACACGCAAACTTCGAGATCACTTCGGTTTTGGACCTACGCGCGCCCGCCAGGATCAGGTCATAGAGTAATCTCATGTCGGATAACCAGTCCCTCGACACGTTTGACCGCTGGAGCCGCGCCCGCCGTAGCGGTCCGCTGGTCAGCCGAATTTCGTTCGACGTAAGCAACGCTGCAGCGACTGAGTAGTCGCCCGAGCAGTCCAGTGTCATCGCCCCCAAGTCGATTGCCATTTCAAGGAGACGCCTCGTGACCACGGAGAAGACTTATTCGGGTAGCTGCTTTTGTGGCAGCGTGCAGTTCAGCGTCAGTGGGGACCCCGTTGCCATGGGCTATTGTCATTGCGAGTCATGCCGGCATTGGTCGGCCGGGCCAGTGAACGCGTTTACGCTGTGGAAACCGGACGCCGTCAAGGTGACTCGCGGCGCAGACAGCATCGGCACCTACAACAAGTCGCCGAACAGCTATCGGAAGTGGTGCAGGAACTGCGGTGGCCATGTCTTCACCGAACATCCTGGAATGGGACTCACGGACGTGTACGCAGCGATCATTCCCGACCTTCCATTTCAACCTGGAGTGCATGTGCACTACCAGGAAACGGTGCTGCACATACATGATGGAATGCCCAAGATGAAGGACGTCCCCAGGGAAATGGGGGGCTCCGGTATCAGCCTGGCGGAATAGAAGTATTGCCTGCACGGGTTGCACGATATCACTTGCAGAACTGGCACCCTGACGCAATTGTCCGTTCGGGCAATCATGAACGTCGCGGGCACATGAGCACTCATTTTCCAGTGACGTACTCCACGCTTTCGGCCAAGGCGCTGGCACGTTACCTCTCCGCGCACTACGTGTTGAACGAGATCGCGGAATTGAACTTTCTTTGTCGCGGTCTCAACGATACGTACCTTGTGAAGTGCGGGGCCGACGAAAAGTATATCTTCCGCATCTACCGCGCAAATTGGCGTTCAAGGACTGATATCGCCCACGAGGTCGCCGCACTGACCCATTTGCGAGATAGCGGTGTTGCGGTCTCGCAGGCACTGCGGCGGCGTGATGGGGCCCATCAATGCACGTTTGAGGCGCCAGAGGGAGTGCGCCATGCGGTGCTCTTCGCATTTGCCCCCGGCAAGGAAATCTCCTACGAAAATGGAGGTGATGTTCCGGCTTACCGATATGGCCGGGGTGTCGCGGCAATCCACAATGCAATGGAAGCATTTTCGACTTCATATCAACGCGCCGCCTTGGACCTGAATCACCTTGTTGGCGCGCCCCTTCGACACATCGAACCGTTCATGGCACGCCGTCGGGCAGATTGGGAATACCTTCAGCGCCTTGCTGACAAAATCCTCGACGCCTTCAACCGCGTGCCTTTGGACTCTCTCCAGTACGGCTTTTGCCACGGCGATTTCAATGGTGGTAACGCACATGTAACCGACGGCGGCGAACTGACGTTCTTCGACTTCGACTGTTGCGGCCCTGGCTGGCGAGCCTACGACATTGCAGTGTTTCGATGGTCGGCGAGAGTCGTTGAGAAGGAGGAAGAGCGCTGGGAGCCATTTCTAAACGGGTACAGGAACGTTCGGGAACTCAAGCAGGTCGACCTGGACGTGACGCCGCTGTTTGTGGGTGCCCGGGCCATCTGGTTGCTCGGATTGCACGCGGCCAATGCTTGTGATTGGGGCTCCGATTGGATGAACGAAGCGTATTTTGATCGCGCGATGAAGTTTCTCCGGCGCTGGGACGATGAAACGTTGGCACCCTGACGCCCAACACGGCGCTTACCCGGATGTGCCGGCCGATGACTTCGTACCTATCCCATCATTACGGCCCGCCGACAGGCTTCACATTGCGCTGGAAGGCGTACCATGACTGGGCTTCCCTTCGCAACGAGGTGATTCGGCGATGAACCGGCGAACATTTCTCACCCTCGCCGCCGGGACATGCCTGCTCGATCCGCTCGTGGTTTGCGCACAGCAGGCGGGCATGGTCATCAAGATTGGATTGCTGGCCCCGTTTACGGTACCGACACCCGGGGGCCGGATTGACCTGGAAAGCCTTCGCATGGGTTTGCGCGATCTGGGGTGGGTCGAGGGAAAGAATCTCTCAATCGAAATCCGTTGGGCAGGTGTGGATCCGCAGCGCCAGCGCGAACTCGCCGCCGAACTCAAGGCACTCCCGGTGGCGCTGATCCTTGCGCTCGGCACGACGACCATCGGCGCGGCGCGTGATGGTGCTCCCGGTCTGCCCATCGTCATGATCAACGCCGGCGACCCGGTAGGTTCGAAATTCGTTGCCAGCCTGGCCCGCCCGGGCGGCAATCTGACCGGCACGTCGGCGGCGGGAGAAGAGGTTCTTCCTAAGCAAGTGGAGTTACTGTCGGCTGCCGTGCCGCAACTCAAGAGGGTCAGCGTCCTTATGAACAGCGCCAACCCGCTCAACGGATTTTTCATTGACGCGATGTCTTTGCGCGCAAAAACCCTTGGCCTGCGCCTGGATCGCATCGATATCGCGGCGGAAGGGGATCTGGACGGGGCCATCGGGCGCGCCAGCGGCGGCGCGCTCGTCGTAGTGGGCGACCCCCTGTTCTTTCAGCATCGTGACCGCATCATCGAGCTGACGCTTCGCTACCAAGTACCCTCCAGTTTCGGCGGACATGAATATGTAGCTGCTGGCGGTTTGATGTCCTATCTCTCATCCAATGCGTGGCATTGGCGCAGCGCAGCCAGCTTCGTCGACAAAATTCTCAAGGGCGCGAAGGCCGGCGATATTCCGGTAGAGCAGCCAACCAAATTTGACTTGGAGATCAACCTCAAGACCGCCAAAATCCTCGGACTCACCATTCCGCAATCACTGTTGCAGCGCGCGAACGACGTGATTCAGTGATAGATCGAACCGGGCAACCGCGGCCGCTCTTTACCAGCGCCAATGCAGCCGGCGTTGGCCCCTCCCTGTCGCACTGACTAAGGCCAGATACATATTGCACTCCTTGAACGAGGAGGAGTGTGATGCGGGTGCAGCACGTCGGGCATAGGATTCAGGGCTTTTACCGACTCGCGGATTACGCACTACGCTGGGGGATGATTGTCCCCGATGCCCAGCGCCGACTGGAGATACTCGGCTTCTGGCGGCGGCATGGCTTGGCCGCCACCTGCGAAGCGTTCAAGTTGAGCCGCCGTACGCTGTATCTGTGGCGGGCCAAGCTGCGCGCCGAAGGCGGGAACGTGGCGGCCCTGGTGCCCGGGTCGACTGCGCCCAAGCAGCGCCGGCGGCGGCAGTGGCCCGCCGCACTGGTAACCGAGATCCGCCGCCTGCGCACGCTGCATCCCAACCTGGCCAAGGAGAAGCTGCATGAACTGCTGCTCCCGTTCGCTGCGCAACGGCACCTGCCGTGCCCCAGCGCGCGCACCATCGGCCGCCTGATCGCCGACGCCCCGGACAAGATGCGCTCGCGGCCGCAGGCCTTCGGCGGCCCCGGCAAACCCAAGCCGGTACGCCAGCCGCGCCTGCGCAAGCCCAAGCACTTCCGCGCCGAGCGCCCCGGCCATTGCGTAGCCCTGGACAGCATCGAACTGCGCGCCCAGAACGAGCGCCGCTACATCATCACCTGCACCGACCTGCATTCCCACTTCGCCTGGGCCTGGGCCACCCGCAGCCACGCCAGCGCCGCCGCAGCGCAGTTCTTTCGCCTGATCCAGGCCGTATTCCCTTTCGCCATCGAAGCCGTGCTCACCGACAACGGCAGCGAGTTCCAGCGCCACTTCGCCGCCGCGCTCGCCGACCACCTGTTTACCCATTGGCATACCTATCCCAAGACGCCCAAGATGAACGCCCACTGCGAACGCTTCAATCGCACCCTCCAGGACGAGTGCATCGACTATCACTACGATCTGCTGTTTCTCGATGACATCACCGACTTCAATCTCGAACTCCTGCGCTACCTCGCCTGGTACAACCTCGAACGCCCCCACTTCAGCCTGCCCACCCCCGTACCCGGCCGCAAAACCCCGCGCCTGCTATCCCCAGTACAATTCCTGCATCAACACCACCAGTGCAATATGTATTGGCCCGATACA
>Ga0302321_100001465_pt1 | contig 20182 bp, 12 predicted proteins | sample Fen_T0_1_FD_202505 | JGI IMG/M metagenome (GOLD analysis project Ga0302321, IMG submission 202505) | Peat permafrost microbial communities from Stordalen Mire near Abisko, Sweden - Fen_T0_1 | ecosystem: Environmental > Terrestrial > Soil > Wetlands > Permafrost | place: Sweden: Abisko...
CCCTGAGCGCAAGACGCTGGTTCGGTTGCTTACGAAAATCAGCTCGCAAATCGCAGAAATGGGCGCAGGCGCTTCGGAGCAAGCGTCGGTGCAGGCCTGATCCCGATTGGTCGCAGGAGCTAACGCGGCCTCAATCCTCTTAAAACCTCTCACATACCTTTGATTTTTATGGCCAAGAAAATACTCGTCACCGCTGTAGGACTTCTCCTCGTTCTAGGCTTTTTGGTCGGCACTAAAGCCGCTCAAATCGCTTCTATGATCGCCGCCGGCAAAGGCGCACACCAGCCGTCGGATGCTGTTTCGACCTCCGTGGCGAAACGCGAGCAATGGCGACCCGTTGTCAACGGAGTGGGCACAGTGACCGCCGTGCAGGGCGTGACCGTTTCAGCCCAAATGTCCGGCAACGTCGCGGAGATTGCATTTGAATCCGGGGCGATTGTGAAAGAAGGCGATTTGCTCTTGCGTCTCGATACGTCGGTCGAGGAAGCGCAACTGCGAGCAGCTGAAGCCGGGGTGGCTTTAGCCAAATTGAACATTGACCGGGCGCGCGACCTGCTGGTCAAGACGAGTATTTCCCAGGCTGAATTCGATGCGTCCGATGCCCAATTTAAACAAGCCACGGCGCAAGCGGATAACATCCGTGCGGTGATCGCCAAGAAGACGATACGCGCTCCCTTCGCGGGGCGCCTCGGCATTCGCCTCGTCAATCTCGGCCAGACGCTTAAGGAAGGCGAAGCCATCGTTTCCCTGCAGTCGTTGGATCCGGTTTACGTGAATTTCTTTTTGCCCCAGCAGAATTTGGCTTCCGCAGTGGTTGGGCAGGACGTTTCTGTTTTGTCCGATGCATGCCCCGGAAAGACGTTGCCGGGCCGTCTGACGGCCATCGCCGCCGAAGTCGATACGGCCACGCGTAACATCAAGCTCCAGGCGACTCTAGCCAATACCGACGGTTTGTTGCGTCCCGGTATGTTCGTTAATGTGAATATTTTTGAGTCCAATGCGCGTGATGTCGTCATCGTGCCGGCCACAGCAGTCCTCTACGCGTCATTCGGTAATTCCGTTTTTGTGGTTGAGAAAGGTCCAGACGGCGCCGCGGTCGCCAAACAGCATTTCGTCGAACTCGGCGAATCGCGGGGAGACTTTGTCGAAATCGTCAAGGGCGTCGATGCTGGTGCAGAGGTGGTGACGAGCGGAGCGTTCAAGCTTCGCAATGGTTCGAGCGTAAACGTGAATAATTCCAACGCTCCTGCCGCTAGCGAGAACCCAACCCCAGTCGACTCCTGATCGCGCATCGCGTCGCCGCGTCCGCACCTAATACATGAAAACGCAATCTTCCGCTTTTACGGATATCTTTATCCGGCGCCCGGTCCTGGCCATCGTGGTCAACCTCGTGATCGTCATCGCCGGCCTGCAGGCTTACCGTAGCCTAACGGTTCGGCAATACCCGCGCAACGAAAACGCCGTCATCACGGTCACGACCGTCTACGTCGGCGCCAATGCCGATCTCGTACGTGGCTTTATCACGACGCCCGTCGAGCGCGTCGTTGCCTCGGCCGAGGGTATTGATTACATGGAGTCCACCAGTACTCAGGGTGTCTCCACGATCAAGGCTCACCTTAAGCTCAACTATGACGGCAACAAGGCCCTCGCCGAGATCAGCACCAAGGTTGACCAGGTGCGCGGCGATCTTCCGGCCGGGTCCGAAGTGCCGATCCTGACAATCGAAACGGCCGATTCCTCCATGGCCGCGGCTTACTTTCGATTCAGTTCCGAGTCTCTGGCTGCCAATCAAATCACCGACTATCTCACGCGAGTGGTTCAGCCTCGTCTCTCTGCGGTGGCGGGCGTCCAGCGTGCCGACATCCTCGGCGGCCGCACGTTTGCAATGCGCGTCTGGCTCAAGCCTGATCGCATGGCGGCGCTCAACATCAGCCCGACTCAGGTTCGTGCTGCCTTGGCGGCGAATAACTATCTCTCCGCATTAGGTCAAACGCGCGGTTCGTTGATTTCAGTCAATCTTACCGCCAACACCGACCTGCGCAGCATCGAGGATTTCAAGAAGCTCGTCATCCGTCAGCAAAACGGCGCGATCGTGCGTCTTTCGGATATCGCTGACGTGATCTTGGGCGCTGAGAACTATGACGTCGACGTACGTTTCACCGGCGAGCCTTCGGTGTTCATCGGTGTGTGGGCTCTCCCTAATGCCAACACGCTCGACGTGATCAAAGGTGTGCGCACGGAAATCGAAGACATCCAAAAAGATTTGCCCGTGGGCATGGAAGCCGGTGTGGCCTATGATTCCACACGGTACATCGACGATGCCATCAACGAAGTGAAGCACACGCTCCTTGAGACTCTGGCGATCGTTGTCGTGGTGATTTTTCTGTTCCTGGGCACTTTCCGCTCGGTGCTCGTGCCGGTCATCGCGATCCCTGTTTCGCTGATTGGCGCGGTGTTTCTTATGCAGGTGTTTGGTTTCTCAATCAACTTGCTGACGCTGCTCGCTGTCGTGCTTTCCGTCGGTCTGGTGGTTGATGACGCGATTGTCGTGGTTGAAAACGTCGAGCGGCATTTAGCAATGGGACAACAGCCGATGGAAGCAGCGCTCGCGGCTTCGCGTGAGCTCGTTGGCCCGATCATCGCCATGACGATTACGTTGGTCGCGGTGTACGCGCCGATCGCCATTTCAGGCGGTCTTACGGGTACGTTCTTCCGCGAGTTTGCGTTCACCCTCGCCGGCGCGGTTTTGATTTCCGGCGTCGTGGCGCTGACCCTCTCGCCCGTGATGTCCTCCAAGCTGCTACATGCCGATGAAAGCGAGCGCGGCTTCGCTGGAAAAATCACGCATGGCTTTGAGTCGCTCAAAAAGAAGTACGCCAGCCTGCTCGATCTGACGCTTCGTTCCCGTCCGTTCATCTATAGCACCTGGATCATTCTCTCCTTGCTGGTTGTCCCGATGATCAAGTTTTCGGCGACGGAATTGGCTCCGGCCGAAGATCAGGGATTTCTGCTTGGTATCGCGGAGACACCGGCGAACTCGACGGTCGATCAGACACTCCATTACAGCAAACAACTGTTCGATATCTATAAAGCGACGCCTGAATTCAACTACACATTCCAGATTGCTACGCCGAGCATGGCGATGGGCGGTCTGGTCCTCAAGCCGTGGAGCGAGCGCAAGCGCACTGCGGCCCAAATCATGCCTGGCCTGCAGGTGGAAGCGTCGAAGATTCCCGGCCTCGGCGTTCACATCGTGAACCGTCCGGCGTTGCCTTCCGGTGGCCAGTTCCCGGTGGAGTTTATCATTGCCTCGACGGCGGCGCCCGAACGCGTTCTCGAATTTGCGAAGCAGATTCAGCAAAAGGCCATAGAGAGTGGTTTGTTTCCGCCAACGTTTGCGCCTCAGATCGATGTGAAGTTCGATCAGCCTCAAGTGGAATTTGACATCGATCGCGACAAGGTTGCCGCCTTGGGGCTCAACCTCCAGCAGATCGGTCAGGATGTTGCAACTGGTGTGGGCGGCAATTATGTCAACCGCTTCAATGTTGAAGGACGCAGCTACAAAGTGATTCCGCAGATCAAACGCGTCGATCGCCTCAACGCCAGCCAGCTGAAGGATATATATGTTACGGGGCCGAATAGCCAGCTCATCCCGCTCAGCACGGTTGCAACCATCAACCAGACCGTGCAGCCACGGTCACTCAACCGTTTTCAACAGCTGAACTCTGTCAAAATATCCGGTGTGAGCATCGTGCCGCTGGATCAAGCGTTGAAGTTTCTCGAAGGTGAAGCGGCCAAAATTCTGCCAAAGGGCTATGTAATCGACTACACGGGTGAATCCCGTCAACTCCGCAAGGAAGGCGGCAACGATGCGTTCGTGAAAACCTTCGTCTTGGCGTTTGTGCTGATCTTTCTCGTGCTCGCGGCGCAGTTTAACTCTTTCCGCGATCCGTTGATTATTCTGTTTGGTTCGGTGCCGCTCGCCATGTTCGGTGCGGCCATCTTCACCTTCCTGAAGCTGCCGAATCCTAACATGCACTTCTTCACCGATGGCTGGACGACGACGTTCAACATCTATGCACAAGTCGGCCTGGTCACGCTGGTCGGTCTGGTTTCGAAAAACGGCATTCTAATCGTGGAGTTCGCCAACGAGCTTCAACGTCAGGGACGCCCCAAGATCGAGGCGATCCGCGAAGCCGCGCTCACGCGTCTTCGGCCCATCCTCATGACGAGCGCCGCAACGGTGTTCGGCCATCTGCCGTTGACGCTCGTCACGGGTGCCGGTGCTGCAGCGCGTAACTCCATCGGTCTAATCGTTGTCGGTGGCATGAGTATCGGCACATTGTTCACGCTCTTTGTGGTGCCATCGCTCTATATTCTGATCGCGAAGGACCACAGCAAAGAACGTTCGTCTTCCGAAAAACCTTTGAATGCGCCTGTGCTTCAACCCGTCCTCTCCAAGTAACGCCGTGCTTAATTCCATCATGCGAAAAGTCATACTTAAATCCGCGCTCGTTGCCTTAACCGCGGTCGTTCCGGCGCTCTTGTTCGCCGCCGACCCCGCGCCTAGCCAGGACGTGCCGCCGCGCCTGGATCTGCCGGGAGCGATTGGTTTCGCCATCGAAAATAACTTTGCGATCCGCCAGGCTCGCGAACGCATCAGGCAGCAGGAAGGACTGTTGATCGAGGTGCGCGCGCGCAGCATTCCGAATGCAGGGGTCAGCTACTACTATACGAAGTTTGATAAGACCCGCCTTGAGCCCTATCAGCGTGTTTCCGATCAGGACTGGGCGGTGGATCTGACCGTTACGCAAAGTGTATTTGCGGGTGGCTCCATCAGCTCCTCCATCGCGGCCCAAAAATACCGTCGGGAGGCCGCACTGTTTGAACTGCGCTCCGTGATTAATAACGCGCTTTTTGGCGTACGCGCCAAGTTCTATGCCGTGCTGCTCGCCAAGAAAAAAATCAGCGTGGCCGAACAGTCGCTCAACCTGCTCGAAGAACAACTCAAGACCGTTAAAGACCGCTACGACGCGGGCACGCTCTCGAAGTTTGACCTGTTGCGCGCACAAGTGGCGGTGGCAAACGGTCGTCCACCGCTCATTCGCGCGCGAAACGATTTCCGCATCTCCATCGAAGAGCTGCGGCAGGTGCTCGGTTTCGCCACGGTATCGGCTGACAACGTCGCAAAATTGCCAGAGTTCCTCGGTGAACTCACCTATGAGCCGACCGCGATCGAATTGCCGGCAGCAATCGAGTCTGCCCGCGCAAACCGGCCTGAATTACAGCAACTGTTCAAGCTCGAGCAGGCTGCTGACAAAAGCCTCAGCGCGGCTCGTGGCAATTACTGGCCATCATTGGGCATTGGAGCTGGTTATCAGATAAAGAAATCGACTGCAGACAACGATCTCAACCACACCCGCGACGGCTGGTCGGCGGTCGCGCAAGGCAACTGGGCGATCTTTGACGGTCGCGCTACCGCCGGTCGCGTGGCTCAAGCCCGCTCTGCGCTTTCGCAGATGAAACTCACCTCAGCTGAACAGCAGCTCGCAATCGACGTGGAAGTGCGTCGTGCTTTTTCCACTCTGCAGGAAGCGGTCGAACTCGTGACTGCCTCCAAAGCGGTCGGCGAACAAGCGGAAGAGAGTGTGCGTCTGGCCAAGGCGCGCTTTGATGCCGGCACGGCCACTCAGCTGGACGTGTTGCAGGCCCAGGTTGCTCTGACCGAAGCCCGCACGAACGAAGTTGAGGCGCTCTACAACCATACGGTTGCCCTAGCCAGCCTGCGCAAAGCCATGGGCGTGGCGGATGGGTTTGCGCCTGCATCCTGATTATGTTCAGGCGTTTTCCGGATGCTGCGGGCTCCCGTCGAAATGAAATCGACGCGGAGCACAACCTTTAACAATCTTGCAACGTTCCGGGGCTAGTTGCGTCTAACCGCCGATCCCTCCCGTCAATGAAGAAGTTTCTTCGTCCGCTTTTGATGGGCGTCGCAGTGGTGGCGACGCTCTTAATTATGGTTCTGGTGCTGGCGTTTCAATCGTCAGTGCAGACTTGGGCTGCGCGCCGCGCGCTTGGCGGGCAGGCGGACATAAAGGGCGGGATCGGTCGCGTTTCGGCCGGGCTCAAGCTGATCGAACTGACCGACATCAAAATCGAAAAACCCGGCTTCGCGCTCACGCTGCCGTCGTTGACGATCGAGATGCCGTTGGTTTCAGCCGCGGGCAAGAAGATCGCTGTCCGGCGTCTGACCGCGAAAGGTTGGAAAATTGATTTGTCGGTCCCAAGCGCTGCTCAAATCGCTGCCGCCCGAGCCACCGCAACCACGTCGTCGCTCCAAAATATTCCTCAACCCCAGGCCAAGCCGGAGTCTTTTGCCTTCGATGGGGTGCTCAAGCTTTTGCGCCTGCCGGTCGATTTTTCGTTGGGTGAAATCGAGGCGGAAGGCGAAGTGACGTTTCCAACCGGGCCGGGCAAGCCACCGGGCCGGGCAACCGTTCATTTAACCGGCGGTAAACTCGCGGTCGGCAGCGAGGGACGTTTTGCCTTGGTCTCCAGAGTTCTGTTTGGTGATCAGTCGGCTCCTGTCTCCAGTTTGGAGCTGAACAGCGTCATCAGCGCGGTGATGGAAACTCCACGCTCGTTTCAAACAATTTCTGTCGTCACCAACCTATTGGCGACGGGCTCAAAATTTCCTCAGGGAGCAAATCTGCACTCTGAATTGGTCCTGAATGGCGGCGTCAAAGGCGAAGCCTACCTCGTGGCGTTGCAAACTCCGGTTGCGGGTATGGCCAAAAATCTCTTCAGTCTGGACGCGGCCTATCCGGCGGGAGCTTCGGCGCTTTCCGGTAAATGGAAACTCGATTTAAGCAATACCGACGTCGCGCCGTTCACGCTGGGACTTGCGCTGCCCGTGTTTGTAGCGACAGGCGAGGGAGCCTTTGAAGCAGACCGAACCTTCTCCATGGTCCACGCCAGCGGACGTGTCGACAACACTGCTGAGCAACTTGGCGAGATCAAGCCAGAGCTGGCCGCGCTTGGCCGCATTCGGACGCAGGTGGATTTCGATCTTTTGAAGCAAGGCGACTGGATAAAGGTTGAGCGATTCACTGCCGGAATTTCAGGAGCCAAACCAATCGCTTCCGTCCAAGCGCTGCAGAAATTCGAATACGATCTGGCGATCGATCCTAAAACCAATGGTCATTCGATAAAAGTGACCGACTCTTCGGTCGAGTTGCTCCGTCTTACCCTCCACGGGCTGCCGCTGGCGTGGGCCCAACCCTTTCTCAAAGATATTTCAATCAGCGGCGACGACGTGCGTGGCGAATTTTTTGCCACTGCCCGCGCCGGCGGTTTCGCCATTCGTCCCTCCGCACCAATCACCATTACCAATCTGGGGGTTTCCCAAGACGGTAAGCCGCTCCTGCGGGCACTCGACATCGCGGTTAAGCTGGCGGCCGATTCCACCCAGCAAGGCTGGCAGGCCGACGTCACGGAGTTTTCCGTGCGAAGCGGCGCGGCGACTTTGTTGAGCGCGACCGCCAAAGCCGGCCAGGCGGCTGATGCGACGCAGCCGATGAAGGCGACCGGTCGCTGGGAGATAAATTTGCCGGCCATGCTCGCTCAACCCGGCGTTGCCCAATATGCGACTCTGCTCAGTCAGGGTACGGCCTCAGGCGATTTCACCGCCTGCGTCTCCGGAACAAAACAAGTTTCCGCTACGTTCGAACTTAACAACCTCGCTGCGCCAAAAGTTGAAAACTTGCCGCAGGTGCAGGCCAGTCTGCGGCTCGATCTCCTGCCGGACGGAAGAATTGATGCGCAGGTGCCGCTGATCCTCGACGCTGCTGGTCGTAAATCCGACCTTGAGCTGACTGCTCACCTTAGTCCGGGCAAAACAACGCATATCGAGGCCGGTCTGTTGAGCAATTTTATCTACATTCAGGACTTGCTTCCACTGCAGGCGCTGGCCGCGACGTTGCAACCGACATCAACTCCCGCTCAAACAGTGCCAAAACCAGCACCTAGTGCCAAATCTGCCAAGCCGGCCGTGGATAAACTGCCGTTCTGGAGCGCCTGCACCGGGCAGGTGAAGCTGGCGTTAAAAGAAATCGTCTATTCGCCCGAGGTGAAAGTGACCGGCGTTGCGGGCTTGCTGAAAATCGAGGCCGGCGCGATCACGTTGGATAATATCCATGCCGGTCTCGGCGAGGGCAGTGAAGCGGCTCTTTCCGGTAAGATGACGTTTAATGCCACGCAGCCCGATCCGTATTTATTTAATGGTGATGCAACCGTGACGGGATTCGATCCTGCGCCATTCTTTCGCGTAGCTAGTCCGCAGAAAGAACCAACGGTCGAAGGGAAATTCGACGTCGCGAGCAAGCTTTCCGGTGCCGCGCCCAACACCGCTTTGCTCGCCAGCAAGATCAAGGCGGATCTTAGCCTGACCAGCCGGGGAGGAGTCTTTCGAGGATTGGCGTTGCCCAAGGCATTTTCGGATCGCACCCAAGGTAAATCCGGGTTGCTCAGTGCAGCCGTGGGAGTTGTCGGATCACTGGCTGGCGGTTCGAAAGGTGGAAACGCCGCGGCCGCAGCGATGGAAATCACCGCTCTTCTGGTGGCCATTCCCTACGACCAGTTAAGCGTACAAATCTCGCATGACGCGACGGCCTCGTTGACCACGATGCAGGATTTCACACTCATCTCGCCTACGATCCGGCTCGTCGGCAGCGGCTCAATTTTGCAGCAAGAGGGAGTTCCCCTCATGAAGCAACCGCTCACCGCCCAATTTGAACTCAGTGCGCACGGGCACGCAGCCGACGTATTTGGCAAACAAGGCATGCTCCAAAACGGCACGGACGCTCTCGGTTATTCGCCTTTCTTCACCCCGATCAAAGTCTCGGGGACGATGTCGGAGATTGGCACTGATACGCTGATGAATCTGCTTGTGCAGAAATTGCTCAGCAGCTCAACCGGTCCTCTTGGGAACCTGTTTGGCAAATAGCCCGAGGAATTGGGGTACGGGTCAATGCAGGCTCACCGCGCGGGTTGGGTTCACCTAAAAATGGGAAAACGACAGTACCGGTCCTGTGGCCGTTTGCTGCTGGGAAAAAATTGAGATTTCTTGTCGTTCTCTTCGTCTAACCGCCCAGCACAGATGGATACTCCTGTTTTCCAACGCCGTTCGTTCCTGCCTTGGCCAGTTGAGATCGCCGTGGGCATGGTGGCCAAAATCCTTTACCATGTTCGCACGATTGACCGTAACCATGTCCCGGCAACCGGGGGTGTGCTGATCCTGCCAAATCATTTGTCATACGTTGATGCGATCATCCTTCAGCTGGCCTGTCCGCGAAGGTTGCGGTTCGTGACTTCTGACCAGTTGAAAAATCATTGGTTCTTTGGCTGGGTTGCGCGCCTCAGCGGTGCGATTGTAATCGCACCGCATCACACGCTGGCCAGCACGCGACGGATTCTTAAAGAGCTCAATGCAGGTGAAGCCGTGTGTCTTTTCCCTGAGGGGGAAATCTCCAGAACGGGTCAATTGATGGAAATACGACGTGGGTTTGAATTGATGGCGCGCAAGGCCAACGTCCCAGTCGTTGCGGTGGCGCATGATGGTCTCTGGGGTTCGGTGTTCTCATTTTCCGGCAATAAATATCTCTTCAAGGCACCGCGACTTTTACCCACACCGGTCTGCGTTTGTTTTGGTCAGCCGCTTTTGTCCGCACAGGCCAGCGCGGAGCGAGTCCGCCGGGAGTTGCTGGATCTCGGTGCGGTCGCGTTCAACCAACGGCCGGTGTTGCGGCGGCATCTAGGCCGCGAAGTGGTGCGCTCGCTGGCCAAACGCCCCCGTCATCTTGAAATAATCGATCGCACGGCCGAACGTCGTGAGCTCACGGCCGGGCGGCTGCTCGGTGTGGCCGCCGCTCTCTCGCGACGCATTCGAGCGACGGTTCCCGGTCGTCGGGTCGGCATTGTTTTGCCGCCGGGCGCGGGAGGCACCCTCGCAAATCTTGCCGTGGTTTGTGCGGGAAAGATTCCGGTCAACCTTAATTTCACGGCGGGACGCTCGGCCATCGAGGCGAGCATCGCTCTGGCGGAAATCAAAACCGTGATCTCAGCCGAGGCCATGAAGGGGAAATTACCGAATTTCCCCTGGCCCGAGGAAACGCTTGATCTAAAACGCGAGATTGAAGCGGTGGGCAAGGGGCGCATTTTGCTCTGGCTTGCGGCAGTGCACGCATTGCCGAATCAGTTGGTACCGGTATTATTGGGTTTGCCTAGGTACGGAGGCGACGACGAGGCGAGTTTGCTTTTTACCAGCGGCAGCTCGGGTGAGCCCAAAGGCGTTGTTCTCACGCACCGCAATCTGCTGGCCAACTGCTGGCAGATTTCGTCGCTCTCGATTTTGCCGAGCACCGCCACCGTGCTCGCCTGTTTGCCGCTTTTTCATAGTATCGGCTCCACGGTGACCATCTGGTACGCGATGCTGCGAGGCTGCCGGGTAGTCACGATCCCGGGGCCGCTCGATGCACGAAAGATTGTCGATGGCGTGCGCGAAGAAGCAGCGACGGTGCTCATCGGCGCACCGTCCTTCCTTAGACCGCTCTTGAAAAAGGCCGAACCCGGCGAATTGCGCACGCTGGAGCTGGTGGTTTCCGGAGCGGAGAAGATGCCCTTGGAACTCTACGATGCCTTCATGGACCGGTTCCATATCGAGATTCTTCAAGGTTACGGCCTCACCGAGACAACGCCGGTAACCAATATAAACCAGCATAACCCGCCAATTACCACCTCGACCGCCGGACCTCAACTGGGCAAGCGTGTGGGCTCGGTCGGCCGCATGCTGCCCGGCCTGACCGCGCGTATCATGGATCCGGATACGAAGGAGGATCTTCCGCTGACTGAGACCGGCATCCTGCTGTTGCGGGGGGCCAATGTATTTCGCGGTTACCTGAACGCTGAGGCAAAGACCGCCGCGGCTTTCCGCGACGGCTGGCTGGTAACCGGCGATCTGGCTCGCTTCGACGAAGCGGGGTTTCTCCATATTGAAGGCCGGTTATCACGCTTTGCAAAAATCGCGGGTGAAATGGTGCCGCTGGCCACGATCGAACAAAAGTTGGCCGACGGTCTGGGCTGGGACCAGGTCGAGGAGTCCAAGGTCGTGATCGTCAGCTTGCCCGATCCGGCACGCGGGGAAGCATTGGTGTTGTTGACCTCCGTCGAGGTGAGTTGCGATGCGGTGCGCGACACTCTGACGCTGGCGGGCCTGCCTAATCTTTGGATACCGAGGAAGGTTTTGTGGGTGGAACGCATTCCCATACTCGGTACGGGCAAGGTGGATTTCAAAACGTGTCGGGATTTAGCCCTCGGCGCCGGCACGCTGTGACCGCCGCGCGCCCAGTCTGCACGGACGGGTATCAAGAAAACCTGGGCATATTAAATACAACTGTAGCGGGGTAGCCGCAGCCATTCAGCAGCGGTGCATCAAAGGAGCGCGCAAACCCGCGTCTGAATGGACGCGGCTACACTATCTTTTGAATCGCTCTAAAAACGCTGTTTGCTCACAACTCCCGCAGCGCGGTCGCGATGGGCAGGCGGGCCGCGCGGATCGCTGGCAGGACGCCTCCGACCAAACCAATTAATGTCGCCCAGATGATTCCTTTCACCAGCAATTCAGGCGTCACGGCAAAGGCAAAGGTGACCTGGCTGAAGCTCTGAAAATTCATCGTCGAGGTGTGAAAGTTATTGAAAGCCACATAGGCCAGCGCCGCCCCGATGCCACCGCCGACGAGTGCCAGCAACACCGACTCAATCATCAGCGAAACCACGACGGCGCCGCTGCCAAAGCCCAGCGCCCGCAACGTTGCGATTTCCCGTGTCCGCACGGCCACCGCGCTGTACATCGTGTTCAATGCTCCGAAGACCGCGCCGATCGCCATCAGGAATGCAATGAGGAAACCGAGCGTCGTCACCAAGCGCGTGATCATCTCCGATTGCTCGGCATAATAATCCGTTTGCCGGACCACCTTCACGTTAAGCTGCGGGTTCGAGGTGAGCGCGTCCTTGAATTCCTGGAAGGCCCCCACGGACGTCAGCCGCGCGTACACCGATTGAAAGGAATCGCCGCGGTGATAGGCGTCCTGGAGCACTTTCGCGTCGGTCCAGATTTCCGATTCTGCCAAGCCACCGCTTGAGGCGAACACGCCGACGATCGGCCAGTCATCGTGGCCTACTTTAATGGTCGAGCCGACCTGCAGGCCCGCGAATTCCTGAGCGGCGCCGCGGCCGACGATCACTTCATTTTTGCCCCAGGCAAACAGACGCCCTTCGGTGATTTTCACGGAGTCGTGCACCTCCAGAGCAGCCGGGCCCACCCCGCGCAGGGGCACATTGGCGTCGGTGTTGGTCGAGCGCTTCGGCAGATTGATGATCACGAAGAGTTCAGCCGAGGCTAGCGGGCCATTCGCGCCTCGGGAAAGACCCGGCGCATCGGCGATGATGCGGGTCTGGTCGTGAGAAAGGCCGCTGACCATTTCGCTGTCAGAACCGGCGCGCAAAATCAGAGCGGTGTCGGGCGAGGCCGACGAGGCCATCGCGTGTTTGAACCCTGCGGCAATGGATAACACGCCCACCAGCACGGCAACCACGCCCGCGATGCCGATGACGGTAGCCGCCACGGCGCCGAGGCGTTGCGGAATGCTCAGCACGCCGAACTTGGTAATAGAGCCAATTTGTGAAAACCAGTTGATGAGTCCAGCCATGGGTTACATCCTCCTCAAAGCGTTTGACACCTGCAGGCGGGTGGCTTGCAGGGCAGGGAAAATTCCTGTGACGAGGCCGAGCAGAAGAGCGAAGCCAAGGCCAAGGAGCACGTCACTGGTGCGAAGCAGGAACAGCGGTAACATGCCGTGAGTGGGATCGCCGCGCGAAATGATCATCCAGGCGAATCCGAGTCCGATCGCGCCGCCGAGCACGGATATCAGGCAGGATTCTGCGAGGATGAGCAGCAGGACCTGCACGTTGGTAAAGCCGATTGCCTTCAGGACGCCCCACTCGCCGGTGCGCTCACGCACGGACTGCGCGATCGTATTGCCCGTCACGAGCAGGATGGTGAAGAACACCGCGCCGAGAATCGTGGCGATGATATAGGTGATGTTGCCGATCTGTTTCGCCCAGCCTTGGACAAAGGCGCCCTCGGGCTCGGTTTTTGTTTCGGCGGAGGAATTCTCAAATTCCCGGTCAACGGCAGCAGCGATCTCGGCCGTCTGGGCCGGATCCTTTACGCGAATCGTATACCAACCCACCTGTCCTTTGGCAAAACCGGTGCGGCGCTCTTCGTCGAAATAGTCGTAGCGGAAAAACAGCGGGGTAGTGTCGGTGCCCTTGTCGCGGCCATCGAAGATGCCCACCAGGTCAAATTCCCACACGCGGTTACCGTCGGCGCGCGACCAAATGGTTGAGCGAATCGGAATCCGGTCGCCGACTTTCCATTTGAAACGCTCCGCGGTCTTCCGGCCCACCACGGCTCCGGTCCGGGTCTGCTGCCACGCTTTCATTTGCTCGGGCGGCAGCACCAATTCCGGGTGCATGCTGAAAAACTCTTCCGGGACCACCGGATTTTGCATGAAGAAATTCTTCGGGTCCTGGTAGATGCCGCCGAACCACGTCTGGTGCGTCGCCAGCGCGACACCCGGAATGCGTTCAATGCGCATCTTGTAAGCCTCGGGCAGTAATTGGATGATGGATACTTTGTGCCGCACGATCAGGCGGTCGACACCGGCCAGCTCCACGCCACCGGCCAGCGCCTGTTTGATCGCACAAAGAAATCCGTAGAGCAAAAATGCCACGAGGATCGAAAGCATCGTCAAAATGAGGCGCGTCTTTTTGCGCTTCAAATTGCTCCAGACGAGTGTGAGAAATTTCATCTTCGCTCAGAAGTTCAGGCTTAAACGCGGCGTTTCTTATTCCGGCTTCTCGGTGAAGAGCTGGCCCTTGTTCAAGTACACCGTGCGGGTTGCCCGGGCTGAGGCGTGCGAGTCGTGAGTGACCATGACGATCGTCTTGCCCTGCTCTTTGTTGAGCGCCTGCAACAGCGCGAGAATCTCGTCGCCGGACTTGCGATCGAGATCGCCGGTCGGCTCATCGCACAACAGCAGGGTGGGGTCGGTCACGATGGCGCGGGCGATGCCCACACGTTGCTGTTCGCCGCCTGAAAGCTGCGTCGGATAATGATGGGTGCGATGGGAAAGGCCCACGGCATTGAGCGCGTTCGCAACGTGCTTTCGGCGCTCGGCCTTTGAGAGATGGGTCAACAAGAGGGGCAGCTCGACGTTGCGCTCCGCAGTCAGGACCGGGAGCAGATTGTAGAATTGGAAAACGAGGCCGACGTGGCGCGCACGCCAGGCAGCGAGTGCGCGCTCCGACATGCCGTCGATCTTTTCACCACCGATTTCCACCGAGCCCTTTGACGGCCGGTCCAGACCGCCAATCAAATTCAGCAGCGTGGATTTGCCCGAGCCCGAGGGGCCCATCAAGGCGAGAAACTCACCCTGCGGGACGATGAGATCCAAATTTAGCAGCACATGGATATCCTCCGAGCCGCGGTGGAATACTTTATCCACATTCTTTACCTGCACGAGATGCCCGTTCTTTTCGCTCATGGTTTTGCCTCCGTAATTTGCATGCCTTCGCTTAAATTACCCGGGCCCTCGACGACGACAGATTCGCCGGCGCTTAGGCCTGCTTGAATGGTTGCGGTCTCGTCGCCGGTCAGGGCGATCTTTACCGCGCGTCGTTCCACATGGCCGCCTTGAGCGACCCATACGATGTCGCGACCTTCCTGCTGACGCAGCGCGGACTTGGGAATCACGATGCTCGGTCCGGTGGCCTGGACTGCCCCCGCACTTTGAAACGCAACCTTCACGCCCATATCTGGCAAGATGCGTGGATCGAGCTTACCGAAACCAATGCGCACCTTCACGGTGGCCTTCTGGCGGTCCGCCGTGGGGATGATCGCGATCACTTTCGCCGGAATGTGCCAGTCGGGACTGGAGTCGAGCACCGCCTCCACCGGCTGCCCCGGCTCGACCCGGCTGATGTAATTTTCGTTCACGTCGACTTCGATTTCGAGCGAGTTCATGTCGACCATCGTGCAGATGCCGGTCCGCGTAAATCCCCCCGAGGACATCGGCGAAATCATTTCCCCCGGCTGTGCGTTCTTGGAAGTGATGATGCCGTCGAAAGGCGCGCGGATGGTCATATCGTCAAGCTGCTGTTTCCACACCGTGAGGCCACGTTCAGCAACGATGATATCCTTCGCTTGACGAGCCAGGCGCGCCCGGAACGTTTTGACGTCGGCCTCGGCGCGGTCGAGATCAGAGGAACTTACGACCGATTTTTCGGACAGGGCGGACGTGCGTTTAAACTCGCGCTCGGACAGCTCAAGATTCGCCCTGGTTTCTTCCAGGCTGTTTCGGGATGAATCTAGTTGGGCTTGGGAAAGGAGCATGCTTGCTTCGACGTTGGAGGAGTCGAGTCGCGCAAGAACCTGGCCTGCCTCGACCCTCATACCTTCCTCCACGAGAACTTCGATGACCTTGCCCGTGACCTTAGAAGACACCGTCGCCGCCCTGCGTGCAGTCACGTAGCCGGAAGCATTCAGTAAAGTGTTCGGTGTTCCTGCCTGTATGGATTTTGCCAATACGGTTTTGACCATGACCGCGCCCGGGTGACTGACCCACCAGATCACGACCGCCAATAGCACCAGAAAGGCAGCTGCACCGGCGAATAGGGGCCACCGTTTTACTGCTCGTTTTTCAGGCGAGGGACGTTCGATGCGCAGATTGTCCAGCGTGCTTTTGTCAGGGTTCATAGGGGCGAAGCGCGAGCGGGGCCACATGTAGCTGTGCCCCGGAGACCATTCAATGCCTATTTCTTTCAACGGCACCAAAGACTGGCTAACGGCTCGAAAGAAACCACCGCCGGACCGCACCACCGCTGCCGCCTGATCCGATTCCGCGTAGCTTGCGAGCTTGTCTCGCAACGTGGCGCGACGAGCGCGCCACCTACAAACTCGAAGGCGACGAGGGGTTCACGACATCGACCCAACCCGGCGGAGACGGAACCAAAGGAGCGAGGATTGAGTAGCGAGAAGCGAGCAGGGTGGGGTACCGAGCCCACACTCAGGAGTTGGGCCACAGAGAGCACCGAGCCCTTCGACACAAAGTTCACAGAGGGGGGCAAACGGCATCTCGTGCTGTGAAAGCAATGCTTCTCACTTTGCGGCTTGGCGCCTTTGCGTGAACTTTTGTTTCGTAGAATCAACCGTAGCTGAACAGCTACTTCTTTATTTGAAATGCCCTCACGTTGGCGGTATCCGACGGTTTGTAACGTATTACGTTACAAACGGGATTGTGACTCCAGATTGGCGGTTCTGCGGGAGTCTTCGGTTGAGCCGAATCTGCCAACTGAACTGCTATGGCTTTTCTTGAGATGCCCAAGCGGCTGTCTGGTGCACGATTGCTCTTTGCCGAGTTTCGGCGGGCTATTTTTGCTCCACCACGACGACGTCGTCCGTGTGAATGGCACAGAAGACGGCGTCGCCTTTGTGCCAGGCGCGTTCGTGGGCGCTTTCGTTGGCGACCATGGCCATGAGCGAAAGTTTATCGGTCACGCGGATGCGCAGTTCGTCCATAGCGCCGCGAAACACCTCTTCTTCGATCACCCCTTTGAAGGCATTTTCCTTCATCGGCTTGTTTTTGGTGATGTAGATTTTCTCGGGTCGTACGGAGAGAAGAGCCTGCTTGGAGCCTTCGTTGATCGCGGAGGAACGTACGTTGAGTTCCACCCCCTCCGCGAGGCGCACCTGAGCGGAAATACCATTTTTATAGACGACCTCGGAGGGCAGGAGATTTGCCTCGCCGATGAAGTCGGCGGTGAAGGCACTGGCAGGTGAATGATAGATGTCGGTGGCGTCGCCTAGCTGGTCGATCCGTCCGCGGTTTATTACCGCGATGCGGTCGGACATGATGAGCGCTTCCTCTTGATCGTGGGTGACGAAAACGAAGGTGATGCCGAGACGGCGCTGAAGGTGTTTTACCTCGAGCTGCATGGCATGGCGGAGCTTCGCGTCGAGCGCGGAGAAAGGCTCATCGAGGAGCAGCACCTTGGGCTGGCAGACGAGGGCGCGCGCGAATGCCACACGTTGACGCTGGCCGCCGGAAAGTTCGTGCGGGCGGCGTTGGCCGAGGCCCTGGAGCGAGACGAGTTCAAGGGCTTCGTTGACGCGGTGCTTGCGTTCGGCGCGGGCCACGTGGCGCATTCTTAAGCCGAACGCGATGTTATCGGCGACGGTGAGGTGTGGAAAAATCGCATAGCTTTGAAAAACCTGATTCACGTCACGCCGGTACGGCGGCACGCCGGAGACGTCTTTGCCCTCGAGGAGAATCTGGCCGGAGGTCGGAACTTCGAAGCCGGCAAGCAGGCGCAGGATCGTGGTTTTGCCGCAACCGGAGGGGCCGAGCAGCGTGAGAAATTCGCCTTTGCGGATTTGAAGATCGACGGCGTCGACCGCCGTCATGGAACCGAAGCGCTTTGTTACGCTGCGGAGTTCAACCATTGTTTCCATCGAAATTGGTGATTTGATAATCGGGGCGGGCAGGGGCGGAAGGCGAAATTCCCACTCAAGTTGTGAAATTGGATCAGGCATTGCGATCGCATCAATCTTCGGCAGAGGCGGAGCGGTGTTCACGAACGTTGCACCTCTCCGCGGTCATGTAGAAACCAGAAGGCGATTACGAACAGGGCGAGAAACGTGATGCCGAGGGCGGCACCGAACGGCCAGTCACGCGCCTGGCCGAACTGGTTTTGGATGACGTTTCCGATCATCGGTACGCGGGCGCCACCCATCAGGTCGGTAACGGCAAACATGCCGATTGACGGCACGAAGACGAGCAGCACGCCGGCGTAGATGCCGGGTTTCGTCAGCGGCAAAATTACGTGAGCGAGGGTGCGCGAGGGATTGGCGCCAAGATCGAGCGCGGCCTCAATGAGTGAGTTGTCGAGTTTTTCCGCGCTGGTGAAGATCGGCAGAATCATAAACGGCAGATAGGTGTAAACGAGGCCGATCATCACTGCCGTCGGTGTGTAGAGGATGTTGAGCGGCGTGGCGATGAGGTGCGCCCATTCAAGAAGCCCGCTGACCGGACCTTCGGCCTTGAGCAGCGAAATCCAAGCGTACGTGCGCAGGAGGAAACTGATCCAGAAAGGAATCATCACGAGCAGCAGCAGCCAGGAACGCCGCTGCACCGGCGAGCGGGCGATGTAGTAAGCCACCGGATACCCAACTACGAGGCAGATGAAGGTGGTCAGTCCGGCGTACCAGAGTGAACGCACGAGGATGTTGAGATAGACCGGATCGACGATGCGCGCGTAGTTTTCCCAGGTGAACGAGAAGACAACCTGGCCAAGTTCGTCGCGCTGACAAAAACTGTAAACCAGCAGAATTGCGGTTGGGGCGACGACGAAGAGCCCGAGCCAGAGCAGCATCGGCGAAAGCAAAAACCAGCCAGTAGTGCCAGGCTGGCGCTGGACGGAAGCGGTGGCGGCTCGAGGATCGGCGGTCGTGGTCATCTATCGGATCAGGGTGGAACCGGCACTCCGTGCCGGTTCGCGAGCCCGCACGGAGTGCGAGCTCCACCTTAAATTACGAACCGCCTTTTAAGTCGGTGATGAGTTTGTCCACAGCGGCGGCGGCTTTGCCGATGTCGCGGAAGGTTTCCAGTTTCGTCGCCGTGGGATAGCTCGCAGGGTTGGCGAGCTGCTCGGGGGTGAGGAGCTTGCGCGCCTCGGAGTTTGGATTGGTGTAAGGGAAGGCCTCCGAAATTAGCGCGCTGATCTCGGGCCGGAGAATGAAATTGATGAACAGCTCAGCTGATTCTTTGTGCGGCGCGCCTTTCGGAATCGCGAGGCTGTCGATCCACAGATGGGCACCCTCTTTCGGGAGAACGTAGGCGAATTTTTTGTTTTCGCGGTAGAGGATCGCGGCTTCGCCGGACCAGACGACACCGACGTCGACATCGCCGTTGAGCAGCGCGGTCTTCGGGCTGTCGGAATCGTAGAGTTTGATCTGGGGCAGCCATTTCGCGAGGAGCGGGCGAGCCTTGGCGATGGCGTCTGGTGTGATTTTGTTGATGTCGTCGCCAAGCACGCGCAGAGCCCAGGTCAGGAGTTCGCGGTTATCGTTGAGGGTGACAATGCGGCCGGAATATTTGCCTGAGAACACGTCGTCGAGGCCAGTGATGGGCTCTTTGATTTTCTCGGTGTTGACGACGATACCGACGGTGCCGGCCATGTAGGGCACGCTGTATTTTTGTTCAGGATCGTGCGGTAGGTGGGCGTATTCCTTGGCAATGTTTTTGAAATTCGGAACGTTCTTGAAATCGATCACTTCGAGTTTCCCCTTCGCTCGGAGGGCTTCGATCACGTAGTCCGTGGGCTGGATGAGATCGTAGGTGGAGGCGCCGCCGAGGAGCTTCGAGAGCATTTCTTCGTTCGAGGCATAGGTTTCGTAGTTCACCTTGATGCCGGTCTCGGCGGTGAATTTATCGAGCACGGCTTGGGGTACGTATTCGGACCAGCCGAAGAGGTTGAGCTCTTTGGCGGCGTGGAGTTGAACGGCGGCGACGAGGATCGCGGCGGCGGCGAACAGGAGGCGGAGACGTTTCATAGTTTTGGAGAAAATACTTTGGCGGTTAGCGACGGATGCGCTTCACCCATTCGGAGGCGACGAGCAGAGTGATGGTCGCCACGATGAAGAGGGTGGAAAGCGCGTTGATCATCGGATTGAGGCCGACCTTGGCCATGCCGTAGATCACAATCGGCAGAGTGGAAGAGGCGGAACTCTTGACAAAGTAGGTGACGATCAGCTCGTCCATCGAAAGCGCGAAGGTCATGAGTGCTCCGGAGAGGATGCCCGGCATCAGGTAGGGCACGATCACGTACCAAAACGCCTTGAGCGGCGTCGCGCCCAGGTCTTGCGCGGCTTCTTCCATTGCTGGGTCGAGCCCCGCGAGTCGTGCCTGCACCGCTGCCATTACGAATGGAAAACAGAAAGTCGTGTGTGCGATGATGACGGTGGTGTAGCCAAGGTCGAAGTGGATGGTCTTGAAAAACACGAGCA
>Ga0302321_100001467_pt1 | contig 20174 bp, 14 predicted proteins | sample Fen_T0_1_FD_202505 | JGI IMG/M metagenome (GOLD analysis project Ga0302321, IMG submission 202505) | Peat permafrost microbial communities from Stordalen Mire near Abisko, Sweden - Fen_T0_1 | ecosystem: Environmental > Terrestrial > Soil > Wetlands > Permafrost | place: Sweden: Abisko...
GCATGCGAATCGTGCGCACGCCCGCCGCAGAAACGAGGGCAATCGTCTGGGCACTCGCCGTCTCTTTGTCCCAAATGACGGCATTTACGCCGAACAGGCGCTCGTCGACCGTACGTATCGCCTGGCTTGCATTGACGGTCAGATTGATATTCTGGGCCAAAGCTGCCGGCACAGAAAGAATGAGTACGAGGACAGAACTGAGCAATCGAGGGGAGGAAAGCATGGGGTAGAGATTTGAGAGCAATGGACTCGGCCAGCCTACATCCCGAAATCCGTTTTTCCACGTTTTTCTCGCTGGATGCTACTAAATGGCCACCCGTCAGATCGTTCGACTGAAGGTCCCGGGGCGCGCCCGTTTTGGCCGGCTTCAGGCCGATGCCTTTGACCTCCGCCCTACGATACGTTCGAGCAAAGCCGTGAACTCCTCACGGCCTTCGATTCGCAACAGCCAGAGTGAGCCGCCATAGGCCGCAATACCTGCCAACACCAACGCCGCCACGGCGCAGCCATCGGTCAGCTTTGATTGGACAAAATAATGTGCCGTCGTCCACCACCCCGTCGCGACCAGCAGGCCCATGACCGTACTGGCGATTGCGATTTTGCCCAGATCGCCGAGGAGATGATGCACCGCCAGTTGTGGCGTCTTACGCGCGAGCTTAACCTGGAGATACCAAGCCTGAACAACGATCGCGACATTGCCCGCCACCGCGAGCCCGACGGTCGAGAGCGGCCCCATCAGCGCGATGCTCAGCCCGAGATTGACGACAAAACTCAGAAGCGCCGCGCGCACCGGAGTGGTTGTGTCTTTTTGTGCATAGAAGGCCCGCAGCACGAGATTCACAAAGGAGAAAAATGGAAGCCCCAGCGCATAAACCATGAGCACCGGCATCATCAACCGGGTGTCGGCGTCATGAAATTTCCCGTGCTGGAAAAACAACCTGATGACTGGTTCGGCCAGGAGCACAAGCCCGACGGCCGCCGGGATGTTGATCATCAGGATCAGCCTCATGCCTTTGCGATACGCAATACCGAGCTGGTCCATGTCGCCGCGCGCCGCATGCCGCGAAATGAGCGGAAATACCACCGTGGAAACCGCCACCGCGAAGACGCCGATCGGCAGTTCCATCAGGCGCTGCGCGTAGTTGAGCACCGACACCGTCGCGTCGCTCAACGACAGGCCCACAAAGCGCGAGACGGTCATGTTGATCAGGTAAACAGCCGAGCCGAGCACGGTCGGCCCCATCAGGCGAACGACCGCCCGAAGTTGTTCGCTGCGGGTGAGATCGAAACGGGGCCGCCAGCCTTCGCGCGTCAACGCCCACCCGGGCACCGCCATCTGCAAGAACCCACCCAGCAGCACTCCGCCGCAAAACCAGTTCATCTTAACCATATCCGTACCGCCAAGATAGGTTCCGGTAAACAGCAGTCCGATCATCGAGACATTCAGCCAGATCGGCGACAAAGCAGGTTCCAGGAAACGGTTCAGGGTCTGCAACGCCGCGCTGAACGCCGCGGCCAGACACACAAATACGAGATAGGGAAATAGCACGACGGCGAGTTTCGCCGCCAGCAACCAGCGGCCGATCGTCGCGTCGTCGGCACCGAAATGATGTCCGAGCCCAGCGATCCACGTTTGCTGACTCAGCACCCCCATCGCCAGCAGCACAAGCGCGCCGGTCACAACCAGCAGCCAGCTGGAAACTTGGTTCACCAAGAGAAACGCGCCTGGACGCTGACGTTGTTCGAGCTCTTCGTTGAGCGTCGGTACGAAGGCGGCCGTCATGCCGCCTTCGGCCAGCAAACGGCGAAAAAGATTCGGTAGTTGAAAAGCGGTCGCGTACGCCGACGCAATCGCGTTGGTACCAAACACTGCCGCCGTGAGCATCTCCCGCACCAGCCCGAGAACACGGGAAACCATGGTCGCGCTGGCGACGACGCTGATGTTTTTGAGGCTCTTCGACACGAGCGTCGTTTTTCGGGACGGGCGCGCGGCTTAGCAAGTCATTACGCAAGACGGTTCCGCGCCGGCGCGGCCCTGCGCGAACAGAGTAAAGACCTTTGCAACCGGCATTGACGCTGCGCGCGACCGCCCGCACTTTGCCAGCCGTCATGTCCATTGTCCCAAAACTCATCGAAAGACTACAGCGCCACCCCAAGCGCATCGTTTTTCCTGAAGGGGCCGATCCGCGCATCCTGCAGGCTGCCCGCCAGTGGGTCACCCGCCGGATGGGCGCACCCATTTTGCTCGGCGACCGCGCTCTGATAAAATCCACCGCCGCACGCCTCGATCTCAACCTCCAGGGCATGCGCATCATCGAGCCGGAACGCAGCGAGGATTTCGCTGGTTTCGTCACCCAATTCGAGCAGTTGCGCCGCGACAAAGGCATCACGAATGACGAGGCCCGCGATTGCGTGCGGGATCCGAATTATTACGCGACACTCATGCTGTCCAACGGCCAGGCCGACGCCATGGTGGGCGGTGCCACCCGCACGACATCGAGTGCTTTACGCCCGCTTTTCCAGATCATCCCTCGTCAGGCTAGCGCGCAGACGGCCTCGTCGCTCATGATCCTCGATTTCGACGAGAAGAAAGTTGGCAGCGACGGCACGTTGTTCTTCGCGGACTGCGGCGTCATCCCCGAACCCACGGCCGAGCAACTCGCCGACATCGCGGTCACAACGGCCATTGTCGCGCGGCATCTAACCAACGAGACCCCGCGCGTCGCCATGCTGAGCTGGGCCTCAAAGAGCACCTCAAACCACCCTTCGCTCCTAAAGATGCGCTTGGCCACCGAACTCGCCCGCGCCCGCGCCAAGGCCGCCTCGCTCGAAGTGGAAATCGACGGCGAGCTCCAGGTGGACGCCGCCTTCGATCCTGTTGTCGCGGAAATGAAAAATGTCACCAGCCCGGTCGGCGGGCGCGCCAACGTTCTGATCTTCCCCGACCTCGCCAGCGGCAACATCGCCTTCAAGCTCGTGCACATCCTCGCGGGTGCAAATTCCTTCGGCCAGATCGTCACCGGCCTGACCCGGCCCGCCGCCGAAATCAGCCGCGGCTCGAGCGCGCATGACGTTTTTGGCGCCGCCGCGATCGTCGGCTGCCAGGCCATCGACCGCCGCCTGCTGTACGGAACGTTGTAGTCCGCAACCGGCCGTAAAGCCCTAAAGTCGCTCACGACAATCCGGCACAGCTTAAGCATTTTCCAGCCAGACATGTCTTCACCCAATCCTGCCGACATTCCCGCCCTGCCGCTGCTGCAGGCTCCCACCAACAGTGTCACGAAACGCATCTTCGTTGCCGCGACACGCATGAATGACGGCAAGACCACGACCTGCCTAGGGCTTTTTGCTGCACTCCTGTCGTTGTATCCGCGGGTTGGATTCATCAAACCCGTCGGCCAGCGCTTCGTCGAGATCGACGGGCAACAAGTGGATGAAGATTCCTATCTGCTCGACGTGATTTATAATGTCCATGTACCGCTCGAAAGCATGAGCCCGGTCACGGTGGACGGCACGTTCACTCGTCGCTTTCTCAAACAGCCGGGCGAGATACTCCCGCTGCTGGAGGACAAAATCTGCCGCGCCTTCGACCGCGTGTCCTGGGAAAAAGATTTTACCATTATCGAAGGTACGGGCCACGCCGGCGTGGGCTCAGTTTTCGACCTCTCCAATGCCCGCGTGGCGAAACTGCTCGGCGCGAAGGTCATCCTCGTGAGCTCCGGCGGTATCGGCCGGCCGGTCGACGAGATTGCCTTGAACAAGGCGCTTTTCGACAAGGAAGGCGTTGAGGTGATCGGCGCGATCTTGAACAAGGTTGAGCCCGACAAGATGTCCTTGGTTGCTGAATACGCCGCGTTGGGCCTGGAACGTCACGGCGTTCCGCTGCTCGGCGTATTGCCCATTCAAAAAGTGCTGACGGCGCCCAATCTTTCGCAAATCGCCGAGGAAATTGACGGCAAATGGCTGAACGGCCGGCGCAGCGCCCGCCAGCGGGTGCAGCGCGTCGTCGTTGGCGCGATGACGGCCAAAGGCATCGTCGATTACATTCAACCCGGCGTGCTCATCATCACTCCCGGCGACCGCGACGACATCATCCTCGCCGCCATCTCCAGCGCGCGCCTCTCGGGTGGGCCTTCCATTGCAGGCATCGTGTTGACCAACGACATTCCGCCCCATTCCAAGCTTCTGGAATTGCTCGCCCAAACCGACATTCCCGTCATCGCGGCCAAAGAGGAAAGTTACACAATCACTTCCAAAATCACCAACATGACGGTGAAGACGCAGCCGCAGGACACCGACAAAATCCCCGTCATTAAGAAGCTGATCACCGATCACGTGAATTTGGATAAATTGCTCGCGGCATTTTGAGCCGACGGCCCCACAAAGCTGAACGATTCGCGGACCACGGCCGTACGGGTCTATTTGAATAACCGGCAAAGCCTGGGTAAGATTACCCACATTTTTCGAGAAGATACAAAAATCCTAGAAAAGGACTTCCCATCGGACAAACGCCCCCACACAGTCAAAGCGCGTCGGTCACCGACGGACCTTCAGGCCAGCTGTTCAAACAGTTCACTGGTTTGGCAGCTCCTGACCTTTCTGCCGCGAGTCTCCCTCCTGTCTGAGGGAACCCCCAAATCATGGCACATCCTCGGATCATTCAGGGCGGCATGGGCGTAGCCGTCTCCGGCTGGGCTCTTGCGCGCGCGGTTTCCAAACTCGGACAACTTGGCGTTGTCTCGGGTACGGCGCTCGCGCACATCCTCGCGCGACGGCTGCAACTCGGCGACGTCGATGGTCAGATGCGTCACGCGCTTGCCCACCTGCCAATCCCCGGCTTGGGCGATCGAATTCTCGCTACCTATTTTGTGCCTGCAGGCAAACCAACCGACGCGCCCTATAAAGGCGTCGCGATGCCTTCGATCACAACGAGTGCTGCTATGACTGAGCTGACCATCGCGGGCAATTTCGTTGAAGTTTTTCTGGCGAAGGACGGGCACGATGGGCTGGTTGGAATCAACCTCCTTGAAAAGATCCAGTTTCCCACCCTGCCCTCGATCTTCGGCGCCATGCTGGCCGGCGTAGATTATGTTCTCATGGGCGCAGGTATTCCGCGCACGATACCCGGCGTTCTCGACCATTTCGCAAAAGGTGAAACCGCGGAACTTAAGATTGATACGATCGGCGATACCACCGGCGAAGGTAACACCATGCGCTTTGATCCCAGCCAATTTCTGGCGGGAACTTCGATTGCCCTTCGGCGACCGTTTTTCCTCGCGATCGTGGCCTCCGCGACGCTTGCCCTTACGCTCGCGCGCAAATCCACCGGCAAGGTCGATGGCTTCATTGTCGAAATGGAAACCGCAGGCGGACACAATGCTCCTCCGCGCGGCCCGCTCCAACTCACGCCCGAAGGCGAACCACTCTACGGCCCACGCGATATACCCGACATCGAGAAGATCCACGCCATCGGCCTGCCCTTCTGGCTGGCGGGCTCCTTTGGCGCCCCGGGTAAACTCGCCGAGGCCACGCGGCAGGGCGCCGCAGGCATTCAGGCCGGAACCGCTTTTGCCTTCTGCGCCGAGTCCGGCATCGATCCCACGTTGAAACAGCGCGTGATCCAGCTCAGCCGTGACGGCAAAGCCCGGGTTTTCACCGACCCCGTCGCGTCGCCCACCGGCTTCCCCTTCAAGGTTCTGCAACTTTCCGAAACACTCTCTACCGCCGAAGACTACGCCGCCCGCCCGCGCATCTGCGACATGGGCTACCTGCGCCACGTTTACCAGAAAGAAGACGGCACCCCAGGCTATCGCTGCCCGAGCGAACCCGTTGACGATTACCTGAAGAAGGGCGGCACGATAGAGGACACCGTTGGCCGCAAATGCATTTGTAATGGATTAATGGCTACAGTGGGTCTCGGGCAAAAACGCGCCGATGGCAGCGCGGAGCCTCCGATCCTGACCGCCGGCAACGAAGTCTCAAACCTCGCGCGCTTCCTAAAGCCCGACACGGATTCTTACAGCGCAGCCGACGTCATTAACGCCCTGCTCGCCTGAGATCGTTCGGGCTGCAGGCCCTTGCCCATTCGGCGAAAAGAAGCTCGTTTAGGAACAGGGTTGCTCGCGGCTCCCATCATGAGCCCTCATCGCAAGGGTTTGCCCTGCATCAGCAGAAATTTAAACCGCTATAAATAACGGTTTAATTGGTGCCCGGAGTCGGGGTCGAACCGACACGCCTTTAGAGGGCGCGGGATTTTGAGTCCCGTGCGTCTGCCAATTCCGCCATCCGGGCGAATGAAGGAAGGGGAAAGCTAAAAACGTCTGCTCCGATGTAAACGGAAATTTGCGCGTTTCTTCAAAACAGCAGCGCCATTGACCGTTGGCGCGTGCCTGGCTTTGGCCCTGAAAGTCCCTTCAGAAAGGCAAAAAATACCGTTTCACGCCGCGACCAAAATATATGTTTTCCTGAAAACACTTTGAACGGGGGTCTGCTTTCCGCGTCTTACCCCGCGTTAGTTACCCGTTCTTTTTAGCGTTTTCATAGTTGTAGTTTAAAAGTCGGCAAGGGCGCGGCGCCAAAAGCTCCGCGCCCTTACTGTTTTTGGACGCTTGCCCCCGCGCCGTTTGGGTCTTCACTGACAGCCTTTTTGCCATGCCCGACTTCCGCGCCCACTGCACCCTCACCGAACGCGAACCCGCCCAAATCCGCCTGACCAGCGACGAATCGCATCACCTCGTCGCCGTCAATCGTGCCCGCAAAGGCGACACCGTCGTGGCTTTCGACGGCCGTGGCTCCGAGTGGATCTGCGAACTGGCCGATGACTCGAAAAACGCCGCCCTGCTCAAGGTGCGTTTCAGCCAAAAAATAAAACCGCTCGCCTACGAAATCACGCTTGGCCAAGCGCTCCCCAAAGGCCCGTGCATGGACGCCATCGTGCGCAAAGCGACCGAAATTGGCGCCGCCCGTATCGCTCCACTCGAAAGCGAACGCACCCAAGTCCATCTCGACGATGATCGGCAGGATAAAAAAATCGAGAAATGGCAGACTGCCGTTCTCGAAGCGGCCAAACAATGCGGCAACGCCTGGCTGCCGGAAGTGCTGCCCTTGCAAAACGCCACCACCTTCATCGAAGCCAGTCGCGGCTATGATCTCAAGTTGATCGCCAGTCTCCAGCCCGGCGCCAAGTCACTCAAGTCGGTACTTTCTGGATACAAAACAACCGCCGGCCGTGCCCCCGTTAAAGTACTTTGGTTGATCGGCCCCGAGGGCGACTTTACGCCGGCCGAACTCAGCGCCGCCAAAAGTGCCGGCTTCGAGTCGATCACGCTCGGCCCGCTCGTTTTGCGCTGCGAAACTGCCGCGATCTACGCATTGAGCGTTCTGAGCTACGAACTGGGCAATCCGAGCTGAAGAAGGTTCATGGTTCAAAGTTCAAGGTTCAAGGTTCAGAGGTGAAAGTTCACGGTTCACCGTTCATGGTTGGGCGGAACAGAGGTTCACGGTTCAAAGGTGGGCTGACTCCAGTTCAACCATGAACTTTGAACGGTAAACCTTGAACCCTCGTTCCTGTAGGTTGCGAGCTTGCCTCGCAACGTGGCGCGACGAGCGCGCCGCCTACAAACTCATTGAGCCCCCTCATTCAACCGTGAACGTTGAACGGTGAACCTTGAACTACGCTCAGCAGAGCGTAAGTGAACCTTGAACGCTGAATGTTGAACTGGCGCGCGCACCGCGCGCCTACCACACCAAAAGACCGCTGGCGAAGGTCAGGCCGGCGCCGACGCTGCAGAAGATAATCTTGTCGCCCGGCGCGAAGATGCCTTCCTCCGCCGCCCAACCAAGCGCCATCGACACGCTTGCTGCCGAGGTGTTGCCGTATTTGCCGATGGTTACGACGAAACGTTCGTAGGGAATGCCCACCCGCTTGCTGACGGCACGCAGAATGCGTTCGTTGGCCTGATGCGGCACAATCCAGGCGACGTCGCCCGGTTTAAGGTTGTGACGCGCGAGCGTGGCGTCGATCTGGTTGCCAAAGGCGATAACGGCATGCTTGAACACGGCCGAACCATTCATTTGCAGGTAAAAATCGTCGCGATCAATCCCCGCGGGGTCAGGGAGCGGACGCGTCGCTCCGCCACCACGGCGCTGGATCGCCTCAAACTGGTCGGCATCGCCAGAAAGTTCCATGCGGCCGAGCCGGTGACCACCCTCGTCACCTGTGAGGACTGCGGCGCCGGCGCCGTCACCAAAGAGAAACGCAGTGGCGTGGTCCTTGGGATTGGTAATGCGCGAGAGCAACTCAGCTGTGACCACGAGAAGTTTTTTTGCAGTGCCGGAACGGATGAAGGCCCGACCCACTTCAAGCGCGTAAAGCCAGCCGGCGCAGGCGGCATTAAGGTCGAACGCGAGGGCGTGCGGCACACCGAGATGCTTTGCCAACGCACTCGCTGCCGAAGGCACAGGCTGATCGGGAAGCAACGTCGCCATGATGACGCCATCGATTTCCTTCACGTCGATCCTGGCCTGTTCGAGCGCGTGCTGCACCGCAGTCGCGGCCAGGCTGGTGGCAGTCTCGCCGTTGGCCGCATAACGACGTTCGCGGATGCCCGTCAGTTTGACCACTTCCGCTTCGGTCATGTTGGGGAATTCTTTCAGAATCTCACTATTCGACCGGATACCCGAGGGAATAGCATAACCAACGCCGGCGATACAAACCGTCTCGGCTGAACGCGGGTTAAAGCCACCTGGCTCAGCCACTGGCGCAGCCGCGGCAGCAACCGGAGCGTTTCTGTGGGTTTGAAGATATTTTGCAACATCGTCGCCCGAAACGCGGCCGCCCGGGCCGGTCGCTTGGATGTCAGCAATGGTTGCGGGATCGAGTCCAGCTTCAACGGCGAGTTTGCTGGCGCGCGGCGTCCATTGGATGCCCGCGGGCTTCGTCGCCGCAGTGACGGACGTGGGAGAAGACGGCGCAATGGCCGGAGCGGCCACCGCCGGCAACCCGGCGCGTGTGTCGGGCGACGCGGGTTTGGTCCCGGGTGCATGCACGACGCCGTTCACCGATTTTGTTTCCAAGTGCCGCAGCGACTGGTCTGTCGTCTCGATCCGAAGGAAGAGTGCACCTGAGGAAAGAATATCGCCAGCTCGACCGATGATGTCCCGCACCGTGCCTTCGCAGGGGGCTTCAAATTCAAAGACGGATTTGTCGCTCTCGAGTTCGGCCAGCTTCTGCCCTTTGGTGACCGCCGTTCCGGGCGTCACCACAAGGTCGATGACGGTAAGTTCGCTGACGGTGGCCCCCATGGAGGGCACTGGGACATCGATAAGGAAAGTTTCCATCAATAAAAGATAATGGGGAAAAGTTTTAGGGCTGTGTGCTGCTCGGTCAATGAGACTTGCCAGGGACAGGCGAGAGTCAACTTACGCAATTTAGGGAGCGAAAGTCATCTCAACGAGCGGCTGGCCACAAGGCGAAACACCGACCTTTGAAATCGCCTCAAGTCCGCGCCGCTCGCCAGATAGCAAGGCATTTTTCGAGCAAGCCAGGCAGTTCGCCAAGCGGAATCATGTTAGGGCCATCGCTAATCGCCTCGGCTGGATTGGGGTGCGTTTCGATAAAAAGCCCGTCGGCGCCAGCCGCGAGAGCGGCCTTGGCCAGAGGCGGCACGAATTCGCGCTGACCGCCGCTTTTGCCGCCGGCCGCGCCGGGCAGCTGCACGCTGTGCGTCGCGTCGAAGATCGCGGGAAAACCGTTCGCCTTCATGATCGCAAACGAGCGCATATCAACAACCAGGTTCTGATATCCAAATGTGGTGCCACGCTCGGTCTGCCAGATTTCTGTGGCGTGCCCTTCGCGGAGTTTGTTGGTCACAAAGACCATTTCCTGAGGCGAAAGAAACTGGCCCTTCTTCACGTTGACGATCCGTCCGCTGGCCGCTGCGGCGAGCAAAAGATCGGTCTGACGGCAGAGAAACGCCGGGATCTGCAAAACGTCGCACACCGCGGCCACGGGCGCGACCTGGGAAATTTCGTGAACATCGGTGAGTACCGGAAAACCGTAATCCCGGCGGATGAGCGCGAGGAGTTTCAATCCTTCGTCAATACCGGTGCCACGCGGGCCGGAGGCGGAGGTTCGGTTGGCTTTGTCGAACGAGCCCTTGAAAATGATCTTCAGCTGCGGCTGCGCTTTCTGAATCGCCGTGAGCGTCTCCGCGACGGCACGGCAGACCTTTTCGTTTTCGAGCGAACACGGCCCGGCGATGAGCAAGAGTTTGGCGGGATCGAAAAACATGGGTCAGAACTTATCGCCGAAACGCCGAAGAACGGAAGCGCGGATTTTCTGGCGCCAGCAAAGGAGCTCTTCGCCTTTTCCTAGGAAATCGATCCAGCGCCCGAACCAAAGCTCATTCATGACTCGCTATTCTAGAAGTTCAACCGGCGTACCCACCTCTATCGTATCAAAGAGCTCCTTCACATCGGAATTCTCGAGAGCGATGCAGCCCCACGTCCAATCGGACGCAGTGCCACATCCGTGTATCATGATTTCTCCGCCAAGTTTCGTATTCCACGGAGGAATTTTGCCCATCTTGTTGCACCGCTGAATTTCATCAAACTGGCTCTGAGTTATCAGATTGGACGCAAGCCCAACGGCCGCGTCGTCAGTGTTTGGATAACTAATCCCCAAGGAGAGAAAGAAACGACTTTTGCTATTCTTTGAGCAGATGTAGTAGCGCCCTTCTGGAGTCTTTCGATCCCCTTCCGTCAACTTATGACCGACAGGAGATGACCCGAGTGCGACCTTATACTCATGAACTACTTTATCATTCTGAAACACTCTGAGAATCCGTGCGGACTTGGAGACCTGAATACGCACAGAAGATACCGCATATGCGGGAAATCCGGCCCCAAAAAACGCGAGGAGAAAACAGAGAGCAAACACGCGCCGTATTCTCATGGATCAATCAGTCTCGCGCGGCCGTGCAATTAATTGCCAACGGCAGGTGAGGTTCGAAAGTATCAGATCTTTGGCTCGTGATTGCCTGTTCGGCAGAGGCCGGCGACCCCGCCCGATCTACTTTTTCTTCGCAAGCTTGGTGACCTTCGCGGGAGTCCTCACTTTAACCGCGGCCTTCTGATTTTTGATGGCGGCGCCGATAAAGGCAGCGAATAGCGGGTGAGGCTGGTTCGGTTTCGACTGAAATTCCGGATGGAACTGCACCGCGACAAACCAGGGATGATTCTTGAGCTCGATGATTTCGACGAGGTTGCGACGCGGATTGATGCCGCTGACCATCATGCCGGCGCGTTGGAGCTGGCCAACGTAGGCGTTGTTCACCTCGAAGCGGTGGCGGTGGCGTTCGCGAATGCTTTCTTTGGCGTAGGCTTTTGCAGCGTGCGTGCCGGGCGTGAGCGCACATTCGTAACTGCCGAGGCGCATCGTCGCGCCTTTGTCGATAACGGCTTTCTGCTCTTCCATCATATTGATGACGGGGTGCGCGGTCTTCGCATCGAACTCAGTGCTATTGGCACCTTCGAGACCGAGGACGTTGCGGGAATATTCGATGACTGCGATCTGCAGACCGAGACAGAGACCGTAATAGGGAATTTTGTTTTCGCGTGCGTAGCGGGCCGCCGCGATCTTGCCTTCGGTGCCACGGTCACCGAAACCGCCGGGGACCAGAATGCCATCGAGATTCTTCAGGATCGCCAGGCCGTTCTTTTTTTCCAGATCTTCGGCGTCGATGCGCACAATCTCGACCGCGGCGTTGTTTGCGATGCCCGCGTGCGTGACCGACTCGTAGACGGATTTGTAGGCGTCTTGTAGTTCGATGTATTTTCCAACTACACCGATGCGGACCTGATGGGCGGGGTTCTTGATGCGCGCCACGATTTCCTGCCAGATATTCTTTGCCGGTGTCGGAGCGTTGAGGGTGAAGAGGTCGACCACGAGATCGTCCAGCCCCTCTTTTTGCAGAGCAACGGGCAGTTCGTAGATCGAGTCGACGTCGCGGCACTCGATCACAGCCTTCATCGGCACGTTGCAAAACATCGAGAGCTTGTCGCGCAGACTGTTGTCGAGCGGATGATCGCAACGACACACGAGAATGTGCGGCTGAATGCCAATCTCGCGCAACTTCGCGACGGATTGCTGCGTGGGCTTGGTTTTGAGTTCGCCAGCGGCCTTGAGGAATGGCACCAGCGTCACGTGGATAAAGATCACGTCGCGCTGTCCGACTTCGAGGGCGAATTGACGCATCGCTTCGAGGAAAGGCAGGCCTTCGATATCGCCCGTCGTACCGCCAATCTCCGTGATAAGCACATCAACGTCTTTCGCGGCCTGATAAATGCGCTCCTTGATTTCGTTGGTGACGTGCGGGATCACCTGCACGGTTTTGCCGAGAAATGCACCGCGGCGTTCTTTTTGGATCACGCTTTCGTAGACCTGACCGGAGGTGAGGTTGTTGAGGCGGGATAGCTTTCCACTCGTGAAACGTTCGTAGTGACCCAGGTCGAGATCGGTCTCGGCGCCATCCTCGAGCACGTACACTTCACCGTGCTGGAATGGGCTCATCGTGCCCGGGTCGACGTTGAGGTATGGATCAAACTTCTGGATACGCACCATGAGGCCGCGCATCTCGAGCAGCGCGCCGAGGGCCGCGGCCGTCAGGCCTTTGCCAAGCGAGGAAACAACGCCACCGGTCACGAAGATGTACTTCATCGAAAAGGGGTATGGAGGGTGCCAAAACGGTGACAAGAAAAAGCGGGCAACTTTGGCAATTGTCCATCGCCAACTTCATTAGCCCAGCCACCAGAGAATCGCGCCCCCCACGATGGCGACGACCATGAGCGTGAATAAGAGAATCAATGTCCACTTGAGCAGCTTCGCTACTATCCACAGGACTGCGATTCCGGCGAGCACTGTGCTCGTGACCACCAGCCAGCGCGGATAAAGCGCGGCCTGACGCATACATTGGTCGAAAAAATCCACCCTACGACTGACTACAGGAACGTCGCTGGCGTCCAACGAAATCTCACAACACGCGCAGAGGGCGTAGCCTTGATGAAAACCTAGCTTCGACACGCCGTCGCGTTTTGACCACCTTCACCGCATGGTAAAACTCTGCATCTTCGGCACGTCCGGCGTCGTGGGTTACGGCCTCTACTTTGCCGCGGACGCGCTGGGAGAGGACATGTTTACCAGTTTCATGATCAGCGGCGTGGGCTCAATCGTGGGCTGCTGGCTCGGCTGGAAGATTTACCAACGCTTCTTCAGTTAATCCCAAAAACCGGAATTGAACTACTAAGAATAGAAGAAACAAAACATGCACAGTAAGGTTTGGACTGTTTCAACTGCCAGATCAATTTGGGCGAAGCCTTTTCCGGAGCTGCTCGATCACCCTTAGCTTCTTTGCTTCTTCGCAGTTCAAATCCCACTGCGGAATTTAGTTTTACTCGCTTCCTAAAGACTGCGGCTGCCTGCTCCACCGCATTTTTCAATCTCGTCCTTCACGTTCGTCCGGACCTTCCAAGACCAGGCGCAGCGAATCCAGGCGCAATCTTGCCTGGGAGATCGCCGTACGCGTACGATCGATTTGCTCCTGCGCGAGCTCGATCTCGGCCGGGCGCACGTGGTCGTTCACCGCACGCAAATCCACGAGACGTTTTAAATCCGCGCTGAGCACGTCCTGAGCCTTCTGCTCCGCTGCCTTCCTGATCGTCTCCGCGCGTCCGTCCGCTGCGCGGGTCGCGGTGTCGATCAGCTGGGTTAGCAACGCCGGGTTGAATTCAGGTCGCTCCAGGAAGCGGTGGATTTCCCCATCCTCACACTCCTCGGCCAGCGCTTGCGGTTCGCGCTCCCCGGTGAGATCGCGCCCTCGCAGATCGATCACGACACGGACCGGCGTCGGTGCGAGAAACTGATCCACGTGCCAGCGGCTGTCGACGACGGTTTCGAGCATAAATATAGCCTCAAGCAAAAGGTTCGGCTTATTGGCGGCAATGAAGGCAAAAGCCGTCGTGCCCGCCTGCGAATCGACGAGTAAGTCGATCGCGTCCTGCACCAGTGAATGATCAGCGGAGATAAAGCGGATGTCTTCGCGGCTGGTGGCCCGGCGCCGGTCAAACGTGGTGAGCATGCCGTCGGCCGGGATTGATGGAAAACCTTCGATGTACGCGTGCGTCGGGTCGAGGAAGACGTCACCGTTTTCCTCTTCCTTCAGGCGCACACCGAAATGATCGAGCAGCGCGAGCAGGAAACGGCGGAGAGCCAGGTCCGTATCCACGGTCTGAATGCGTTCGATCACGCGCGTGGCCGCAGCCCGGTCGAACGAGGCCATTTCCAACAACCGGTCGCGACCTTTCGCCAGCTTCAACGAAAGCTCTCTTCTAAATTCGCTTGTTTCCGCAATCAGGTTTTCCAGCTCCGGCCTTCCCGCCGGGTTGCCGCTTTCGCCGAATTGTAGCGCGAGGTCCAACAGGCGTGTTTTGAAAGCCCGCTGGTAGTCGTCGCCACCATGCAACGGCCGCTCGAAGGCCTCCAGGCCGCGGTGATACCACTCGACGACATACTCGTCGCTGCTACCCGCGACGAACGGCACGTGAATGCAGATCGTCTGGGTCTGGCCGATGCGGTCGAGCCGTCCGATGCGTTGCTCCAGCAAACCGGGATTCAGCGGCAGATCGAAAAGCACCAAATGATGCGCGAATTGAAAATTACGGCCCTCGCTGCCGATCTCGGAGCAGATGAGGAGTTGCGCCCCGTCTGGTTCGGCAAACCATGCCGCGTTGCGATCGCGCTGAACGAGCGCCAGGTCTTCGTAAAAGAGCGCGGATTTGGCGGCCATCCTTTCCTGCAACGCCGCTTCAATCGCGAGGACTTTGCGCTGGGATTTGCAGATCAACAGAACCTTTTCCGACCGGTTCGCCTTCAAAAAACCGACGAGCCAGTCAATGCGCAGATCATCCTTAAACGCATAACGAATGCCCGCATCACCACCGGTTTCTTCGGCCTGAAGTTCGCGCGCGATTCGGACGAGGCGCGTGAGATTTTTCTCCACCAGCGGCACGGGACAGAACGTCCGCTTCGGAAAACCCGCGACTGCCGCACGTGTGTTGCGAAACATCACGCGGCCCGTGCCGTGCTGATCGAGCAGCGTCTTCAGCAACACCTCGCGGGCGCCAGGTTTGCCCTGCGAGAGCGCATCGAGGTGCTGGGCCAGCCGTTCGGGCGCACGGTTGAAGATCACCTTGAGTGTGGTGTGGTCCTCCGGATTGAGTGGTTTCTGCTCCAGGATCTTCTCCGCAATGCCCGCAACCTCGCCGAACCGTTCGGATTCCTCCACAAATTTCCCGTAGTCGCTGTACCGCTGCGGATCGAGCAGCCGCAATCGCGCGAAATGCCCCGCCATACCCAGCTGCGTCGGCGTCGCCGTGAGCAGCAGCAGGCCCGGGCAGCTTTGCGCGAACCGTTCGACCAATGCATAACTCGGGCTCGCGCTCTCCGGCGTCCAGGCGAGGTGGTGCGCCTCGTCCACAACCACCATGTCCCACCCCGCGCTCACCGCTTGATCACCCCGAATTGGGTTGTCCGCTAGAAAACCGATGCTGCACAAGGCCAGTTGTCCCGCGAGAAACGGATTTTCGCCCGGGTCGCTCTGCTCACATGCCATGCAGCGCTCCTCGTTGTAAATGCCGAACCAAAGATTAAACCTACGCAGGAGCTCGACGAACCATTGGTGCGTCAAAGACTCCGGCACCAGGATGAGCACGCGCCCCGCTTTGCCGATCACGAGCAGCCGCTGCACGATCAGACAGGCCTCGATCGTTTTGCCGAGGCCCACTTCGTCAGCCAGCAGCGCACGGGGGATTTGTCGCGCCGAAACCTCCTGCAAGATATAAAATTGATGCGGCAACAGGTCGAGCCGTCCACCAAGATAGCCACGGACCGGCGACTGGCGAAACCGCGCCTGAGCCTGCAACGTGCGGTAACGCAGATCGAACACCTCGCCCGGATCCACCTGCCCGGCCATGAGCCGTTCCTGAGGGAGACTGACGCTTGTGACGTCCGACAACTCATCTTCCCGCACGCGCTGCTTCTGCCCCGCATACGTCAGAAGACCCGCGTTTTCCTCGACCGCTTCCACCACCAACCCTGAGCCCGCGCGAGTGACAAGCGATTCGCCCACGCGAAACCGCACGCGCTTCAGCACCGGCGTGCCGAGGGAATAGATCCGTTTTTCGCGCGTGGCCGGAAATTCGATCGTGACCCGCGCACGCTCCACCGCGGCGACAACCCCAAGCCCGAGTTCAGGCTCTCGCTCGCTTATGAAACGCTGACCCACGACGCAGGAACATGACATTCCCCCATAAGGCCCGAGCCTGCCGCCAGTTCAAAGCGAAAGATCGTTCCACGAAGGTAACGAATTCCCCGCTTGCCCCGATCCCGGCCAACCGGGCAACATCGCCCTCTCATGCAAGGCAAACCCCAAGTTCTGGTCTGGATCACGTGCGACGGCGTACACATCGATCCTTCGTCCGGTAAACACACCATCCTCGGTGTTTTTTCCAACATCCGCGCGCGCCAGTTCCCGGTCGTGCATCCGTTCATGGTCTGGTTCATGACGCTCAGCGACGTAGCGCAGGGCGAACATAAGATCCGCATCTCCCTCGGCCTCGATCCCGCCAACGCCACGCCAATCATCGACCGCAAATTCGAGTCCCAAAGCCCGATGCAGCGCATCAATCTCATCAACGAAATCCGCAACCTCAGCTTCGCCGGACCGGGTGACTATTCGATCATCATCGAAGTTGACGACGACCCGCTCCTCGCAACCAGTATCACAGTGAGCAACTGATCATCGCTTATCGGGTATCGCCGATTCTCAATTTGTTATTTGCAATCGCGGCCTCCGAGACCTGCCGGCGTTCGATCAATAAGCGACAACCAATAATCACTCCACAATAAGCAATGTCCTCCTCCCTCGACCTCATCGGCGTCGGCGCGCCCATCATGGATCTCGTGGCCAGTGTGCCCGAAAGTTTTCTCGCCCACGCCGGCGGTGAAAAAGGTGGCATGGTCATGGTCAATGCCGACGAGATCGCCCGTCTCGTCGCTCTGCTCCCCGCGCCGCCCTCGATCACGACCGGAGGCTCCGCCGCCAATACCACCTTCAACGTCAACCGCCTGGGCCTCCGCACCGCCTTCGTCGGCAAACTCGGCGGTGACGAGCTCGCCCATACGTACCTCACGCGTTTTGCCGATGCCGGCATCGACCCTGCGCGTTTCAAACAAGGCACGCAGCCCAACGCCCGCTGCCTCATCCTCACCACGCCCGATGCCCAGCGTACCATGCGCACCTGCCTCGGCGCCGTGATGACGCTCTCGCCCGACGAAATTTCGTCCGCCGATTTTGCCGGCGCCCGCCACGCGCACATCGAAGGCTTCGTCGTCTTCAATCAGGCGCTTGCGGAAAAAATTCTCGCCTCCACCCGCGCCGCCGGCTGCACCGTGAGCCTTTCGTTTGCCTCCTTCGAAGTGGTGGCTGCCTCTCGTGACTGGTTGCTCAGCCAGCTCAAGCAAGGCCTTGACCTCGTCTTCGCCAATGAGGACGAAGCCCGCACGCTCTTCCCCGATCTGCCCGCCAAAACGCCTGAAGATTACGCCGCTCACGCGCGGCAGCTTGCATCGTTCGGCGGCACCGCCGCCGTCACCCTCGGCAAAGACGGTGCCTGGCTCGCCCGTGGCAGCGAACTCCACCGGGTCCAACCCGTCGTCGTCGCGGACGCCATCGATACCAATGGCGCGGGCGATGCCTGGGCCGCGGGCTGTCTCGCCGGGTGGTTGAGCGACCATCCACTGCCCCTTTGCGGAAAACTCGCCGCGCTCCTCGGCGCGCAGACCGTGCGCCACATGGGCCCGGTCATCCCCGACGCTCACTGGCCCGCCGTAGCCGCACAGGTCAACGCGCTGTTGGACGGGAAGTAACTGGCACCTCAGCTTTCGAATACTGCTTCGTTATATTCGAAAGCACCATCGTCAAAGAACAGGCTCAGAAATTTCTTAGCCTTTCAGGTAGGGCGCGACCGCTGGGCGCGCCCTACCCCAAGGCAATCGGAGGCCGTCCATATTCAATCAATCACGGGACTACGATTTTTGTTCGACTACTCGAAAAAGTAGCCGCGCCCATTAAGGCGCGGTGCCCCGACAAACTCCACCCGCGAGTGCAGCGTAACCGAGTCGGGAGACCGACGTCGACTATGGCAACGCTTCAGCCTTCAGCCCGCCGGACCATGCGTATCGGATATTTGGAGACGGTCAGGCCTTTCGCACTGCGGCTGCCCACCGAGAGTTGCGTGAGGTCGAACTCGAATTCCTTGATGCGGGCCGAGCAGCGCCCACTGAGTGTGATGTTCACCTTTTTCGTCATGCTGGTCTCGACCTTCGCGACGTCGAAGAAGACCGCCTTCGAGCCTTCACTCCCCGCGAGGTTATAGATTTTCTCGCGCGTGACACCGCCGACTTGGAAGCGTTTGGCAAAGGCTTTTCCGCTTTCTTTGTCCTGGTAGATCAGCGTGTAGAATGCCGTGTCCCCTTCCTTCGGCAGCAAGGCCACGTGCAGAATGTCGCGGCCCATGAAAACTTTGTCGGCCACGCGTGCGACCTTCATCGTGCCGTCACCCATGAAGCAGATGACGTCGTCGAGGATCGTGCACTCGGTCACAAAATCATGCTGACGCCAGTTGAGGCCGATGAAGCCTTCCTCGCGGTTCACATAGAGTCGTTGGTTTGCGGATACCACCTCGTGCGCGCTGATCTGCTCGATCTCGTCGTAGCTGGTTTTGCGTTTGATGCCCTTGCCGTATTTCTCGGCCAGCATTTCAAACCAAGCGATCGCGTAGGCCGTTAGGTTCTTGAGACTGGATTTGGTTTCCTTGATCCCGGCCTCGATCTTCGTGATCGCTTCTTCAGCCTGAAAACGGTTGTAGGCCGAGATGCGCTTTATGCGAATCTCGGTCAGCCGTGTGATATCTTCCTCAGTCACGTCGCGACGCAGCTGTTTCAAGAACGGCTGTAATCCTTTACGGATCTCCTCGAGCACGCTTTCCCACGTCTTTGATTTTTCAATACGGTGGTAGATGCGTTCCTCGATGAAAATGCGCTCGAGCGAATCCCAGTGCCACTGCTGTTCGAGTTCGCCGAGCTTGATGTCCAGCTCCTGCTTGAGCAGCGCCTTGGTCTGATCGACGTTGCGCCGGAGAATTTCGCGCACGCCGAGAAACTGCGGCCTGTCGTCACCGGTTTTATCATCGCGCACGATCACGCATGCGGCCGGCGAAAGATTCACCTGGCAGCCGGTGAATACGTAGAGCTGTTGTGTGATCTGCTCAGGATCGCTGCCCTGCGGCAGGTGGACGAGAATCTCGACTTTGTCGGCCGTGTTGTCGTCGACATGTTTGATCTTGATCTTGCCCTTGGCGTTGGCCGCGAGGATGGACTCGATCAGCGACTCGGTTGTGAGACCGTAGGGCAGCTCAGTGATCGCAAGCAGGTACTTGCTGCGCGTCTCGATCTTCGCGCGGATCTTAACTTTGCCGCCGCGTTCGCCGTCGTTGTACTCCGCGAAGTCGGCGATGCCGCCCGTCGGAAAATCGGGTACGATGCGAAACGTTTTCCCTTGGAGATGGTTGATCGACGCGCGGCAGAGATCGTTGAAATTATGCGGCAGGATCTTCGTCGAGAGGCCAACTGCGATGCCCTCAGCACCTTCAAGGAGCGTGATGGGGAATTTCGCAGGCAACGTGATCGGCTCGCGATTGCGCCCGTCGTAGCTGAGCTGCCAGCGCGTAGTCTTCGGGTTGAACAACACCTCACGCGCAAACGGTGTCAGGCGCGCTTCGATGTAACGCGGCGCAGCGGCTTCGTCGCCGGTGAACATATTGCCGAAGTTGCCCTGCGGCTCGATCAACCAGCCGCGTTGGGCGATAGCGACCAGTGCGGCACCGATCGACGCGTCGCCGTGCGGATGCAGCTTCATCGTCGCACCCACGACATTGGCGACCTTGTGAAAACGCCCGTCGTCCATGTCCCACAGCGTATGCAGCACACGCCGCTGCACCGGCTTCAGTCCGTCGTCGAGATGCGGCACCGCGCGATCGAGGATGACGTAGCTCGCGTA
>Ga0302321_100001469_pt1 | contig 20160 bp, 24 predicted proteins | sample Fen_T0_1_FD_202505 | JGI IMG/M metagenome (GOLD analysis project Ga0302321, IMG submission 202505) | Peat permafrost microbial communities from Stordalen Mire near Abisko, Sweden - Fen_T0_1 | ecosystem: Environmental > Terrestrial > Soil > Wetlands > Permafrost | place: Sweden: Abisko...
CCTCTTGCCGAGCGCGGTCTCATTACGCGCGAAGTTGTGTGCGAAAAGCCGCGAGCCCACGGAGCAGCGAAGCCCTGGCCACGGCAGCACGTCCTTGACCACAAACGGAATGCCGTGAAATGCGCCCGTCGTTCGAATCTGCGGAACGTTCCGGTTCACCTCGACGACGGAACCGAGCAACGGATCCAGCGTTTCGATGCGTCTCAAGCATGCCTCGAGCAGCTCGCCTGCCGAGACTTCACCGCGAGCGACCAACCGGGCTTGGTCAACGCCGTCCATCTCCGCAAATGGATCTATCACCCGCGCACTTCCGTTAGCGGAACTTGCCGCGGAACGCCCACCAGCGCAATGCCCGCGTCGCTGCTTCGTCGCGCGGCTTCGCGATACTCGTGTTGTCGGCGCGCAGCGCGTTGAGCACGATCGTCACCGACGTCGGCCCGCAATAGCCGAGGCTCTGCTGCCCCTCGAATTGGTTCGCGAGCCGGAAGAAGTCGACCTTGGCCGTCGAGCGAGCGAGCCTCGTCATCGACTCGGGCGACGAGCGCGGGGTGATGACTAGTCAACTCAACCGCGGCTTCGAGGCGTGCTCGGAAGGCGCTCGTCGAGTTCGGTCAGCGGCTGCGCGAGCCAGCCGACGCCCGCCACAACCTTCGGCGTGCTGTGCTGCGACCGTGGCGCAGATAGCGGGCCTGCGCGCGACAATCGCCACTGTTGCATTGCTGACGATATCGCAAATGCGGCCGGCGCAGTCAGCGCCCGTTTGGGAACGAGGGTCTGATAGTGTCGCGTGGATGACGGGGGGGAAAACAAGCAGCGCGGCACCGAAGTTGCCCGGTGGTCGAGGAAGGGTCGGCCCAATCGCGCTTGCAGTGGCGCTCGGCGCTTTGGCAGGAGTCGGCGGTTACACTTTTACTTACGCGAAGGGCCTGTCCTATTTTTCGCACGACCCGCGCGCGTGTGTGAACTGCCACATCATGCAGCGCGAATACGACAGCTGGCAAAAGGGAGGTCACCACCACGTTGCGGTGTGCATCGACTGCCACCTACCGGAAGCATTCGTGCCGAAGTACTTGGCCAAAGCCGAAAATGGCTGGCGTCACGGTAAGTTGTTCACGACCGGCGGGTTCGTCGAGCCGATAGAGGTCAAAGCGACGGGCCGCGCGATCCTGCAGGCCAACTGCGTGCGTTGCCACGCTGCGCTCACCGCGGACATGCGTGGCACTGAAAGCGACGTTCATCCAGGCACGGTCAGCGAAACTCTTTCGTGCACTCACTGTCATGCCGACGTGGGCCACGGCGAGCATGCAGGGCTCGGAGGACCGCCCACTGAAAGCGAGCGTCGCCCGGAAGGCGTCGCGAGGTAAGCAATGTCACAGGAAACCAAACACTCGCGCTGGTTCGAAGGCCGTCTCGGCTATTGGCTATTGGTGGCGGTCGTGGCCGTAGTGGCCGCGGGGGTGACGGCGCTACTGATGAACATCTCGGAGCGAAAGGCCGAGCAGCGTCGTCCCTTCATTCGCGTGGTCGACGTCACTGACAACGACACGGATCCCGCCAAATGGGGGCGCAATTGGCCCGCGGAGTACGACAGCTACCGCAAGACCGCGTTGAAGACGTCGACCAAGTTCGGCGGACATGCCGGGAGCGAAGCACTACCCCAAGAGAAGATTGACCGTGATCCTTGGCTGAAGCGCATGTTCCTGGGCTACGCCTTCGCGATTGACTACCGCGACAGACGCGGCCACGCCTACATGCTCGATGACCAGGAGGCGACCAAACGCCTGACGAAGCCCCAATCGGGAAGCTGTCTGCATTGCCACGCTTCGATCATGCCGGTCTATCGGGAGCTCGGCGCTGGGGATGCGATGGCGGGCTTCGAGAAGACTTTCAAGTTGTCCTATCAGGAGCTGAGTCAGAAGCTTCACGACACGGGTCACGCGCATCCGGTAAGCTGTCCTGATTGCCACGACCCAAGCTCGATGGCACTACGGGTGACACGCCCTGGCTTCATCAACGGGATTCACGCTTTGGCCGAGTCCGACGCACCCGTGCCGGCCATGCCATCAATCGAGATCTGGCGCGCGGGCTCACGCAAGGAGCCCTATGACCCGAACCGAGATGCCAGCCGTAACGAGCTGCGCTCTTTCGTCTGCGGGCAGTGCCACGTCGAATACTATTGCGGGGGCAAGATGCCACTCACATTTCCATGGGCCAAAGGGCTCGGCGCAGACGAAGCCGAAGCATTCTGGGACGGCGCGAAGTTCCCGGATGGCAGCGCCTTCTACGATTACAAGCACGAGGAAACGCACGCCTCGATCTTGAAAGCGCAGCATCCCGAGTTCGAGATGTGGAGCCAAGGCATTCATGCGCGAAGTGGCGTATCTTGCTCAGATTGCCATATGCCCTACATGCGCGAGGGCGCAAGCAAGGTGAGCGATCACTGGGTGCGTAGTCCGCTGCTCAACGTCAACCGTGCGTGCCAAAACTGTCACCGCGCCTCCGAGCAGGAAATGCAAGCGCGTGTCGCCACGATCCAAAGCCGCAACTACGAGCTTCTCCAGCGCGGGGGTGCGGCCATCGTGGACCTCATCGACGCCGTCGTGGCGGCGCGCAAAGCGGGGGCGAATGAGGAGGCCCTGGTGCCTGCATTGAATCTGCAGCGCCGAGCGCAGTGGCGCCTGGACTACATCGCGGCGGAGAACAGCATGGGCTTTCATGCGCCACAGGAAGCTGCGCGCGTGCTCGGTGAAGCCGCAGACTACGCGCGGCAAGGCCAACTCGCAGCTTTGCGCGCGCGAGCGCCTGAGCTGGTGCCGAAGCCCGCGATGCCCGAACCCGGGCCGGTTGGCTCGGCGGCGGCGCCGGCCACTTCGGGGCGCCCTGCGCCTCCGGCTCACTAGGGATTCTGTCGTAGCGGCCGATCGCGACACCGGCGCCGCTTTCGCCAGCTCTCGCAGCTTCTGCGAAGCCTCCTCGAGGCGTCCCGTGGCGGCGAGCATCCAGGCGCGGAGAGATGCCGAGAAGTGCTGGCGATCGAGCAACGGCAGCAACCGCGGGGCCTGCCGAGCGAGCGACGCCGGATTCGTGCGGGCGACGGCCAGTGCAATGCATTGGCATGTCCACTCGAGATTTGCCGGATTCGATCCGGTACGCTCGGCCCGGGTGACCGCCTCGAAGCCGAGACTACCGGGTTTCTGTGGTGTGGTTGGAAGCTCGGCACGATGCCACTGCGGCGGCGTCGCCTTCGGGAACGGCGCAGGCGCACTCCTCTACATGGAACGCGTTCGTCATCGTGATGGCCCGGTGGAAAGCGTTCTGCACCAGGCTCGCGACGCGTGCTCGCCTACGCGACCGATCGCGAGCTGCGCTCTGCCAGCGAGACCAGCATGCGCAGCGCTTCGAGCACGCGCTCTTCAGTGCCGAAATGCTGCCAGAGCTCCTGGTCGAGGAACACGGCGTGCTTGAAGTCGCCGCGCAACGCGGCGAGCTTGTTCGGACGGATAGCGCGCGAAAAGTCAACCTCCGGCATTTCTGCGAGCGAAGCCTCGGAAGGTTCAACTTGGCTCGTTTCGTCGTTGTTCATAGGTCCTTCTTTCGGAACGGCTGGCTCGTCTGGCGCTGATGATTCGGACCTTCTCGCCGCGCTCGAGGTGAACGACGAATAGGAGCCGAGCGAGACGAGAGAAGCCTAGGGCGATAAAACGATCGGATGCCGTGGGGTCGTCAGTTGCTAGGAAGTAGGGGTCGAGAAAGACCGAGCTGGCCTCCTCGAAGGATACGCCGTGCTTCTCGAAATTCGAGCGGGCCTTATCTTCGTCCCACTCGAAGTCGCCGAAGCCAACCGTAGCCATTTCGATAGTTTAGGCGATCATGGAGCCCTCGGCGAGCGCCCGCTCAGCCAGCCAACGAAGTTCTAAATTCATCCGCCCGGGTGCGCCACACCCTAGCCTTGCGGAACCCGAACGTCTTTGCCAAAAAAATGACCATCCCGATCGCTCTCGCCCGCGATCCACCACGCGAGACCCTCGCTACCTCACCAGGAAGTACCCAATGGCGGACTCTTCACTCCTGAGCAACCGGGGCGCGCGCAACGGTTCACTCACACCCAATCGCGAACCCTACGTGCTCAGCGGGTCGAATGACCGGCGCGTGCTACTCAGCGGCCCTTGCTGCGATGGCAGCCGCAGCCCGGGTGCGCGAAGCGAGATGAGGCCGGCGAGAGTCGGCTTTTCTGCTTTGTGGTGAAAGCGCGAGCTGGGCGCGATGCGGCTGCTCTGAGTCAGCGCGCGCGCCGGTAGTGCATGGCGACCGCGCCGCTGCGGAGCGGCTTTGCCGAGACCAGCTCGAGCCGTCGGGTGCTAGGCAGCCCGCTCTGGTACAGGGTCGGGCCGTGGCCGGCGATCCGGGGGTGGACGAGGAACTTGTACTCGTCGATCAGATCCAGCCGGTCCAGCTCGGTCGCGAGCTTGCCGCTACCGAGGAGCACGCCGGCTGGGGTCGCGTCCTTGAGATTCTGCACGCCCGTGCGCAGGTCGCCGACGATGTGGTGGCTGTTGGTCCACGGGAAGTCCTTTCGCGTCGACGACACCACGTACTTCGGCTTGGCCTCCAGCTTGATCGCCCACTCGCGCATCGCCGGCGGCGCCTCCTCGTCGCCGCGGGCGATCGTCGGCCAGTAGCTCTCCATCATCTCGTAGGTAACGCGGCCCCACAGCATCGCCCCGCCCTCGTCCATCAGACGGGTGAAGAAGGCGTGCGTCTCGTCGTCGGCGATTCCCTCCTGGTGGTCGACGCAGCCGTCCAGGGTGACGTTGATGCTGAAGGTCAAGAGTCCCATGGTGTCCTCCGTTCGAGATAAGCGATGGCCAGAAAGTTGGGGTGGAGAAAAACCGAGCTAGCTTCCTCGAAGGATACGCCGTGCTGCAGTTTAAGCGCGCCGCAGTGCGCGCGCGCTGCGACCGAAGTTCTAGATTCATCCACCCGGGTCCGCCAGAGACGAAAAGCCAACCCACGTTGGCTCTTTTTCTTTGGGGCCGGAAGCGAGGGCCGTGCCCGTTCTAACCACGCAGCTACCGGGTTTCTGTGGTGCGGTCGGAAGTTCCGCACGATGCGGCTTCGCTTTTTCAATGAAGGTATGGGCTCAGAGCCTTGTACCAAACATCGGCCATGCCGTTGTACCCGGTTTGGTTCGGATGGAGATTGTCATTGAGTAGGGTCTGCTTGTAGTTGGCATCATTCGTGAACGCTGCGTACATGTCGACCATGACGATGTGCTGTCCCTGGGCAACGCGTGTCGAAACCAAATTGGGCATGGCCGCGTTGTAGGTCTTGATGGCGTTGTTCGTGCCGTCCGTCTTCGATGGGACAATCTGGGCCAGAACCACCAGAATGTTTGGATCGCGCGTGAAAATCGAGTCGAGCAGCTTGCCCAATCGATTCGGTGCGTCGGAGACGTTGACGTTGCCGTTGATGTCGTTCGTTCCGATCATCAACGTGATGATGTTGGGCTTATAGCTCGGAATGCTGGTGCTGACGAACTGTGCGATGCCGTTGGTGCCTTCGATCGTGTAGCCGCCGTGGCCTTCGTGATTTTTCGGAAACGCCGTTCCGTCCACCGTGGGCACACTGTAATCATTAGCGGAGCCGACGAAGGTGATCTCATGTTTCGCGGCAAGCGCCAGGTGGAACAGCGGAGCGCGATACCCGCCAGCGACGTTGTATCCCTCCGTGATTGAATCGCCGAAGGGCATGATCTTACATGGCCCACTCGCCGGGCAGGGCTGGAACCCAGACGTGCCACCGGCGCCCGCGCTGCTGCCGCCCGCGGCGCCTGCGCTGCTGCCGCCCGCGGCGCCTGCGCTGCTGCCGCCCGCGGCGCCTGCGCTGCTGCCGCCCGCGGCGCCTGCGCCGCCAGTGCCACCCCGACCGCTTACGCCGCCAGCGCCGGTGCCGGCGACGCCTCCCGCGCTGCCGCCGCCCACGCCTCCCGCGCTACTGCCGCTCACGCCTCCCGCGCCCCCATTCGGCGTGCCCGCCGAACCGCTGGTCGCGCCCGCGGTTCCCGCGCTGGTGGCGCCGCCGCCGGAACTGCCCGTCGATCCGCCGCCGCTCGTGGTCCCAGCGGTGGGCATACTTCCGCTTCCCGCAGTCATGCTGCCAGGCGGGTCGGCGCCCTCACCGCAGCCCGCAAGCAACAGCGCGGCATTCACGAGGATGACGGAGGAACAGAACTTCAGTTGTCGCACGGGCATCCACGTGATCATAGCAGGTGGCGTTTGGGTAAGGGATCAACTTCCAAGCGGGGCGGTGAAGTGGATACGCGCCATCGGGCGGACGGCTTCGACGCGCAGCCAGCTGATGGATATCCCCGATCGGCGACGGCGAGTGACCTCCGGGCAAGTCGAGCGGGATGAAGATGAGACCTTCGTCTTGCTCGAACGTGGGGTGGTCGAGACCGTACGGCTCGTGGGACTCAATCGGATTTTTACACTCCGACTGATTGAACCACGCCAATTCATCGACCCGGGTACGCTGCCGTGCTTTCGCTTGTTCCTTGCAGGCTTCTGCGGGTCCCGTCAGATCGAGTCAAAGGCGACGAGAGTTGACCTTTTGCCTTGAGGGGTGCAGACGCCGCGCCATGCCGTACGTTAGCGTTCGAGGGCTTCAGCTCTACTTCGAGGAGCATGGATCGGGGCCGTGCGTGATTACGGCACACGGCATGCTCGGAAGCATTGCCACGGCAACGGTCATGAACGCCCCGAAGCTAGCCGCCCATGGCCTGCGCGTGATCGCATACGACGCCCGAGGACATGGCCTCTCTGACTACACCGAGCGCCACGAGGATTACTCCTGGCACGCGCTCGCCGAGGACCTGCATCAATTGATGAATGCTCTCGGGATTGAACGAGCGGCCATTTGCGGCACGTCGATGGGCGCCGGGGTGGCGCTCATGCTGGCGCTCGCACAGCCAACGAGGGTCGAACGATTGATCCTGCGCAACGTTCCGCCTTTTGCCGAGTACCTCCGACCAGCGCGCCGTCGAATGAGCGCGCTCGCCTCGATGTGCCGCTATCTCGGCGTTCCGCTCACGGCAGGCATTGTCGGAATGCTGCCAGGAGGCGTCGAACAAGCTCGCTTGATATCTTCGCAGCGGCGCGCCGCACTGCTACCGGCGATCCGCGGCCTCCTCTTCGACGGCGCTCCCATCCCCATCGAAAGGTTAGGAGAAATCCGCGCGCCCACGGTTATCTTCGGCCACCCTGGCGACGCGATGCACCCGTTACGTTCTGCCGAGCTGATACGAGACAGGGTCCCCGGAGCGTCGCTCCACGTCGTCGACTCGGCCCAGCATTGGAAGCAAAACCCAGACGAGTTCTGCGACCTCGTCGCGGCGTTCATCAAGGCTGAATGTGGTAGCCCTCGCCCGGTGAACGCATCGCACTTCTAAAGTCACGCACCCGGGTGCGCCAAGGTAGATAATCCCACAAAGAGTTGCTTTCGCTTTGGAGTGGAAGCGTTACGCCACGCGCCGCCGAAGGCTGCGACGGGGCACGCCGCGCCACGTGACCATCAACCCAATTCACGACTTGTTTTTTTGGTGGTCACAGAGCCCGACACCACGCGCTCAGCCTTCGGCGGCACGGACGCCCGTGACCGGGCAAGCACTGGCGTGGCCAGTGCTGCGATTGAAAAATCGCGCGACGGCCGCAGAGTGCGCGGTGCTACTTCATGGGTTGGCGCTCGAACATGCTCCACGCAACGCTCGCGACATCGAAGTTCAACGAATTGCCGTACGGGCTATGATCCACGTTGGGCAAAGAGCAGAGCGCAGCCTCAACGCCGTTGCCGCACTGCGTGTACCGCTCGCAGTACGTCTCGAAGCTGCTCTTGGTGCCCGTGCACAGGTTGATGTCCGCCCAGAGTTGCAGCGAAGCCTTGGCGCCTACTGCGGTATACTGGCCACCAGCGGGACCTACCAAGCCACCCGCATAGGGCTCCAACGAGTCCGCAAGGCCTCTGATCTCCAGCACCGAGATGGGTCGCGCGGGTTTGCACGGCTGAGTCCGCAGATCGGTGGACATGGGGGCGATGGCGGCGATCACGTCGGCTGCGTCGCAACCCATGCGGTGGGTAAGCCCTCCGCCGTTCGAGAAACCGGACACATAGATGCGCTTCGAATCGATGCAGGTATCGGTCTTCAGCTTCGTGATGATCGACTTGAGGAAACCCACGTCGTCGATCTTTTCTTTGCCGGCCGTGCCGCAACACGTGTCATCGACATTCCAGTAGCCGTCGACTCCGTCGGGGAACACCGCGAGGAACTTGTGCTTGTCCGCGAGGGCGCTGAAGCCGCTCATTCCTTTCTGTTGCGAGCCGCTGCCACCGGCGCCATGGAGATCAAACACGACTGCGAGTGCCACGCCCGTTGCCAAGCCGGATGGGACATGCAGGAGATAGCCGCGCGGGCGGCCGCCGTACTGGAGGGTCAACCTAGAGTCGCCAGCGGTGGGCAAAGGGCGCGCCTCACAGCTTTGGCTGCTGCCGCCGGCGCCAGCCGTCGCGCCCTCGCGGCCAGCAGCACCGCTCGCGTGACCCCCTCCCGAACCCGGGACAGAACCGCCCTGGCCCACGCCGGCCGTTCCATCTGCGCTCGTCGTGCCCCCGCTCGTCACGGTGCCAGCTCCGGAAGTCCCGGCAGCAGCGCCGCCACCGGAACCGACAGCGCCCGCACCGGAGCTGACAGCGCCGGCACCAGCCGCGCCCGCGAGCATTGCAGACTCGCCACTCGGGCTTCCGGCGCCGCCGAGGCCGGCGCTACCGTTCCTGCCTGCGCTCCCACCGCTCGCTTCGCTTACCGGGGTTCCAGGCGGTGAGCCGCAAGCGGTGAGCTCGAGAACCAAGATGGCCAGCGTTGCTGAATATCGCGTCAAGGGTTTGCTCCGGCACGCAGTCGTCTGCTGGCAGCAATTTGAGCTCAACTCTTTCGCGTCGCGTGCGTCAAAAACCAATCATCGGGCTTGGCCGCCACTGCCGGTCTCACCCGCGTGAGCGCTTGGACCGGAGCCACGTCCGCTTGAACCGCCGCCCCCGCTCGAAGTTGGGCTACTGGTTGCGCCAGCAAGCGAAGCAGCGCCACTCGAGCTTGGACCGCTCGCAATCCCAGCACCGCCCGGAGCGCCACTCGAGCTTGGACCGCTTGCAATCCCAGCGCCCGGAGCGCCCGCCTCCCCTGTTTCCTGGCTCCCTTCGAGGCACACCTTTTCTTGGGGAGTCAATCTGCAGCGCGCGCGCGCCAGCGCACAGGGCGAACTCGTGTCGGAGTCATGCGCGCACACGTCGGCGCACGTCTTGATGCAGGCAATGGCTAGGTTTGGGTCAATGCCATCGCACGTGTCCCAACATTGATCGCAGAGGCTGCGAGGCTTTGGGCATTGCTCGTACTGGACATCGCACTGAGTGCGGGCGCAGGTCTTGATCGGCGCGCTCGACGCGTCCTTTCCTGACCCGGCGCTGCAGGCCGCCAATAAAAGCCCGCCAAACCATGGCCAACGCCTGTTTCGGATCTTGAACGTCATGCACACTGCTCGGGCGAGCCGAGGGACCAGTTGCGTCAATTCATCGAGGCCGGCCCGAGTCAGGGCAAGCGATACTTCGTCGGACCCCGGCCTGCCGCTCCGCCTGATGACGAACGACCGGATTGACAAGCATGTGATCAGGTTGAGCTACGGTCCCGGTGTCAGCGCTCGATAGGCGGCGATGTTGAGCGGACGATCGGTAAAGACGTCACAAGAGACATAACTCAATGGGCGCATCAGGAGCAGCTTAGTACCGCCTGCGCAACTGCAGGGACTCTCGCTGGAGGGAGGGTGAGCCTGGGCGCCGCTGAGGTCGGCAATGCTCGAGCAACTAGTGGCCGTTCGCCAGCAGCGCGACCTCGACCGGGCTCAGCACGCGATTGTAGATGCGGAACTCGTCGATTTGCCCGTCGAAGTACGGGTCCGTGGCGAAGGGCGAACGACCGATGAAGTTGTTTGGGGTGTTCCCCAAATCAGACGGCCGCAGGGTTGCCGGAGCTTGCTGTGCAATCTGGGTCCCATCGAGATAGATGGACACCCCATTGTCGCCAACGGTGACCGCGACGTGAGTCCACCTAGCCACTGGCAGGGGCTCTGCGCCCTCCAGAATCTGGTTCTTGTTCAGCTGAGCCGACACGATACGGAAGCGCACGACCCCACTGTTACCTGAGTTCACCAAGTACATGAATGTGCCGGTGTCGACGCCAAAGTCGAAGATGCGTTGGAAGGCCGCACTGGATTTGAGCTTGACCCACGTGGCGATGGTCAGCTCGGTGAGCTGGGCGGCAATACCCTGCGGCAGACTCACGTACGCCTGGTCGTTTGCGCTGAGCGTCAGGGCATTGCCGACCATTCCGCTGCTAAAGCTGAAGCCGATGGGGCTGCCACCGGAGCCATTGGCCAGTGACGCGTTCTTGCCGTGCCCGGACGCGTCCGCAAGCACAGCTCCGCTGGCGCTCTCACAGGGGTAGGCCGCTAGCAAGCCCGGGATCGTAGAGGCTCCACCGGTGCCTGCTCCACCGGTGCCTGCCCCGCCTGCGCGCGACCCGCCGGTGCCCGAACCACCGGTGCCTGCCCCGCCTGCGCGCGACCCGCCGGTGCCCGACCCACCGGTGCCCGACCCATCGGTGCTCGACCCACCTGCGCCAACACTTCTTCCACCTGAAGATGTTTCTGAAGCCGCCCCGCCCTCTCCGGCGGTATCGGCAGAGGCGGCGCCACTGTTAGCCCCACCCAATCCGGGCGCCCTGCCTCCGCTCGAGCCTCCCTCGCCGCTCGAGCCGGCAGCGTGACGCGCTCCACCACCGTCCACGGATCCGCCACTCGGCGCATCGCCCGCCGTAGTGTACGCTTGACCGGGCGGACCCCCGCCCGTCCCGGCCTGCCCGTGCGCCGAGCCCTGGAGATCAGACGGGCCATACACTGAGCATGCGAAGGGCAATGCTGCGACGCTGACCAGCCAGGCGCGCCGCGCCATGCCAGCGGTTGCGCGAGGATCTGGGAAACTGATCTTGGGCACCCAAGTTTGTACCATGAAGGAGCGCCTCTTGTAATGTGTGAGCAGCGTCGGAATGCAGAGTTGAGCCAAGGTTCCGGCGTGAAATTAGGTCAGGAGTCGCAAGCTGCGATTGCGCTGATGCGTGCCCGGACCCGGGTGCGTCACCGAGGCAGCCAAGCCGGCGGGCGCAGAAACTGTGATGCGCATTTCGCGCGACTGGCATGCATGTCAATGCGGTCCAGTCCGATGCGACGGAAGCAATTGGCCTCCAACGCGTGTGGGCCAATCGATCCCGCCATGGCGCAAGCTAAGGACTGTCGTCACGGCGTTCGTCAATAGTCGCAAGTCTGTTGGAGGAGCGATCGGGATCGCGAGCAGCAACCTGACTGGTCCGAGCTCGTTGGGTTGATGGTCACCAATCACGTCGCAGGCCGGCACAGCCTTCGGCGTCGAAGAGCAGTTACACCGTGCACTGCGAGCTGCGTTGCCGGATCGCGATCGCCCCCTCCAAAGTGGCCTGGGCGATCCTCGGCAACACCCGTCGCCGTGCAATGACAAGGATCGCGTCGGGCGCGGGTTAGGCGGAGTCGCGGTGATGCGGTCTTGCTCGCGAGGACCAGCACTTCGTTGGTGATCGTCTGGGTACTCGAGCCGCTCGCCGGACCATCGCCGAGTCGGCAGGTGAGGCAAGCTTGCGTCGCTATGCAATCTCGCCCCACCCTCTAATCGAGAGTGGCGAAAGGCGCCCAACGAGGCCCGTTACCGTGATGTGACACAACGGCCCCGATCCTGCATGTGCGGCACGTGATCCATCACATCTATCTGTCTCCGGGAATGTTCGGTTTCACGCGCCTCGCGTCCTACGACTATTTTTCGCATGTAGAGCGCGCGTTGCGGGGGCGCTTTCAGAACGCGGGACAGGCGGCCGAGATACACGTCTCCGAAGTGCTACCCACCGCCTCGGTGCGTCGGCGAGCCCTGCGTCTAGCAGAGCTGATCGAGGGCACTGCTACCGGAGACGGCCCGATCCATTTACTAGGGCACTCCACCGGGGGACTCGATGCTCGGCTGGTCGCCTCGCCCGGAGCACAGCTATCGAAATCGGCAGAGGCAGCGCGTTGGCTTCCGCGGCTGCGCAGCATCACGACGATGAACACCCCTCACTATGGGACTCCTCTCGCGAGTTTCTTCGCGACTGCGAAGGGGCAGCAGGCACTCTACGCGCTCTCGGCGTTTACGGTCATTGGCCTGTCGCTCGGGCAGCGCCCGCTTGCCATCGCTAAGGTGCTCATGAGCGTGATAGGGCGCACTGACGATGCACTCGGGGTCGCGCTGCCAGTCCTGGATCGGTCTGTCGCATCACTGCTCGGTCTGGTGGACGACGCGCGCAGCCCAGCCGTGCGCGGCTACCTGAAGGCCATCCGAGAAGACCAGGGTGCCATGCTGCAGCTGACCCCGGAGGCGATGGATTTGGTGCAGGCCGGCTTCGAGGACCGCCCAGGTGTGTCTTACCAGTCGACCGTGTCGATGGCGCCTGCGGCGTCCCCCAAGACGTGGCTGCGAACGCTCGGGCATCCCGTGCATTCACTATCGCTTTCACTCTTCACCGCACTCCATGCGGTCACTGCCAGTCACGACCAGCATTACCCCTGCGCTCGCGTGCCAGCAGACGGTGGGCCGAGCACGCTCGACGCTACCGAGGCCATGCTCGGCCAAGCACTCGGTAGATCCCCTGGACTGAAAGACAACGACGGTTGTGTCCCGATTCGTTCACAAATTTGGGGAACGGTGGTGTGGTCCGGGCTAGGCGACCACTTGGATGTTCTCGGTCACTATCGTGACGCCACTCCCGAGTCTCGGGTCGAGCTGCGGCACCACGACTGGCTGACTAGCGGCTCGCAATTCAACGACGCGAGCTTCGAGTCTTTGATGGACGCAATTGCTACCGGCATGATGAATTCTGCGCAAATCGGCAAAAGGACAGAGCGATGATCAGAATCAAGATTACCAACGCCAAGCAGATCGTACTCGAGAAGAAGGGCTGGCTCGTAGCGAACGTCGTCGGCGCAGTGGTCGACATGGAAGCGCAAGTCGAAGCCATCGTCGTGGAACGCCTGCGAGCGTCTCTCGTCAGCGAGGGCGTCGAAGCGATCATCGAGCAGGTGGCCGATTAGCCTCTCGCAGCGGCCCTGCTCAACGATCAGGCCGTGCTCGCCGCGCACGAGCCATGTCGAAGCCGATGCGCTGATAAAATGCCGCCGCGCTTCGCCCGATCCTCACTGGGTCATCAAGCTGTTCTGCGTGACCTGCACACGGCTGTCCTTGCACAGCGTACAGTCCGCTCCGTAAAACATTTTGCGATTGGCGGTGTCGTTCATGAGGTGGACCCGGAACCATGCGGTGAGTCCGAAGATGTCCGGCCCTTTGGCGCCGTTCTGGTAGAGCCAGCCACCGTGATCCGCCGCCAAGTTGTTCACCAGCATGGCTGGTTGGTTCGTGATGGCTGCGTAAGTCTTCATCACGCTATCGCAGCTGACCACGGTGTCCTTCGCGCCGCAAAACCAGAGCGACGGGCCGTGAATGCCTGCGTTCACAGCTGACCCGGAAACGGTCGCAATCGCCGAAATGCGCGGATCCGACGAAGCCTTGGAGGTCGAGAAGCCCCCCTCCGAATGGCCGAGCGCGCCGATGTGCGCGGTGTCGAGACGATGGTAATAAGGGCTCGCAGGATCCTCGGCCTGCTGCAATAGCCAATCCAAGCCAATGATGGTCGGCAGTGGGTTGCCCTGCGAAGTGATCGTGCTGAGTGACGCGATCACCACGAACCCGTGGGAGGCTAGTTGGGTCACGAGCGCCTGGTAGCTACCGCAATATTTCGAAGAAACGCAAAGAGGCGGATTAGGCTCGGGATTGTCCGTGTGACCATTGGCCCAGACCAGGATCGGATGGCAATAACCGCTCTGGGCGAGGTTCGTGGGTCGATAGATATTGAAGCGTTGTTGCGTGTCACCGTAAACCGGATCGGGCACGACGCCCGCCAGCGGTCCCACGCCTTTGTCGGCGGTCACCGAGAACGGCCCGGCGGTGGTGGGATCGGCCGTCGGCCACGCCATCCCTACGCAACTGCTGGTAGCGCCGCCGCCCGCTCCCGCAGTCCCTCCCACGTGCCCAGCGCTTCCGGTGCTGCCGCCCGTGTGTCCTGAGCTGCCGCCTGCGCCTGCTTGGCCCGTTCCTCCCGAGCGGCCTCCGCTACTCGCGGCGCCGCTGCCACCGCCTGCTGAACGCCCTGCCTCCCCGGTCCCCACGCTCCCCCCGTCCGCCCTCGCGCCGCCGGTGTTCGCGCTCACTCCTGCCGCCCCTCCGCCAGTTCCCGAGCTGCCGCCCGTGACGGCGCCCGTGCCACCCGTGACGGCGGCCGTGCCACCCGTGGCGGCGCCCGTGCCACCCGTGGCGGCGCCCGTGCCACCGGTCCCGGTCGCTGCACTGCCACCGCCGCAACCGGCAATCAGCACCCATGTGCAGGCGATCGTGGTCGTCCGAGAGCGAATGAAATGAGCGAATTGCTTCACTTCAAAGATTGTCTCGACTGGCCGAGTTTTGTCAGACGATTTTCGGAAAGACGAAGGCCCGGCCTCGAATCACTTGAGTCTCGAGCGATCAAAGAAGTCGAAGATGGCCGGCAACACGAGGCTGATCATTCCGCCATGATCGGCATTCACCTCGTTGTATTCGGCCTTGAAGGCATTCGACTTCAGCCAATCGCGTAGCGTGTGACTCGCGTCTACAGACGGCGCTTGCGTCCCCTCCGTGACATAGAGAGGAATATTCCTGAGCTCATCCCAGGGATATCCCGTCTCTTGCACGAACGGTCCGGACATTGGCGCGAGGCCTTGCCAATAGCCCGCGTATTTTCCGCCGAGATACCAGGTACCGCCGCTCCCCATCGAGTGGCCGAAGAGGAACATCGACCCACGGTCGATCGGATACTCGGCCAGCACCAGCTCCAAGACATTGATCACGTCTTGTTCACTGAGCTCGTTGGTGCGCTCGCTGTCGGCGGTGATTTGCGCCACGAGCTTCGCTGCCTCATCCGGCTTGCCGAACGGCGAGGTGAGCCGCAAGAAATTTCCATAGGCGCCCTTGTCGCCCAATGGAGCGACCAACAGGTAGCCGTGCTGCTGAGCGAGATTGATCAGTTGCTTGCTATTCTGATCGACGTACGTGTTCTCGTCCGCGCCTGAACCGTGCAGGAACAGCGCCAGCGGCAGTTTCGTCTTGCCGTCCCAATTCGTCGGCACGTAAAGCCGATAGGGCTCGTCCGTGTTGGCGGCCGCGAACCGGTATTTGCGATGCTGATCCCCTTTCGCCTGCCATTGCGCGGAACTCGGGTCGGTCAGAGTTTTCGCCAGCTGCTGGGCGGTGGTCATCACGCTTTGCGCATCGAGCAACGTGCCGAAGGAAATCGAGCGTTGACCGCTCGTGCTGGCTCGACCGCCCGCACCGCTCGCTCCGCCGCTCCCACTTCCGCCAATTTCGCCTGCGCCTTGACCGCCCGTGCTCTTTTGGCCGGCTGCCCCAGCGGTCCCGCCCGATTGGCCCCCGGAGGCCACGCTTCCGCCGGACGCTGAGGCTCCTCCGGACGCTGAGGCTCCTCCGGACGCCGCGGGCGCGCCACCCTCGGATGTCGCCCCGCCCGACGTCGCTTGGCCAGGGCCGCCAGCGCGGGGCGCGCCCGAAGCCCCGGCTGAGGCCCCGCCGCCCGAGCCACCCACGCGGCCGGTGCCACCGCCAGTCTCAGCGCCGCCGTTGCTCGAACTGCCGCAACTTGCGACCAGGACGCTCAAAGCGCCGCTGAAAACGATTCGCGCTGACAAAGATGGAGTTCTCAAGGGGGGGCGCCTCCGCAGGGACCGACTCTGGGCATGGGTGCTACTGCAGCGGCGGAATCGGGCGCGGATCGGTCCAAAAAAATCGCCCCGCGGTCGAGTCCCACGCCCCCCGCCGTGGGGGGCGGCAGGCTGACGCAGCATGACGCCCACGCAAACGTGCGCCGGCTGTGGGTTTGATGGTCACCGAGCGCGTCGCGAAGGGGTCCCAGCCTTCGGCGGCGCGGGCGAAATGAAGCCGGAGCGAGTGACTAGTTTCACGGCGCGAGCCCTAGTCGAGCAACTTGCCCAGCCGGCTCCAGCGCACGCCGTCGGCTGCGGACCGCGAGAACCAAACCTGGCGAGCGACGGCTTTGACGTCGGCAATGGGTACGGTCCCGAAGCGGCGTGAGTCCACTGACGCCGAGCGATTGTCACCCAGCACGAGCAGCTGGCCGTCCGGAACGACGAAGCTCACGGGCGATTCGGCGGCATTCGCTGTCGCATGACTCTGCGGCCAGAGCACGGTGTACTCGCCTCGATCGCCGCGCTCGCGGAACGCGCGTAGCCCTGCAAACGTGCTCGGCAGCGGCTCGACGGTTGGGCGAGAGACGCTTCGACCATTGATGCGCAGGTTCGGCCCAGTGATTTCGACGTGGTCTCCAGGCAGGCCAACGACCCGCTTGATGAAGATGTTCGTGCGATCGTTGGGGTAAATGAAAACCACGAGCGCCCCGCGCCACAACTTGGTTCCGCCGGGTTGCCCCGCAGTCTTGTCCGCAAAGATGCGATCACCCGGCAAAATGCCCGGACTCATGCTGGCGGTCGGGACCACGAACGCTTCCAAGAGATCACGACGCACACTCGCAGTCAACGGCGCGAGCACGAACACATAGCCGACGACGATGTACAGTGCGTACACGCTCGGCCGCGGCCAGTACGGCAAAGGCATGCTGGAGGAACGAAGCGCCAGGCGCCAGGCGTCCCAGATCGACCACGCATACAGGGCGGTTGCGAGCAGCACTCCCGCGAACACCACGAAGCACAAAAGTGGGGGCGGGCCGTACAGAGACAGCTGAACCGCTCCCGGAACCACGAGCGCCACTCCCAGTAGAAAGCATAGACCGCGCGGCAGATCGCCTGAATAAAGCTGACCGAGCCCGGGCATCAGCAAGCCAGCCGCCAGTGCCAAACGCGGCCGTCGAACGGCGGCGCTCATGGCGTGCCTCCGAGACTGACACTCGGGATCAGTACTCCGGCAAGGAAGCGCACCGTGTTGAGGAGCGCACCGATCAGCGCCACGTTGGCGAGGGCCAGCTCGACCCAACCCGCATCGAACCAACGTGGCGAGCGAGCCAGCTCGTACGCGGGAAGCCGGTTCATCACGCGGTCGGCAAAGCCTTGCGGCACTGGTTCGGCCAAGGACTCCAAGCTCGCGTTCAGCAAACTAAATGTCTCGGCCACCGTGCCGCACTGCTCACAGCCCGACAAGTGAAGTCGCTCCGAGTTGGACAGCGGCTCCCCGAGGGCAACACGTTCTTGTACTTTGGTGCAATGGTTCATGTCATGTCTCATCCTCTGCGAGTGCGAGGCGCAGCTGTTCACGCGCGCGGAAGATTCGTGATTTCACGGTGCCGAGCGCGCAACCTTCGAGCTCCGCGACTTCCTCGAGCGTGAGCTCCTTGATCTGCGACAAGAAGAAGGTCGAGCGCAGTTGCTCCGGAAGCGCGAGCAGGGCACGTTCGATGCGTCGAGCGCGTTCCGCCAATAGCGCGCTCTGCGCGGGATTCGGCGCGAGGCTCCAGGCTTCCCCGAGTTCAGCCGGCGCCCGCTGTTCTTGCCGCGCTCGCCGCCACTCGCCGATGGCGAGCCGCTTGGCGATCGTAAAGAGCCAGGTCGAAAAGGCAGCGCGAGCGGGATCGAAGGTCCCGAGCGCCTTGAACGCGCGCAAAAAGGTCTCCTGCGCGACGTCCTCGGCGCGCGCGCCACGAATGCCCAATAGCCCCAGGAAGCGAAACAGGGGGCGCTGATAGCGCAACACGAGCAACCGAAACGCCTGGCGGTTTCCGGCTAGCGTCTGCTCGATCAACGATTGGTCGTCCATGCGGGGGGCGTGCAGTCATACAATTGGGCGACGAAAAGGTTCCTGATCCTGCTCCCAAGCGCGAGCCGGCGCGAGCCGACGCGAGCCGACGCGAGCCGGGGCATGGGTCGGGTCTTTCGGTGCAGCGCAACTGCTCGAAGCTGCTCGAAGCTGCTCGAAGCCGCCTTGGTCTCGGAGCGGCCTTGCTTAGGTCACCCCCGGATACGCTTTGCCGTCGCGGGCTTGGTCTTGGGACGGCCACGCTTGATGACGGGCGGTTTGCCAGCGCGCAGGAGCGCGCCCGGGGGCACGCCTAGGGCATCGGCGAAATTCGCCACGCTGCTCAGTGTGACGTTGATCTCGCCGCGCTCGACGCGCTGGGTGTACGACAGATCGAGCCCCGCGAGCTCGGCTAGGTATTCTTGCGTCCAGCCGCGTTTGAGACGCAGCCGCTGAATGTTGCCTCCCAAGTGGAGCATCAGTTCGCGCGCACGAAGTGAAGCGGGGGCAGGCATCGGGTTTGACCATCGAGCGCTACCCCGACGCGCGTCTTCTTAATTAGGGCACGTGAGTCCTTTTTAATTTGACTCATCGGGCACGTGCGTTAAAAGTAGCGGTTGGAAGGAGGGCAACGTGGATTTCGAGCGCGCACCGCACTTGCCGCCCAAGGCAAAGCTCAGCTGGCGGATCTCCAGGTTGTCGCTCAGCCCGGACGGCTTGGGTTGGTTCGCCACCGCCTGGAAGGGGAATCGGGTCGCCATCATTCGTCTGCCGCCGCTCACGGACCCCCGCTCGGAGGACGCTTGGCTCACGCAAATAGAGAATACGTTCGAGGCAGGAGCCTTCGATGCAACGCAGCAGAATAGCTATTGAGTCGCCCGGCGAGACGGCCCTGGCACTGAACATGAGTTCAGGTTACACTGCGACGCATGTTCATCGAGGGATCGTTGATCGTCGCGGAGCCGCGGCCACGCGCCTGGCGTCAGCGCAGCGGCGCTAGAAAAGTGGCCAAAGAAACCCGAGGGCGAAGCACGAGCGTGCAGCCCGCAGCAAACCCATCGAAGAAGCGGCCAGGCCGGCGCGTGGCCGCGGCGGCCCGGGTTCCACGGCTACCCGAGGGCTGGCAGAGCCGTTTGCGTGAGCAGTCCCACAATTTGGCGCGCGCAATCGAGATGCTCGAGCAAGCCATGGCCATGATGAGCGAGCCCAAGACCATTTCATTGACGCGTGCCGAGTGCCTACGTGGTGCCGGGTTGCTCACTTTGCTCGCGGCCTCGGAGCTATTGGTCGTGGCAGGTTGGTTCGAGGCCGATCACGCCGTCACCGCCGGCACGCTGCCGCGCTAGCCGGTTCGACGAATCGTCGAGGGTCGAACCGCTGGGCGCTGTTGGGGCATCAGGCCCGCTCGATCCGCACCGCATGCATCGGTCAGCGCACGCATCGGTCATGGCGCGGCATATGTGCGGAGCAGTGTGAATGTGTCTCACGTCATTGGATGCCGAGGAACGCGCGGCCTAGAGATGGTGCTATGTTCATGGTTTGTCCCGACATCATTTGCGTAGCTTGGGAGTTCCGGCACTAGCACTCGCAACGTTGTACGTCGCGTGCGCCAACCCACCCAAAAAGGCCAAACCCAACAACGGAGGCGCAGGCACTGCCGGAGCCGCGATCGGTGAGGCCGGCGCGAACGACAGCGGCGGCACGAGCGGCACCGCCGGCACCGGCGGCAAGAGTGGCACCGGCGGCACGAGTGGCACCGGCGGCACGAGTGGTGGGCCCGTAGCAGAAGGCGGCATGGCCGGTGAAGGCGGAGCGCCGCAAGCACTCGGCGGCGAAGGCGGGACTGGTGCGGCAGGCGGTAAGGGCGGCGCGCCGCCGATCGACGTCTGCAGCACGCTGACCATTGGCAAGTCCAAACTGCCGCTTCCGACGACAACTGGCGTGGCCAGGCCCGCCGGCGCTTTGGGCGATCTCAAGGTGCTGAACTGGGCGGGCTTCAAGGGCGCGATCTCGTACACGTTCGACGACAACTTGCAGTCGCAGATCAGCCACTACCCGGAACTGAACGCGGTCGGCGTGCCCGTGACTTTCTACATCGTTGGCTCGAGCAACGGGGCCAATGCGGTTTGGACCCAGGCG
>Ga0302321_100001470_pt1 | contig 20159 bp, 17 predicted proteins | sample Fen_T0_1_FD_202505 | JGI IMG/M metagenome (GOLD analysis project Ga0302321, IMG submission 202505) | Peat permafrost microbial communities from Stordalen Mire near Abisko, Sweden - Fen_T0_1 | ecosystem: Environmental > Terrestrial > Soil > Wetlands > Permafrost | place: Sweden: Abisko...
GTTCGATCGGGCGCGCAAACGCTCCCGACTTCAATCAGGACAATTGAAAGGAATCTATCTTACGCTGGCGACGTTAGGGCGTCGTGGTGCTGATCGCAAGTTCGCCGGTGTCGCTGCCGAACACTAAAGTTTTCTTGAGGGCGCCATCGCGCACCTCGACCGAGTTGATCTGATCCGGGCAACGTTCAAGTAAAAGCGTATCGGCCACTCGGGTACCTTGGATACTGCCGATTAGAGATGTTTCGAAAAACAAGAAAAGCTGAGTGTCGGTCATGTCGAGGCCGGCCCATTCGAGGCGCAAGGGTTCTCCGCGAGCGGATTTGAGGCGGAGTTTTTCGCGCACGTATTCGAGGGCGAGGGGAGCGAGTACGCCGGGGTCAGCGGCGGAAATTTTGTGGTGAGCGCGCTCGGAGAGAACGGCCTCGAGATCGGCTGTTTGCACGCGAACATTGAGTCGTAGTCGGCCGTGTTCCCGATCGTAGATGGCTTCGGTCAGGCTGAAATGGAGCGGTTTCGCGGGTGCGGGTGTTTCCGCGCGGGTAACATCAGGCAAAGAAGCGGCGAGTGCACAGAGCAAGGCGATCTGACGTAAAAAGGAATGAAAGCAAATGGAGCGCATAAAGGGTTGCGAATGTGGCAGGTTGGCGGCGTCGATGTTCCAGAAAAGTTCGGCTGGGGCAACGTCGGTGTTTCGCGCCCTGCTCGAACACGCTGATTCTATGCAACGTTATGGCTGGGCGGGCGTCTAATTCATCTCTGCGACGCGCTCGACAACCGCGCGGGCTCTGGAATAATCGCTACTTTTACCATGCACCACAAATCCCCTGTTGCCATCACGCGACGTTTTGCATCCCGCGCAGCGCGCGCGTTTACTGTATTCGAAATGCTGGTCGTCATTGCGATCATCGGCATGTTAGTCGGTCTTCTACTTAAGAATATCGGTGCGAGCTGGGAATCGTCGAGAATATCGATGGCAGAGATATTCGTGAAGAGTTCTGTAAAGTTGCCTCTGCAGACCTATTCGATGCACATGGGAGATTACCCTTCGACGGCGGAAGGTTTGCAGGCATTAATTACGCCTCCTGCCAGCAAGGCGGACCGGTGGCATGGACCGTACTTCGAGGATGCCAAACTACCAGTAGATCCTTGGGGAGAGCCGTACCAGTATCGCTATCCCGCGACGAAGAACAAAAGAGGTTATGACGTGTGGTCAAAAGGTCCGGATAAACAGGATGGAACGGACGATGACATCGGCAGCTGGCAATGAAGTGTGGCGAACCCAAGGCTAACATCTGTGAGGTTATTGGTGGGAGGGCGTTCGCGCGGAAACGCTGCGTTCACCATGTTCGAAATATTGGTGGTGATCGCCATAATTGTCGTGCTAGCAAGCGTGCTCATTACGGGTGCTATCCACCTGACGCGTAACACGGCGATGACGCCTGAGGATGTGTTCTGGCGAGCCGTCGTGGAAACGCGTCGTATGGCGCTTTTATCCGGTCGTGAAGTGAGGATGAGTTATTCGGGCAAGGATGAAAAAGAACGCGCCTTGATCGCACACGCGTTGGATGGCACGGAGGTGCGCTTTCCCTTCGAAGGCCAACTGAGCAAGCTCACCGTAGATTTCCTTTCCGCGCAAAAAGGCGGGAGTTCGATGCTGCTTGGCGGTCAACTCGTCGAGACGCAGACAGTCCCATTTGTTACATTTTATGGTGACGGCACTTGTTCTCCTTTTCGTTTGCAGATCCAGACAGGTGGCGGCGAGCCACGCATACTCATGATTGATCCTTGGACTTGCGCATTAGTACTGCCGGCAACCGACGACAAGCGCTGACCATGAGACGTGGCTTTACAGTTTTAGAAGTGATAATCGCCTTGGCGATTTTAGTTGGTGCGGCTGGAGCACTTGGGGCCACTTACCTCGGCATCATGAATAGCTACGCGCAGCTTGAGGTCGATGGGGATTATAAGACCGACGTGAAATTTGCGCGAGCGGCTTTGATGGCTGAGCCGGATTTCGAAACAGCGGAAAAAGGTGGCGACTTCGAGGCGACGGGTGGACGTCGCATAAGTTGGAAGGCCACGATCGACCCGACTGAAACGACTGATCTGTTTACGGTGACGTTTGAATGTGAGGTTAACGCCGCCGATATGAAAGTGCCCCTGCACATCACCGAAAAATTTCGCCTACTCCGTCCGACTTGGTCGAAAGCCGAAGATCGCGACAAGCTCCGGTCGAACGCGCGCACGCGCATCCAGCAACTGCAGACGAACCAGTTGTCAAGATGATGAAACGCGCTGGCTTCACGATGCTCGAGATCCTGATTGCAGTCTCCTTGGTGGGGCTGCTCTTGGTTGCGCTTAACACGTTTATTTTTTCGATGGGAGAGCTTTGGGGGAAAAACTCCGATGTGCGCCTTTTCGAACAGCACGTGCGTAACGTCACGCGTTTCATGCAGGAGGAAATGGCGCGCGCCGCATTACCGCCGGCGGGGCGCAGTGGCCAGAACGCGATCGCTCCGCAGGAGATCAAGCCGGAGAGCGGCTTGACCGAGCAGATGCTTACCTTCGAGCTGCCGCAGGGCAGCCGTCTAATCAATTGGCCTGGCCGTGCTTTGCCCGACGTGGTGTGTTCGCTGACGGTGCGCGACCGGGCCGGGCTTTTGTTGTTATGGCATTCGCGTTTGGAGAAAAATTTTGCTGACGATCCGCCGCGCGAAGCGGTGATCACGCCGCTTGTGACGGCGTTGAGCTACGATTACTACGATGCGGATTTCAAACGTTGGAAAACCGAAACGTCGCTGCAAAAAGACTCCGCGGGCAAGGTCATGACGCCGCAACGGCTGCGGATGAAATTTACCTACGATAAAATGACGCGTGAAACGATCGTCACGCTGCCGAACACGACGGAGGGCTTGCCGCAATTTTGAATATGCGTGCCCACGACAAAAATCGTTGCCCAAATCACAAGCGCGCGTATCGAGCGCCCTTGTCGAAGGACCGTGGTTCGATCATATTGATCGTTCTTATCACGATCATATTCGCGTCCGTCGCACTCTATGCCTTTATGGAGCGGGCGAGCAACGACCTGCTGGTGGAAAATCGTTCGTACGCTGCTGATCGGTTGCGGCTGGAAGCTTACTCGGCACTGGAAACGACGCTGGCTGTTTTGGAGGATTTCCGTCAGGCGAATGGTTCGTTGAAAAGTCCGGCCGAAGGCTGGGGCGATCCGCTCGCTTGGGCTGGCTACGAACCCGAGGAGGGACGGAAAGTTGAGGTCACTTTCGTCGATGAAAGCGGTAAGTTTTCTCTGCCCAACGTGACGCAGGCGACATTCTTAAACCTTTTCAAGGATTGGGGGCTTTCGCAGAGCGAAGCTGAGTTGTTGGCCGACGCAGTTCTTGGGTGGATGAAAAAGGACTACGTGCCGACCTCCGCCAGCGCACCGGATAAAGATGATTACGAGCGCGAGGAAATCCCTTTCGATCCGCCAGGTCGTCCGTTGCGATCTTTTGACGAGTTGGCCACCATCGCCGTGGCACGCGATGTTTTCTACGACGAAAGTGGTCAGCCCAATGAGTTTTGGCATCGTTTTGTAAACGCGTTTTCGCTCTACAGTTATACGACGCCGAGCGTGAACGGTGCGTCGTCAGAACTACTCGCGGGCCTCGGAGTTTCTGACTCCACGCAACAAAAAACACTTAACGATTACCTGCACGGCGCTGGAAATTACCAGACCCAAGGGCCTGGTTACTTCAAATCCCCGGCGGATGCCGCCAACATCCTCGGCACGCAATCTCCTGTGGCTCAGCTTGACACACAAATACGTGCCCTTCGAATCATTGTTACCGTGCGCGAAGGCCAATCGTCATTCCGAGTTAACGCCCTGATCTCGCCCCCTAATGGCGCCACGATTCCCGTGGTGCAGACGAACCAGACTGACACTTCCAATCAGAACAGCAGTCAGAATCCTGTAAACAACCCTTCTCCCAGCAACAACGCCTCGTCCTCGCAAACCACAAAAAAACTCAACTATCCTTTTACGATCTTGGAATTCCGCGAAAACGATGAGATGCCTTCTCCCCTAACACCTGCCAGTTCTTGAGCATGCGCCTGCAATTGCCTGAACGTTTCAAGTTATCTACTCCAGCCCGCAAAGTCGTGCTGTTGCCAGACGTGCATTTTTTCTGTCGTGCCGTTCCCATCGCTGAAGGTGCGACGGCGGCCGATGTGGCGGCGCAGGTGGAACTCGCGCTTGAGGCGATGTCTCCCTTTCCGATCGCGCAGCTGTACCACGGACATTTTTGGCATCCTGGCGCGAAAAACGCCTTTGTCTTCGCCGCTTATCGGAAACGTTTTCCCGCCGAGCAAGTTGAGAGCTGGGCCGATGCCGAGGCCGTGCTGCCCGCATTTGCCTGCATGTTGAACACCAAGGTTGCTGATTCGACGACTCTGCTGCTCTGGTCGGAGAAAGGACTCACTGCAGTATGTTGGGATAGCGCTGGCGACGCTCCGAGTTCCGTGCTTTCACGCGAACTCCCGCCGATTACTGACTCGGCCTTTGCCGATCATGTGGCTCTGCGCCAAGCAGTGCTGCGTGATTCCAGTGCGTCGATCAACGTGATCGAGTCGACCACTGCCCCCGCCTTGGATACCTCGCAAGTGACCGACGATTTCTCATTTCAATGCGAGCATGCGGGGAGTGTTTTTACCCGCGAGCAACTCGATGTCCTCGACGTGCGCGACAAGGACGAATTGGCCAACCGTCGCCGTGCTCGCTACCGCGATCTCATCCTTTGGCGCGCACTGCTCGGTTGCGTAGCCACGATCGCCCTTTGCGTCGTGCTCGAGCTGGCATTGATGGGTGGGAGGGTCTGGCAAAAAGGCCGCGCCGCCATGGTGAGGGCGCAGGAGCCGGGCGTTTCAAAGATCATGCTCGCGCAGAATCTTGCGATGTATGTTGAGGAGCTTTCCACGAAACCTATGCGGCCGCTTGAGATGATTTCGATGGCTTCGGAAAAGCTGCCTAACTCCATCATCTTTACCAGTGCGACCGTTACGGGCCTTTATACATTGGATATCGATGGCCAAGCGGGTGTGGCGAGCGACGTGGATGCCTATAATACTGGATTGAGCGCCATGGCCGGTATTGAAAGAGTGGAGACGAAGGAAAGCCGGGTGCAAAATGGTCAGACAAAATTCAGAATTGTTGTTACGTTTAAACCGAGTGCCTTCCAGGCCGCACCTCAGTCATGAAAAAGATCATCCCCTTCAGTTTTCGTTTTTGGGAAGGTCACGCCTCGGTGTTGAAAGCCTTTTTCTTCAGCCGTCTATTGCGCGAAAAAGTCCTTTTATTGGCCCTGGTCTTGGTGATGGTGCTTACTTGGTTCTCGAACGTGGTTGGTCGGACAGCGCATTGGGCGCGCGAATTCAACAATACCTCACGCGAATTGGCGGTTCAGCGCGGCTGGCTTAATCAGCGGACTAAGATTGAAGCAGCTTCCAGGGCTGCGGTCGAGCATCTCGACCCTGCCAAAACCTACAATGGCCCTCGTCTGCAGTCCGAAATTACGGCCATCGCGTCCCGTTTGGGCCTGAATAATAATAATTACAACGCCGATAATCCGCAGACGGAACGTACCAGCCAATTTTCAAAAAACTCGATGCGCGTGGAAATCCGCAACGCTGAGTACTCTTCGCTCGTGAATTTCTACCGTGAAATTGCAAAGCAGACGCCGTACATCGGCATTGAGAGCTTCCGTATCACTGTAGCGAACGGCAAGCACAACGCATCGCTGCGAGTCTCCTCCGTCGAGATCGTTAAGTAACAGGCTCCGGAATTAGTGGAGCCGGATTGAGGAGCTGAGCTGGAAAACAGCGCTAACCACAGCAAACGCAATAAAACCTACGAAGGCAAAAACGCCGAGCAGCACGATGCTCGCGAGTACCTTCGTGAAGGCGTTAAGCTGGCTTGAGATTGCTTTACGGTAAGTGGTCGCGACCTTTTTTAGGCTAGGCACCATATTACCGGTGTTTTCGCCCACGGCTAACTGATCGAGCACGAGCGGAGGCAGGCAGCCGGTGCGTTGTAAGGCGCGTGAAAGTGCCTCACCTTCGAGCACGCGTTCGGTGGCTTCCTTAAAAGCTTGGCGGTGTTGAGTGTTTGTAATCTGACGCTCAGTCATGCGCAGCGCCTCAGAGGCGTTGATCCCGTTTTCGAGGAGAACGGAAAGCGTTTGACTGAATGCCAGCACAGTCTGGCTCACGAGAAAGGGGCCGACTCCCGGTATCTTGAGCAACCACGAATCGGTTTTGGCGCGGCCAGCTTTCGTGGCACGCCAACGCCAGAATGTGATCGCGGCGAAGACTGCGGCGCCGATGAGGATGAGCCCGTAGTGCATGGCGAATCCAGAGACACCGACAAGAATCTTAGTCGAAAGAGGCAGCTTGCCGCCGAGCGAGTGCAGCAGCGTTTCCAAGCGCGGCATGAGGAAGGTGATGATAAAAATGATCACGCCCGCGGACACGACGAGCATGAAAGCCGGATAGGCAAGTGACGTGAGTAACTGTTGCCTCAGTTCCTTTTGTTCGGTGAGGTGCGAGATGAGCCGGCTAAGCACGTCGTTGAGACTGCCGGTTGCTTCGCCGGCCTGGATAAGGTTGATGCCTGAGCTGTCAAAGACGGTAGGGAAATCCATCATCGCCTGCGAAAGCGAAGAGCCTTCGCTGAGACGATCCCACAGCCCGTTGCAAAGTGTGCGCAGCATCGGATCTTGCAGGCGTACGGAAAGAAGCCGCACGGATTCACCGGCGGAAAGCCCGCTGGAAGTCAGATCGTAGAGCGATTGGAAAAACGGCAGGCGCTCGCGTCGTGAGAGTTTGGATACAAGGTCTTTCTTTCGGGCCTTGCGTTCGGCAGCGGTCGTTTTGGCTCCGCTTGCTGCGGTACGTCCGCTGATCTTCTCGTCGACCTGAGAGGGCTGCAATCCTCGTGCGGCAAGCACGCGCAAAGCGTCTTTCCGATTCGACGCTTCCAGTGTGGACTGGATGGAGCGGCCGGAGCGATCGCGGGCGGTGTAGGAAAACGTGGGCATGAGGGAAACCAGCGTCAGGAGCTAAATCAGAAGTCAGAAGTGCTTTCTGGTTTGGATTATTTTTCGGCTACCGTGATGACGCGGAGCACTTCATCGAGTGTGGTATGGCCAGCGCGGACTTTTTCCCAGCCAGACTGACCGAGGGTGCGCATGCCATGTTTGCGGGCGCATTCGTCGAGGGTGCGTGTACTTTCGCGTTTGAGCACGAGTTCGTGCATCTCGTCGTTTAGCCGGAAAATTTCGAAAAGGCCGATGCGTCCGCGATAACCGGTTCCGCGGCAGCGATCGCAGCCGACCGGCCCTTTGAGTGCCTCAAGCAGATCGGCCTCAGCCTGATCGCAACCGAGAATGGCGAGGCTTTCGCGGAGTTTGATTTTGTTAACCGGCGCGGGTCTTGAGCATTCGGAGCAAAGTCGGCGAACGAGGCGTTGGGCAATAACGAGCTCAATAGCTGAAGCCACGAGAAACGGTTCAATGCCCATATCGACGAGGCGGGTAATGGCGCCCGGCGCGTCGTTGGTGTGTAGCGTGGAAAAAACCAAGTGGCCGGTTAGCGAAGCGCGAATGGCGATCTCAGCGGTGTCGCGATCACGGATTTCGCCGACCATGATGACATCGGGATCTTGGCGGAGGACGTGGCGGAGTGCGTCGGCAAAGGTGAGGCCGATTTCGGGGCGGACCTGCATCTGGTTGACGCCAGGAACTTCGTACTCAATCGGATCTTCGATGGTGATGATGCGCAGATCAGTGGAGTTGATTTTGCGCAGAAAAGCGTTGAGCGAAGTCGATTTACCGGAACCGGTCGGTCCGGTCACGAGTATGATGCCGTGCGGGTAATCGAGGATCTCGTTGATCTGGGCCTGCTCCTCGGCGCTCATGCCGAGTTTGTCCATCGAGTAAGCTTCTTTCTTTTTGTTGAGCAGACGGAGGCTAACACTCTCGGCGTAAATGGTGGGAATGGTGGAAACGCGGATGTCGAGAGAGGTGCCGTCGGCTTTGAAATTAATGCGTCCGTCCTGCGGCAGGCGTTTCTCAGAAATGTTGAGCTTCGCCATGATTTTGACGCGCGAGATGATCGCGTCCTGGAAGCGCAGGAGATTTTCCGGCACCGGCACGGCTACGAGCAAGCCGTCTACACGGTAGCGAATGCGAAGCTGGCCCTCTTGCGGTTCAAAATGGATGTCGGTGGCTTCGTCGGCGACAGCTTGGGAAATGACTTCGGTCACGAAGCGCACGACGGCCGCCTCTTCGTCGACGTCGGCTTCGTTTTGTTGGATGGATTCAGGTGCGATATAACCATCGTCTGACCCTTCCAAGCTGCCAGAGCCAACGCCGAAATGTTGGAGAATGAGCTGGTGTATTTTTTCCGGTACGCCGAGGTGCCAGATAAGTGGACGCGGGGTGAAGGTGCGTACCCAATCGATCACTACGTCGTCGGCCGGCCAAGCCGCGGCAAGATGCAGCGGCGTGGTGGGAAGGATGGCTGGTTCCTCTCCGTTGGGCGGCGATGTTGGTTCGGCGCCAAATTTAATCGGTACAAGCTGGTAGTCGTGTACGAGGCGCGCAGGAAAAAGGCTGAGCGAAGCCTGGTCGGCTTCGAGGTTGGTGGCGACGTCGAGGCTGCTGGCCACACTGAGCGCAGTGAGGGCATCGGGCTCGGTCAGGGTGAGCAGCGGCGCGAGTGTTTTTAACCGTTGTGCGCGCGGAGCCTCGAGCACGGATTGGATTTGCTCTTCGGTTAGACGGTCGGCCAAACGGCCGGGAAGTGTGGAGGCGGAGGAAAGGGCAGGCATCGCGATGGCTCGATTAGACCTGGAAAAAAATACGGAGCGAAGGGATCGTCATCACTCAAGGAATATCGACGTGTTTCTTATAAAACGGCGTCTTCGGTGGCACGTAATTTGGATCGAGCTTCTGGCGGATGGGTCCTGAATCGGGCATAGCGTCGATTTGTTTCAGCGCAGCTTCGTTATCGGCAGGAGTGTTGGTTAACACCATTGGACGGATAAAGACGACGAGTTCGGAGCGTGTTTTACTGCGACTACGGGTGCCTAAAAGATCTCCGATCCATGGGATAGGGCCAAGGCGGCTGGTACTGTGCGTATTATTGTCTTTCTGCATACCCGCTAGCACGATAATCTCACCAGATTTGACAGTGATAAACGAATTTGTCTCACGTTTGCCGATGATATATTGCTTGTTATTGTCGACCGTGACTTCGCCGCTGACGTCGCTGATGGTCTGCTTGATATCGAGTTGGACCGAGCCGTCGTTGCCGATGAGAGGTTTGACGGTAACGGTCGTGCCGATTTCTTGCTGGGTGACTTGAGAGCTGGTGGAAAAATTGGAGCCGGCTGAAGTCGAAGTGCCTGAAGGAGTGCTCGTGGAGCCGCTGATCACTGGGCGGGTTTCGCCGAAGAAGAGTTTTGCCTCTTTATTATGGGTGGTGGTGATGGCCGGGACCGATAGGATTCGGCTGTTGCCCTTGCGTGGTGTGCTGGAGAGAGAGAGGAGGCCGACAAGTGAGTAATGGCCTGCAGTAGCTGCGAAATCGCTACTCAATGCATAGGGGCCTCCATGGGCTGCGGTATCTGCGGTTGTACCATAGTAATTTGTGGAGGAGACGGAATTGCCGCCGACACTCAAGCCAGAAGCCGCGCCTTTAATGCCCATCAATTTATTCCCTGCAACGTCCAGTCCGAGAGAGTCGATGCCCGTACTTGCGTTGTCACTCAGCACCACTTCTGCGATCACCACTTCGATCCGCACCTGGGCGAGAACGATATCGAGCTGGTCAATGAGTTGCTTGAGTAGTCGGATGTCGTCCATCGTCCCATTGACGACGACGGCATTGCTGCGGTCGTCGGCGATGATGGTGACGAGACTGCTGAATTGAGTGGAACCAACGTCGCCGACCAAAGCATTTACGGATTGGTTAGATTGTGGCCCTTGGTTAGGTACGGGTGGCTGTCCAGGTTGGATGCCGAGACCGGGTTGGATGGAGCCGGAGGTTTGGGCAGCTTTGGTTTGGCCTGAAACAAGACTATTGAGCAGGGCAGAGACATCTTTCGAAGCAGCGTGTTTTAGGTAGATGACTTCATTACGCGTGTTCGGATCGGATTTGACGTCGAGCTTGCTGATGAGTTCGTCAAAAAAAGCATGTTGCCGCGGGTCTGCGATCAGGACGACTTGGTTGGTGCGGTCGTCGGCAGAGTAACTGGTAGCTGAGCCGATCTGGTTCTGGAGCGTACCCTGCATCATGGCGCGGATTTTATTCACCACGTCACTCGCCTTGGCGAAGTGGATGGTATAGAACTTCGGTGCGAGGTTGGCCATGAACGGCTGATCGAGCTTTTGCAGGAGCAGTTCGATCCGTTGGATGGTGCTTAGGGAATCCGTGAGAAGCACGGCGTTGCTTTTATCGAAAAAGACGGGAGCGCTGACGTTCTGGTTGAAGAGAGTTTGGAGCTGTGGGACGAATTCGTTGGCACGCAGAAACTGAAGTTGGAAAAGCTTCGTTACGACCTGGCCGCTGGGAGGCAAATCGAGCGAGGAGCCTTCGATAAGTTGCGGGCTTTCGACACGGGCGTTTTGCAGGGGGACGACCTTGATGAATCTGTCGCCCATGCGTACGACCGCTATGCCGTTGAGGTTGAGGGCGGTCTCAAGCGCGCGAAGTGCCTCTGACTTGGGCATTGGCTGCCTGCAGACAAGGGTGATCGTCGGCGTGGGGAGAGCCTGCGGGCGAAGAACCATACGGCCGGTCCATTGCTCTAAAAGTGGAAGCACCAAATCGAGCGGTGCGTCGGGCAGGTTGGGTTGCACCATCTCTTCGGGCGCGACGGGATTTGCGACGACTGGCGCGGTCGTGCGCGCGGGCGGTGGCTGAGGTGCAGTCTGCGCGCTGGGCGCTTCAGCCTGGGTCTGAGCAAAAACAGAAAGAGAGCTACCGGCAACTGCCGCCAGTAACCACACTCGAAGGAGGCGAGGGGTCATGTTGTGATCAAAATAGATGCTAAAGTACGAGCTAACTGTTGATAGATCAGATGTGAAACTAGGCGGCTTGTAAACCGCGTTGTAGGCTTTGGCACGTCTACGTAAAGGGTCTTCGAGTTTTGGTGCGATGCCTAAGACGCCTAGTTGGGGATTAAGTTGCGTGATTTTGACACTTGCGAGGGCGAGTGACTCTGCCAAATCTGCCCAGATCATGCCTAACCGTTTTGGCCAGCTCTTTTCCATAACCACTTGGGGCGAAAGCCATGGTGGCGGGGTGGGCGTGGTCGTCGACGGTTGCCCTCCTAAATTGCCGCTCACGGCCGAGGAAATTCAAGTCGAGCTTGACCGTAGGCGTCCGGGACAGAGCGACATCGTGACCCCGCGCAAAGAAGAAGACCGCGTAGAAATTCTCTCAGGGCTGTTTGAGGGGCGTACCACGGGTACTCCGATCGGTATGTTGGTGCGCAACAATGACCAACGGCCCGGCGCCTACGACGAGATGCGCGAAAAATTCCGCCCTTCTCACGCTGATTTTACCTACCAGGCGAAGTTCGGCTTTCGCGATCACCGCGGTGGTGGCCGAAGCTCGGCGCGCGAAACCATCGGTCGCGTGGCTGCGGGTGCGATCGCCAAAAAAATCCTTAGTTTGGCCGATCCTACGAAGCCTGTGGAGATCCGGGCGTTTGTGAGCCGCGTCCACGATATCGAAATGCCTATTTCTGCTCTGTCGAAATTCCCCTCTCTTGAGGAGGTCGAGGCGACGGCGGTGCGCTGCCCGGACTCGGCCACCGCTGCGAAAATGATCGAACGCATCAAGGCGATTCGTTCCGACGGCGATTCGGTGGGTGGCATCATCGAGTGCCGCGTGCGCGGTTTGCCGGCCGGGCTAGGCGAGCCGGTTTTCGATCGTTTGGAAGCCGACCTTGCAAAAGCGATGCTCTCGTTGCCTGCGACGAAGGGCTTTGAAATCGGCAGTGGTTTTGGCGGCACACTCTTAAAAGGCTCAGAGCATAATGATCTTTTTGTCGTGCGTGACGGACAGACGCGTGCTGCGACGAATCGTGCCGGCGGCGTGCTCGGCGGCATCAGCTCCGGCGAGGAACTTGTTTTTCGCGTGGCGTTTAAACCGACAGCAACCATCCTCCAGTCCCAAAAGACGGTGGATATCCACGGTCGCGAAACTGAACTTATGGGCAAAGGCCGTCATGATCCGTGTGTGCTGCCGCGTGCGGTGCCAATTGTCGAAGCGATGACTGCGCTTGTGTTGGTTGACCATTGGATGCGCCAAAGCGCGCAATGCGGGACATTTAGATTTTCGACAGAATAAACAAAATGGATAATGCCTGTGGCGTTTTTCCAATTCTGAAAATTTTGCTCATTCTGTCTAAATAAAGAGAACATGCCTTCTGAAAAACCGCTAGTTTACCTTATCCTCGGTGCCGCTGATTCGGGCCGGCGTGAAGTGTTGGCCGATCTGGTTGATGGTGGCCTTAACGAAGGTGATAAATCGATCGTTTTGCTCGCGGCTTCCGAGACTGCGAGCGAGCACGATCTGAAACTAGGTGAACTCAAGCGCTGGACCTGGTCTGAAGGAATGATTTCGACGCCTGATGATGTGATGGCGGACGGGGTGACACATGTTTTTGTTGTGACGGACGGGCGAAGTAATCCGATCGACCAGATCGAGGGTTTTAAACCGTGGATCGACGCAAATGGCGGCGAACTCGGTCGCGTGCTTTGCGTTGTTAACTGCCAGTTCGCGGAGAAACATAAGCCTCTGATTGCTTGGTACGAGGCGTGTATCCATTTTTCAGATATCGTGCTGCTTGCGCGGCGCGAAGGCGTAGCCAATAAGTGGCTCTCGGATTTTCAAAGCCGTTTCAAAGACAAGTTTTTCCCTTGTTTGTTTGAATTTGTGAAAGGCGGTCGCGTTAAGAATCCCGCGCTTATTCTAGATCCGCAGCCGCGTCGCATGTCCCACTATTTCGACGAACCTGAATGGCTTGTCGAAGGTGTGAATGTGGATGACGACATCGAAATGGGTGAGGGCGATGGCGACGAGCCTGGCGATGTCGAGGAAGAGGAGGTTGAAGTGACGCAAGCGGAAGATCCTTATATGGAGCGTCTTGCGGGCGGCCATCGGGTGAAGGTCCTTCCTGACGTGACAAAGTTTCTCGGAAGCTGAGCTGATCGCGGGCAACCGTTGCGGAGTTTTTTGCAGAGAAGATTATCGACGCTGATCGGGGACGGAAGCGGTCATTACCACTTTGCGTGAAGGTGCAAAAAAAGCAGGACCGTAATGGGTCCTGCTTGGAAAAACCAGAAACGATGTTCTGCGGATTTGCCTCTGGCGACTATTTCGCTGCGGCAACGGCGTCGGCAAAAGCTTTGGCCTTGGCGGTGATGGCAGCCCAGTTCTTTTCTTTAAAGGACTTAGCATCGACCAGCGAACTGCCTGCAGCCGTAGCAAACGCGCCGGCTTTGAGGAATTCGCCTACGTTCTTGTCGTTTACGCCGCCGGTGGGCACGACTTCGATCTGCGGGAACGGTGCTTTGATGGACTTGATGTAGGCAGGGCCAAAAAATTCGGCGGGGAAAATCTTCACGGCGTCGACGCCAGCGTCCCAGGTATTGATGACTTCGGTCGGGGTGAACGCGCCGCTCATGATCGGAATCGAGTAGCGGTGGCACATTTCGATGACTTCAGGGCGAAAAGCTGGCGTGACGATGAATTTTGCGCCGGCGAGGATGCCCGCGCGTGCGGTTTCGCCGTCGAGCACGGTGCCGAGGCCGAAGGTGAAATCAGGCATTTCCGCGGAGGCTTTTTCGAGCATGCGGATGGCGCCGGGTGTGGTCATGGTGAGCTCGATGCTCGTGAGCCCGCCAGCGGCGAGGGCTTTTGCGCAATCGAGAAGACCGTCCGGGCTATCGGCGCGGATCAGGGCAATGACCTTCTCGTTCTTAATTTTGGTGAGTACGGCGTCTTTTTTCATGGTGTGGAAAGGATGAGTAAACGAGCAGTGAAACCATTTCGGAGGTCGCTGAAAACTCATTTTGTCGCAGCCGACGTGTAAAAGTGAACTTGGTTTGAGCAAGAAGCAGGGCTTTTGCATGCTGCGCTTGACGCAGCCGAGCGGAACGCCACACGTTGAACGAATGCCAACTGCGAAAAAGCCTGCGAAGAAAGCTGTCGATGCACCTGTTATACCGTCGCGTTTTGTTGATGGCGTTTCTGCGAAGGAGCTGTTTCGCATTGGTCGTCAGATGGGCATGTCGCCCGAGCAATGCGAACGCTTGAGCGGCGTTTCGGCCAGCAAGATGCGCCGCGGGCGTGGCGGCGAGGAGATCGTGGCGGTCGAAAAGCTGGTGGGCTTCCGTCATGTCGAGCTAACTTTCAACCGAGCGCTCGCGCTCTGCGGCGGCAACGAACCTGCTGCGGTTCAGTGGGTCAGTGCTTACGCTCCAGCGCTTAATGGACGCAAGCCGATCGAAGTTGCCGAAACAGTCAACGGAGCTAAGTCGGTCGAAAAATTGCTCGCGCAACTTGCTGGCGCGGTCGGTCAATAAAAGCGTTATCTTGCCACAGCGGGCGAGCGTTAGTTGCCGTACGGCTTTTCGATCGAGATCTGTGGGCTCACAGGAATATTAAAGGTAGCGGCTGGATCGGGTGTTGCCGGATCGAAGGTTGGCAGTCCATCGACGAGATGGCGGGCCAGGTCGGGCTGAGCGGCTTTGATGCCTTGGACGATGCACTTGGCGAGTTCGTAACTGCCGTAGGCGTTGTGGTGGGTGCCATCGGTTTTCCGGTCGACGGTTGAAAATGCCAGAGCGGATTTGTCGGCTCCGAGTGCTTCGTAGAAAGAGGTGCTCATGGCGTGCAGATCGATCAGTGCGACGGATTTTTCGCGAGCGACCTGGCGAACGGCTTCTGGATAATCACCGTGAGAATTGGTGACGTGGCCGTTGGCATCGAAAGTTCGGCGTTGCATAGGCGTGACGACGATCGGCGTGGCGCCATGGTCTCGCACTTCGGAGACGAGATTGGCGAGATCGGTTTTATAACTCGTCATGGCACCGATGCCGTCTCCTTTTTCTTTTTCGTCATTGTGGCCGAATTGAATGATCACGTAGTCACCTCGCTTGATAGTGCTAAAAATTTTCTCGAAACGATGCGCGCGTCTTGAACTGCGCAATGCCTCGCCGGATTCGGCGTGATTCGCAATGGCGATGTCGGGTTTGAAAAAACGCGTGAGCATCTGTCCCCAACTTGCCCAGGGCTCATTCGGTTGATCGCACACGGTCGAATCGCCGATGAGGTAAATTGTCGGTACGTCATCGGCCCGATAGATCTCGAGTGTTGAGAGGCACGGATGGGTGCCGTTGAATTCGAGCGTGAGGCGGTTGTCCCATGCCCAGGCTTCCATCGTCTTTTCACGTGGCTTGAGTGAGACTTCGGCCGGCCCGGCTCCGATGCGCGGCGTGCGGGTGTTGACGATGAATGTACGGGTAACAATCTCGCATTTGGCGGTTTTAACCAGTTCGAGCATCAGGCGACGCAACTCAGCTTTGACGGTTGTGTCCGACTCGCCGGAGGGGTCGCCAAGGGTGACAGTGACGCGGTAGTTACCCTCCGGCAGCGCGACCGAGAAATAAAACGGTTTGTCGCTCGTGCAGAAACCGGCCCCAGGGGCGTTAGAAGCGGGTTTGCTGACAATAGCTGCCCCAGGCTCGAAACCGTAGCCACGCATTTCAGTGTAAATGCTCTCGGGCGCGACCGCGGTAAAACCCGCGGGCGTTTCGCCCGAACCGAAGCTGAATTTGAGAGCGGTGTTTTCATTTGCGGCGAAGGGCAGCGGCGCGGCGATCAGGGCAGTTAGCGCAACCAGACAGGCAAAGAAAAATGACTTATGACGAACGGGAAGGGGTTTCATGCGGAGCTGACTACGGCAAACCTGTTTTCTCGGACTAGCAATAACGAGGTTTGTGGACCGTCAGAGCTGACCGCCGTGAAAGCAGTTGCGGCCAGGGTGTGCGGAGTGCCTTGGATCAAAACTGACGGTAAAGTGAAAAAAGCGGGGTTGGTGTTTCTGCGCGCTGGATAACGATAGGCGGCAGCGTATGGTCAATGTTTTCGCGGTCGGTCTAGCCGCGTTGCTAACCCCTTTCTTCTTAGCACTGCTCCATGAAAACACACTGCCTGGTCGTTTGGCTGGCTTGGATCTCGGGAACCGGACGGTGCCCCGACCTTAGTCGTGCGCTGGATCTCTTTTAGCGAAACGAAGCTCAGAACTAATTTTCTTCAAGATTGTTCAACTTTAAAAATTGCCCATGACCCCCGATTCTTTCCCTAACGCCGGACTGTCCCGGCGCTCAGCTATCAAGATTCTCGCCTCTGCTGCCAGTGTTTCCGCTCTGCGTCTGCCCGTGAGCGCAGCCTCCGCCGCTGAGGCATCAGGCCAAACTTCGCCGTCCCTGATGCCTATCGGCGCACCTCTTCCTCCTATGAAAGGCCTGTATCACGGTGCCGCCTATTATCCAGAACTCTGGCCTGATTCAGAGATCGATCGCGACATTGGGATCATGCGCGAGACTGGTATTAATGTTGTGCGCATGGGCGAGTTCGCTTGGTCGAAAATGGAGCCCGACGAAGGACGCATCTCGCTCGATTATTTTGTGCGCGTGATGGATAAACTCCATGCAGCCGGCATCAGCACGATATTTTGCACCCCGACGGCGACCCCGCCTATCTGGCTCGTGGATGGCCATCCTGAACGCTGTTTTGTTAACGCCGACGGCGTCACGATGGTTCATGGCGCGCGTCAGCATACGAGCATCGAACATCTTGAAGTGCAGGCGGCTTGCTGGAAGATAGTCGAAGCTTGTGCCAAAGCGGTGGGTCGTCATCCCGGCTTGGTTGGCTGGCAAATCGACAACGAATTCAAATGCCACGTGCAGGAAGATTTTAGCGAAGCTTCCGTGGCCTGCTGGCACAAATGGCTTGAGCGCCGCTACGGCACGATCGAAAAACTTAACGATGCCTGGGGAACCGAAATCTGGAGCCAACGTTACCAGCGTTTCAATCAAGTGCCTGCGCCGCGCAAAACGCCCTTCCTTCACAACGCCTCGTTGAGTACCGCTTACCTGCAGTTTTCACGTGATTCCGTTGCGGAGTTTATGGACGCGCAGTCGACGATCATCCGTAAATATTCTGCCGCACCCATCACGCATAACTTCAGTCTCGGGTTCGCTGTAAACTTCGAGCGCATGTGTGAGAATCTGGATTTTGCATCATTCGACAACTACTCGCCAAGTGACAAATTCTACAGCATTATCATGAACTGTGATCTGTTTCGGGCGGCGAAACCGGGCCGTCCGTTTTGGGTTATGGAAACGAGCTGTGCGCATAACGGCTGGCTGAAAAATTATGAGACGATGCATCCGACGGGCTATCTCGTGGCCGAGGCCGTCGCATGTTACGGTTTGGGTGCGGAGGCATTTTGTTACTGGCTCTGGCGTCAGCAGCGAACCGGTTGCGAGTTGCCGCACAGCGCCGTGATCACGGCGTGGGGCAAGCCCAGCATTGGCTTTGAGAGCGTGAAGCAGGTGGAGAAAGTACGACGCGCGCTGTTGCCACTCTTGGAGGCGACGCATCCGGCTCCGGTCGAGGCTGCGCTGACTTGGTCGGACCGCGGGCGGACATTTCTTATAACCGAGCCTTTGGGGGAAAATTCCAATTACAAATTGGATTTTCGCGCTATGATGGCTGCCTGGCATGAGCGATTGATCGATGCTGGCTTGCCGCGTGATCTGCGTTTTGAAAACACTTCGCTCGATGGGCTGAAGTTGCTTGTTACGCCCTTGATGCCGTACGTGAGCGATGAGTTTCGCGAGCGGGTCAAAGCTTGGGTTGAAAAGGGCGGCATCTGGATTTGCGGACCGCTCACCGGCACGCGCACGGGTGAACACACTGTGCCGACTGACGCCGGACTCGGCGCTCTTGATACGTTCGCAGGCGTCGAAACAGTTTTCAGTTTCCCCGTTACGAGTGCTGGTGCGAAGGGCGAATTCAAAGGCCTTTCGGCGCCGCTCAGTGGTTGGTGTCACGCTTTCCGACCCAATCATCCAGATGCAAAAACTATTGGTGCACTTACCTGCGAACAAGCTCCGGGCCTTGCGTTTATTACTGAGCGGAAGCTTGGCCGTGGCGCAGTTGTGATGCTCGGTGCACAACCGCAGGGTGATGCTGGAGCCGATTTGCTCACTAAGCTGCTAGCACATTACGCCGTTCAGGCCGGCGCCACTCGCATTGATACGAGCAAAGGCACGCTCGTTTGCCCGCGGGTGAGCAAAGACGGGCGGGTCCTCTGGCTGGTCATCAATATGGATGGTCATGGCGGGCAAGTTCAACTGCCGCGTCCCGGTCAGGATGCTCTCTCGGGCGCTACGTTGGCGACTGGTTCGCTCACGCTCGCGCGTTATGAATATCGGGCTGTTTGGCTATAAAAATTTGATTATTTCTTAACTACCCTAACCTATCTACATATGAAAAATACCCTGAAATACGCCTGTCTTTGGATCTTGGCGATTGGCTTGGCCCTGATCGCTGAAGCACAAAGTGCCGCTCCCGCTGGCGCATCAACAGACAAAGTCGTCGCTACGCTACGTGCCGACCAGCCCGGTCCAGTCATCAGCAAGAACATCTATGGTCAGTTCGCTGAGCACCTTGGCCGTTGTATTTACGAAGGCATTTGGGTCGGCCCGGATTCACCAATTCCCAATACGCGTGGCTACCGCAACGACGTCGTTGCTGCGCTCAAGCAACTTGGCGTGCCGCAATTACGCTGGCCGGGTGGCTGTTTCGCCGACGAGTATCACTGGCGTGATGGCATTGGCCCGCGCGAGAAACGACCCTCCATGTATAATTCCCATTGGGGTGGCGTCGTGGAAAATAATCATTTCGGCACGCATGAGTTTCTCGATTTTTGCGAATTGATCGGTGCCGAACCCTACGTCTGCCTCAACGTCGGCAGTGGTACCGTGCAAGAGGCGATGGAGTGGGTCGAATACATGACCTCCGATGCGAACTCTCCGATGGCAAATCTTCGTCGAGCCAATGGGCGCGAGAAGCCGTGGAAAGTTCCCTACATGGCTGTTGGCAACGAAAGCTGGGGCTGTGGCGGAAACATGCGCCCCGAATTCTGTGCGGACAATTTCCGTCGTTATAATACCTTTGTTAAAGACTACAATCGAGACTCCTATCGTATCCAGCGCATTGCTTGCGGTGCCAATGGCAGCAACTACGACTGGACCGAGGTTTTGATGACGATTGCTGGCAAACAGATGAACGGGCTCGCGCTCCACTACTATACCCTACCGACCAACGAATGGAAAAAGAAGGGCCCTGCTACCGGTTTCGGTGAAGACCAATATTTTTCAACTCTCCTAAACACACTCAAGATGGAAGAATTGCTGAGTAAGCATCTCGCGATCATGGATCGGCACGATCCAGAGAAGAAAGTCGGCATGGTTGTCGACGAGTGGGGTATCTGGACCGACGTCGAGCCTGGCACGAATCCGGGCTTTCTCTATCAGCAGAATACGATCCGCGACGCTATTCTCGCCGCGATCAACTTACATATTTTCCAGCATCATGCTGATCGCGTGACCATGGCTAATATTGCCCAGATGGTGAACGTTCTTCAGGCGATGATTCTCACGGATAAAGAAAAGATGATTCTCACGCCGACCTACCATGTCTTCGAGATGTTTAAGGTTCATCAGAACGCGACCTTGATCCCTCTCGAGTTCGTTTCTCCGAGCTATACCTTTGGAGTAAAATCGATTCCCGCCATCAGTGCCGCTGCCTCGCGTGATGCTGCTGGCGCTGTGCACGTCTCGCTGACCAACTGCGATCCAAACAAGCCGCTCACGGTGTCGTGCAAGCTTAACGGATTGGCCGCAAAATCAGTAACCGGCCGGGTCCTCACCGCATCCGCTATAGACAGCCACAACACCTTCACCGAGCCAAATATCGTTCAACCTGCTGCCTTCACTGGCGCGACGCTGAAAGCG
>Ga0302321_100001472_pt1 | contig 20152 bp, 15 predicted proteins | sample Fen_T0_1_FD_202505 | JGI IMG/M metagenome (GOLD analysis project Ga0302321, IMG submission 202505) | Peat permafrost microbial communities from Stordalen Mire near Abisko, Sweden - Fen_T0_1 | ecosystem: Environmental > Terrestrial > Soil > Wetlands > Permafrost | place: Sweden: Abisko...
GACGCGGAGCGCCTGCTGTTGGCGCCCTCCGGCCTCGACCAGGCCAAGCTGTCGCGCGTGCTCGCCGACATTCACGCGCACGACATCGCATTCGCTGATCTCTACTTCCAGCATTCGCTCTTCGAAAGCTGGAGCCTGGAGGAGGGCATCGTCAAGTCGGGTACCTTCAGCATCGACCGCGGCGTCGGCGTGCGCGCCGTCAGCGGCGACCGGCAGGCTTACGCGTATTCGGACGACATCTCGATGGCGGCGCTCGCCGAAGCGTCGCTCGCCGTACGCGCCATTGGCCGCCAGGGTGGCTCGGCCGTTGCGCCGTTGGCTAAGCGTGGCTCGGCGCGCGCACTGTATTCGCTGGACGATCCCGTCGGCAGCCTTTCCGAATCGGAAAAGGTGGCGCTGCTCGAGCGCCTCGAGCGGCGCGCGCGCGCCCGCGACAACCGCGTGACGCAGGTCATGGCGTCGCTTGCCGGCGAACACGAGACGATCCTGATCGCGCGCAGCGACGGCCTGGTGGCGGCCGATGTCCGGCCCCTCGTGCGCCTGTCGCTAACGGTGATCGTCGAGGAAAATGGCCGCCGCGAGCAGGGCAGTGCCGGCGGCGGTGGACGCTTTGACTATGCGCAATTCACCGACGACGTCATCGACCGCTATGCGAAGGAGGCCGTCGATCAGGCGGTGCTCAACCTGTCGGCGCAGCCGGCGCCCGCCGGCAACATGACGGTGGTGCTGGGGAGCGGCTGGCCGGGCATCCTGCTGCATGAGGCGATCGGCCACGGGCTCGAAGGCGACTTCAACCGCAAGGGCACCAGCGCATTTTCGGGACGCGTGGGCGAGCGGGTGGCCGCCAAGGGCGTCACCGTCGTCGACGACGGCACACTCGAACGACGGCGCGGTTCGCTCAACATCGACGACGAAGGCAACCCGACGCAGCGTACCGTGCTGATCGAGGACGGCATCTTGCGGGGATACATGCAGGATCGTCTGAATTCGGGGTTGATGAACGTTGCCCCGACCGGCAACGGCCGCCGCGAATCGTTTGCGCACATGCCGATGCCGCGGATGACAAACACGATGATGCTGGCCGGCGACCACGATCCTGCGGAGATCATCGCCTCGGTGAAGGACGGACTCTATGCGGCGAACTTCGGCGGCGGCCAGGTCGACATCACCAGCGGCAAGTTCGTGTTCTCGACGGTCGAGGCGTGGATGATCAAGGACGGCAAGCTCACCCACCCGGTCAAGGGCGCCACGCTGATCGGCAACGGCCCGGAGGCGCTGACCCGGGTGTCGATGATCGGCAACGATCTCTCGCTCGATCCGGGGGTAGGTACGTGCGGCAAGGAAGGCCAGAGCGTGCCGGTCGGCGTGGGCCAGCCGACGTTGAAGATCGACGGATTGACGGTGGGCGGTACCGCCTAGCCGCTCAGTGCAGCGGCCCGCTCGGCGCGGGCATCGCGACGGACGCGATCGGCGACGCGTGGTGGCACACCATCCGCCATCCCGACGGCGTGCGCATGAAGACGTTGGTGGCGACGGCTGCCCCGCGCGCGGCGCCGTCGGCGGTGGCGACGTGCTCGATCGCGCTCTGCATCGCCAGCCCGACTGTTTCAAGCACGACGATCTCGTCCAGCCGGAACGAGAGCTTGGTGTCGCCCGAGAAGAGCTGCTCCCACGCCGCCCGCACGGCATCGTAGCCGACCATGCGCGACCCGCCCGGATGCACGCAAACGATGTCCTCGTCGTCGGCCCAAGCGGTCATCATCGCATCCAGGTCGCGCGCCTCGAAGGCCTGGTAGAAAGCGACGGCCGCATCCTGTGGCGAAACATAGATCGGTGTCGTGCGTGCCTTGGCCATGATCGGTCCTGAAGTTCGCGTCCAGCGCGTCGCTAGGCCTTCGTGCTCGGTGGAATATAGGCGGGAAGAGCGCTTCGCGCGAGATTGTAGACCATCTCCGGCTTCAGTTCCCGCATGCATTTGAAGTGTCCGAGCGGACATTCGCGCTTGAAGCAGGGGCTGCATTCGATGTCGATCTTGGCGATGCGCGCGACCGGCGACAGCGGTGGCGTGTACACCGGCGATGACGAACCAAACAGCGCGACCAGCGGCACGCCGACGGCGGCCGCGGCATGCATCAGGCCCGAATCGTTGCTGACGACGAGCGATGCCGACGACAGGATGTCGATCGTCGTGCCGAGATCGGTGCGTCCCGTAAGGTCGCGCACCTTGATCGCGCTCTCGCCCATCATCATCAGCACGGCTTCGGAGGCGATCTTGTCGTTGGGAGAACCGACGATCCACACGTGCAGCCGGTCGCGCAGGAACATCTGCGCGAGTTCGGCAAACTGGTTCGGCGGCCAGCGCTTGGCCGCGCCGAATTCTGCCCCCGGACAGAGGACGACGACCGGCCGGTCTGTCTTGAGGTTCAGCGCCCGCATGGCGCCGGCGCGATTGGTCGCGTTGGGTACCAGGACCGGCGCGGGGGATAGAGGGACCAGCGCGCCGGGTGACGCGGCGAGCGCCGCGAAACGGTCGACCAGGCGCGGCATCGCCTTCTTGTCGAGCTTGCGCGCATCGGTCAGCAGGACGTACCGCGCCTCGCCCCGATAGCCGATTCGCTTCGGAATGTGTGCGAGGTAGGGCACGAGCGCCGACTTCCATGAATTGGGCAGTACGAATGCCCGCGTGTAGCCCTCGGACTTGAATTCGCGCGCGAGCTTGCGCCGGCTGGCCAGGTCGAACTTGCCGTGTCCGAACGGCGTTTCGACGATCCGCCGTATGCCGCGCATGCGCGCGTAGACCGGTGCACACCAGGATGGCGCCAGCACGTCGACGATGGGGTCCTCCAGGGGGTCACGCAGGAGCCCGACCAGCGGTTCGGACAGGATGGCGTCACCCACCCACGATGGCGCAACCATCAGGATGCGTTCGGTGGCCATGTCAGCGGTGCGCGAGGCAATGCGGCTGATGGGGTCGCGTTGCCCATGGCGCGGGCGAGGTGTGCCCGCGGTTCACGATTCAGTGGCCGCCTCTGCGCGGCCCCCCCTCGAGCTGGTACCGTGTTCCGCAATAGGGACACATTGCTTCGCCGGTTTCGGCGATGTCCAGGAACACGCGAGGGTGCGACGACCACAGCGGCATCCGGGGGTTCGGACAGAACACCGGCAGGTCGGCGGACTTGACCGCAACCGGGACCGTCTCGTTGGCCGCGCTCGTGGTCATATGTGCGTCAGCCACGATTGCCGTGACTTGAGGCGGCCATTGACGGCATCGAAGTACATCGCCTGCAGCTTGGTGGTGATCGGGCCACGGGAGCCTTCGCCGATGGTCCGGTTGTCGAGTTCGCGGATCGGCGTGACTTCGGCCGCGGTGCCGGTGAAGAACGATTCGTCGGCGCAGTAGACCTCGTCACGCGTGATCCGGCGCTCGTGGACGGGAATGCCGAGTTCCTTCGCGAACGCGAAGATCGTGTTGCGCGTGATGCCGTTGAGTGCGCCCGATGAGAGGTCCGGCGTGTGCAGTTCACCGTTGATCACCAGGAAGATGTTCTCGCCGGAGCCTTCGGACACGTAACCCTGCGGATCGAGCAGCAGCGCTTCTTCGTATCCATCGTGCGTCGCTTCCTGGTTGGCGAGGATTGAATTGGCGTAGTTGGCGACGGCCTTGGCGCCGGTCATCGTGATGTTGACGTGATGCCGCGTGAACGACGACGTCTTCACGCGGATACCCCTTTCCATGCCTTCGGCGCCCAGGTAACTCCCCCACGGCCAGGCGGCGATGCAGACGCGCACGGGATTGGACTTGGCGGCAACGCCCATCGCCTGCGAGCCGTAGAAGGCGAGCGGACGCAGGTAGCAGGACTCGAGCTTGTTGTCGCGCACGCACGCCAGCTGCGCTTCGTCGAGCACTTCGCGCGTGTAGGGGATGTTCATGCCGAAGATGTGCGCCGAGCGGAACAGGCGGTTGGTATGGTCGCGCAGGCGGAAGATCGCGGGACCATCGGCAGTCTTGTAGCACCGGACGCCCTCGAATACACCCATGCCGTAGTGCAGCGTGTGCGTCAGGACGTGCGTGGTGGCTTCGCGCCACGGCACCATCTTGCCGTCATACCAGATCCATCCATCGCGGTCGGCCATCGACATGGCGGTTTCTCCAGGAGCTTTTAGCATGGCAAACGACAATTTTAGCCGATTTCCTCCGGTTTCCCCGGCCGCGCGGCCTTAGGGCGCCTGCCAGTCGTCTCCAAACACGTGCTTCCACAACGCAGCCACGGCGGCTCGCGGCGCCCCGAGCGCGTCGGGCGCAACACGTGCGTGCGCGGCCGCGGTGAGCCGGATCTGGTGCTGCAGGCGGCGGTACAGCCGGTACGCGTCGGCGACCTCGCGGGCCAGCGCGCCGGGCAGAAGTCCCAATTCCGCACCCATTCCGAGCAGCGCGATGTTGCCCGCGTTGCGGGTGAGCGCCGGGTGGCGGTGCGCGTGCGCCAGAACCAGGAACTGGACGATGAACTCGATGTCCACCATGCCCCCCGGATCGTGCTTCAGGTCGAACAGTGCAGTGGGATTGGGGTGCCCCGCGGCCATCCTGCGGCGCATGTCGGTAACATCGGCCGCGAGTGGGCCAATCTCGCGCGGCAGCGTCAGGATGGCCTCGCGCTCGGATTCGAATGCCGCGCCCACCTGCAGGTCACCGGCGACGAAGCGCGCGCGCGTCAGCGCCTGGTGCTCCCACGTCCATGCGTTCTCGCGCTGGTACTTGCAGAACGCCGTCAGGCTCGACGCGAGAAGGCCGGAGGCGCCGTCGGGTCGCAGGCGCAGGTCGGTGTCGTAGAGGGCGCCGGCGGCCGTGTTGCTCGTCAGCCACGTGATGAGCCGCTGGGCCAGTCGCGCATAGCGCTCGTGGCGCACCTCGGCTTCCGGATCGGCAGGATCGACGTCGTAGATGAACACGAGATCGAGATCGGACGCGTACCCGAGTTCCTTGCCGCCCAGCTTTCCGTAGCCGACGATCGCAAAGCGCGGCGGCGGTGCCTGCCTGCCGGCGATCTGCGCCCAGCAGGCGTCGAGGGTGGCGGCAAGCAGTACGTCGGCCAGCGCCGAGACGTGGTCGGCCAGGCGCTCCACCGTCAGGCGCCCGCCCAGATCCTGCGCCAACAGGCGAAAGGTCTGCGCGTGCTGGAAGTGGCGCAGCGTGTCCATCTGGCGCTCGACGTCTCCGGCGTGCGCCGCCATTTGCCGCGCAAGTTCTTCGCGCCACGCAACCCAGTCCGGCTCAGCCATCAGAATGCGCGCGTCGAGCAGTTCGTCGAGCAGCAACGGGTGCCGGGTCAGGTAGTCGGCGGCCCACGCGGAGGCGCCCATCAGTTGCGCGATGCGCGGCAACAGTGGCGGGTGCTCGATCACCAGGGCCAGATAGGCGCTGCGCCGGCTGACCGCCTCGAGCAAGGTCAGCAGTCGCGTGAACACCACCTGTGCGCCCGTAGTGCCAGGATGGGCCGAGGAGGAGGCGATGAGCTGCGGGACGAGCGCATCGAAGCGCTGCCGCGACAGCGCGGGCAATTGCAGGTAGCGGCCGCTGCCGCGCACGCGCGCGAGCATGGTGAACAGCGTGTCGGGATCGGTAAATCCGGCGGCCACCAGTTGCTCGCGCGCATGTGCCGTCGCCGCGGGCTCCTCCCATATCGCGGTGAGCGCCGGGTTCCCGGCGGGGCTATTCTCTTCCCGCTTGCCCAGTATCAGCGCGAACTGTTCGCTTACCTGCGCGCGATGGTGGGCGAGCGCGGCGTCGAAATCGCGCAACGCGCCGAAGCCCATACTTTCCGCGAGCAGTGCGCGTTCGTCCGCGGACACCGGAAGCTGGTGCGTCTGCTGGTCGTCGCGATACTGCAGGCGGTGCTCGGCCCGGCGTAGGAAGACGTACGCGTCGCGCAGCGCGGCGACCGCGGGCGCCGGCAGGAGCCCCAGCGATTCGAGGACGACCAATGCGGGCAGCGTGCCCTTGACCCGCAACGGCGGCTCGCGGCCGCCGCGAACGATCTGCAGTGCCTGCACGATGAATTCGATTTCCCGGATGCCGCCGTCGCCCAGCTTCACGTTCGCGAGGTAGTCTCGGCGCAGGCCCTGTTCGCGAATCTGGCGATGCACGTCGCGCAGGCCGTCGTAGGCGTCGTAGTCCAGATACTTGCGGAACACGAACGGGGTGACCAGCGCGTCGAGTTCGCCACGCCTGTCTCCGGTGAGCGCCCGCGCCTTCAGCCACGCATAGCGTTCCCACGCGCGGCCCTGCGTCACCAAGTACGCTTCCAGACCGTTGAACGTCGTCGTCAGCGGACCGCTTTCGCCGTAGGGGCGCAGCCGCATGTCCACTCTGAACACATAGCCCTGCGGCGTGACGTCGTGCAGCGCGCCGATCACGCGCTGCCCGAGGCGATCGAAAAATTCGCGGTTGGCGATGCTGCGCGGTCCGGTCGTCTCGCCTTCGTCCGGATAGACGAAGATGAGATCGATGTCCGACGAGACGTTGAGTTCGCCGCCGCCCAACTTGCCCATGCCGATCGCGATGAGCTGCTGCGGCGCGCCATCGTCCGCGCAGAGCGGCTCGCCGTGACTCGCTGCCAGCAGGCGGCCGTGCAGTTCCACGCAAGAGTCGAGTGCCTGCTCGGCGAGTTGCGTCATGGCACCGCAGACTTCGGTCAGCGGCGCCAACCCGGTCAGGTCGCGTACCAGCGTGTGCAGAAACACGCGCCGACGCAATTCGCGGATTGCGATCGCATGGCGGGATGGGTCGCCCTCGGCCACGATCGCGGCGAGCGATGCGCGCACGTCGCTCCAGGCAAACGTCCGGGTGGACGATTCGGCCAGGCTTTCGGCGAGCCCGGGATCCGCGGCCAGTGCGCGGGTCGCATATCGGCTGAACGCCAGCGCTTGGTGAATGTCCATGGCTTGCCTCGACCGCCGGATGCCCGCGCCGCACCGGCGGGGACCAAGGCGGCCATTTCCTTCAGCTACAATTAAGTGTCCCGGCAGCACATTATGCCTGTCGCCGTGCCCACATTCCCGCTTCCATCTTGTCCAACCCGCGCGCCGCCCGGATATTTCGCCTGCTGAGCGCCGCCGCGGTCGCAGCGTTCGCGATCTTCTGCGTGCTGCTGCTGGTCATCCGCTTCATCGTTTTCCCGAGGATCAACGATTACCGCGACCGGATCGTCGCGATGCTGTCGGCCGAACTTGGACATCCGGTGGCGATCGCGGCCATCGACACCGGTTGGCAGGCGTGGAATCCGCGGCTGACGATTCGCGGATTCCAGATCCACGACCGGGATCATGCATCGGCCGAGCCGGTCCTCGATTTGCCGCGCGTCGATCTGGTCGTGTCGTGGACGTCACTGCCGTTTCTGGACCTGCGGCTCTCGCAGCTATCCATCGACCGGCCGCAACTTTCCGTCCGCCGCGACGTGCACGGTGGCCTCCACGTGGCCGGAATCGAATTCGATCCGGATAAGGAAAGCGACGACTCGCGCGTCACCGAGTGGCTGCTGCGGCAGCCCAGCATCGTGGTTTCCGATGCGCTGGTCACGTGGACGGACGAACTGCGCCGCGCGCCGCAGCTCGTCCTGGACCACGTGCAGTTTCGCCTGGAACACAGCGTTGGCCACCATCGCTTCGGCCTGGTGGGCACGCCTCCAGCCGACCTTGCGGCGCCGCTGGATTTTCGCGGCGACGTGACCGACGCTTCGCTGCGCGACTGGCGCGTCGCGCGCGGCAGCTTCTACGTGCGGCTGGATTATGCCGATATCGCGTTGTGGCGGGAATGGATTCCGCTGCCCATGCCGGTGGAAAGCGGCAAGGGCGCGCTGCGGGCGTGGTTCGACTTTGCCGGTGGCGGCCCGACGGGCATGGTGGCGGACTTCGAATTGGCCGACGTCACCACGCGGCTGGCCCGCGACCTCCCGCAGCTCGACCTCGCGAACCTTGCGGGCCACCTGGACTGGAAGCGGGAACCCGGCAAGCGCCTGCTCACCGCGACCGGCTTGAGCTTCACGACGCGCACGGACCTGACGCTGGCGCCGACCAATTTCACGCTTGCGCTGACCGAGAATGCCGAGGGCGCGATCGCGGGTGGGCGGCTTGCCATCGACCGCCTGGATGCCGAACCGTTGACGGCGCTCAGCCTACACCTGCCGCTTCCGGAAGGGTGGCGCCGCGATCTCGCGCGTTTCGCACCGAAGGGCAGTATCGCCAACGGAAAATTCAGCTGGTCGGGTACATCCGATCTGCCGGAGGTCTATGCCGCCAGCGGCGTGTTGCAGCGCGTCGGCTTCGCCGCGACGGAGGGGATGCCCGGGATGACCGGACTTTCCGGCAGCTTCGACCTCGACCAGTTCCACGGTTCGCTGAAACTCGACAGTCGCGATCTGAAGTTCGACGCGCCCAAGGTCTTCAGCGCACCGCTGGCTTTTGCGACTGCCGCTGGAAATGTGGGATGGGACAGGCGCAATGGACCATGGCGGATCACCTTGGACGATCTTCGCTTTGCGGCGGCGCCGTTCGCGGGTTCCGCAACGGGATCTTGGACTGCGAAGGAGAAGGGACCGGGGTCGCTGGAGCTTGCCGCGAGGCTCGACGCCGCCGGCGTGGAGGAAGTCTCCCGCGCGATGCCGCTGGTGCTCGGTGCCGGACTGCGTTCGTGGCTGAAGGACAGCCTGAGGCAAGGCACGGCCAGCGATGTCCGCATCAACGTGGCGGGCGATCTGGCTGGGTTTCCGTTTCCCGACAACCGCTCGGGAAAGTTCCTGATCACGTTCAAGGTTCGCAACGCGACGTTGCGCTTCCTTCCGGAATGGCCGCCGATCGATGGAATCGACGCCGACCTCCGGTTCGAGGGCGCGCGCATGAGTATTGACGCCACGCGCGGCCGCTCACTCGGTGCCAATCTCGGTCCGACGAAGGCCGACATTCCCGACCTTTCGGCGCAGTTCCCTGTGCTCACCGTGGCCGGCGACGCGTCGGGACCCACGTCGGAATTCCTGCAGTACATCGCGCAAAGCCCCGTGGCCGGCTGGATCGGCCACGCCACCGAAGGCGCCACCGCCAATGGCGGCGGCAAGCTCAACCTCAAGCTGACGTTGCCGCTGGGCAAGGAGAAAGGTGCGAAGGTCGCCGGCGACTACCAATTCATCGACAACGAGCTGCGCCTTCCCGACGTGCCCGTGCTGGCGAAGTTGAACGGCAAGGTGATATTCACCGAACAGGACCTGCGGGCGCAGGATGTCGCTTTCGAGGCGCTCGGCGGGCCGGCGAAGATTTCATTAGGGAATGTCGACGGCCAGGTGCGCGTCGCGGGCTCCGGCACGGCAAACCTTGCCACGCTGCACCACGAACTGGGCGTGCCGATGCTGGAGCGCGTGTCGGGTACGACCGACTGGGAAGTCAACCTGACAGCGCACGGCGAAGCGGTGACGTGGGCGTTGTCGAGCTCGATGAAGGGCGCGGCGATCGATCTCCCGGCGCCTGTTGGCAAACCCGCCGCAGAGGTCGCGCCGTTGAAGATCGAGCGCCATGGCCTTCCCGGCCGAACCGCGGGCGTCCAGCTCACCGCCGATTACCGGGGTGTCGTCCGCGTCGTCGCGCAACGCCCGGGCGGCGGGGCGCAAGACCGGGTGCTTATGCTGCTGGGGGGTGGGGCAGCCGGAGCCGACGCGCCGAACCGACCTGGTGTATTTGTACGCGGACAGATTGCCGAGCTCGACGTCGACCAATGGCTTGCCTTGTTTGCCAAGGAAAAGGCGCGTACGGTGGCCGGCGCTTCATCCAGCGGCAGCTCGCTCGAGCTCAACGGCGTGGACCTGGACCTGGGGAAACTCGAGGTCTTCGGCCGGATCCTGCACGATTTCAAGGTTACGGCCCAGCGCGCGAATGACAACTGGAAGCTGGTCCTGCATGGCCGGGAAGTCGACGGCGACGCATCGTGGCAAGGTCCTTCCGTCGACATTCCCAACGGCCGTGTGATGGCACGCCTGAAACGCTTCGTGCCGCCCGGCCCGGGCGAATTGCATCCGGTGCGCGCCGCCGACGCCGGGGACAACGCCGCCAATCCGTGGCCCGAGCTCGATATCGTGTCGGACACGTTCGTATCGAAGGGCCGCGACCTGGGGAAGCTCGAGCTGATCGCCAAGCCAGTCGCCACCGACTGGCGCATCGAGCGACTTGCGCTCGCCAATTCCGATGGCCGCATCGACGCCAACGGTTGGTGGCGGGTGCACGGCATGCGGCAGCAGACACAGATCGATGTAAAGGTGGATGTCGAGGATGCCGGCGGGTACCTTGCGCATTTTGGCTACGGCGAAACGGTGCGCAACGCGCCGACGACGATAGTCGGCGACCTTCAATGGGCCGGCGCCCCGAATGATTTCGACTTTCCGACGCTGAGCGGCACGTTCAATTTGAAATCCGGCGCCGGGCAGTTCACCAAGATCGATCCGGGCATCGGCAAGCTGCTGGGCGTATTGTCATTGCAGGCGCTGCCGCGGCGCATCACGCTCGATTTCCGCGACGTCTTCAGCGAAGGATTCGCCTTCGACGACATCAACGGCGATTTCCGCATCGACAACGGGCAGATGCACACGGAAAACCTGAAGCTCGCCGGTCCCGCGGCCGCCGTGGCGATCAAGGGCGACCTGGACCTGGCCCGCGAAACGCAACGGCTGACCGTGCGTGTGCAGCCCGCGCTGAGTTCCAGTGTCTCCGCCGGTGCCGCGGTGCTGTTCATCGCCAATCCGCTAGTGGGCGCGGCAGTCGGCGCCGGCGCATTGCTGGCGCAAAAGATGTTCAATAATCCGATCGACCAGATGTTCAGCTACGATTACCGCGTGACCGGACCCTGGGTCGACCCCGTCGTCGAGCGCCTGCATGGCTTCAGCGCGCCGACGTCGCCGTTTGGATCAGAGGCAGCTGCGAAATGAATGAACGGATGCGGGTGGCGGCGGTGCAGACGATCGCCGGTGGCGACGTTGCCGAAAATCTCGCGCAGGCCGAAGTGCTGGTGGCTGCTGCCGCGACGCAAGGGGCGCAGCTCATCCTGCTCCCCGAGTATTTCGGCATCCTGGGCGCCCGCGCCACGGACAAGCTGGCGGCGAAGGAGCGCGACGGCGCGGGGCCGCAGCAGGACTTCCTGTCGCGGATGGCGCGCGAACACCGGGCCATCGTCGTCGGCGGGAGCGTGCCGATCGAAAGTGTCGAGCCGGGTCGCGTCCGCAGCGCCTGTCTGGTCTACGGTCCCGATGGCGCGCGCATCGCGCGTTACGACAAGATTCACCTGTTCCGTTTCTCGCAGGGCGCCGAGGACTACGACGAGACGCGTACGATAGTGCCGGGTGACGCTCCGGTCACATTCGACGCACCGTGCGGTCGCGTCGGCCTGTCGATTTGCTACGACGTCCGCTTCCCGGAGCTCTATCGTGCGCTCGGGGAGTGCGCGCTGCTGCTCGTGCCGGCCGCGTTCACCGCCACGACGGGCGCTGCGCACTGGGAACTGTTGCTGCGCACGCGCGCGGTCGAGAATCAGTGCTATGTGCTCGCCGCCGCGCAGGGCGGGCTGCATCCGAATGGTCGCCGGACCTGGGGACGTTCGATGCTGGTCGATCCCTGGGGCGTGATCGTCGCGATGCGGGAAGAGGGGCCCGGCGTCGTGGTCGGCGACGTCGATCCCGAGCGACTGGCGGAGGTGCGGCGGCAATTGCCCGCGTTGACGCATCGGGTGCTGAAGCATCCCGTGTGATAGCGGCGTTGCCACCTGCGCCGAGCCGCGTCGTCGCCGCGTGTCTGTGCGCGCAGTGGTGCTCGTCGTGCCGTGAATACCGCGCCACGTTCGACCGTGTCGCAACGGCATTTCCCGGCATCCGTTTCGTGTGGATCGACATCGAGGACGAGGAAGAACTGGTGGGGCGTGTCGATGTCGACAATTTTCCGACGCTGCTCATCGGCACCGACGCGGGCATAAGTTTTTTCGGTCCGCTGATGCCGCAGGAGGAGGTCCTGGCGCGACTCGTTCGCACGTGCGCGGAAAGCGTTCGGCCCGCCGGCACAGCGCACGCCGACGTCGTCGCACTTCTGGACCGGGTCCGGGCGCTGCCATAGGACTGAAGCGCGCGATGAAACCCTAACGGCCGCGCAGCAGCACCAGCACTGCGCCGCCACCACCCGCATGCTGCGGCGCCTCGGAATAGGCGAGCACCTCGTCCCAGTGCGCGAGCCAGCTGCGCACCTTGCCTTTCAGCACCGGTTCGCGATTGGGCGACGTCAGTCCCTTGCCGTGGATCACGCGGACGCAGCGCATGCCGCGCTCGCGCGCACCGCTGACGAAGTCGGCCAGCGCGTCGTGGGCCTCCTCGGTGTTCATGCCATGCAGGTCGAGTTCGGCCTGTACGGCCCAATGCCCGCGCCGGAGCTTGCCTGCGACGTCGCGGCCGATGCCCTTTCGAACAAAGGTCTGTTCGTGTTCGAACTCCTGTCCCGCGTCCCATGTCTGCGGCGCCGGCTGATCGCCGTATTTGGCCTCCGCGAGCACGTCGCGCTCGTCGGCCAGCGTGTTGCGCGCGATGGGGGCCGGCCGCGGGTGATCGAGCCTCGCCCGATTGGTCGGCGGCAGTTTCTGCACGTCGGCGAATGCGCGCGCCAGGTCGATGTCGGCGTCGGCGTGTTTGCCCGCCGCCAGCGCCCGCTTGAGCGATTGTGCGGGCGCAGCGTCGCGCGGCGCTGGTGCAACGCCTTCGCGGGAACGCACGGGCGCCGGCACAGGTTTGGCGCGGGGCGTCCGGCCCGCGGCGTCGAGCAGTGATTTGAGATCGGAAAGTTTGGCCATGGTGGCGGTGGGGCGTCGGCGCACAGCCGACGGCAAATGATACTTGCCATCCATTAGAATGGGCGACGTTGGCCGAGGGCCGTAAGGGGTGGAAACAATGAACCGGACGGCATGGGTCAGGCTTGTGCTTGGCGGCGCGCTGGTTGCCGTCATCGGTGGTGTCTACTTCGCTTGGCAGGAGGGGCTGATCCCCGCAAGCGAAGGCGTCGGGGTGGCGCGCTAGCCGTGGCCTTCAAGAAAGGCTTCGGCATCGAGCGCCGACATGCATCCGGTGCCCGCGGACGTGACCGCCTGCCGATAGACGTGGTCGGCGACGTCGCCCGCCGCGAACACGCCAGGCACGGAAGTCGCGGTGGCGTTGCCTTCGCTGCCGCCCCTGACTTTGATATAGCCGCCAGCCATCTCGAGCTGGCCTTCGAAGATCTGGGTGTTCGGCGTGTGACCTATCGCGATGAACACGCCATGCACGGTGACGTCCTGCGCGGCGCCGCTCTTCACGTCCTTCAGGCGGACGCCGGTGACGCCCGACGCATCGCCCAGCACTTCGTCGAGCGTGTGGTTCCACAGCACGCGCATGTTGCCGCCGTCCTTGGTCTTGGCCATCAGGCGGTCGATGAGGATGGCTTCCGCGCGGAACTTGTCGCGGCGATGCACAACCGTGACCTTCTTTGCGATGTTGGACAGGTAAAGCGCTTCTTCGACAGCCGTGTTGCCGCCACCGACGACGACGACTTCCTGACCCTTGTAGAAGAACCCGTCGCACGTCGCGCACGCCGACACGCCCTTGCCCATGAACGACTCCTCCGACGGCAGCCCGAGATACCGCGCCGATGCGCCGGTGGCGATGATCAGGGCGTCGCAGGTGTACTCGCCGGCATCGCCGATGAGGTGGAAAGGCGTCTTACCGAACTTCACGGTATGGATGTGGTCGTGGACCAATTCGGTCGCGAACCGCTCGGCGTGCTTCTGAAAGCGCGCCATCAGGTCGGGGCCCATCACGCCGTCGACGTCTGCAGGCCAGTTGTCCACGTCGGTCGTCGTCATCAGCTGCCCACCCTGGGCCAGACCGGTGATGAGCACCGGCGAAAGGTTGGCGCGCGCGGCGTATACTGCGGCGCTGTAGCCGGCCGGGCCGGAGCCCAGGATGATGAGGCGGACGTGCTTGGCGGACATGACATTCTCGCAAGTGAAACAAAGCAGTTTATCGCATGTGGGGAAGCGGTCCGCGGCGCGCAAGGCGGCGCGGCGAAGGCTCTGCCCCCGCATTACTGACTTCTGCCCGCGACTCCGGCACGCGGTATAATGCGGCCCATGAGGTATTGGCTGCAACTCCATGGTTTTTAAGAGAAACGATTCCGTCAACCGGCGCCTGCAATCGTCGGAGCCCGCACTTTCGCCGCGATTCGCGCGATTGGTCCGGGAATCCTGGTGGTTCCTGGTTGTTGCGGCCTTTCTCTACCTCGCGCTGATTCTCGCAACCTATTCCAAGTCGGACCCGGGCTGGTCGTTTTCCGGTACGGGTGATGCGCTTGCAAACCGCGGCGGCGTCGTCGGCGCTTGGCTTGCGGACCTGCTGCTGTACCTGTTTGGACTGTCGGCGTGGTGGTGGGTGATGGGGGGCGTGGTGCTGGTCGTTGCGGGTTATCGTCGCGTGGTGCGGCCGGAGGACGAGACCGACCATCCATTGGGTCTTGGTGTGCTGGGCTTCGCGCTGGCGCTTTTTTCCAGTGCCGCGCTTGAAGCGATCCGGATGTGGAAGCTGCCGGCGTCGCTGCCGCTGGCGCCTGGCGGCGCGCTCGGCGACGCCATCGGTCAGGGACTCACCCGCGCCATCGGCTTCAACGGCGCAACGCTGCTGCTCCTCGCGCTGTTCGCCGTAGGCTCGTCGCTGTTCTTCGGCATCTCCTGGCTCAAGTTGATGGAGCGCATCGGTGCCGGCATCGAAGCGTTCATCGACTGGGTCCGCCGCCGACGCGAGGCGGCGGTCGACCGCAAGATTGGCGACGAGGCCACGATCGAGCGCGAACACGTCGTCTCGCAGCTGCGCGAAGAGGAGGAGGAGCGCGCGCCGGTGCTCGTCGTGCCCGCCACGGTGCAGGTGTCGCGATCCGAGCGCGTCGTCAAGGAGAAGCAGCGTCCGCTGTTCACCGACATGCCCGACTCGCCGCTGCCGCCGCTGGCGCTGCTCGAGGACGCGCCGTCCGCGCAGGAATCGGTCAGCACCGAGACACTCGAATACACGTCGCGGCTCATCGAACGCAAACTGGCGGATTTCGGTGTCACCGCGAAAGTGCTCGCCGCCTATCCAGGCCCCGTCATCACGCGCTACGAAATCGAACCCGCGGTGGGCGTAAAGGGCGCGCAGATCGTCAACCTCATCAAGGACATCGCGCGTGCGCTGTCGGTGGTGTCGATCCGCGTGGTCGAGACCATTCCCGGCAAGTCGTGCATGGGCCTGGAGTTGCCCAACCCGCGGCGGCAGGTGGTGAAGCTGGTCGAAATCCTGGCGTCGACGACCTACAACGACACGCCGGGCCTCCTGACGCTTGCGCTCGGCAAGGACATTGCGGGAAAGCCGGTGGTCGTCGACCTGGCGCGGATGCCGCACCTGCTGGTCGCCGGCACCACCGGATCCGGCAAATCGGTGGCCGTGAACGCGATGATCCTGTCGCTGCTCTACAAGGCGGAGCCGAAACAGGTGCGCCTGATCCTGATCGACCCCAAGATGCTCGAGCTCTCGATGTACGAGGGCATTCCGCATCTGCTGGCGCCGGTGGTCACCAACATGAAGCTGGCGCCGAACGCGCTCAACTGGTGCGTGGGCGAAATGGAGCGCCGCTACAAGCTGATGTCGATGCTCGGCGTGCGCAACCTGGCAGGCTACAACGCCAAGATCGTCGAGGGTCGCAAGTCCGGCAAGAAAGAGCTGAATCCTCTGTCGCTGACACCCGAGGCACCGGAGCCTCTCGAGGAAATGCCGCTGATCGTCGTCGTCGTCGACGAACTGGCCGACTTGATGATGGTCACCGGCAAGAAGATCGAGGAACTGATCGCGCGCATAGCGCAGAAGGCCCGCGCGGCGGGCATCCACCTGATCCTCGCCACGCAGCGTCCCTCGGTCGACGTCATCACCGGCCTCATCAAGGCCAATATTCCTTCGCGCATTGCTTTCCAGGTCGCGAGCAAGATCGACTCGCGCACGATCCTGGACCAGATGGGCGCCGAGGCGCTGCTGGGGCAGGGTGACATGCTGTACATGCCGCCGGGCACCGGCTATCCGCTGCGCGTGCACGGCGCATTCGTGTCGGACGGCGAAGTGCATCGCGTCGTCGAGCACCTGAAACAGCAGGGCGAGCCTCAGTACATCGAGGGCCTGCTGGAAGGCGGCGCTGGGGGGAACGGCGAGGAGGGCGCGTCCGTCGAGGGCGGAGACGCCGAGTCGGACCCGATGTACGACCAGGCGGTCGCGGTCGTGCTCAAGACGCGGCGCCCATCGATCTCGCTGGTCCAGCGGCACCTGCGCATCGGCTACAACCGCGCGGCAAGGCTGATCGAGCAGATGGAGAATGCCGGGCTCGTGTCGCCGATGCAGACGAACGGCAATCGCGAGGTGCTGGTGCCGGCGGGCAAGGGCGAAGGTTGACGGTGCGCGGTATCGCGGTTGCGCTGGTCGCGTCGGCTACGACGCTGGTCCACGCGGGTCCGGTCGACGTGTATCGCGACGGGCTGGAGGCGTGCCCGCGCAACGTTCCCAAGTCCGCGCCGGTGTTGTCCGAGTCGCAGGCGATCGCGCGCGCGCGGACGATGCTGCCGGAAGGATTCTGCGGGCCATCGACCTTTGTTTCCGGTTGCGACGCCGAGCCCGAGTTCGCGCTCGGCGCATGGCGCATGTATTTCCACCAATTTCGCGAGCGCAACGGGACGAAGGACCGCGGCGGACTCGCGCACACGTATATCATTCTCGATCCCGTGGGCAACTGCATCGCCAACATTCCCGGAACCGATCCCGGCGCTCCCCGCTGATGAAAAGGTCTCTTCGCTTTTCCATAATCGCGTTGCTCGGATTCGCATCCTTTGCCGACGCCGCCACGCTCGACCGCCTGCGCGCGTTCGTGCGCGAGACGCAAACCGCGCGCGCGCAGTTCACGCAGACGGTTGTCTATCGGAATGGTGGCGCGATGAAGACCGCCAATGGCACGTTTGAATTGTCGCGGCCCGGCAAATTCCGTTGGACCGTCGAGAAGCCCTACAAGCAGCTGCTGGTCGGCGATGGGCAGCGGGTCTGGGTCTATGACGAGGACCTGAACCAGGTGATCGTGCGCAACATGGGCGACGCGCTGGGCGGAACCCCGGCCGCGCTCCTCTCCGGCAACCAGGAGGTCGAGCGCGCGTTTGCATGGGGCGACCTGCCGGCGAGCGACGGCCTCGAGTGGCTGGGAGCGACGCCGCTTGCCAAGGACGCCGCGTTCACCGAGATCAGGATCGGTTTCGACGCCAAGGGCCTCGCGGCGCTGGAAATCGTCGATGCGTTCGGTCAGAAAAGCCTGGTGCGCTTCACCAATGTGGAGCGAAATCCAAAGTTCGCCCCGGAGCATTTTCGCTTCGTTCCGCCCAAGGGGGCCGACGTGGTCGGCGACGTTAAGTAGTTCGCGGCGCGAAGGTATTGCGGCTCAGCTCGTCGGCGTGCACATCACGGGCGCGTTCGGTGGCATGCCGTAGCCTTCCTGCGTCCATCCGCCATCCGAGATGATGGAGTCGCGGACGTCGACCTCCGCTGTGTAGCGATGATGCAGCCCGTTGGCGTTGTTCATGAAGCGGTAGACGCCGCGGCTGCCGGCAGGGCAGGCGCCGGTCGTCGGGTTGGGCAGCAGGATGTAGAACACCGCCGCGCTTTCGAAGACCCACTGTGCAGCGAATTGGCGACCGACTTGAGCGCATTCCGCGGGGCTGGCCGAATAGAAATGCGAGTCTCCGTAGGACGGCGAGACGTAATACCGGCAGACCGGCTGCGCGCCGGCCGGCGCGAATGCCGGATCGGTGTAGGCGAGGAAGCGCAGGCCCGTGCGCACCCATCCGATGAACGTGCCGTCGTCGAGCGCCTGGATCTCGCCGGGGCTGGCGGTGATGAAGTAGTCGTTGAGCGTCGCGTTGTAGAACTCGACCGTCGGTGTCGCCTTCGCCGCGCTCGGGGCGCCTGGCGTCAGGTATTGAGCGAGCAGCGGCAGGGCCACGTCCAGCCGCGAGTAGTCGTCGACGCCTTGCGGTTTCTTGCAGGAAGACGATCCGCCGTAGAGGCCGCCGCGCAGTTCGAGGAAACGATTCGACGCGTCGAGCGTGAACAATCCGCTGCCGCTGCTGCCCGGCTCGGTGATGCCCCGCGACCAGACCATCTGGATGAATGAACTGCCATCCTCGTAGGTCATGTAGGCATGAACGGCGCCATGACTGGTCTTCTTCAAGTCGCCTTTAGGGTGGTGGATGCCGTCTGCCGCGGTACCTACGGCCAAAACGCCGCTCCCGTTCCAGGCGGCGAACGTGACACCCGGCGGCAGCGACGCGTCGTTGAGCCTGACCAGCGCCCAGTCGTAGTCAACGCCGCGCGCCAGAAGCGTCGTACCCGACGTAAGCACGGAAAAATTGACGTTGGCGGCGTTGTCCACGCCGCAAGTGTCGGACTGGAACAGCCAATAGGTCTGGAACGTCCGGGCCACCGCCGCCGGGCCACCCTTGGCAGCCGCATAGTCGCGGCTTTCGTCCTCCAGGCAATGATTGGCCGTGTAGAACAAAGGCACGCCCGACGACGCCGAATCGTTGAGCAGTGTGCCTGTGCATAGATAGCTGTTCCCCTGGTCGACCAGCAGGATGCGCGCCGTGGCGTTGATGGCCGTGGCCGCCTGTTGCTTGAGCGGCGCGACCATGCAGGCGACGCCCACTTCGCACGCAGCCGATGCGCCGATGCTGTCCAGGGGGTCCGCCTGCCTGAGTGCCCTGCTGTTCAACGCCAGGTGCGACAGCATCGGCATGCTGATCGTGGCGCCGTCGAGCGACACGCCCTGCGGCAGCGCGAGTTCTACGACCGCCGTGTCGCCATCGAGCAGCGGGGACCAATAGATGTCATCGACCGCTACATGCGCGGCATCGACGGGGCCCTGGACCGTAGCGCCAGAAGCCGATCCGCGAAAACGCAGCGTTAGCCCCGATGGCGGCATTGCCAGGGACAGGCCGATCCGGAGTGCGCCGGCACCCGGCGAGTTGACGGTGATGCGGGCTGCCTGCATGCCGTTCGCGAGGTTATGCCAGGGAAGTGCTGACAGCATCACGACGTTTTCGCTGGCCGGCAGCGGCCGTGCGAATCCGACCGCGGTGCGACTGCCTTTGGTCGAGGCCTTGCCACCGGCTCCCGTGGAGGCCGATTTCTGGCGCGCGCGATCGGCTTCCGTGGCCGTCGGCACGGCCATCGCAATCCGGCGCGCGATCGCCGAGTCAGGAAGTAGCAGGGCGGTGGAGGCCGACCTGGCTGCAACGGCCGCGTGCACCGGGATTGCCGGCGGCGCCGAGAGTATTTGCGATTGCGCAACCGAGATCGGCAAAAGGAAGGCGAGCGCAGCAGCGACTGAGCGTGACATGAAGTGCCTGTTGAATCGTGGAAGGATGCCTCGCGGGCGGGCGTCGACTGCGTCTTGAGGCAATGACCGTGTATCGACAGCGCTGCCTGCGGCTGGTTCCCAGGTGCTCGACACTACCTCATGCCGGGCTGGCAGCCAAGTCGCTGATGTAACGGCACATTTCTGGCTATGCGACGACGAGGGGAGAACGACCCGCAGCCGCGTATTCGGGCCGGCCCGCAGCTGGGCCCGCGAAAGGCGCGATCGTCTGCTGCAAGTGGTCGATCAGCAGCAGGTCGGGCAGCGGTAAACCGCGAGGCCCTACAGGAAAGCAGCCGCGCGCTCCAGCAATTCCGGAAGCCCGGGCTCGTTTGGATTCCACGGTTTGCCCGGATGGATGATTGACACCTGGCAAACCTCCGCCGCTTCCACCATCTGCCGGTACGTCCCGGCTCGCACATCGGCGATGTAGGCCTGTTTGTTCTCGTTGTACTTGAACATCTTTTCGTTGATGGTCTGGCACTCGTTGCAGCTCGGGCAGCGCGCCGTGTCGATCCATGCCTCGTCCGGGTTGCGTTCCGGCGCGGCGGACTCGCTCGCGGTCGCGGCTGCTGCAGTTGCGACGGGCGCGGCTCCGGAATCTGCCGCCGCCGGCGCAGCGGTGCCGCTGGAAGTTGCGGCGTTTGCTGAA
>Ga0302321_100001478_pt1 | contig 20116 bp, 10 predicted proteins | sample Fen_T0_1_FD_202505 | JGI IMG/M metagenome (GOLD analysis project Ga0302321, IMG submission 202505) | Peat permafrost microbial communities from Stordalen Mire near Abisko, Sweden - Fen_T0_1 | ecosystem: Environmental > Terrestrial > Soil > Wetlands > Permafrost | place: Sweden: Abisko...
GGATGGCGCGGGCCTGGGGCTACGCGTGGGGCGCGTTCCTCGTCGGCTCGGCGATCCTCAGCTGGGTCGTCGGGTCCACGGGCGCCACCAACGACGCCCTGCCGCTGTGGAGCCCCGCCCTGGCGGCGATCGGCGTGACGGCGCTCGTGATCGGCTGGCGCGCCGACCGACGGCTCCGTCAGGAGTAGACGTGGGGCGCGAGGGTGCCGACGACGCGCAGGTTGCGGTACTTCTCGGCGTAGTCGAGGCCGTAGCCGACGACGAACTCGTTGGGGATGTCGTAACCGACGTACCTCACGTCGACCGCGACCTTCACGGCGTCGGGCTTGCGCAGCATCGTGAGCACCTCCACCGACGCGGGCCCGCGCGAGCGCAGGTTGCGCAGCAGCCAGGACAGCGTGAGCCCGGAGTCGAGGATGTCCTCGACGACGAGCACGTGCTTGCCGGTGATGTCGCGGTCGAGGTCCTTCATGATGCGCACGACACCTGACGACTTCGTCCCCGAGCCGTACGACGACACCGCCATCCAGTCCATCTCGATGGGCGAGGCCAACGCGCGGGACAGGTCGGCCATGAGCATGACCGCGCCCTTGAGGACCCCGACGAGCAGCAGGTCCTTGCCCTCGTAGTCGACATCGACCTGCGCCGCGAGCTCGCGGATCTTCGCGTCGATGGCCGCCTCGTCGATCAGGACCTTCTCGAGGTCCGCTCCGAGGTGCGAGGCATCCATCTAGGGCTCCAGTCGCTGGGGGGTCGCGCGCAGGGCGAGCCTGCCACAGTCGCGCAGCGCCTCGACACCGCCCGGCAGCGCGACAGCGCCCTGCCCCCGCCAGTCCGTCGCGAGCGCGAGGACCCGGCGCACGTGGGCCGACCCGAGCGCGCCGGGCGGGCAGCCGCCGTCGACCAGCCAGGCCCGCACGATCCGGCTGCGGACCGCCTCGGGCAGCGCCGCGAGCGCATCGGCGGACAGCCGGTCCTCGTCGTCGACGAGGTGGTGGGCCGCGGCGATCGCGTCGAGGGCGTCGGCGTCGGCCCGGGCGAGGTCGGCGGTGCGGGCCAGCGCCTCGGCGACACCAGGTCCGAGCTCGCGCTCGAGCACGGGCAGCACCGAGTGCCGCACCCGGGCGCGCGCGAAGCGGTCGTCGGCGTTGTGCGGGTCGTCGACCACGGGGGCGCCGTCGGGGACGGCTGCGCGCACGGTCGCGCGCGGCAGGTCCAGCAGCGGGCGGCGCAGCGGGTCGCGCACCCGCGCCATCCCCGCGAGGCTGCGCGTCCCGGAGCCCCGCGCGAGGCCCAGCAGGACGGTCTCCGCCTGGTCGTCGCGGGTGTGGCCGAGGAGCACCGCGACCGCGCCGAGCCGCGCGGCGACATCGAGGAGCGCGGCGTAGCGGGCGTCGCGGGCTGCGGCCTCGAGGCCCCCTCCCGTCGCCTCGACCGCGACGGTGACGACCTCGACGGGGTCGAGGCCCACCTCCCGCAGCCAGGCCGCGGTCGTGGTCGCGGTCGCGGCCGACTCCACCTGCAGCCCGTGGTCGACGACCACGGCGCCGACGCGCGGACGGACCGCTCGTGCTGCGGCGGCGAGGGCGACGGAGTCGGGGCCACCCGAGCAGGCGACGAGGACGAGCGCGTCGCCGGGGAAGCCTCCGAGGTCGTCGGCCACCGCACGGCGTACGTCGTGCGCCGGAGGCAGCTCGCCGCGGACCATCGCCGTCAGGCGGGCAGGAGGTCGGACGCGACGCGGCGGCACCACGCGGCGGGGTCGAGCACCTCGTCGCGCGTCGGCAGCGACTCGGGGCCGGACCACACCCGGTTGAACCCGTCGCGGCCCACGAGATCGGTGGCACCGGAGACGAAGCTGCGGCCCTCGGAGTACTGGCGCAGCTTCGCGTCGAGCCCGAGGAGCCGGCGGGCGAGCCCGTCGACCGCCCCGGGCTCGCCCCGGCGCTTCTCGAACCGCTCACGGATCGTCGCCACGGTCGGCACGATCTCCGGGCCGACGTCGTCCATCACGTGGTCCGCGTGACCCTCGAGCAGGCTCATGAGGGCGGTGATGCGGTCGAACACGACCCTCTGCTCCTCGCTCTGCACCGCGTCGACGAGCGACGCGTCGTCGTTGCCGCGCACCGCGGCGAGCACCGCGCCGAGCCCGGCGCTGAGCCGCCGCATCAGCTCCCCGGCACTGGGGTCGGACAGCGCGAGGTAGTCGTGGATCTCGCCGACGAGATGGCCGGCGAGCCACGGCACGGCGCCGAACTGCACGCGGTGGGTCTCCTCGTGCAGGCACACCCACAGCCGGAAGTCCCGCGGCTCGACGTCGAGATGGCGCTCGGCCGCCACGATGTTCGGCGCGACGAGCAGCAGCCGTCCCTGGCGCGCCGAGGTGAACGCCTCGAACTGGCCGAGGACCTTGCCGGACAGGTAGCCGAGCACGCCGCCCATCTGTACCGCCGTCACGCGGGACCCGACCGCGGTGACGATCGACGGGTTCTCCGTGGCCATCCGCTCGAGCAGCGGCGCGAGCACGAGCCGGAAGCCGTCGATGTTGCTGTCGATCCACGCGCCGCGGTCGACGATGATCGCCTCCGGCGCGTCCCCGGCGTCGAGCCCGGTGCGCTCGCGCACGGGACCGACGGCGTAGCGCGCCAACGCCCTCAGGTCGGCGACGGCGGTGATGGCCTCCTCGCGCGACGAACCGGGTCCGGACGGCGCGAACCGTCGCCCGGTCGTGCGGGCGAGACCCCAGTCGACGACCTCCACGCGAGCGACCCTACGTCAGGGCGTCCTCACGACGCCGGGCCGCTCCCCGGTCGGCGACGGCGCCCGGTCGTCAGGAGCACCCCGCCGACCATGAAGGACGTGAGCGCGAGCAGCAGCAGCGAGGCGGCATCCGCACCGGTCTGCACGAGTCCACCTGTGTTCGGCATCGTGAACGACGCGGTCGACCGGTCATTGGCGGGGTGGTGGTCGAGGTGCCCGGTGAGGAACGCCTGGTTCTCGATGACCGTGCCGTCCGCGGCGGACGAGCGCGACACCAGCTGAAACGCCACGGTGGACCCGACCGGCACCTGACCGGTGTGGGTGCAGGTGACCGTCTGGCCGTTCACCCCGCACGACCAGCCGGGGCCGGTCGCGGAGACGTAGGTCAGCCCGGCGGGCAGGACGTCGGTGACGACGATCGGCGCCTGCGAGACGTTCGGGCCGTTGTTCGTGACGGCGATGACCCACGTGGCCAGGCGCGTGGTCCCGTCGTAGGACCCCAGCTTCTTCACTAGCGCGAGCTCGACCAGCGGGTGCACCGTCGTCGGGTCGGTCGCCGTGTTGTTCGTGCTGTCGCTCTCCTCCGACGGCGTCGACACCGTCGCGGTGTTGACCACCCCGGGGAAGGCCGAGGGCAGCACCGTGACGGTCAGCGTGAACGAGACCGAGGCGCCGACGGTGATCGCACCGGTGTGCACGCAGGTGACGGCCCGCCCCGCCGCGGAGCAGGCCCAGCCGACACCTGCGCCCGAGACGAACCGGAGGCCGGTCGGCAGGGTGTCGACGACGGTCTGCGGACCCGGGTCGGCCGTCGGGCCGTTGTTGGTGACGACGATCGCGTAGGACGCGCGCGACCCGACCTGGACCGGGCCCGTGTGGCTCTTCGCGATCGTCAGGTCGACGAGCGCGGGGACCGTCACGGCGTCGGCGTCGGTGTTGTTCGCGGGGACCGGGTCCGGCGTCTGCGCCGCGACCGTCGCCGTGTTCGTCACCGAGGGGTACGCCGCCGCCAGCACCGTGACGGTCACGGTGATCGGCTCCGCCGTGGCGCCAGGGGCGAGCGTGCCGGTGCGGGCGCAGGTCACGGTGCCGCCGGTCGCGGCGCAGGTCCACCCCGTCCCCGTCGCGGAGACGTATCGGAGGCCCGCGGGCAGGGCGTCGGTCACCGACACCTGTCGGGCCAGCGAGGGGCCGTGGTTGACCACGGAGAGCGTGTACCCGAGCGGGCTGCCGACGTGCGCCGTGCCCACGTGGGTCTTCGTGATCTCGAGGTCGGCCGACTGCGTCACGCGTACCGGGTCGGTGTCGGTGTTGTTGTCCGGCACCGGGTCCGTCGTGGGTGAGGACACCTCGGCCGAGTTTCTGAGCAGGCCCGTGTCGAGGTCGGCCGCGAGGGACGCGCGGATGGCGAGCGCCGGCGCGGACGTGCCCGCGACGAGAGCCGCGCCGCCGTCGAGGAGGCAGGTGACGTCCTGGCCCGTCGGCGTCGCGGCCGCCGGGGTGCACGTCCACGGACCGGTGCTCGACACGAAGGTGAGTCCGACGGGGAGCGTGTCGACCACGGTGATGTCGGGCTGGGCGTCCGACGGCCCGTCGTTGCGGACGGCGACGTCGTAGACGATCTCGGTGCCGGCGGCGGGCCGGTCGTAGGCGTTCGCGTGCGACTTCGTCAGGACGAGGTCGGCCCGCGCCACGACGTGCACGGTGTCGCTGCTCGTGTTGTTCGCGGGGTCGTCGCCGGGGGTCGACGTCGACACCAGGGCGGTGTTGGTGAGGGTCGTCTGGTCGGCCACCGACGACTCGACGCGGACAGCGACCAGGATCGTCGTGGCGAACGGAGCGGCCACCGTCGACGGCCGCTGCGAGGCACGCGTGCACGCGACCAGCTGGCCCAGAGGGGTCGGGCAGGTCCAGCCGTCACCGGCCGCGGACACCGGGACGAGCCCGGCCGGCAGCCGGTCGGTCACCACGAGGGCGTCTGCGGTCGACGGCCCGCTGTTGGTCACGGTGAGGGTGAACGAGGTCGTCCCTCCCGCGGCGACGTCGAGCGGTCCGTTGCGCTGCTTGAGGATCGTGACGTCGGCGAGGTCGTCCACGGTGACGCGGTCGGTGTCGACGTTGTTGCCCGGCACCGGGTCCACGTCGGGGCCGTCGACGCTCGCGATGTTGGTCAGCACCGCCGGCCCGGCGGACGGATCGACATCGACCACGACCGAGATCGGCGGGGCCACCGCGGCGACCGCGTCGGTCAACTCCGACACGAGCGTCGCCGTCCTCGTGCACGTGACGAGCCGGCCGACGGAACCGCAGGTCCAGCCGGTCCCGGTCGCGCTCACGAACGTGGTCCCCTCGGGGAGGGCGTCGCTGACGACGATGTCACCGGGCGAGTCCGACGGGCCGTTGTTGGTGACCGTGAGAGTCCAGGTGAACGGCCGCCCCGCGACGGCGTTTCCGCTGTGGGACTTCACGATCTGGAGGTCGGACTCGCCGACGAACGCGCTCGAGTCGACGTCGGTGTTGTTGGTCAGGTTCGGGTCGGGCGTGGGGCTGCCGACTGTCGCGGTGTTCACGATCGTGCCGGTCACGTCGCTGGCGACACGGACCACGAGGTCGACAATCGCGTCGCCGCTGACCAGACCGTCGGGGTCCGCCGGCAATGGGCCGGCGAGGTCGCAGGTCACGACCTGGAGCACGGCCGAGCAGGTCCAGACGCCCTTGCGGTCGGTCGAGCCGAGGTAGGTGAGCCCCGCAGGGAGGGTGTCGGTGATCCGCACCGGGGACGCGGCGTCCGAAGGCCCGGTGTTGTCGACCGTCAGACGGTAGATCGCGTCCGTACCCGCCACGACCGAGCCGATGTTCGCCTTCTGGATCGACAGGTCGGCCGAGACGGCCGGGGTCGCCCGGTCGTCGTCGGTGTTGTTGCCGGGCACCGGGTCCGGCGTGGTGCCGGTGACCGTGGCCGTGTTGACGACCTGCGCGGACTGCGACGACGGGATCGCCACGACCACGACGAGCTGCGGCGCGTCGAGCCCGGGGCCGAGATCGGCCGCACGCACGCAGGTGATCCGTCCCGCGGTCGGGGTGTCGGCCTGGCACGCCGACCAGCCGAGCCCGCGCGAGCTCACGAACGTGCTTCCCGGGGGCAGGGTGTCGACGACGGTGATCGGGCTGCGCGAGACCGACGGCCCGTTGTTGACCACGTCGATCGTGTACGTCGCGTCCTGCCCGGCGAGGATCGTCCCGGTGTGCGACTTGGCGATCGCGAGGTCGGCGGCCGTCGTCACCACCGCGGTGTCGGTGTCGGTGTTGTTCGCCGGCAGCGGGTCGTGGGTGCGGGCGCCCGCGGTCGCGGCGTTGTGCATCGTCGTCCCCGACGCGACGTCGGCCGGGATGAGCACCGTGACGTTGATGACCGGGAAGGTCGCGCCCGGGGCGAGCGTCAAGGTCGGGCTCGCCCGAGTGCACGACACGTCGGCACCGGAGTGGGCGCAGGTCCACCCCGTGCCCGCCGCGCTCACGAACGTGGTCGGCGCCTCGAGGGCGTCGGCGACGGTGAACGGCCCCACTGCGGTGTCCGGTCCGGCGTTGGAGACGGTGAGGGTCCAGGTGAACGGAGCACCCGCCACCGGCGTGCCGAGGTGCGCCTTGTCGAGGCGGACGTCCGCGGAGTCGATGCGAGTCGATGCCGTGGCCGGCTGGTCGCCGTAGTCGCCGAGGGCGTTGCCCGTGGCGTCCGTGGCGTCACGCCCGAAGGAGTTGGCCGTGTTGGTGTGCGGGACGGTCGCGCCGACCCCCGGGGTGGTGACGACGCCCGCCTGGGGCGTGGCCTGGTAGGTGACCGTCACCTTCTCGCCGGGCATGAGGTCGGCCAGGCTCGTCCAGCGCAGGAAGGAACGGCCGAAGATCGAGGTGATCGTCGGCTCCTCGGCGGTCGCCGTGGCGCCGTTGATGCTGATGCGCGCCGAACCGGCCGAGTAGACCCAGTTCGACGGAAGGGTGTCGGACACGTCGACGGCGAACGCCTCGGCGCCGCCGGTGTTCGTCGAGGTGACCGTCCAGGTGTACGGCGTCCCGATGTAGGCTGGAGCGCCGCCGGTCGCTGCCTTGGCCGTGAGCAGGCGCGGGAACTGCGGCGTCACCGTCGCGGTGGTCGAGGTGCCGGCGTAGACCCGGCCGCCGCTCGGCAGGCTCTCGTAGGACTGCACGGTGGCGGTGTTGACGAGTGCGGCCGCGGTCAGGGTCGACGACGGCGCGAGGTGTGCGAAGTAGGCGAGGTTGTAGACGTCCCCAGGGTTGAGCGGGCCGGCGAGGTCGGACGCGGGCCAGGTGATCGTGCCGCCACCGCGGACCGGGTCGGCGCCGGTGAGGACGCCGGCGCCCGGGATGAAGTCGACGACGACGCCAAGCGGCACGTGGTCCACCACGACCGTGTTGTAGGCGTCGCTCACGGTCGACCCCGACGCGTTCGCGACCAGGACGTTGTAGCGGAACACCTGACCGGTGTCCGGGGTCGTGTCGGTCACCTGCTTGGAGATCGACAGCTTCGGCTCGACGATCGTGACCGTGGCGGTGTCGGTCGCACCGTTGCGGTCGAAGGTCCCCCCCGCGCTCGTCGGGACGTGCCCGGGGGTGAGGAACCAGGCCGTGGTCGCCGAGTTGGTGCGCGCGGTGCCTGCGGTGTTGGACGGCACGTCGAGCACCGTCGCGGTGTAGGTGACGGTCTCGCGCCGGATGTTCGGCGAGGACAGCAGGTCGCCGACGGTGAAGCCGTAAACCGTGCTGCCGTCCGCCTGCGGCGCAGACGCGAGGGGCGTACCGATGGTCCCGCAGTCGAGGTTGGTGACCGCGTCGACGCACGAGTAGGTGGCGTTGGACGGCGCGCTGAACCCGGCCGGCACGCGGTCGAGGACGGAGGCGCCGTAGAAGTTGATGTTCGGCGGGATCGCCGTGACGATCGTGAAGCTGGCGACCTGGCCGATGGTGCGGATCGGCTCGTCGACCGTCTTGACGATGCCGGAGCCGGCCACCGTGACCGACGAGGTGTCGCTGCGCGAGTAGACCCGCTCGACGGGGTTGTCGAGCGCGTCGAAGGTCGGCTTGCCGTCGTTGAGCGTGCTGCCCGTGAGCGTCGCCACGTTCGTGTAGGTGTCTCCCCCCACCGCAGTGAGGTCGACGGTCGCGGCGTACGTGCGTGTCGTCGGGGTCGTCGACGCCGGCACGTCGCCGAGCGCCCATACGAGACGGGTGGTCCCGGTGGCACAGCCGTTGGTGCCGGTGCCCGCGACCGGGGTCAGGCCCGGTCCGGCGCCGTAGGCCGCGAAGGTGAGCCCGGACGGAAGGCAGTCGACGACGAACGCGTCGTGCAGCGGCGGTCGGTTGGTGACGGTGCCGTCGGTGTTCAGGTTGGCGACGCTGACGGTGTAGGTCACGGTCTGACCACCGACCACGAAGGTCGGCTTGTTGTTGGTCTTGAGGATGGTCGGGTTCGGCTGGCGCACGTTGACCGTGTAAGTCCTCGTCACCGCCGGGATCGCGGCGCCGCCCGGCGAGGCGACGCTGGTGAAGCGGGCGGTGTTGACCCCGCCGATGGCGTTCTGCGCTGCCGTGAGCGCGTCGCTCGTGACGCGCACGGTGGCGGTCACTAGGAACCGGGCAGGCGACGCCGTGGCGTTGTCGAACACGCCGGCGATCGTGAGGGTCCCGTTCGCCGGGTCGAGCGAGACGTTGCCGGGCACCGTGCCGGGTGAGGCGCACGCGGGCAGCGGGTCGGGACCCGTCGGCGTGGGAGCGACCGGGCAGAACTCCACCGTCGCGATCGGGTTTGGCTGCAGCACGAACCCGGTGGGCAGCGCGTCGGAGAGCGCGCCGTCGAAGACCGCGGTGCCGGCGGGGACGGTGACGGCGTAGCGGTAGGTGACCAGCTCACCGATGGTTGCCTGGTTCGGGGTGTTGTTGTTCGTCTCGTTGATCGACGTCACCCCGACCTTGCCGACCGAGACCGCGGGGGTGCGCACGTCGGACGTGTCGGATGCGGGCGGTGCCTCCTGGTCCGCGACCGGGATCGTGGTGTCGATGTTGCTCTGCGGGTAGTAGGTCGCGGTTCCTCCGCCACCCGGGCTGGTCGGCGGCACGTTGGTGACCGCGTTGTAGGACCGCACGGCGGCCGTGTTCGTGAAGACGAACCCGGCGGAGGTTGGCGACGGGATCGTCATGACGTAGGTGTAGGTGAACGACTGCCCGGGGGTGATGCCCTGCGGGGCGTTCGGGAACGCCGGGTCGGCGGTGTAGATCCACCGGATGGCACTGCGGCTGGCGTTGAGCGCGAAGGACGGCTGGTTGGGGTCACCCGGGTTCGTGCACCGGATCACGGGGGTCGCCGGGTTGGACGCAGGGCCCGAGATGCTGCTGATGTCGGCGCACGTGATCCCGGCGGGCAGCACGTCCCACAGGTCGAAGGCGCCGGCCCCGTAGCCGTCGATGCCACCGGGCGTGCCCTTGTTCGTGAGGTCGATGCGGAAGGTGACCTTCGACCCCTCGCGCACCGGCAGCCCGTCGACGTTGCTGTTGAGCCCGTTCGGGCCGGCGGCCGGCGTGTCGATCGACTGAACTCCCTTGACCACGCCGATCGGCACCGCCGGCACGATCTGGAAGTCGACGAGATCCCGGTAGGAGCGACCGTGGCCAGCGGAGTCCTCGGCCCGCAGCTTCATCGCGTTGCCGAGGATGTCGGGAGAACCGACCGGTGCGGCATCGGTGACCCGCACGGCGAAGACCCACTCGAAGACGGCGCCGAGGTCGGGGCTGAGCCCGGACCCGCTCACCGCGCCGATGGTCCAGGTGAGCGAGTCCGCGGTCGTCGCCAGCGTGGAGGTCGCGCGCTGGTTGTTCGACGTCGCGACAGCGCTGCCGGACACGTACTCGGTGCCGACCGGGAGGAAGTCGGTGACGACCGGGTTGCGCGTGTATGCGGTGCTGGGGAAGTTCACCCGCAGCTTGAAGCAGACGAGGTCGCCCTTGCGGAAGCGGGTGTCCGCGGCGGGGAATGCCGAGGGCTCGCCGTAGCCCACGCCGTCCGTGCCGCAGGGCGGGTCGGTGGCCTTCGGGAACGCCGAGCGCGGCCCGATGGTCTTGTCGATCGACAGACCGTCGGTGGTGAGGGTCGCGGACGAGGCGTCGCCGACGGTCTGCGGTCCGGTCTCGCCCGTGCCCGCGATCGGTGTCGTTGTCGCGGTGAGCGAGACGTTGTTGGTGAACGTGTCACCGCTCGACGTGGGATCTCCGGCATGCGGACCAGCCGTGTAGACCTGCTGCATGCCGGCCCAGTAGGTGAGCACCGCGGTGCCGTTCGCGGGGATCGTTCCGGACAGGGCGGAGAAGACGACCTTGAACGTGCCGTCGGCCTGCGTCGTCACGGTCGCGGTGACGGGCTGCGCCGCTCCCCCGTTCACCGACACCGAGGGCAGCAGGACGCCCTCGCCCGTGCAGTAGGTGCCGTTCGGGGCGGCGTAGTTGACGCCCTGGGTCACGAGCGGGCACAGCCCGTTCGGCAGCACGTCGGTCACGACGACGCCTCCGGCGGAGACGTACTCGCTCGCGTCGATCGTGACGGTGTACGTCACCCGCCCGCCGGCCCGGAACGTCGACGACGACGCGGACTTCCGCATCCGCACGTCCTCGATCGTCACCGTGTGCGTCGTGTCGGCGGCCGTCGCCGCGACGCCTCCCGGGACCAGGGCACCCGTGTAGGTGCCCGACGCCCAGGCGATGTTGGTGGCGCCGGTCTCGGACGCCGTCTCGCGCGTGCTCGCGCCGGTGTTGTTGTCGAGGTTGGCCACCGAGCTCGCGCTGGACCCGGCGGGGAACGCCGCCTCGTTCGCGCGCAGCGGGATGCCCGCGGCGTACCTCAGCGTGACGACCGCGCCGGGCGCGAGCGTGCCGAGGTCCCACTGAACGCGGGTGTAGACGCCCGGTGGGTACGTCGTGGCGCCCTGCGCCGGCGGGTCGCTGACGGTGGTGACCGACGCCGGCACGACGCACGGCGTGACCGCGGGTGTCGCCGTCAGCGACGGCGCACCCGGGTACTCCCGCCCCGCCGAGTTGTCGACGCCGCCGCAGCCGAGGAACTCGAGGCTGGCGGGCAGGTAGTCGGTGACGACGACCCCGTCGGTCGCGGACACGGTCGTGTTGTTCACGGTCAGGGTGTAGACGGTCGCGTGGAGGTGGACGCCTCGCAGCAGCTCGGCCTCGGGGCTCGGCTCGGCCTTGGTGATCTTCAGCGCCGAGACGACCGTCGGGCTCGTCGTCGCGGATGCCGTCTCGGTGTAGCTGCCGGCGGTCGGCGTACCGGTGGCGGAGAAGGTCGGGACGCGGCGCGGGTCGGTGTTGGAGTAGGCCGACCCGGAGTTGACGAACGTGGCGCCGACGGGCAGGACCGCGGGGTCGGTGTCGGCCGAGAACCCGAGGGCGAACGAGTCCCCCACCTGCAGGTCGGTGACGTTGGACCAGATCAGGGTCTGAGCGTGCGTGGTCGGGTCGGTGATCACCTGTGGCTCGCCGGCCGAGGACGGCGAGGTCGAGCCGCCCACGTAGGTCACGCCCGCTGGCAGGACGTCACGGAACGTCACGTTGTACTCGGGTGCCGACCCGGGGTTCGCGGCGGTCAACGCGTACGACGCGGCGCCGTCGGCCAGCACCGAGGACGGACCGGACTTCGTCAACGAGAGGCCGGCGGCGGCCTGCGCGGCAGGCAGCGGCCCCGCGACTGCGACGAGGCTCGCGACGAGTCCGACGCTGACCACGGCCGCGAGGCGGCGCAGGGCGTAGCGGGGAAACACGGTCACGGGCAGCACTCCACGGCGGTCACGACGATGCGGGCCTGCCAGGCGCAGGCCGGGGCGGGGGCCCCCGCCCCGGACTCAGACTAGGGGCCTGCCGACCGCGCGCAAGCGCTTGCAGCCAGTCGTGAGCGATTCGGTGCGCACCTCGGGTGCCCCCGTCGTCCGTTCGGCCCACCCGGTGCGGCGATCCCCGGAGGGGAGGCGCCGCGACGTCTCGATCCGACTACGCAGCGTGGTCGGTTCGCCGGTGGCGCTACGACGCGGCCAGGACGCTGGCGCCGCGGTCGAGGGCCGCGCGGGCGTCGAGGACCGGGCCCGGCGAGCCGTCGGCGATGAACGAGAACGCGAGCAGACGACCCTGCCGGTCGCGCACGAGCCCGGACAGCGAGTTCACCCCGGTGAGCGTGCCCGTCTTCGCGCGCACGACGCCGCGGCCGGACGAGGTCCCCGGCGTGGCGAAGCGGTCGGCGAGGGTCCCCGTGACACCGGCGACCGGGAGGCCGGAGGTGGTCGGCCACAGCACGCCGGTGTCCTGGCCGCTCGCCGGAGCGTCGGTGGCGGCAGCCGCGAGGGTGCGCACCATCGTGAGGGCAGGGACGTGGTCGACCGCGGAGAGGCCGCTGCCGTCGGAGAGGCGGACTCCCTCGGTCGGCACGCCGAGGGAGGTCAGCACCGAGGTCGTCGCTGCGACTCCCCCGACGAAGCTGGCCGACCCGCCCGCCTTCGCACCCGCGAGGTGCGCGAGCGCCTCGGCGAGGTCGTCGTCGGACTGCGTGAGCATCCGTTCCACGAGGTCGGCCATCGTCGGGCTCTGCACGGATGCCAGCGCCACCGCGGACGCGGGTGCCGACCCGCGCCCGACCGTCCCGGTCACGGTGACGCCGGCCGCGGCGAGGCGCTGCGCGAAGTAGCGGGCCGCCGCCAGCGCGGGATCGGCGTCGCGGGTGCGGACCGCTGCTCCGGTGCGTCCGCCGTCGACCGAGAGGGCCGACACGGGCGAGACCACCCCGCTCGTGACGTAGGACGCGGGCCATCCCTCGGCCGTCCGCGGGCCGGTGAACAGGGTGTCGTCGGCCTTGAGGGTCACCCGGGTGAGGCCCTCGGCCTTGAGCGCCGTCGCGGTCGCCGCCGCCAGCGCCGCCATGCTCGCCGGGCGCGCCGCCTGCCCCGCGGGGAGGGACGCGGTCGACGCCGGTGCCCGCGTGAGCGTCGCGTCTCCGCCGCCCACGAGGACCACCTCGGACGGCGTGGCACCGGTGACGGCGGCGGTCGTCAGGCGCGCGTCGTCGCCGTAGGTCTGCAGGACGGTGACCGCGGTCAGGACCTTGAGGCTGCTCGCCGGCTGCTGCGGGCGGGTGTCGCCGCGCCCGACGAGGACCTTGCCGCTCGCCACGTCGAGGACGCTCACGGTGACGTCGGTGCCGAGCGCCTTCGAGCGCAGCGCTGCGCTGAGAGCGGCGTCGAGCGCGGGGTCGACGGGCGGAGCCGTGGTCTGCGGGCTGACGTCGGTCGCGGGGAGGACGACCGTCGGGACCCCGGGGGGAGCCGGTACGAGCCCGGTGGCGGCACGGGGGAGGGCCGCCGCCGGGCCGGCCACCGGGCCGAGGGCGAGGGTGGCGAGGGCGAGCCCGAGCGCGGTCGACGCCGACCGCCGCCCCGTTCCTCGTCCCACCGTCGCTCCCGCTCGCTCGTCGCGCGTGACCCCGATCACCTGCGCGGCCGGTTCGTGCCACGGGCGCCCGTGTCTGAGGAACACTAGGTGACCGGACGTCGTGGTCCGGTCGGCCCCCCCGGGGCGCGCCGTGCCGTCGCGCGCCCGCGATCCTCGCCCGACCGACCCGTGCCACCACCTCGTCAGGAGCACCCGTGGAGTTCGACGTCACCATCGAGATTCCCGCCGGCAGCCGCAACAAGTACGAGGTCGACCACGTCACGGGGCGGATCCGACTCGACCGGATGCTGTTCACCTCGACGCGTTACCCGCACGACTACGGCTTCATCGACGGGACGCTCGGGCAGGACGGCGACCCGCTCGACGCCCTCGTGATCCTCGACGAGCCGACCTTTCCCGGCTGCGTCATCCTCTGCCGCGCCATCGGCATGTTCCGCATGACCGACGAGGCCGGCGGCGATGACAAGGTCCTCTGCGTGCCCGTCGCCGATCCGCGGGTGGAGCACATCCGCGACATCCACCACGTGCCGGAGTTCGACCGCCTCGAGATCCAGCACTTCTTCGAGGTCTACAAGGACCTCGAGCCGGGCAAGTCGGTCGAGGGCGCGTCGTGGGTCGGCCGCACCGAGGCCGAGGCCGAGATCGCCGCCTCCTTCGAGCGCCACGACGAGCACGAGCGCGCGGTCGAGTCCGCGATCGAGGACGCCACGCACACCAGCTGACCTGCGCCGCCGCGAGTCGCTGCCGGGTCAGGGGCGGGTGCCGTAGGCGACGAGCTGGGACTGCCAGATCGTCTGGTACTTCACGACGTCGCCGGTGTGCGGCGCCTCGATCATGCGCCCGCCGCCGACGTAGAGCCCGACGTGGTGGATCGTGGTCCAGTCGTTGGGGTCGAAGGCGAAGAACACCAGGTCGCCGGCCTGCAGCGCCGTGACCGGCACCTTCGGGTACGCCGCGAACTGCGCCTGCGAGTAGGCGATCATCGCCACGCCCGCGGAGAGGTACGCCGCCGACGTGAGGCCGCTGCAGTCGTAGTCGGCCAGTCCCCTGCCTCCTGCCACGTAGGGCTTGCCGAGCTGGGCCCGGGCGAAGGCCACGGCCGCGGCGCGCTGGGCGCCGGTGGCGGCCGGCTGTCCGTCCGGCCACTGCTGGGAACCTCCACCGTCGGTCGGCGGTCGCCCGACCAGTGCCTGCCGCTCGCGGGCGCGCCGGGCGGCATCGGCGGCGGCGCGGGCAGCGGCGGCCGCGCGGGCTGCAGCCGCCGCACGGGCCGCAGCCGCCCGCTTCTCGGCGGCGATGCGCGCGAGCTCGGCCTGCCGTGCCCTGTCGAGCGCCGACGCGTGGCTGCGGGCGGCGGTCAGCACCGTGGCGGCATCGGCCCGCTGCGCGGTGAGGCGGGTGACCTCGGTCTGCTGGGCCTGCTGCGCCTCGCGGACCGTCTGCGCCGCGGCCTGCACCGCCGACTCGCTCGCGGCGAGTGCGCTGGCCGCCGCCTCGGCGGACAGCCGCGCCTGGAGGGCTGCGAAGCGCAGCGCCGTGGCGTCCTGGATCTCGTGGCGTCGGCTCGCAGCCACCTGGCCGACGGCGCTGACGCGGTCGGCGAGACCCACGACCCCGTCGCTGCGGAACACGCTGTCGAGCACCGACGCCCACTCGCCGAGCCCGCCGCTGAGGTCGGCGCCGACCTGGTAGCTGGCCGCGGCGAGCCGGTCGACGTCCCCCTGCGCCGAGGTCGCCGCGATGGCGGCGGCGTCGGCCCGGCCGCGTGCGGCCGCGAGGTCCGCGGCCGCCTGGTCGGAGGCGGCCCTCGCCGCGTCCCACGCCTCGACGAGCGCCTCGACCCGGTCGTCGAGGGCGGCGAGCCGCGCGTCGGCGTCGTCCACCTGGGCCTGGGCCGTCACCAGAGCGGCGGCCGCCGCCGCTGCGGCCGCCGTGGCCTCGCGCACCTGCGCGGCCGTCGGGGCCGGCGGCCGGGTGGGCGTCGCGGACGCCGTCGGGCCCAGGAGCACGCTCGCGAGGAGGGCAGCCAGCAGCGCCGCGACCGTGCGGGCACGGCGGCGTACTGCTCCTCGCACGTGCGGCACGGTGCCTCCGACGGGGAAGGATCGGACGATCGGCTCCGACGACGGTAGCCCCATGAGTCACATCAACACCACCCGTCACAGCCGATTCACCCGCTCGAGGGCGCGCACGGCCGCCATCTCCGCGTGTCACTGACGTAAGTGCGAGGGAGTCGGCCCGGTTTCTGACACCGACGCCAGTGACGTGCGGGGGCAGGGGTCAGCGGGCGGCGAGCCACACCGCGGCGTAGGGCGCGAGCACCAGCTGCCAGTCCTCGATCCGCGGCACGTCGCCGACGAGGTGCTCGACGAGCTCGCGGTCGCGCAGCGAGCCGAGCACGCCGACGTCGCAGCGCTGCCAGTCCTCCGAGACGTTGTAGACCTGCACGAGGTCGCCCGCGGCGTGGCGGCGCACGACGGCGAGCACTGCGGGGTTCGACGTCTCCACCGTGACCGACTCGACGGCCGCGTGCAGCGACGGCAGCGAGCGCCGCACGTCGCCGAGGTGGCGGACCATCGCGAACACCCGACACTCAAGGGTGTCCGAGTCGTGGCGCATGGCCGCGACGTCCCACGGCATCCGCGGACGGTGCATCCAGCGGTTGTCGTCCGCGTGCGCGGGCTCGTCGAGGTAGCCCGTGTCGTTGAGCAGCGCGAGCTCGTCCCCCATGTACAGCAACGGGATCCCGCCGAACCCGTAGACCATGGCGTAGGCGCAGTGCAGCCGGGCGACGGCCCGGGCGAGCAGCGCCGCGTCGCCTGCCTCGAGCGCCTGCTCGATGCCGACCAGGCTCGCCGCGCTCCCGCTCATCCGGCTGTCGCCGGTCGCCTCGTTCACCTGGAACTCCGCGCCGCGCGCGAAGCTGCCTGGTGCCCGGCCGGCGTACCACTCCGAGAGGAAGGCGCGATGCGCCGGACCGTTCCAGCCGACCTGCCACGCGTCGGTGTCGTCGATCGCCCAGCCGATGTCGTCGTGGCAGCGCAGGTAGGTGGCCCATGCGGTCGTCGTCGGCTTCGGCGGGAACTTCTCGAGCGCGCGCACGAGCAGGCGGACGTCGCGCGTCGCGAGCGCCGACCAGATCTGCACCATGAGGCTGTTGTGGTAGGCGAGGTCGGACACGTGGCCGGCGTAGTCGCCGACGCCGAGGTAGTGCACCACCTGGGCCGGACCGACGATCGCCTCGGCCTTGAACACCAGCGACGGCGCGGCGATCCGAGCCACGGCACGCAGCGCGCGGGTGAGGCCGTGCACCTCCGGCTGGTTCTGCGAGTCGGTGCCGAGCCGCTTCCAGAGGAAGGCGATGGCGTCGAGGCGCAGGCAGTCGACGCCGCGGTTGGCGAGGAACAGGGTGATGTCGGCGAACTCGCACACGACGTCTGGGTTCGACCAGTTGAGGTCCCACTGGTAGTCGTTGAACGTCGTCCAGACCCAGCCGGCGACGTCGTCGTCCCACGTGAAGTTCCCCGGGGCGAAGTCGGGGAACACCTCGGGCAGGGTGCGCTCGAACTCACCCGGCACGGTGCGGTCCGGGAAGACGTGGAAGTAGTCGCGGTAGTGCTGCTCGCCGCGACGCGCGGCCTCGGCCCACGGGTGCTCGCGGGCGACGTGGTTGAGGACGAGGTCGATGGTGAGCGCGATGCCCGCGGCGTGCAGCGCCGTCGCGAGCGACTCGAGGTCGGCCATGGTGCCGAGGTCGCGCCGTACCGCGCGGTAGTCGGCGACGGCGTAGCCGCCGTCGTTCGCGCCGTCGCGCGGCGCGAGCAGCGGCATGAGGTGCAGGTACGTCGTGCCGAGCTCGCGCAGGTAGTCGATGTGCGTCGAGACGCCGTCGAGCGTGCCGCCGAAGCGGTCCGCGTAGGCGACGTAGCCGAGGGTGTCGGGTCCCTGGAACCAGTCGGGCGTGAGCAGCCGGTCGCGGTCTCGGTCGCGCAGCGCCTGCGGGCGGTCGAGCCAGCCGCTCACCGCGATCTCGGCCAGGCGGGCGACGAGCGCGTCGGCGCGCGGGGGCTCGAACACCGCGCGGATCCCGGCGTCGAGATCCGGACCCCATCGACGTGCCCTGGCCACCAGGTCGTCGGCCCCGTCGGACGTCACGGCGCCCACACGGCGCAGCGCGGCCTCCACCAGGGTGTCGACTCCCGGCAGGGGTGTAAGCGCTGTCATGCGGACATTGTGGGGGATGCGGACTCCCCGGCGGGAGTGGGGTCGGGCGGCGATCCCCGGGGACCGGTGGTCGGTGGTCAGCGGGCGTCGGTCGACGGACCGGGCCCTACGACGGCGTCGAGATAGGCCTCGAGGGACGCGCCCGGCCCGTGCCGGACGAACTGCAACGGCTGGAGTCCCGCGAGCGCCTGCGCCGCCGGGGCGGGGAACTCCTCCTCCGGCGGTCGCGCAACGAGCACGACCAGGAACTGGGTCGCGGTCCAGCGGACGAGCAGGTCGCGGTGGGTCAGCGACCCCCGCAGGTCGTCGGTCGCGGCGGAGAGCCCGTGCGAACCGGACCCTCGTGCGAGCAGGGGGGCCAGGTCGACCAGGGCCGCCTCCAGCTCGGGCACGTCCGGGAGCGCGAGCAGCTGGGCGAGCACCCAGAGGCCCTCCCCAGCGGTGAGGGCGCCGGTCTCGGGATCGATCCCGGTGACGAGCGGTGCGGCCAACGTCGACACCCGGTCCTGGACCGCCGCGAGGCGGTCCATCGCGGACTCCACCCGGTCGACCGTGGCGAGCTGACGGTCGGTCTCCGCCTCCGCGACGAGCAGGTCCACCGGGGGGCTGCCGCCGCGCTCGGAGAGCTCACGCGCTCGTCGCTCGCGCTCGAGAGAGCAGGTCGCGGTGGATCGCGGCGACGTCGCGCGCGGCCGCGGCGCGGTCGCGCTCCAGGGCGGCGCGGTCGCGCAGGTCGGCCAGCGCATCGGTCATCTCGGCGCGTCGGTCGCGCAGGTCGGCCTCGCGGTCGAGCTCGATCCCGAGGTTCATCCGGTGGATGGCCAGTCCGTCGCGACGCCGGGCCGCCTCGTCGCGCAGCTGGGCGGCGAGGCCGCGTCGCCGGGCCGCCTCCGTGCAGCCGCCGGCGGCCAGGTCATGGTGGGCCTCGCGCTCGCGGTCGGCCTCCTGACGGTCGAACGCCGCGAGGTCGCGGTCGAGCCCCGCGAAGAGCCGGTCCTGCTCGGCCGCGAGGCGGTCGGCGGCCGCGATGATGCGGTCAGAGCGCGCGTGCTGGCGCTCGGCGCGACCTGCTCCCCGGCTGCCGGCTGCGACGTCGCGATCGGTGGCGGCCTCGTCGCGGTGCGCCGCCGCGGCGTCGCGGTCGTCGGCAGCGCTCCGGCGGGCCGTCGCGAGCTCCGATCCGACGTCGACGACAGGAACCCGGTCCGTGCCGTAGCTCGGTTCCATCCTGCGACAGTACGCGGGTTGCTCCCGCGTGGCCGGGTCGAGAGCGCTGCGGTGGACTTCCCGTCCGCGAGCGAGGACCGTCGGCCGCAGGGGCCTGATCGGCCGACTGGACCGGAGGCCCGCATGGCAGGAACCGGTCTGCTCAAGATCGACCGGTCCTTCGTCGCCGGCTCCGCGACGCCGCAGGGCCTGGAGATGCTCGGTGCTCTCGTGCAGATCGGTCGAGCCCTCGAGGTCGCGACGGTCGCCGACGGCGTGGAGACCGAGGCCGAGCTCGGCGCGGTCACGGCGCTCGGGGCCACGCACGCGCAGGGGTGGTTCATCGGGCGGCCGGCCCCGGACCTGACCCCCGAGACGGGTTCGCCGGACACACTCCCCTCGCACACCGCCAAGCCGCGCCGCGCCCCCGGATGCCCGACCGCGGTCACCGGACGACGGCGCCACGAGCGGTCCTGAGGAGTACGCCGCCCCCGCGGCGGCAACACGCGCGAAACGCGGAGAGCCTGCGGCGGTAACGCGAGCGGTCCACACTGCGCACATGCGCGCCGAGGCCGCCCCGGGGAGCCTCGGGGCCTACGACGAGATGGTCGACGACTCGGGTCGTCCGCGCCCCGGCATGGGCACGGTCGCCGACGTCCTCACGACCCTCGGCCCCGACGGCCTGTCCGAGCGCGCGCGGCTGCGAGACGCCTACCTCGACCGGCAGGGCATCACGTTCTCGCTCTCCGGCCGCGAGCGACCCCTCCCGCTCGACCTCGTGCCCCGCGTGGTCGGGGCCGAGGAATGGGACCGCGTCGAGAAGGGGATCGTCCAGCGCATCAAGGCTCTCGAGATGTTCCTCGCCGACGTCTACGGGCCCGGGGAGATCATGGCCGAGGGAGTCGTGCCGCGACGGCTCGTCACGACCTCGAACCACTACCACCGAGCGGCCTACGGGCTGGTGCCGCCGAACGGCGTGCGCATCGCGGTCGCCGGCATCGACCTGATCCGCGACGAGACCGGCACCTTCCGGGTGCTCGAGGACAACCTGCGCTGCCCCAGCGGCGTCTCCTACGTGCTGGAGAACCGCAGGACGCTCGCGCACGTGCTCCCGGAGGTGTTCGCCGGGGCGCAGGTGCGACCCGTCGCGGAGTACCCCGAGCGGCTGCTCGACGCGCTGCGCGCGGCCGCGCCGTCCGACGTCTCGGACCCCACGGTCGCCGTGCTCACACCGGGCGTGCACAACTCCGCGCACTTCGAGCACGCGTTCCTCGCCCGCCGCATGGGCGCGGAGCTCGTCGAGGGCCGCGACCTGTTCTGCCGCGACGACCGGCTCTGGATGCGCACCGTGCGCGGTGCCCGGCCGATCCACGTCATCTACCGCCGCATCGACGACGAGTTCCTCGACCCGGTCCAT
>Ga0302321_100001479_pt1 | contig 20113 bp, 15 predicted proteins | sample Fen_T0_1_FD_202505 | JGI IMG/M metagenome (GOLD analysis project Ga0302321, IMG submission 202505) | Peat permafrost microbial communities from Stordalen Mire near Abisko, Sweden - Fen_T0_1 | ecosystem: Environmental > Terrestrial > Soil > Wetlands > Permafrost | place: Sweden: Abisko...
GATGTTCAATACGGCGGCGCCATCACTCCGGACGCAACCCGATTCACGCGAATGGGCGCACCCGACGAAATTGCGCTTCGCAATGATTGGGATCAAATCAGTGAGTCGTTCACGGCAGTACGTGGACTGGGGAACGTCGTGTGGTATCCGGTATCGCTACCGGCGGTCAGCTTAAGCGAAGGCAACACCTTGTTCACCGCGATTGACGCTTGGAAGCTGCGCCACAAGAACTCACAGTTTGACGCGCACATCCAGGTACTTGCTGAAGACGTCAAGCTTTGCGTTGCCGGGAGCACTATGGCAGCCCCTTGCGGCGATGTCAGCGAAACCTCGGACCCTCGAAGTGACGGCGCCATCACGCAGGTTAGCAACCGCATCCGGCTGAGCGGCCTCGGTGGCATCTCTCCAGCGTTCGCGATTGCCGAATTCGTCCGGCTCGAGCGTCCCGGGGTGACCATCTTCCACGTCCCCTCGAAAGCATCTGTTGCGAAAGACTATGCCGCCGCTGCCGAAGCTAACACGCCCGTGTTGGACGACTGGCTTCCCTTGCCCGGAGATTCCGCAACGGTTGTCGAGCTTACCAATCCCAATGCGAATCCATTTCAGGACGGACCACTACTCTTCACGCCGATGCGTCAGTCCGATTCTGCCACGCTCGGTCTGCTCCTAATGCCGTTGCAGGTTGCCGCCCGCTTTGCAACATCACGCCCCTGGATCGAAGCCGGCGTGCAACGCTTCCTCCAGGCTGTAAGCGTCGAAAGACGCAGCGGACGCAAGGATGCCCTGAAATTCCTCAACGAGTACCTGCCCCCTCTCGTGAAGACAGAGGAATCCGCCGATCGCCCCGCAACAGCCGACAAGTCGGCTGACCCGAGTTCGACTACCAATTCCCTGCTGAATACTTCTGACCAGATTCTTTTGCGGGGCAAAGGCAGTTTTGTGTTTTGGATGCTGCGCGACATGCTGGGCGATGCTGTGCTCCAGAAGGCGTTGGCTGCCTATCGTCCTGCCAATGACACGAGCACAGCGTATTTCCAAGGTCTCCTCGAAGAAGGCCGCAAACGAGATTTGGAGTGGTTCTTCGACGACTGGGTTTACCGCGATCGTGGACTGCCCAACTTCCATATCGAGAACGTCTATGCCCGTCCGCTGCTCGGCGATCCCAACAAGTTATCTCTGGTAACCGTGACTCTCGAAAACCGCGGTGGTGCCGGCGCTGAAGTGCCGATAACGGTCCAGTCGGCAACGGGCGAACGGTCGCTTCGCATACTTGTTCCGGCTCATCAGAAGGCATCGGAACGACTACAGCTTCCAGCGATGCCGACTCACGCAATCGTTAACGATGGGAGTGTGCCTGTACCCAATTCAAGTGAAGGTACTTTCAATGTAACCGCGAAAGCTTCTGAAACAGACCAGCAATAGCCGCCGCTTGCCAAAGGGTGGGCGCAACCGCTACAACCATTTGGGATGTGCACTGCGCTAATTGCGCCTTTGAGGTCTAGATGAGCTATATCCAGTTCTTGGGTGCTGCGGGAGTCGTAACCGGCTCTAAACACCTCATCAACACCGGGGACGAATCCGGCCAACGCGGATTCCAGGTGTTAGTCGACTGTGGTCTCTTCCAGGGCCAGAAGGAATGGCGCGAGCGTAACTGGCAGGACCTGCCCGTACCAGCTCGCGAGATTGACGCGGTGATTTTGACCCACGCGCACCTCGATCACTCCGGATGGATTCCCCGTCTGGTCAAGCAGGGTTTTCACGGCCCCATTTATGCCACGCCGCCAACCATCGATCTATGTGGCATTCTGCTTCCAGATTCCGGACATCTTCAGGAAGAGGATGCGGCGTTCCATAACCGCTTCAAGACATCAAAGCACGTTCCAGCATTGCCTCTGTACACGATGGAAGACGCGCAGCAATGCCTGACTCTGTTTAAGCCGGTGACCTTCGACGAAACGAAACGCCTGTCTGATGAGTTGTCATTCCGCTTCGTCCGTGCCGCTCACATACTCGGCTCGTCGATGGCTGAAATTTCGCTGACGGCAGGCGGCGTTAGCTCCCGCCTTCTCTTCACTGGTGACATCGGTCGTGTTCGCGACAACGAGATATCTCCCGGCCGTGTTTTGCATTCTGGTCCAACTGCAAACGAACGCTGCGATTATCTAGTGATGGAGAGCACGTACGGAAATCGCGAGCATCCGCACACCGATCCCAGGCCCGAAATGGCTGCGTTGATTCGCGCGACCGTTCAGCGCGGTGGCACCGTAGTCATTCCCGCATTCGCCGTCGAGCGAACCCAGAAGCTACTGTTCATGTTGAAACAGCTCATGGAGACGGACCAGATCCCGCGAGTACCGGTACATGCCGACAGTCCTATGGCAATTAAGGCTGTGCAGGTGTTCCTGAAGTATGTAGACGAGTTCAGTCCCGAAACCAGAGCCCTGATAGACAAATATGGCTCCCCGTTGGACTGGCCCAATTTCTACTTTGACCAGACAACGGATGACTCCAAGAAGATCAACGAATCGAAATATCCCGCCATCATCGTTTCCTCCAGCGGCATGGCCACGGGCGGTCGGGTCTTGCACCACTTGATCCAGCGATTGCCCGACCCGCGCAACCTGATCCTCTTTATCGGGTTTCAGGCTCCCGGCACGCGGGGATATGACATCAAGAACCATGCCGCCGAGATCAAAATGTTCGGCCAGATCGTGCCCGTCCGCGCGCAGGTGGCATCGTTGGAGCAATTCAGTGACCACGCTGACACTCCCGAGTTGCTGGAATGGTTGCGGACCTTTCAGGCTCCACCCAAACAGACATACCTGGTGCACGGCGAGCCGTCAGCGTCGAGCCAACTGCGCGAAGCGATCGCCAAATCGCTCTCCTGGAATGTCCAGGTAGCTTCCTACAAGCAAAAAGTCCCAATTTCCTAGACGAGGAGTCGCGATGGCTACGTACGGCTTAGTCGAATACGCAGATGCCAATCCTGAAGTGCGTGCGGTTTATGACGACATCATGTCCACTCGCAAGGTCGACTGGATCAACAATTTCTGGAAGGCCATCGCCCACGATCCGGCATTGTTGAAACGAACGTGGGAGAGCATCAAACAGGTCATGGCTCCCGGAGCGCTTGATCCCCTTGTCAAAGAACTGCTCTACGTTGCCGTGAGCGTCACCAATGGCTGCGGCTATTGCATCGCTTCGCACTCGGCTTCCGCCCGTAAGCAGGGTATGACGCCCGAAATGTTCCACGAGTTGATGTCTGTGGTCGGAATGGCCAACGAGACCAATCGTCTCGCAAATGGCTACCAGGTCGAAATCGACGATGCCTTCAAAGCCAGTTCCCAGTGATACCGAGGCCGGTCGTATCGGCTCGTCTCGGTATAATGTAAGTCTCCTATGAAAGCCTACGTTTACGTCTCGCTGAAGAAGACTGTCCTCGATCCTCAGGGCAAAACCATCCACAGCGCTTTGAAGAAGATGGGCTATCGCGGCGTCAACGATTTGCGTCAGGGCAAGTATTTTGAGATCACCCTCGATGATGCCTTCGCGCGGGAAGATGCCCAGGCCGAAGTCGAACGCATCGCCCGCGAGGTTCTTACCAATCCGGTTATCGAGGAATATCGCTTTACCCTTGAAGGCTAGAGTCGCGCTCGTGCGCAGACTAGTTGTTCTGTGCCGGCGACGCGCGGGGCAAGCATCCACTTTCCCCCTCAAAATCAGATAAGATTTAGGAAGTAGCTTCGATCTCCCAGATCGAGTGCGTGGGTCCACCTCACCGAGAGGTTCAATCATCCCCATCGCAATGGAGCAAAGCTGATGTGCGGCATTGTCGGTTACGTTGGAAAGAAGCGAGTCGTCCCTGTCATCATTGATGGCCTTCGTCGTCTGGAATATCGCGGATATGACTCGGCAGGAATCGCTGTAGCAGGTAACGGCGAGGGCCTCCAGGTGCGTCGTGCCGAAGGCAAATTGCGTAACCTCGAAGAGGCCATCCAACTCAACCCACTGGATGGAACCTACGGCATTGGACACACCCGTTGGGCTACGCATGGCCGACCCACTGAAGAAAACGCACATCCGCATCGTGACTGCACCGGCAAGATCGTGGTGGTCCACAACGGAATCGTCGAAAACTACATGAGCTTGAAGAAAAAGCTCATCGCCGGCGGCCATAAATTCCGAACCGAGACCGACACCGAAGTTATCGCCCATCTCATCGAACAGACGATTACCGATGCCGGGGGCAAGCTTCCTTTGGAAGAAGCCGTCCGCACTACTGTCAAGCAACTGACCGGTGTGTTCGCCATCGCGGTAATTTCCTCCGACGAGCCCGACAAGATCGTGGCTGGTCGCAACGGCCCTCCGGCAGTCATTGGGCTGGGCGACAACGAATACTTTGTCGCCAGCGATGTCCCCGCAATTCTGTACCACACCCGCGACCTGTTCTTCCTCGGTGACGGCGACTTGGCTGTCATCACTCCCAGCGGAGTACAGCTCACCGACTTCGACGGACATCCGGTTACGCGCCAGGTACAACACATTACCTGGGACCCGATCATGGCCGAGAAAGGCGGGTTCAAGCACTTCATGCTCAAGGAGATCTTTGAGCAGCCCCGCGCCGTGCGCGACACAACTCTGGGCCGTGTCTCGCTCGATACCGGCAAGGTCTTTCTCGACGAGATGGACATCTCCGAGAACGACTTTCGCAAACTTCAGCACGTATCCATCGCCGCCTGCGGCACCAGTTGGCACGCAGGACTCGCTGCCAAGTTCATGATCGAGCGCCTCGCCAAGTTGCCGGTCGAGGTGGACTATGCCAGCGAATATCGCTACCGCGATCCGCTGACTGGCCCGAACGATCTCAACATCCTCATCACGCAGTCGGGCGAAACGGCCGACACCATCGCCGCGATGCGCGAGTCGCGCTCCAAGGGAGCAAAGACTCTCGGCGTTTGCAACGTGGTCGGCTCCATGATTGCGCGCGAAGCCAATGGGACGATTTACACGCACGCGGGACCGGAAATCGGCGTGGCTTCGACCAAGGCGTTTACTGCACAACTGACAGCGTTGTTCTTGTTCGCCGTGTACCTCGGGGAAGTTCGTGGTACGGTCAGCTCTGAGGAAGCCAAGAAGCTGCTGACTGAACTCACTCTGATTCCCGGAAAACTGGAAGCCTTGCTTGGCGGCGAAGACGAGACGGAAGAGTTGGCCAAGCGCTATCACCGTGCGCAGGATTTCCTTTATCTCGGCCGCGGGATTCATTATCCGATCGCGCTTGAAGGCGCGCTGAAGATGAAGGAGATCTCCTACATCCACGCCGAAGGCTATCCTGCGGGCGAGATGAAGCACGGTCCCAATGCGCTGATTGATGAGGAATTGCCGGTCGTAATCATTGCGACCCGCGACGTCAACGATCAAGGCTCGGTGCTACGCTACGAGAAGACGATTTCCAATCTGAAAGAAGTCAAAGCTCGGTCTGGAACCGTAATCGCTGTTGCTACTGAAGGCGACGAGGAGATCAAGGAATCCGCGGACCATGTCATCTACGTTCCCGCTGCGCCTGAACTGCTCGCACCGATTCTCGAAGTGGTGCCGCTGCAATTGCTGGCCTATCACATCGCAGTCCGGCGCGGTTGCGACGTCGATCAGCCTCGAAACCTGGCCAAATCAGTAACGGTTGAGTAGTGTCAAAGAGCACTGTGCGAGGGCGGCAATTCGCCGCCCTTTCTTATTCGCGGCTCTCTGCCGCGAATCAATTTCTACTGCATCTAATCGGGTATGAGCGAAAACAGTGCCATTTCGACGACTGAAACACTGGCTCCGACGCAAGCGAGTACGGTGCGCGTTCCGGGACAACGTAATTTGTTTTCCGCTCGCTTGACTCGGTCTATTGCTCTTTCGGAACAGACCAAGCACCTCGAGTTCGAAGTTAAAGGCGCGGAGCAATTCTCTTTTGTTCCCGGCCAGTTCGTTTCCATTCAACAGCCGAAGACCGACGGAAAGATTCACACGCGCGCTTACTCGATTGCCAATGCACCGCGTCCCGTTCCCTCGTTCGACCTCTGCCTCAATCGCGTGGAAGAAGGATTCCTCTCGAACTGGTTGTGCGATTTGGAAGAAGGCTCGGTTGTGCAGTTCCATGGTCCTCATGGCATGTTCACGCTTCGCCAGCCGCATCAGGACTCGGTGCTGATTGCCACGGGCACGGGCATCGCGCCAATGCGCGGAATGGTGCAATGGCTGTTCGAGCAACCCGCGCGGCACCAGGAACGGGAATTCTGGCTGCTGTACGGTACCCGCCATGAAACTGGCCTCTACTATCGGGACGAATTCCTGGCGATTGCGCAGGCACATCCCAACTTCCACTATCTTCCGACGCTGAGCCGTGGCGCGGAAGGTTGGACAGGGCTTCGTGGGTACGTTCAAGACCACGTCCGCGGAATCGTCCGCGACAGCAAAGACATGCACGCCTACATTTGCGGCTTGCACCAAATGGTCGACGCCAACCGCAAGGTGCTGAAAGAAGAGCTGGGCTGGGACCGCAAGCAGATCGTGTTCGAGCGGTACGATTAAGCGGATCATTGCGGCTCGAGGGTACCCCCTCCCCCCTCCCCCCCAAAACTCATCGTTTTCATAGAGTTAGGAAGAATTTCAGCGTAAATTCTTGCAGGCGTAGGAGTTAATTGCAAATTCCTGTTAATAAAAGAGTTGGGTGGGATTTTTGCGGGATACATGGGGGCTCGAGCGGGAATACGGGCCAAAATACGACAACGAACAGGACCTGTCACAGGTCGAATACCTACTGAAGGCGAAATAATACCCGGCTGCCGACTCGATGGAAGACAGCTCTCCCTCGTCTTCTGGTCGCAGTTTAGGTTCCGCGATTCAAAGCCGCTAGGACGTGCGTCACAGGTGGATGTGATAACAATCTGTCAGTGGGCTTCGTGAACCCACAATTGCCACCGCTGGCAGCTGTGGGCCACGGCGAAAAAGCAGGTCCCTCGACGCCGCCCGCCGCGGCGGGCGGCGCTCGGGATGACAATTCAAATACAAGGGCAAGAATCCCCACATTTCCCGAATCAGGGAAATGTGGGCCACTCATGAAGCTCTTAGCTCGTCTACAGGTTGATCTTGCGGCGCAGGATACCTGCCAGGCCGATCAGACCGGAACCTACCATGACCAGTGTGCCGGGTTCAGGAGTGCCGGTGTTGACGTTCACAAAGACGAACTGATCGTCGTTGTAGTCCAGGTCCGACTGGCCGAGTGGGAGGTCTTCCATCCCGACAAAGATGCCCGCCGGAATACCGTTGCCGCCCGCGAAATCTGTGGCATACGCATGATTGATGCCGTCGGCGCTCATGCTCGGATTGGAGGCGAAGGTCAGACCCGAAGTGACGTCCCAAAGCTTAAATACAAGGACATCTCCGGCGGTCACTAGCCCGAAGTCGGCGCTGGTTCCAGGTGCGGTGGTCTGGTTGTTGAAGAACCACCCGCTGAAGACGGAAGTGGTCACATTCAGCATTCCGACATAGTCGGTATGGCCCGCACTGAAGCCGTAGAAGTAGCCGGTGATATTACCGGTGAAGGCTGCGGTAAACGAATTGGTCGGAGCAATTGTGCCCGAGTTTGGGTGAGGAATGGCGCCTGCGAACATCGGGACGACGGAAATACTCATCATGACCAACAGCACTAGAATTGCTTTCTTCATTGCGTTCCCTCTCTTGTCGGTGCTCATGCGTACTCTGCAATTCAAAGATAGGTCGCCATTGAGAAAGCGAAAAGAGAGCGAATAACCCACTGGCAGCCTTCTCGGTGGAGGTCAGAAGATGGTTCGACGGTAATGGAGACGAATGGGCATGAGAAGGCGGGAAGAAGAAGAAAAGCAGCCGCGGATTCGCACGGATTACACGGATAGAACTAAGGCAACGGAGGATTGTCACCACAGAGGCACAGAGACGCAGAGAATTCGGAGAGCTTCAAGCCCAAATTTCCCAAAGCACGGAATGCGGTCCGCCCACGACGGTCAATCGCTGACTACAATGAACATCAACGGAGTATGACCATGCGATTGAAGTCCCGCCAAATGCTTTTCACCGGTGCCGCATTGGCCATCGCTCTCACTGCTGTGAGCGGAGTTGTCGCTCAAACGCCGACTCAGTCGCTTCTGGCGCTGTCCAAACGTGACCACACGCTCGCCATGGTGGACTCGAAAACCCTAAAGGTCCTCGCGCGCGTTCCTGTTGGTCCGGATCCCCACGAGGTGATTGCTTCATCCGATGGAAAGACGGCTTATGTCACGATCTACGGTGGTGGCCGCTACCATGCGCTTTCAGTAATCGACCTGGTCGGCCAGAAAGCGCTGCCCGATATCGATACCGGAGCCTTAAGCGGCCCACACGGAATCGTGTTTGTCGGAGGAAGGGTCTGGTTCACGGCGGAAGGGTCGAAGGCAGTCGCGAAGTATGACCCCGCAACTGCGAAAATCGACTGGATCATGGGCACCGGTCAAAACCGGACGCACATGCTTTACGTCACTCCTGATGAGAAGCAGATCTACACGACGAATTTCAGCTCTGCGACGGTCAGCATCCTGGAGAAGGTTACGCTGCCTCCGATGGGGCCTCCGCCGGGAGCGCGCCCGCCTCAGGGTTCGCAGCCTCCGCCCCCGCCAGGCGGGAACCAACCGCGAACGGATTGGAACCAGACTGTCATTGCGGTTGGAAAAGGCGCTGAAGGGTTTGATGTATCGCCCGATGGACGCGAATTGTGGACGGCGAATGCGCAGGACGGCACGCTCTCGGTAATTGACCTGACCACGCGAACCGTTACAGCCACGCTAGACGCGAAGACATTCAGCGCGAATCGGCTGAAGTTCACTCCTGATGGGAAACTGGCACTGATTTCCATGATCGGCAACGGCGATTTGGTGATTTACGACGCAGCGTCGCGCAAGGAATTCAAGCGAGTGCCAATTGGCCATGGAGCGGCAGGTATTCAGATGGATCCAGATGGCACGCGTGCGTTCATCTCGTGCGGACCTGACAACTACGTCGTTGTGCTCGACCTAAAGACTCTGGCGGTAACGGGACACATCGATGTTGGGGGCGAGCCAGACGGCTTGGCGTGGGCGAGGCGCTGACAGGGGTTTGTAGGCCAGGAAGTGAACGGCGCAGTGTTGCAGGGACACGCTGCGGGAATCCTCCGGGCCAGGGCTATAAGCCCTTCTTTCAGCTCGGCTGTTTCACCGGCCTAAAGGCCGGTGCTTCCACCGAAATGTTTAGCGCAGTGCGCGAAAGATAATGTCAAAAGGTCTGGAATACTGGCACGCCGCCGAGTCCGGTGTCAGCGTCAGGTTCGGGACGGAAGCGAAACCTCCAAGAAATCGGCTTCCACGTCATCTCCCATCCATCATTGGGCCGAACTTCGCGGCGGCTCAACAGCAGACTACGGAGGGCCATTCGGTTCATCGCTTCTCGCACGGTAATGTCGCGGTACACCGTGACAGCGGAGACGCCTTGGTGGTCTAGGGATGGAACCGGCGCGCACCCTCCGAGTCCGCCCCCAATGACTCCGTGGGGAAGCCCCTTGCCACGTTGGTGGTCCCAGTCAAGCTGTTTCCTGTTGAGGAACTGCGAAAGCTCCGGTGCATATCCTCCGACGACGAGTGGGTTATGCGAGGCGATGTCCTGCATTGCTTCTTCGAGACAATGGTCGGCCGGCATAACGAAGCGCTTGAGACGGATATCGAGCAGGTGAGCAGGGTCGGCCGAACCATGCGCCGGGTGAACATGAACAAGGAGGTGCTCGACCAGATCTAATTTGTAAGTTGGATTGAGGTTGCCGATGCGTTCGACCACGCTGTTGAAAGTAGCATCTGGCGGACCAAGATCGACTTTGGGTTCGGTATCCGGACGCGCATCCCAAAGCTCTTCGAAGCCGACAACGACGCTGTCGGGATAGCGGCGCCGTAACGCGTCGAGAGCTGCTTCCATGGGTGTCGATACCACCGCCGCGGAATGTGACTTCGGTTGGGCAGGTGGTTGCATCGGCTCCGACTTCGGCGGCGTTGATCGGGAACATCCGCCGAAGGCAAACGCAGCAATCATAATCGATTGGGTGAACAGCAACAGGCGAAAGCGCGTCGTTCGCTGCATTTTCGTGTCCCTGATAATTAGACACCGAAGCAAGGCATCTCGGGCAAGTCGTTATCTATCCGCCCAATTAGCGAATGATGCGACATGCCCTGCGCTAGCCGAGTTCAACTACAACGACAGTTCCCCACATTTCCCAAAACCAGGCAAATATGGGCCACCCAACTCACCCGCCGATCGCCAAGAAAAATCCCACTCAAGGCCAAAGGCGGCCTTGAATGGGGCACCAACTTCCATGGGCCTACAGGACTTCCTTACTGCAGAGCGCTGTTGAGGAAGCCGCCTACTTCCTTTTTCAAGCGCGTGAGAGAGTCGCTCTTGATGTACATCATGTGTCCGGCGTCGTAGTAGCCGAGCGAAATCTTTTGGTGCTGCGCCGGCGTGAGATTCATGTGGTCGAGCGTGTACTGAGTGGCAAAAAACGGCGTCGCCAAATCGTAGTAGCCGTTGGCGACGAAGAGCTTCATGTAAGGATTCTTGACGAAGGCGAGGCGCAGCGCTTCGCTGGTGTCGGGGAAACCTTCTCCGGCTGAACCCCAGTCCCATTCGCCGACTCCGCCGCCGAGCACGTAATACTCCAGGTCGCTCTTGAAGCCCAGTTCAGTACGCACGTAGTTGTTGAACGTGGCCGTGAAGGGCGGCCGAATCGCTGACATCGAGGGATCGAAGAAGCGGCCTTCGCCACGCACCCGCGAGATGTCATCACCGATGAAGCGGCTATCGAGACGGCCAACCGTCAGCTTCTGGTTGTGCAGAAGTTCACGGCTGAAGACTCCTTGCTCCAAACGTGCATCGTTGAAGTCGACGACGCTGCGATCGATTCCAGTGAAGCGCGACACCTGATCGATGAGGGTCTGGCGCTCCTGAGCGGTGAGGCTGTCGCCTTTGCCCAGCGAGGTGGCGTAGGTTCCAGCGGCGAACTGCTGCGCTTCGGTCAAGACACTGGCGAGGTCGCGTTGCTGCAAGTCAGCGGGCAGCTTCTTGTGATACCACGCGGTGGCCGTGTAGGTGGGCAGAAACAAAATGTAAGGCAGGTCGTTGCCGCGAGTGAACTCCAGGGTCTGGAAGTTCAGCACGGATGAAATCAGGACCACGCCATTCAGAGCGATGCCATGATCGACGAGGTATCCGCTGAGGCCGGCAGCGCGAGTGGTGCCGTAGCTTTCGCCGACGAGGAAGAGCGGCGAAGTCCAGCGCTGATTGTGGCTCAGGTACAGGCGAATGAACTCGGCAATCGAGGAGATGTCGCCCCGCACGCCCCAGAATTTCTTGCCCAGGTCTTTCTTGACGGCGCGACTGTAGCCGGTTCCAACGGGGTCGATGAAGACGAGGTCGGTGTGATCGAGCCAGGTGTCTTCGTTATCGACGAGTTCGAAAGGCGGCTGAGGCATCTCGCCGCCGGGCAGCATTTTGACGCGGCGCGGGCCGATTGCGCCAAGGTGCAGCCAAATGGACGCCGAGCCAGGGCCGCCGTTGAACGAAAACATCAGCGGACGCTTGGGCGCCGCTCCGTCAAGGGTGTACGCCACGAAGAAGATGTTGGCTTCGACTTCGCCGCTCTCTTCATTGCGAATCGGCATGTAGCCAGTGGTCGCGGTGTAGCGCAGGGTTTTGCCGCCGACCTGAATCTCGTGATGCGTGACGACGGGAGGCTCATCTTTGGGGGCCCTTTCTTTCTCCGCGTCACTGGCCGGTTTGGCTGCTTTGTCACCGGCTTTGGCGGTGTCGGGAGACTCTTTCTGTTGAGCGCTCAAAGTGGCGCTACCGGCGACGAACATACCGAGCATGACTATGACGGCGAGTAGACGAACCAAACGCATCCGCTTCTTCTCCAAGTTGGGGTACCTGCTGTCAGTCGATGTTGCAAAGATTCTTGAAACTGTAACACGATGGGCGGCTGGCGATTCAGGCCTTATCAGTCTTGCTGGCACGCTCTGTCTTCGCAGCTTCACGGCGGCGCAAGGCACCTTCGTAGCGCCGCTTCTCGTTGTCTGTCTCAGGAATAACCGGAGTCACGGGAAGGCGACGGCCGTGGCGGTCCACGGCGACGAACGTGAGATACGCTTTCGCGACTTTCTGGCGGGTGTTGGAAATGTAGTTCTCGACCGAGACGCGAACTCCGACTTCCATCGAAGTCTTGAAGACGCGGTTTACCGACGATTGCAGCAGAACCATGTCGCCAACATGCACGGGTACAAGAAAGTCGATGTGGTCCATGGAAGCGGTCACCACGTAGGAATGCGAATGGCGGTGAGCGGCGAGGGCGCCAGAGAGGTCGATCCAGTGCATCAGGCGTCCGCCCAACAACGCACCGAGAGGATTGGTGTCGTTGGGTAGAACCAGTTCAATCATCTCGGACTTCGAATCGCTGACCGGCTTAGCGTTCATTCCCGACTCTTGCTTTTCCATATGCTCACTCGCTCTCGTTGGATAACTGCGTTCGCGACACAAACGTACTGCCGCATCATTCATTCTAACGGCACGGCGGACTGAGAGGTGCGGCAGGCGCGTCCAGTTGATTGATCATGATGCGCAGCCTCCTGTACAGTGAGCATTCATGGTTGACCACGATCGTATTGCCGCACTACAGGAAATTCTGGCCGCCGATCCCAATGACGCCTTCGCGCGCTATGCGCTAGGGCTTGAGTATTCGGGCTCAGGCAATGGCGAGGCCGCCCTGTCGGAATTTCAGAGCCTGCTGGCCGCTCATCCTGGGTACACGAACGGATACTTCATGGCCGCGCAAGTGCTGGAGCGCGCCGGGCGGATCGATGAGGCCCGCGAGATGCTGACCAAGGGGATCGAATCGGCCCGGCAATCGAATAACCGGCACGCGCAATCGGAAATGCAGGACATGCTCGATCAGTTGCAGTTCCGGGAGTGAATCGGGGCTCGCACGCCGAAGTCAGGCGTCGGCGCTGCACGATTTGCCGCCCTCTGACGGCGCGGTTGGGCGATAATTGGCAAAAGATGCTGCAATTCATAGATTTCTCCGGTTGTGAGCGTGTAGTTGACGGTGAAGCGGTCCGCATGTCTGGGCGGCTGCGGTGGGCAGGATGCGTGGTTGGCTTCGTGCTTCTTTGCGTCGCACTAACTGTGGCCCAGCAGGGTGGCGGTGCGGCACCGGCGAAGGTGGCGGCTAATCCACTTTCCTCGCTACTGCAACAAAAGCCGAAGGCTCCCGTCGTAGAACCGGAGCTGCCTTCCACCATTCCAGAGCCAACAACCGCCATTGCCTTGCCAGATGTCGCCGCTCGGTCGATAGAGTTGGGGCAGAAGTTGCGCGATGCCTCAGCCGGCCTGCCTACCGCTGAGCAGATCGAGACCCTCCAGAAGAATATTAGCGACAACAGTGAACTGATAGCCAGCAAGGTGGAAGACGCCAATAAGATGCTTGCCGGCAGCCCCAACTCCCTCGAGGTTAGGGAAGAGGAAAATTACTGGCGCGGCATGGGGGCGTACACCGCCTCGTGGCAACAGCAGTTGCTGACCTGGGCCTACGATGCGCAAGCTGCCATCACGATGGTGGACACGCAGGAACCGGTGTGGGCCGCCACTCTGGAGCAGAACAAGGCCAACCACGACCTCGGGCCGCTGCTGACAGAGCTGGAGAGTAACCTGGCGGACCTTAAGCGCGTGCGCAAGCAGGCCCAGGATGTGCTGCAGTCCGCGGTGAAATTGCAAATCAAGGTGGGGAGTTTCGACCAGACCGCCGCCACCATGGTTGCGCAGCTAGCGAAAGCACGGGCTAAGCTGAAAGGACACTTGCTCGACCGCGACAGCTTGCCGCTTTGGAAGCTCACCATGCGCCGCCAAGTGGGCGAGACCCCCGGCATCTTTCATTCCGTTAACAGCCGCCTGATTTCGATCGGCTTTTATCTTGCCGAGCACTGGGGCGCAATCGTACTCCTGATCCTCGTGCTACTCGTTTCCGCGATCACGGCAAAACGGATGTACCTGATGGTGTACGATAATCAGCCGCAGGACGAGCTGGAGGTAGATGCATACCGAATTCTCCGTCACTGGTTTGCCCTGGCAGCTTTGCCGACGCTGATCCTGGGTTATGCCCTCGCGCCTTCGGCACCTATCTCGCTGCTGGGCATGATCATTCTGCTGTCCTTCTTTCCAATACTGACGATCCTTCCACCGTTGGTCGCCCCGCGCATGCGAGTGTTGCTCTATGCCTTTGCTGCGCTGTACGCATTTAACTGGATCGTCTCTCTGCTCGGCCTCGGGAATGTTGCCAGACGCGACGTCCTTTTCGGCAGCAGCGTGTTGTTGTTTGGTTTCCTGGCTTATCGGGTACGCCCGTCGCGCAAGGTGGCTGTTCCGGACGGCTGGTGGGGACGCGTCTTGTGGTTTGGAATTCGCGTCGCCGTAGTGATACTTGGCATATCTCTGGCTGCAAACCTTCTGGGCTACGTGAAGCTGGGGCATTTTCTTGCTGTGTCCTTTATTTACAGCTCGTTTGTCGCCATCAGCGTATTCACGGCGGTAAAAGTTTCTATCATTCTGTTGACGGTTGGTTTGCGCTCTCCCTTGGCTGAACGATTCGCCGCCGTCCGCGTGCATCGCGAGGGCATCGTCCGCTGGGTACCCCGTTTCCTGCGCTGGACCGGAGTATTCATCTGGTGCACGGCTGCTCTCGATCTTCTCGGGTTGCGTGAGGGGGTTCAAAACGGGCTGCGCCGTTTTCTCGATTTTCAGATCGCAGGGTCCGCGAGCGGCGTGACCTTTGGCAGCTTACTCGGGTTCTTCCTGATCCTCAGCCTCGGCTACGCTATCTCCAGTACCGTGCGTTTCTTTTTTCGCGAAGAAATCTTCCGGCGATTCCACATGTCACGCGGTTTGCCGGAGCTAATCTCATCAATCGTTTACTACTCGTTGCTGCTGATCGTTGTGCTGGCCGCGGTTAACGCCGGTGGCATCGAGTTAAACAAATTTACAGTCCTGACCGGCGCATTTGGCGTTGGTATCGGATTCGGACTGCAAAACATCATCAACAATTTCGTTTCCGGGCTAATTCTTCAGTTCGAGCGACCGATCCATATCGATGACATTCTTGACGTAGACAACAATTCGGGTCGGGTGACGCGAATCGGAATACGTTCGAGCACCATCCAGACATTTCAGGGCGCCGAAGTCATCATTCCCAACGCCATACTGATTTCCAACAAGGTGGTCAATTGGACATTGTCGGAATCACGGCGGCGTCGGGAATTACCCGTGGGTGTCGCGTACGGATCTGATCCTAAAGTCGTGTTGAAGATTCTTTGGGACGCGGCGGCAAGGCACGAGCTGGTGCTAACCAAGCCCGAGCCTATGGCGTATTTCAAGGGTTTCGGTGCGAGCTCGCTCGATTTCGAACTGCAGTTCTGGGTGATGCAGGAAGATAACGGGCTGCTCATCAGCAGCGAAGTCGCCATGGCTGCGATGAAGATGCTGGACGATTCCGGCATTGAGATACCGTTTCCGCAGAGCGATCTTCATCTGCGCTCCATTGACCCAGCTGCAGCCGGAATGTTTCCCTCGACGGGCGGTGACGCCGGAGTTCGAGACGACCCGCACGGTGCGATGGCTCCGCGGGAGTTGGGCGCGAGCCGGAAGCCGGGAACTTAGCCCTCCCTTACGAGCCGGTACTCGTTCCGGCAGAGCTTTACGTTCCCTCGTTTTCTCCACATTCAATGGCCGACTTTCTGGGGTCCTGGGCTAGCGTAGAATACCTACACTCGACTGGCCGTGTGGGCGGCTGGTCACGACCCTGGAGGGACCCCGGCCTTGAGCAATCTTCCGCAGAACTTATCTGACCTTTCCCGTCATCCCCAGTTCGCGAAAGAACGGGTTCTGTCGCGCCGTGTCAAGGACGAGCTACGCGAGAACCTGATGTTCAGGCTTCGCTCCGACGAGCCGATCTTCCCGGGAATCGTCGGTTTCGACGACACCGTCGTTCCGCAGGTCGTCAACGCCATACTCTCGCGTCACAACTTTATTCTGCTGGGACTGCGTGGACAGGCGAAGAGCCGCATCCTCCGCGCGTTGACGGCATTGCTCGATCCGCAGGTTCCCTACATCGCGGGATGTGAAATCCACGACAACCCGTACGCGCCGCTGTGCCCGCGCTGCCGGCAGATGGTCGCGGGTGATCCCGAAAAAGTGGCAATTGCGTATCTATTGCCTGACCAGCGTTACGTCGAGAAGCTGGCAACGCCCGACGTTACGATCGCTGACCTGATTGGCGATATCGATCCCATTAAGGCTGCCAAGAGTGGCCACGAGTTGGGCAGCGAACTCACCGTCCACTACGGCCTGCTGCCACGCGCCAATCGCGGAATTTTCGCAGTCAACGAACTTCCCGATCTAGCGGGCAAGATCCAGGTTGGCCTGTTCAACATCATGCAGGAAGGCGACGTTCAGATTAAAGGCTATCCCGTTCGCCTCCCGCTGGACGTGATGCTGGTGTTCAGCGCCAATCCCGAGGATTACACCGCGCGCGGCAAGATTGTGACTCCGTTGAAAGACCGCATCGGCTCCGAAATTCGCACGCACTACCCTGCCACCGTGCAAGAAGGCATCGCTATTACCGGCCAGGAAGCATGGACGCAGCGCAATGGTCACCAACTGCAGGTGCCGGAGTTTATTCGAGAGGTCATCGAGCAGACGGCGTTTGTCGCCCGGGAAGACAAGCGCGTGGACAAGCGCTCGGGTGTGAGCCAGCGTCTGCCCATCAGCGCGATGGAAAATGTGATCTCCAACGCCGAGCGACGTGCCATCCGATCCGGGGAAAAGCTAGTGGTGCCGCGCATCGGCGACATCTATGCCGCCATGCCTGCCATCACTGGCAAACTCGAACTAGAGTACGAGGGCGAACTCAAGGGGGCCGACCACGTCGCCCGCGACATCATTCGCGCCGCGATAGCGCGAACCTACGATCGGTATTATCACGGCAATAACAACATGAACCAGATCGTCCAGTGGTTCGACCTGGGCGGCGAAATCCAGTTGCGAGATTCGGCCAGCGCGCAGGAGATGCTGCAAAAGCTCAGGAACATCCAGGGACTGTTCGACAAGTTGAGCGCTCTCGGCGTCAGCGGCAAGGAGCCGTCAGAGCTACTGGTTTCAGCGGCGGAATTCGTGCTCGAGGGCCTCTACGCACACAAGCGGATCGGCCGCAGCGAAGAACGTCTGTTCACTGCCGGAGAAAAGCAACCGCGGCGTGAGAAGCAGAATATTCGCGACGAAGATGAAGAGCGGGAATTCCGCCGCCAGAGAAGGCCGTACAACTAGTGAAGCTGTTAGCACTTAGCCTTTAGCTTAGAGCTAAAGGCTGTGTTCATTTATGAAGTTCATCAAATACAAGAAATATGTTCCCGACCCCGCTGGCGAAATGAGCATGGAAGACCTGCTCGCAGCACTGTCGGACCACTTGCTGCAGAGCGGATTTCAGCGGCATGACATGGATTATTACGACCAGAATTCGCAGGAGCAGACGCTCGATGACCTGCGCAACGCCATTGCCGAAGCGTTGCTGAACAGCGACTTGCTCGACGAGAGTATGCGGGAGCAGATCGAGTCGATGACCTCCGAGCAGTTTGACCAATTGATTGAGCAGCTCATGGACCGCATGCAGCAAGACGACTACATCACCATCGATCAGCCGCACGATCCTTCGCGCAGTTCGACCGCGGGCGGACAGGTCGGCGAGTCGCAGACGCAAGCCAAGTTCGAAATCACCGACAAAGGACTCGACTTTCTCGGCTTTCGCGCCCTTCGTGATCTGCTGGGCTCGCTCGGCAAATCAAGCTTCGGTCGCCACGACACGCGCGATACCGCGACCGGCATCGAAGCCAGTGGTGCATCCAAGGGCTACGAATTTGGCGACACATTGAATCTCGACATCACGGCTACCCTGTCGAACGCGATTCAACGGGAAGGGCTTCAAATCCCACTGAACATTGAATATAGCGATCTCCAGGTGCATCAGTGCGAGTATCAGTCGTCGTGCGCGACCGTGCTGATGCTCGACTGTTCGCACTCGATGATTCTCTACGGCGAAGACCGCTTCACCCCTGCAAAAAAGGTAGCGATGGCCCTATCCCACCTGATTCGCACGCAGTATCCGGGTGATTCGCTGTCGCTTGTACTGTTCCATGATTCCGCGGAAGAGGTTCCGCTGTCGCAGTTGGCGCGGGTGCAGGTCGGCCCCTACTACACCAACACGCGCGAAGGGCTTCGCATGGCGCAGCGCATTCTTCAGCGCCAGCGCAAAGACATGAAGCAGATCGTGATGATCACTGACGGTAAGCCGTCAGCACTTACGCTGGAGGATGGCCGGATCTACAAGAATGCTTTCGGCCTCGATCCGATGGTGGTGAGCGAGACGTTGCAGGAAGTCTCGAAGTGCAAGCGAGCCGGCATTCTGATTAACACGTTCATGCTCGCATCGGACTATGGCTTGGTCCAGTTTGTCCAGAAAGTCACGGAGATGTGCCGTGGCAAGGCCTACTTCACTACGCCGTACACGCTCGGTCAGTATTTGCTGATGGATTACATGTCGCGCAAGACGAAGACGGTGCACTGAGCGGTCGCTGACTTCTCCGCCGGGGATTCATCCCCAAAAGGCGAAGGCCGCTACGCGCAGCCCTCGGTCTGCAATCCAAACAATCTTTAATTACGAAGCTGTCTCGTCAGCCTTTTTGGCGGCTGCTTCCACTGCCTGGAATCCGATCTTGGAATGGGTTCCATCGCAGAATGGCTTATTCACGGAGGCTCCGCATCGGCAGAGAGAAAATGCCGGTTTGCCCGTCAAGTCGTACGCATTGCCGTCTGCATCGACCAGTTCAATGGTCCCCTCGGGAGCTTCCACACGGTAGGGTCCATTCTTTCGAATAGTGATCTTAACCTGGGCCATGATCGTCCTCTTCCCTTAGCTGATTCGAACCAAGCTGCAAATCCATTGTAGCGGAGCGCGATTCGAGCCGCGATCCGGCGTCAAAAACAGCGAACTGCTGCGAGTGGTTTGCGTATCAACGCTTACGGATGTTGTCCGCCAACGGACAGGAAATTGCGAGCGCGGACAACTGCATAGCGTGGATAGCCCTAAGTGATTGTCAATACAAGGACATATGTTGGTAGCTCCCGTGCAGCGTTCACCCGGTGGGGCGCCCGGACAAACGAGTACGAGCGCAGGAGATTCCTAATGCGTTCAATTGTGCAAGACCTTCGATTTACTTTGCGAAAACTTGTCAAATCGCCTGGGTTCACCACGGTGTCGGTGCTGACTCTCGCCTTGGGTATTGGCGCCAATAGCGCGATTTTCACGGTGGTGAATGCCAGCCTGCTGCGTGCGCTTCCGTATCACGACGAATCGCGCCTAATGCATTTGCAGGAGACTCGCACGAGCGAAGGGATTGCGCAGTTTGAGTTCTCGTACCCTGACTTCCTCGACTTGCGCGAGCGCGCCCATTCCTTCGAGGCGATCGGAGGATACTCGGGAACTCCGGCAACCTACACGAGCAAAGACGGGTCTGAAGTGCTTCCCGTCTCCGTTGTAAGCGCGAACTTTTTCGACGTGCTTGGGGTGCGCGTCGCGCAGGGCCGAAGTTTTCAAGCGAATGCTGACGTCGCCGGCGGGGAGCGAGGGGTCATCCTGACCTACCAAGGCTGGCAGCGCCGCTTCGGCGGCGACCCGGCCGTCATGGGACGCAGCCTTAACCTCAACGGCGAACTCTATTCAGTTGTCGGAATCTTGCCGCCCGACTTCCAGTTTGTGCCTGGCCGCGGCACTGATTTTTACCTGCCCCTGGAAGTTTCGGAGTGGCGGATGCGGCGTAATGCTCACTGGATTTACCCTGTTGCACGGCTGAAGACCGGTATTTCTGTCGAAGCCGCGCAGGCAGAGGTCTCTGCGATCGCCAACCAGTTAGCGCAACAGTATTCCGATTCCAACAAGGGTCTTGGG
>Ga0302321_100001480_pt1 | contig 20112 bp, 17 predicted proteins | sample Fen_T0_1_FD_202505 | JGI IMG/M metagenome (GOLD analysis project Ga0302321, IMG submission 202505) | Peat permafrost microbial communities from Stordalen Mire near Abisko, Sweden - Fen_T0_1 | ecosystem: Environmental > Terrestrial > Soil > Wetlands > Permafrost | place: Sweden: Abisko...
CTCGCTCGTCTTCGAGCGATAGTTTCATCACATCGACCATATCGGACTTCGTGGTCGCAGCGGTTCCGCCACTGGCCATCGCGGGGACGGGAGCCTGCTGAGGACGGGCGGGTTCAGATTTCTCCCAATTCGTCAGCGCGAGGATATTCAGCAACAGGAAGTCGCAGATAACGAGTAGAAGGGTCTTATTCATGACGCTTTAGGCGCTCTTCGAAGCCGGTGCCGGGGGCGGAGGAGGAGAAGGCGGCGTGACGATCTTAGCGGTGGCAGCAGGTACGGCAACCTGAGGCCGGGCCGGGACCGGCACGACCAATGAGGCCGGCAGCGCAGGCGCGGGCACCTGACTGTCGAGAATCAACTGGCGTTTATAGGGACGCACATGGCGGATTTTGACCAGCGCGACACAAGTGATGCCAAAGAGGTTGGACGAATACGCCGCTAACAGGTTGGCCGGCACCAAGCCCAGCACTTGCAGCACCAGAGCCATCGCAGTGCCGCCGATGCCGATGTAGAGACCGGCGTCGAAGAGATTTTCTTCGTTCTCCATCAGGCGCAGCTTCACTAGCGGAGAAATGTTGGATCGCGAGATCTCACGGATTTTTCGCAAACAAAAGAGGTACATGCATACCTGCAGCGTGGCAAAGAAGATGATCGAACTGATTATTTTAGTATCCATGGTGGGAACGGAAGGCGGCGTAGTTGGGGTTTTGGCGTCAGCTATATTTGAGAGGATCGGGATAGTAAGTTTCAGGCGAAATTCAGAGGGGGGTGCAGCTTTAAGCAAAAAAGGTTCGGTCGCCAGAACCAGTAGAAAGGCGGTAAGCGCTGCGAGTATGCCGCTCTGCACGCGCAGCGGGGAGGCAAGGCCCGGGCGCGGCTCAATTAACTCCCGCTGCAGACCACGGAAAATGCAGAAAGCTCCCACGAGGAAACCAAGATATTTCACAACAAGCGTCGCCCGCGGGTGGAGTAGCGCAAATTCCGTCACAAAGCCAAGCGCAGGGCCGGCCTTACGGTTAATCGGTGCCTGGATGAGCATCAGCTGCCGCACGGCACCTTGCCCTAACGCGAGGGCAAACCGCAGGTCATCCAGGCCGCTCTTGCCGTATTGAATAAGGTAGGACGCCACGCGGTCAGCCGAGTCAGAAAAAAGCGCTGCAGTATAGATAAGCGGGAGGTTGTCCGGAGCCAGCCGGGCGAGATGCGCGTACTCGCCCATCGTTTTAGTGCTGTCAGTCGTACGCAGGAGCTCACAGAGCTGCACCCAGTCGAGGCGCTTCCCGAGTGAGAGTAAATCGATATAAAAGGGTTCCAGTTCACCCATCTCCTTCCGCGCAACCGCTGTTTCTGCCAGGGCACGCAACTCCCGTTGCAAGGAACCCGACAGGTGGTCGCCCTGATACATAAGAGCCGTCAACAAAATTACCGCATCCAGCGCCTGACCACCAGCACGTTTTGCCGGGACGAACTGGGTGGTGCGATCAATTTCGCGGGTCTGCAACACCGCTTGCACGCCCAGCGAACGCGAATTTGAGAGATAAGTCAGCAGACCCTGACGCGCTTTCGTCGCGATGAAAAACGTCAATACGGGAGTGCTTTCAGTGTGACCGCTATTCTCTTTAAGATTAAAAAGCGGCTCGAGAAAAGGGTCCCACCCACCCCACGCTGCCCACTCCGGCCTACGTGTAATCACTTCTCGGATACTTCGGTCGAGTGTCGCCGACTTTGGGTCATCGACCAGATGAGCGGCTTGAAGCACGAGTTGCGCCGGGCCCAGTTTTTCTGAGTCCAAGAGTTGGCGTCCGAAGCTGGCGACCGAAGGTGTTTCCAAACCCGCCTGCTTGAGCACGGCAGGAGTAATCGATTTCAAGTTTACCGGCACCATCCAAGCCCCGATCAAAATCAACAAGCCCACGGCGAGCCAAGCCAATGCCAAAGGCATGTTTTTGCCGTTTCCTGGGTGGAGCGTCATCGTTAACAAGAATATTTATTTGCGGGCGCAGAATTGCAAACCCAGGCTTCAGCCCGAATCGACCTATGTCGCTGCCAATTGTTCACTACAACCTACCCGTGCTCCGTAAGAAAGGTGCAAAAATATCGTCGTTCGACCCCGCGCTGCGCAAGCTCGCCGCCGAGATGATCAAGACGATGCACGAGGCTCAAGGCATCGGTCTCGCTGCGCAACAGATCGGCCACGCGATCCAGCTCTGCGTTGTCGATCTACGGGAAGCCAAACTGGATTTCTCTTGGGAATTGGACGGTGCCCATCCCCCGCTCGACCTCTTCATGCCACTCGAGATTACCAATCCCGAGCTCACTTTTCCACCGTCGCAAGAAACGTCATACGAGGAAGGATGCCTCTCTTTCCCTGAAATCCGGGGTGACATTGATCGCCCGGACCTCATCTCGGTGAAGTTCCAAGATATTCACGGCACCCCGCACCAGCTCACCTGCGATGGCCTATTATCCCGTTGCATCCAGCATGAGGTCGACCACTTGAACGGCGTACTCTTTATCGATCGGATGCTAAAGAAGGTCCGAGCCCCCCTTGAGCGGTCCATCAAACAACTCGCCAAGGAAACCCGCGAAACCGCCAAGAAAGCGGACGCCTGAGTGGGATCAACGCGGTGGGGGGAAACGCTACAGGAGGTCGGCGGCCAGTTCGGCCAGCTTCGAGCGCTCACCCTTGGTCAGTGCAATATGAGCTGAAATCGCCTGTCCTTTCATGCGGTTGTGACAATAGACCAAACCGTTGCTGCGCGAGTCGACGTAGGGATTGTCTATTTGAGCTGGGTCGCCGATAAGGACGATCTTTGATCCCTCGGAAATGCGCGTGATGACCGTTTTCACCTCGTGCGGCGTGAGCTGCTGCGCTTCATCAAGGATAAAAAACCTGCGGGCAATAGAGCGGCCGCGAATAAAGCAAAGGGCCTCGATCTCCACGATGCCGCTCTTGATCAATCGCTCGTAAGGCTTCATGATCGCGCCTCCACCATGATGCCCCCCGCTGGAGGCGTGGGCTGGTTGAGGCGAACTCATCGCCATCACTATATCATCGTGCTTCTTCTTCTTTTTAGAAACCTTCTTGGTGGCGAACTGGGGTTCTTTCGGCGGTTTCGATGGAATAAGCACCTCGAGCGCATCAAAATACGGCTGAAGCCACGGCTTCATTTTCTCGTCCAGCGTGCCCGGGAGAAAACCAATATCTTTACCCAAAGCAATGACCGGGCGCGAAATCGAAACCCCATCATAACGAGAATTTTCGTCCTGCGTTTGATAGAGAGCACAAACCGTAGAGATAAGCGTCTTTCCCGTACCGGCCTTGCCGAAACAAGTAACCAACGACAAGGAATCATCGAGCAGCGCATCCATGAAGAACTGCTGTTCAAGGTTTCGCGGTCGGATAGGAATGCCTCCGATCGCTTTTACAAATTCCGGGATCTTCAGCCGCCGAACCACGCCTTCGCCGTAATAGCGCGCTGGCATCGTCTTGCCCTCATGGGAACGCAGTAAAACATATTCGTTTAGGAAGAGGCCCTTTGCGGAATCATCTTCGAGCTGAAATTCACCCTCGGAGCAAAACCGCTGTATTTCATAAATAGATACAGGAATCACCCTGTACGATGCCTCTTCGATTAATTCCGGCACCTTGTCGTTGAGGTAATCCTCCGACTCAAGGCCCACCGCGCGCGCCTTCAGCTGCACGTTGACATCTTTAGTTACAAGGATCGTCGGTGGCGGAAATCGCTCCTGAACATAGAGCGCACAGGCAATGATCCGATTGTCTTTCTTGCCTAAGTCGGGAAGCACCGCGCGAAAACGCTGCATCGCCGGACTAGTGAAATTCTGGTCGACAAGATAGCGGTTGATCACCACCGACAACGTGCCCCCGGTTTCTAATCGCACGCCCTCCAGCATCGTGCGCGAATCAGGGAGCAACTCCTGGAGAATTCGGTGGACGCGGCGGGCATTGCGGCCCCGCTCGGTCGACTGCTCAGTTTTTATGGCATCGAGCTCTTCCAACACCTCGACGGGGATGACGAGGTTATTGTCCTCAAACTTGTAGATCGACTGGGGATCGTGCAGGAGGACGTTGGTGTCCAAGACAAAGGTTTTAACCTTCGCTGAGACCTTGAGCTGCGGTTGGGATTCGCTTACCTTGCTCAGGTGTTCCATTCGGTGTGGATAACTTGTGAGTAACCGTGCATGCGATGCTTCGTTTGTCGAGCACGACGAATAAAAATCGGGAATAATTTTCGCGATTGACGTAATTCACACTCAAAAAAACTCCCGCAAAATTTCTTTACCGCGGGCCCTCAAAAAAAGAGGGCGGATCGCCTACCCCTAAGCGATCCGCCCATAACTTTCTTTGTTACCCCAATTTCCTCCGCTAAGCAGAAGAAACTGTACGAACACTATATAAGACGAAAATTAACGAGAAATGTTTCAAAAATGTTCGGAATTTTTCGCGAGCAATTCTCCATTCAAAATTTCAAAGGCTTCCGCTTCCTTAAAAGCAACGTACTTCGCACCACAAAAACACCGCACCGAGCCCGATCAAGCCTTAAGCAACGCGGTTACGCGCGAGAATAGATCGCGAATACTGAACGGTTTGGCGAGAAAATCGACATTGTTGCTTTCGAAAACGCCGTGGACCACGACATCGTCAGCGTAACCTGACATCACGAGAATCCTAATCTCTGGCCGTTTCTTGAGGATCTGCGCCGCGAGTTCCATTCCATCCATGTCAGGCATAACCAAGTCAATGATGACAAGATCAAAGGCCTCACCTTTCTTAGTTTCAAGAATCGGAATGGCATCCACTCCTTTGCTCGTCACCGTTACCTTGTAGCCGCGGCTGGTTAGAGCTTCATCGACGAGCGCTAATGCTTGCTCGTTGTCATCGACAACCAAGATGGAGTGCTGCTCTTTAGATTTCACGTTTTGGGGTGGTGGTGCTGGCGGGGTGAAGACTCTGAAAAAGTCTGAGTTTCCCCAAGGTCTGCTGGATACCTCGAATGATATCAACAGGATCTTGAGTTTTTTCAACAAAACTGCACGGGGCAAGCCACTTTGCCTCTTGGCCGAAAGAGGGATGCTGCATGCTAGAAACAAATAAAATTGGGATTTGCTTCGAAAACTGACGTACTGCCGCCGCCATATTGAGACCATCACCTGCGTTGAGCCTAACATCGAGAACCACAATATCCGGACTTAAACTAACAATGCCGCTTATCGCGTCGGCCTCATTGTGGCCAACGCCACAAACTACCAAGTTCGCTTGCGCGTTAATGAGTGAAGCAAGGGCAAACGTGAAAAACCGGTGATCATCGACAATGAAAACACGGGACACCCAAGGCGGCGCACTCGCCCCCGTATTACTCTCGTTAGCTGCGCCAAGATTATCCATCGCCGGTGGGAAATTTTGCTACCCGCGTTTTTGAATTTTGAAACAAGGAAAATAATATAATGTAATAAACACGCTCAAAAAAGGAACGAAACCGGATAGATAATCGATATGACGGACAACAGCAGAACAAAGATCGGTGTTCGCTCTTTCCAGTCAAGAATGGACCCTTCCCCGGCCAGATCTTTCGTGGAAAACACTAACGCCCTTCAAGCATTAACCTTAGCTTGCAATTAAGCGACGGCTGCTCGAACCCTATTACCATAGTTAATTCCTCCTATCAAACCTTCCATGACCGTTGTTTCTCAAGCCAAATCACGGAAAGTCAGCACCAAGCGGCCAGCAGAGAAAGCTTCAAATCAGCGGAAGTTGCGACGAACTTATACTGGGGTAGACAAAACACAAAATGTGGCGACGCCCGTTTGGGCGCATCAAACTGTTTTCAATCAGGCCCGCATCATTGCTTGGGAGGGCACAACAAAGCCAATCCTAGCGCGAACCCTTTTCCCAGCTACCGGATCCTTCGTTGATTCCATCCTCTTGATCCGCAAAGGTGACACGATCCGGTGGGAGAAATCCATTCACCCGCTCGATAAAAACAGGGTGAGCAGCCTCTTCGCTAATATAAAACAATTCCCCTTCACGGTGGATTACAGATTGATCGCGAAAGACGGAGCTGTTGCATGGGTTCGTCATGCCATTGTCGAAGCCATCCGCGACGGTCGTCGAACGTTTCTTAGAGGATTTGTCCATGACATTCAGGTGGAGAAGGAGCTCGAACTCGAAAGCCTGCGTATTAGTGAGCGTGAACAAAACCGGATCGGGCAGGATCTTCACGACGATCTTTGCCAGGTTTTGGCGGGCGTTAGCTGCCTCATGCGCGTCGCCGAAAGCAGGCTGATCAACATAGCGCCAGCAGAGGTACCGGTTTTGAGCGAAATTAATCAACAGATCATCGAAGCGATGCATCGCACTCGCGCACTGACTCATGGTCTTTTCCCAGGGAAGATTCAGATTGCTGATGTCCGTGGAGCGCTTTTAGAATTGGAATCCCAAGTCCGGGCTCGCTTCCAAGTCGAGGTTAAGACAACGTTCCTCGGTCGCTTTCCCCACCACTCTTCCAATCAGGTAATTCAGATCTACCGACTCGCACAGGAAGCTATCAGCAACGCCATCAAGCACGGGCATGCAACCTGCATCGAAGTCCGCCTGGAAGCCCAATCAACTAAAATGCTACTTTCGATCATCGATAATGGCACAGGCCTCAGCCAATCTAAACCAGACGAAAAAGGTGTTGGCCTCCACATTATGCAGTATCGAACCAACACGCTAGGGGGAGAGCTTTCTGTAAAGAACGCGCCGAACCAAGGCGTTATAGTGAGCCTGCAATATCCTTTTCAGCACTGATACCCATGGCCGTTAAAACACGTATTTTCATCGTCGATGACCATCCGCTTCTGCGGCGCGGCCTCGCTGAATTGATCAACCGCGAATCCGATATGGTGTTCTGCGGCGAGGCGGAGGACTCACCGTCCGCGATGAGATTGATCACCCAAATCAAACCCGACCTCGTCATCGTAGACATCTCGCTCAAGGGCTACAATGGGATCGAGCTCATTAAAAATATCAAAGCTTTCGACCATACGATACAGGTACTCGTCCTTTCGATGCATGACGAGTCGGTCTATGCCATGCGTGTCCTTAAGGCAGGCGCAAAAGCGTACGTGATGAAGCAGGAAGTCGTCGATAAAGTAATGGAAGCCTTGCGCCGCATCCGTGCTGGAAAGGTTTTCGTCAGTGAGCGCGTCGCCAGCCGCATGCTCGATCAGGTTGTAGTCGGTGGTGATCCCGCAACTGACTCCCCGATTGACTTGCTCAGTGACCGGGAGCTCGAGATTGTCAGCATGATTGGAAGCGGCCAACCTACTCGCGAGATCGCCGCGAAGCTGCACATCAGCATCAAGACCGTCGAATCACACCGCGCTCGAATCAAAGAAAAGCTGAATCTAGAAAACGCGATTCAGCTGGTGCAGTTCTGTGTTCGTTGGGTCGAAGAAGGCACCCGAACCGGTTGAACCCGGTAAATAGCGGCGGCAATAATGGATTCCCGCCAGAGGCGCTCAGGGAGCGCGTTTTACCACCCGCGGTGGTAGCCACTTCCTCGTCAGATGTTCGGCTAAATTAAGCATGCTCATTCGCCGCAAGCCCTCCCTCGCGGCCGCCTCTTTGAATGTAGGTACGACCGCCGATCGTTCTAAGAAATAGCGCCACAACTCACTCTCGATCAATCGAGCTAACACGGCCCGGTCGGTCGATTTCGCATCAAGCCCGCGAACTTTATTCTCCCAGAACTGTCTCTCGTCGCGGTTCGCTTCTATGTATTCAAAAAGTTGCTGCTCGCTTCGATTGAGGCTCACAAGGCCACGGTGCATCCAGCGCCAACAATAACAACTGCAAACACACCTCTTATCATGGCATTGCAATCTCCTCTAAATCCGATAGCCCATTCCCAACCCCAAAAACCGATTATGTGGCTTAAGCTCAAAGACCAAATTCCGGCCGTTATCGTAACGGTCGTCGTTCTCCTGATTGCCGGCTTTTTCCTCTATCTCAAGGTATCAAGTGATACCGCTAAACAACAGGCAGCGATGGAGGCACTCCGCGAGCAAAACAACGAATTGCGCACTGCATCCGAGGACAACCGGCGCCAGACCGAAGCACTCAATGCCTTACTCAAAGACGCCATCGCGAAACGCTCCGCGGATGCTTTGATGACCGACGACGAATACGCCAAGGTAAACGCGGAGAAGATCAATCGCCTCGCGGAGGCCATTGCTTTCAAAATTCAGCCTTTCAACCCGCTGCCAAAAACTCCCGAGGAAGCCGAACGCCTGCAAAATGAACAGGTCGATAAAGTCTCCTCCCGCATGGCCGACAAAATTCAGCCGATCCTTTCTGAGATGGCGAACGATCAGCACCTAACCCGTGATTCCATCAACGCATATAGCCAACGAATTTCTGATCAAGTTGGAGTTGTTCTCACCACCGAACTCGCGAAGAACCAACAGCTCAACAACAACCTCATTGCTTCTCAGGCGGCCGCGCACGACGCCATGCAACTCTCCCATGAAGTGACCGCGCTCTACTTGAGCTCCTTCAAAGATCAGGGACTGATAACGAGGTTGCTCTCTTTGCCTGCCAACGTGATAAAAGACGCTACAAGCCTCAGTATCGTAAATAGCACGGAACGACGAAAGATTGAAGCCAGGCTCGTCGGCGAGATGAACGAAATCGAAAATCGTATGAACGAGATTCAGGCAAAGATGCCAAAAAAGTAAGTACACGTCCGTTAAGCGTCAGTGTTTCCAAAATTAGGTTCGCGTTCGGACCGCTAAAAACGGACCCGAAGGTTACTGTACGCGCATACCCCGCGCGTCGTGCTTTTTGCAACTTCCGCTTTGGTTTTATCCGCTCAAAGTGCATGAAGAAAGATTGGTGCTTTCTTTTGCTATACGCATCTAGTTTACTACAAGCCACTTATATGATAATAAAATTGTTGGCATGATATAAGGTTAAGCGGGCTGCTCCGTCAACCGTACCGGAACCCAGCCATATGACCCTAGCTAACACCCGCTTCACTACGTCGAACAATTCGCGCTCCGCCTCAACTGGATCTTCTAAAGATAACGCCGGCGATTCGATTCAGGCTGCTGCTTACGACGCTACGCTGATCGCCCGATTCAATAGCGGCGAAGAATCCGCATTTGTTGAGATAATGAATCGTTACCACGGGAGGATTTTCGGCCTGGCGCAGAACTTGTTGCGCAACGCGGCTGACGCTGAAGAAATTGCACAAGACACCTTCATTCGTGCGCATCGCGGTTTAGCGACCTTCCGCGGAGATTCATCCCTAGCCACTTGGCTATATCGCATCGCATTAAATCTCTCACGTAACCGCTATTGGTATTTCTTCCGTCGCCGCCGCCAGGATTCCGTTTCGCTGGAGCGTCCGCTGAGCGCGGAGTCCGACGGCACCTTCTCCGACCTGATCGCCGCAGATACCCACAGTCCAGTTCAAGAAACTGTTACGCAGGAGTTCACTGAATTGATCTCGACGTGTATGGAAAAACTGGATGCGCGGCATCGCGAAATCCTAACCATGCGCAACATTCTCAATCTTCCTTACGATGAAATCGCCCGTGCCTTGGGCATCAATGTCGGCACGGTCAAAAGCCGTATCGCCCGCGCTCGCGAAAATCTCCGCAAACTCCTGGCTGAATTAGCGCCCGAATTTAACGAGGAATCAGGGCCGGACGACTTCTTTATAACGTCCCGAGTTGCCTATGGATGCCGCGCGATTGCTTACGCCTAAGAACGGTCTCAAAATCAAGCCTTACAAGCCCGGGCGCCGTGCCCGGCTTTTTTGTTCGTCCCTCGCTCCACTCGCTTACAATCCCAGATATCGTCGGATCGGGTCGAGATTCACATGCGCCACGAGATGTTCCGCCATCGCGTCATAAGTCTTTCGACGTCGTTCAAGCCAGGTGAATGGGCACGGCCGATATCCACAAATGCCGGCAGCGGAAATCAGCAGTTGGCGCACTTCCGGCGACTCGAACCAACCGTGCAGATACGTTCCCCAGACGTTACCTACCCTCGCGCCTTCTTCGCGTCTACCGTTCGCATCCTCCACCCAATGTAATGGTTCGAAAGGACGCGTAGGCACAGTTCGCCCCATGTGCGTTTCATACGTCACCCAGTGATTTCCCCCACAAAATGCATTCACCTGCCGCACGATCTTCTTCTGCTCGAAATTAGTTATTAGCGGCAAAAGTCCCAGACCTCTTTCGTCGCCCGGATCGCCCGCTACACCAGCTTGGTCGGTTAGCCGTTCGCCCAGAATCTGGTAGCCACCACAAAGTCCGACCACCGGAATTCCGGCATGCACAGCCGAGACAATAGCCTGATCCAAGCCGGTCATTTTCAGCCAACGCAGATCTGCAATCGTGTTCTTTGTGCCCGGGATCACGATGGCCCGCGCCGTCGCCAGATCGGCAGCGGACTTCACCCAACGAATTCGCACGCCTTCGTCGTCCCACCAAGGCTGGCAGTCGGTCAGGTTGGCAACGTGGGGCAGGCGTATCCACGCTACCACTTCGCCGTGCCCCCGATCTTCATCAGCAGCGCATAATCCATCCTCCTCTTCTGGCTGCAAATCGGTTCGTAGCGGCACAGTACCGAGCACGTTTAGCCCAGGCGCATGTGGAGCAAGCCACCGGTTTGGATCAGGAAAGAGGTTTATGTCACCCCGGAAACGATTCACGATCGCTCCGAGCAACCGGGCCTGATCCTCGCCCGGCAGTAGATTCCATGTACCAGCGAGCTGTGCGTAAATGCCACCGCGATCGATGTCTCCGACCAAAACTCCCCGTCCATCAAGATACTGCAGCGGGCGCAGATTCACCAGATCGCGTACCATCAAATTCAGTTCCACCGGACTGCCCGCGCCTTCGAGCACCAACACATCGCACTTCGATTGCCAGCCGTCAAGTGTATCCTTAACCATCTGCCAGAGGTTATCAAAATTCCGATAGTAGGAATCCGCCGACTGGTACCCCTGGGCTTGTCCCCGCAGGACGAGCTGCGAACCTTGCGCACCGCTGGGTTTGAGCAAAATCGGATTCATGTCGGCCGTGGGTAATAAGCCGCACGCCTCCGCTTGCACTGCTTGCGCGCGCGCAATCTCACCGCCATCGAGCGTAGCCCATGCGTTGTTCGACATGTTTTGCGCCTTGAACGGCGCGACCCGCACTCCCTCTTTACGCAGCCACGCACAAACCGCTGTTGCGATCCAAGATTTTCCCGCGCCAGAGGACGTGCCGAGAATTCCGAGTGCTTTCATCCGTTCATTACTCTTTATCGTTCTCTTTCATCTTTCTCGCACCTTGCGTGTAACGAACCGATAAAGATGAAGAAAAAGCTTCAATTTAGAACTCGATTCCAAGTTGCGCTTTCACACCGGCATTAAAAGGATGCTTGATCTCCCTCATCTCAGTCACGAGATCGGCTAGCTCGATTAACTCCGGCAACGCGCCGCGGCCGGTGATGACCACATTTAAGTCGGACCGCTTGGCGCGTAACACCGCGAGCACTTCCTCCTTGGGCAGATATTCCATCGAAAGCACGACGTTGAGTTCGTCGAGCAGCACAAAGGAGATGTCCTTGTTTTCAAAGAACTCGCACGCGTACCGCCAACCTTCGCGGCATTTGGCGATATCGCTGGCTTTGTCCTGCGTGTCCCACGTGAAGCCATCGCCCACGGCGTGCCAGCTCAGGTTTGGACTGCGCAAAACTTTTTCAACCGCATCGGGTGTACTCTTGATAAATTGTACAACACCACATTTGCGGCCATGCGCCAGTGAACGCGCCAGCATGCCAAACGCCGCGGTCGATTTGCCCTTGCCGTTGCCCGTGTGGACCATGAGCAGCCCGTGTTTGTCTTTTGCCGCGCGCATTTTTTCCCGCATCTCGGCCTGCAAAGCCTGCATGTCTTCGCGATGTTTTTCCTCAGATGAGTCGGGCGATGGGGTTGTTTTCATGGAAGTTCCAGCGTTAGTCCTGCAGTTTGTTTGGCGCGCACGCCAAAAACCTCGAACAAGAGTTCGGGCGTGAGCACAGCCTCAGGCGGACCAGCAGCGCGCAAACGTCCTTCGTGAAGCACAACCACGAAATCGAGACAGTACGCCACGCGCAAGTCGTGCAGCGAGAAAAGCAAAGTACCGCCCGCGTTCGTAAGCCGATGCGCATGCTTCAGTACTTCGAGCCCGTGCTTAGGATCAAGCGGTGCCAGCGGCTCGTCCCACAGTTGCAACGGGGCCCCCGTGACCACGGCACGAGCAAGCAAAACGCGTTCCCGTTCCCCACCCGACAACCGGTTGACCGGGCGGTGCGCCAGTGCAGTCAGATCGAACAGCCGCAATGTTTCATCAACGCCATGTTCGTCATCGCCACTAGCAAAACGGCCTTGAGCCACGACAGAGCGCACCGAAAAACCAAACTCAAAACGGGCTTCCTGCGGCACCCAACTCGCCAGCAGGCCGCGCTCCGCCACGACGATTTCTTCCACGTCCCGCCCTGACCAGACAACGCGCCCCGTCGAGGGCAGCAACCCGGCGGCGACCTGCAACAGCGTCGATTTACCGCTCCCATTCGGTCCCACCAAACCAGCAAGCATGCCCGGCGCGAGCGACAGGCTCACGTTGTCCAGACGCCCCGGCACCGAGGCGTTTGTCACCGTCAAGGCCGTCATGCTTGTCGTCTCAAGAGCCATAGGAAAAATGGTCCGCCAATCAACGAAGTTACAATGCCAACCCGCAGCCCGCCGGTGCTGCGGCCGATCAGATCGCACGCGAGCACAAACGCCGCTCCGCCGATCAAGGTCAAAGGAACAAGCCGCCGGTGCTCCGGACCGACGATCAACCGCAACAGATGCGGCACGATCAAACCGACAAAGCCTACCGTGCCTGCCACTGCCGTTGCCAGCGCCGTTAGGACCGTGGAGAGGCCGATCATGGATCGGCGCAACCGTTTAACATCGACCCCAAGACTCTGGGCTTCGCGGGCGCCGAGGCTGAGCAAATCCATCGGCCGACCCAGCGGCCAGAGCAACGCTGATGCGAGAACGATCGGTGACGCCATGGCCACGTGCTCCCAAGTGCGATCTTCAAGACCACCCAGCAGCCAGAACAAGATTCTGGCATTCCGTTCATAGGTTAGCGTGAAATTCGAAAGCACGTAGCTGGTCACAGCACCGAGCAACGCGTTGAGCGCCACGCCCGCCAGCAACAACCGTTCCGTACTTGCGCCACGCCGGGCTAGCAAAACCACCATGCCGGTCGCTAATAAAGCGCCTATGACAGCCGCCACCGGCAAAATAAAAATGGAAGCGGAGGCCCAGCCCAGCCCGATCATGACGACCGCGCCCGCCGCGCCGCCACTTGTCACGCCCAGCAATCCGGGACTTGCGAGGCTGTTGCGAAAATACGCCTGCATCACCAGCCCGCTCGCAGCGAGCGCCGAACCAACCAGCATCGCCACCAGCATGCGCGGTAACCGGATGTTCCAAAGCACGGTCGCCGCCAGTTCATCGCGCTGCAGCAAGCCAGCAAAAATCCGTGCCGGCCCCAGTCTCATGTCGCCGATGCCAAGAGACGCCAGCGCGAGAATCCCCAACAGGAGAATCGCCACGGGCAGCGCAAAACGATGTACCCACGGCGACGTCATGGAAATCTTTCCGGGTGCAGTTGCCGCGCAAGCAACTCATACGCCTCGATCCGATGGTGAGAAACGCAGCTAATTTGATAATGCCTAAGCAGGACAGCGCGATTCTCCTTCACTGACGCCATGTATTGGTAGGGCGGGATTTTTTTGAAAGGCACGAGCGCATCCGCAACCACCTCACCGACCACCACGAGTCGGTCGACCGGCCAGGTCAACATCTGCTCTGTTGGTGGAGCTTCGTGTCCGTGCAATCCACCGAGCGTCGCTGCGAGATTTTCCGCGCCGGCGTGATCGCACAAATCCTGGAACGTTGTGTCGTCGCCTGGAATCACACCGTAGTTTGAAGGCGCGATCACGCGAACCGGTTTAACACCGCTCAACCGTTCGCGCAGCACGGCGACACGGCGTTCGCAATCGGCGATCACGCGTTCCGCTCGCGCCTCGGCTTCGGGCCCGATCTCGCGCGCGACGAGGCGCAGATTTTCGTAAGCATCCGCCATCGTCCGATAACGGGTGAGCACGATAACTTTTAGTCCCGCGCGTCGCGCCTGGCTGACAAACTCGGCTCGGCTGTAGTCCGCACAAAGCAAAAGCGTCGGACGATACTTCAATACGCCCTCAAGATCGCAGTTCAACGTTAGCTGAGGATAATTTCTTGCCGCTTCTGACACCGCCGAAAACTCCGCCTTGCCGGCGAGGTGACTGAGCGCTGCGACCTGAGACGGCTCGGCCACCGCGAGCAAAAGTTCGTCGGTGCCGACCGTCTGCGAAATCACGCGCGCCGCAGCCGGTTCCCCGCCCCGGGCGCACCAGCACCAGGCTAATAGAGCTAAAAGCAGGGCGGAGATTTTCATATCAGGTTCGAGTTAACTCAGAATTTCCAATCGACACTACCGAACACGCTGCGAGAAAGCGCGGCATAGCCGGGAACTTCAGAATACTTTTCATCGAGCGCATTCTCGACGCGAAGCTTAACTGTCACGGCTTCGTTGATCACATAACTTGAGTAGATTCGCACGGTCGTGTAATCTTCCGTGCGGACGGAGACCGTTGCCGAGCTTGAGGCCAGTCGGTCGCTGACGAAGTGAAGTCCGCTTCCAATCATCCAAGCTGCTGTCGCCTGCCACTGAGCATCAAAATCGCCGGTGTGCCGGGGGCGGCGGATGAGGCGAAACGTCGCCTGGCTGTTACTGGTGTCGAGCGCAGACAGGTAAGTATAGGATGCACGAAGCTTCACCGATGACACGGGTTGTGCCGTTAATGCGAGTTCGGTTCCCGTGGTCTCCGCACTGCTTACGTTGCTGTACATTCCCGACGAATAGTTGATTAAATCTCTAAACCTATTTTGAAAATAGGTCGCACTGACGGTCATAACTCCATGGGCGATTTCCTGATCAAATCCCACGTCCCAACCCTGCGATTTTTCGGGCTTGAGTGAAGGGTTTGGCGCGACGTATGGCGGAAGTCCAAAACGGCTGGTCATACTCGGGGCCTTGAAGCCGGTACCATAGGTTGCACGCAGCTTTGTACCAAAATCATTAATACGGTAAGCAAGTCCTGTCCGCCAGGTATCCGCACGACCAGCAAGGTCGTAGTCATCGGTTCGGCCACCAAGATCGAAGGTGAATGATTCAAGGAAATGGAAAGAACTCGAAGCATAAAGCCCGTGCTGACGATCATCGAGCGCTTGGCCACCAGAAGAGGAATGTGACGTATACCGTGACCACTCAGCATTGGCACCGGCTAGCAACTGAACCCACGGCGCTGCTTGCCAGCTGTTTTGCCAATCCGCTACTTCCCGGGTATTGCGATAGTAGAAATCAGAAAATGCTCCGTAGGTCTTATCAGTCCACTGATACTCCGTCTGGTGCCACGCGACTGTCAGTCGCGAACAAAAGTCATCGGCGTGGCCCCATTGTGCATACGTGGTAACGAGATGGTTGGGTGCTTCAACAGTACCTTGGCTGCTGTAACCGAGCGGTAAAGGGCCCGCCTCTTCGTATTTACCCACTTGTCCGCGCAAGGTCATGCCGACCAGCAGTTCCGGAGTGGCGGTCCATTCCAGCCGGCTAGAGTACGAAGTCTGTTTGTAGCTGTTCTCCGTGCGTTCGTTGTCGGTGTTGCTATTCGCGAGCGAAGCGCTGTACCCCAACGTTTTTGTGCCGCCTTCGACCGACACAAGGCCACCGAACGTATCGAACGAACCAAAACTTGCCCGGACGACGCCTTGAAGTTTTCCGCAACCACGTGTGGTATCGACCAGAATCACACCACCCAAAGCCGAACTGCCGTACAGCGTGCTCTGCGGTCCACGCAAAACTTCGAGGCGGTCGATGCCTGCGAGGTCAGCGCCCCCGAGAAAATTGGCGTAGCCAGCATCGGCCGTATTCATGCGAACGCCATCGACGAAGAACAAAACCTGGTCGGAGTTCGCTCCGCGCATGAAGATGGAAGTCTGGCTGCCGGCGGCACCAGAACTCACAATAGCGACGCCAGGCTGAGCCGCGAGCGCCGTGCGCAAATCGGTGACCTGCGCTTGGGCAAGATCACCTGGCAAAAGTACGCTCACCGCACTCGGCGTAAAACGCGGGTCCTGCGGTGTCCGCGAAGCGGATACGACGTAGTTGTCCAGTCGGACCGCTTCATGTTGATCAGGCACGGCCATGGAGACCGTAGCGTCGGTTTGAGCGCGTGCAGCCGTGGCCAAAGCCGTGGCAATGCACGCAAATGCGAGGAGAAACCGTCCCGTGGTCCGGGACAGCAGAGGGTTGTTCATTAGGTCTGTCTTAGCTAGGGTAAGAGCAGACACGCGCAGCCGGGTGACCCGGACGAGCGCTGCTCTCACGCTTCATTTTTGCGATGAAGATTTCGCGACCGACGCACGCAAAAGTTCCACGTCGGACGCGTGAGCGCCCAAGGGAGGGTCTTCGGACTTCGCATTTACCGCGCACTTCGTGCGCAAAGGTCCAAGTTACAAGGGCCAAATGCCAAGAATTCAGCAGCGTAGCCGCAGCCTCTTGGAACTTGTTACTTGTGACTTATCACTTCGCGCGCTCAGCGCGCAACCTAGTCTCCGCCTTCACCGGCCTGCTGGCCGATTGGCTTTTCACGCGTGTACCGCGCAATGGAGGTTCGTGATGCGTTACCGCAGCGCAACTGTGGCCGATTCTCACGGCCTTCCCCTAAACCTTGAACGTAATAAAAGAACGACTGACCCGCGCAGGCTCCACGAACCGGGCGGCTTCGTGCAACCTTTTTTTGTTCGCGCGTATCTTGCCAAGCGCCGCAGCCGTCGCAACGGTTCCTCTTTTCCTGCCTTGTCTTACAGAGGTGTTTCTCGCTTCCGAAATCCGCCTGGAAAATGTTCGCAAAAATCAGCTCTTGATAATTACATCAACATATCTAGATATGACGATATGACAACGAACCCATCTTTTTCCGGGAGCAGCCTCGCGCGACTTTTCGCGGAACGCATCGTCATCCTCGACGGTGCGATGGGCACGATGATCCAGAAGTGCAATCTCACCGAGGCGGATTTCCGTGGCAGCCGTTTTCTCACTCATCCGCACGACCTGAAGGGCAACAACGACCTGCTCAGCCTAACCCGTCCCGACGTCATCGAGCGGATCCACTTCGATTATTTTTCCGCCGGCGCCGACGTCGTCGAAACCAACACGTTCAACTCCACCTCGATTTCCCAGGCTGACTACAAGACCGAAGCACTCGTTCGGGAGATCAACCTCGCCGCTGCCCAAATTGCCCGCCGAGCAGCAAATAAGGCCGTAGCCGCCACGCCCGGCCGCCGGTGTTTCGTCGCCGGCGCCATCGGTCCACTCAACCGCACGCTCTCAATGTCGCCCGACGTCAACCGTCCCGACTACCGCGCTGTCAGCTGGGACCAGGTGGTCGCCGCCTACACCGAACAGATCGAAGCGCTCATCGAAGGCGGCGTCGACGCGCTGCTCGTTGAAACGATTTTCGACACGCTCAACGCCAAAGCCGCACTCTTCGCCATCGAGGGCGTATTCGAAAACCTGGGACGCAAGCTGCCGATCATGATCAGCGTCACCATCACCGACGCCTCCGGCCGCACACTCTCCGGTCAGACCGTCGAGGCGTTCTACAATTCCATTCGCCACGCCAAACCACTCTCCATCGGCATCAACTGCGCGCTCGGGGGTCGCCAGATGCGCCCATACATCGAGGAACTTTCGCAGATCGCCGATTGCCATGTCTCGTGCTACCCGAATGCAGGGCTGCCCAACGCCTTCGGCGGCTACGACGAAACGCCTACCGACATGGCCGCCGTCCTCGGCGAATTTGCCGGAGCGGGCTTCGTCAATCTTGTCGGCGGCTGCTGCGGCTCCACGCCAGCCCACATCTCCGCCATCGCCAAAGCGGTGCACGGCAAAAAGCCTCACGCAGCCCGCGTCCAGTCCAGCGCCTTGCGCCTGAGCGGACTCGAACCACTCGTCGTCGCCTAAATTTCAGCCATGTCAGATCTACCGCTTTTCACCTCGCCTTTTGCCGAACTGCGTCGACGCGGCCGCCACGCCATCGTGGAACTCCGCGCGCCTGCCCTCGTGCTGAGCACCTCGCACGTCAACGGCGGTCTGCGTGAGGATCTGCGTTTTCTTGTCAATCACCAGAGCTGTGAACCGGTGAAACATCAGGAGCGTTTCGAACTCATCACCGGTCTGGGACAGGAAAATTATCATCAGCACGTCTGCGCCGAACTCGCGCTTGATCCTGCACGGACCGCGCTGATGGGTACTGCCGCGGCGATGCAATACCTCGGCATCGTCACTCATAGCTGGGCCGATCTCTCCGTCACCGCTATCGTCACTGCGGGCGTGACGGGCAACGCCGGTTCGGCCGGCGACCCGGCGCATTACGACGAACGCAACGGCACCTGGGAACGCATTTCGAACACCGAAATCCCAACTCCCAAAAACCAAACGCCAAGTTCCGCGCCCACACCAACCGAAGCGACAGGATCGACAAATCCTAAATCGAAAATCGAAAATCAAAAATCTCCCGGTACCCACAATGGCACGATCAACACGATCCTGATTTTCTCCTCGCCGCTCAGCCCCAGCGCGCTCACCCGCGCGGTCATGACGATGACCGAGGCCAAGACCAGCGGGCTGCTCGAACTTGCCATCGGCAGCAAGAGTTCCTGGCGTCCAGCCACCGGCACAGGAACCGATCAATTCGCCATCGCCGCACCGAGAGACGGCGGAATTCCCCGCACCTGGACCGGCAAACACACCAAGGCCGGCGAACTCATCGGACGCGCCGTCCGCGAAGCCACGCTCGAAGCACTTCGCTGGCAAAACGGTCTCGAACCCAGCTACACCCGCTCGCTCTTCCACGCGCTCGGTCGTTTCGGGCTGACCGAAGAATCATTCAAGCTCGCGCAGGAAAGCCTGCTCCCTGAACGCAGCTATCAACTGCTCAAAGCAAACTGGAATCCCGTCATCTTTGAACCGCAGCTGGCCACCGCCGCCTTCGCTTTCGCCGCCGTACTCGATCGCGTTCTCTGCGGAACGATCGGACCCGCGTCAGCACGTGAAAGCCTCATCCACCAAGCCGCCTTGATGTCCGCGGGACTCGCGACCCAGCCAGGCAATTTTGCTACCTTTCGGCACGAGCTGATCCCACACTTACCCGTCGATCTTGGTTACGCACCGGAACAGCTGTTGCCCGCCGCCGTCGCCCTCGCCAATCGCGCCATCGCCCTCGGCTGGCAGCGCAAATGGACATCCGCGTAATCGGCAATGCGCACCGCCCAATTCAGCATCGACATTCCGGGGTGGAGCCCGACCTCCGGGCGGGTTATTGGACACCGCAAATCAACAACGTTCAGAACGCGCAAGGGACTGCGCGTTCCACCTACAAGCCTCGATGAACGACCTCTTTGAGACCTGCTCATCGCTCACAGGCTTTTTTGAATCGCGTTTTGTCCTTTGGGCAGCGATCGGACTCGGAATCGACGCACTGATCGGCGATCCCGTTTTTTCCTGGCATCCGATCCGCCTGCTCGGGCGCTGGCTCAGCACGCTGGAAAACTTTCTCTTCAAGATTGGCCTCAATGGCTACGTCGGAGGAATCCTGTTATTCCTTTTACTAGCTGGTTCGGTACTGCCGCTCTGTATCGCGGTCCTAGTCGGCGCTCATGCCCTCCATCCCTTTGCCTTCGATCTCGCCGCCGGGCTTATCCTCTGGGCCTGTTTTGCACTGCGTGATCTGATCGCCCACGGCGAGCGCATCGCTCGTTCCGTCGCCCGTGGCGATCTGCCCGTCGCGCGACACGCGATCAGCATGCTGGTCGGCCGTGACACGGACAAAATGGATCTCCGCGCCTGCGGTCGCGGTGCGGTCGAGAGCATGAGCGAGAACCTCGTTGACGGGGTCTTGTCCCC
>Ga0302321_100001481_pt1 | contig 20109 bp, 11 predicted proteins | sample Fen_T0_1_FD_202505 | JGI IMG/M metagenome (GOLD analysis project Ga0302321, IMG submission 202505) | Peat permafrost microbial communities from Stordalen Mire near Abisko, Sweden - Fen_T0_1 | ecosystem: Environmental > Terrestrial > Soil > Wetlands > Permafrost | place: Sweden: Abisko...
AGTCCGGCGAGCAGCTGCTCGTGTGCACGAAACAAGGGTCGAGGCAGCCGCCGTCGGCGAGCGCGGTGCAATGCTCGCCGCAGCCGCCTTGCGGCAAACGGCAGCGATTGGCGAGGTGACCGTCGAGAGCTCCCGCGTCGGTCACGCCGGCCGGTGACCGACTTGCGTCGCCCGCCTCCGGATCCGCTTCCACGGCGTCAACGCAGCCGAGAGGCGCAAAGCCGAGCGCGGCCCCGCAAACCACGATGGTGTGAAACAGTCGGGACTTCATGGCAATCGGTCGGCAGTGAGCGTCAATGCAAGGTCAAATTCAGATGGTTGGGCGGCCCCGAGTCCGTCTGAATGCAATACCCGTGGTTCCGTTGGCTGGGCAGCGGCACGTCCCAGTCCTGCTTGTTGCACTTCATCGTGCGCCCGTTCACGAGCAAGTTCCGGCTGGCGGGCGTGCAGGTCCCGCTCAAGAGCTGGGAGGTCGTCTCGATGCAGGCGGCTGTGCCACCCAGGTCGTTCGCGTACGTCGTGCCGTCGGGCACCACGATCGCGAGTGGGTTCGAGCACAGACCCGAGCAGGGCGAGCCGCTGTGAGCGTGCTGGCCACCAGCGCACGCGGCAAGACAGCTCGTCAGCTGATTGAGGCAGGCAGGTTCGCTGAGCGCGTGTCCAAGCGTGTGACAGGCGACGGCTGCGGGTGAAGTGCCGTCGTGGCAAAGCTGCTGCAGCTGGCCGCAGGCGTCCTGTGGGAACGAGTGCCAGAGCGTGGGTGCGCCATCGGGCGTCTGGCCTGTTTGTGCCTGGTGGACCGCGTCGGCCATGAATAGCTGGCCTAGATAGAGGACGCGGTCTCCGACGGCATAGATGATTTGCGGCTGCCAACTGCCGTCGTTGTTATTGACGCGCTCGTAGCGATCGAAGCGTGTCGGGGGCGGTTCTGCGGCGACGGAAGTGTGCGCCACACGAATGCGATAGTCCACGTTTTGGTAAGCGACGACTTTTCCCACGCCATACGATACCGAAGCCGCCCAAGAATTAACCAGCTGAAGCGGTCGCATCATGTCGTTGTCCTCGTGCCCGAGGATGTGGCAATGCCAAACGTATCCGGGGCCAGTCGTGGGATCGATCGTAAACAGGTTCTGCCCAGGAGCGACGGCGGTGGCGGCGAGCTCTTGCGGTGCCCAACGCGCCACGATCCGGGTCAATTGATTGCCAGCAGCGCGAACCGTGTCCTTCCAGCCCGTCTCGTAGGGGAGAGCCGGCACGACCGAACCGGTCAGGTACGGCGTAGGGTCGACCACAATCGGTCTCGTGACTGGGCGCTGCCCGTTCATCAACTGCCACCGCTGCAAATAGGCAGCGGTGTTGATGTTCTGACGACTGACGACCTGAAATTCGATCAGGTGGAGGTGAACTTGGTGACTACCGCCGCCGATATTGATCAGATCCCACTGCTCGGTCGAGCCGACCAATGGGTACTCCGTGGCCGGCACGGTGAAGTTGAGGCCGTCCGTCGACCGTTGCGCATTGCCGCTCGCGTCGACGATATTGTGCAGCGTCTTGATGCGCGCGGGCGCGTCCGGGACCAGCGTCACCCGTGGCGGAAACGCTGGCAGACTGGGCGGGATGACCGGCGTGCCGGCGGCAACCGTAAAGCGCATGATCGTGCCGACAGTGGCCGGGTCGGCGCCAGCGTTCAGCATGGTGATCTGTGTTCCCGCCGCAAAACCCGAAAAATCTACGAGAATGTCGGCGCGTTCCGTCATGCTCAGGATGACGCTCGACACGACTTGTGGCGCCGGCAAATAACCGCCGTCCGAGCCGATGATCGTGAAGGGCACCGGCGTGCCGGATCGGTCCAGCGCCACCGTGAAGGTGCGCCCATTGCCCGCTGGCAGGATTCGGAAACGATATTGACGCGGCTGCACGTCGAGATTGGGCCATACCGCGCCGTTGACCAGCACGACGTCGGCGCCGTCTCCCCCCTGCCAATAGGCATTGTCGGGATTGGTGCTGACGCGCGGAAAGCGCAGCTCACCGTCGGTGTAAAACCCGCGATCGAAAATCACTAGCGGAATCTCGAATTGCCCCTGCGGCAACGGCGAACCCGGCTGATCGAGGGAGTTTGCAGGGTCACGGATGAAATAGCCGGCGCCGACCATTCCGGCGTACACGCCCAGGCGAGTCATGCCCATGGTGTGATCGTGGTAAAAGAGCTGTGTTGGCGGTTGTTCGTTCGGCTCCGGATAGTCTTGGGTGACGAAGTTGGGGCCGACGATTGCGTTCGGAGCGGCCGTGAACCATTCATCGGCAACCCCGTCGAACTGCGATTCGACGACCGAGCCATGCAAGTGCGTGACGTGCGGAACCGGCGCCTGCGCAGCTGGGTAGCCGGGCGGAAAGGGCACGAACGGGGCTACCGGTCGTTCCAGGGCCAAGGGGTTTGCCCAGCACAGCGTCGGATCGACCGCGAGCAAGTGCGGCGTGGTGATTTCGTTGCGCCAGTGCAGCACCGTCTGGGTGCCGCGGACGTTTTCGAACGTAGACCCCGGCACGCTCCGGACGAACTCCGTGCCTGAAGAATTGGGTATTTTGACCTGACCGCCGTAGGCGAGAACCGTCGTGTTTGGAAAGCCGGGCGGCAGCATCTGAACCGTGGTCTGCTGAACCGCAACCGTGTACTCTTGCCTGATTGGGTTACCGGTCAAGGTCGGCGCGAACACCCTGGGGATCGGCAATGGTTGCGCGAACTTGGGGACGCTCAGCGGATTTAGCGGAACTTGCGTCGCGGACGGCGGCCCCGACTGCTGCTGGATGCTCGCGGTCGATTCGGATTTTCGCTCACAGCTCCAGACGGATGACACGAGCGTCAACGCCGAGACGGCCATTGCCAGATGCACGGTTTTCATCGGTTCCCCGTTTCTGTTGTGACGGCCAACCTAAGAACGGACAGGCACGAGAGCGAGTCATGGAAATCATGACTCCATCGATGAGCTCTCTCGCGGGGGGACCGACGGCTCGTCCGGCGCTCTAGTTGTGAACCAGGAAGCGATGGAAGTCGGAGATGACCGTGGATTTCGCGACTCCACCGGCCTTCTTGCCCATGCGTCGCCAATGCTCATAGACCGTGGCCTCCGAACACAGCAGCGTTTGCGCAATTTCCTTGTCGTTTTCGCCGCTCAAATAGAAACGCAAGATCAATCGCTGCTGCTTGCTGAGGGCGCGAACCGAAGCATACGACTCGAACGCCACATCCAAGTTGACAGCGCGGCTTCCGCCCGCGCTTTCGATCCACACGCTCACTCGCTCGCGGCACTGACGTAATCGCGAAGCACAGAGCTCCAAGGCCAAGTGCGCGAATGCGAGCGGTTCTACCGGCTTGGGCAGCGAGGGCACGCCGAAACCGAGCAAATGCGCCGCCCGTGAGGGGCTCAGATTTTCACCGAACGCGACCACTGCCGCGCGGGTGAAGCGACGGCGAACCATGCACACCCACTCCTCACCCAGCGCGCCGGGCAGCTCCAAGTCGAAGAATACGACCACCGGTGCCGCCAGGTCATCGCGGCTCACGCGCATTTTCAGCTCTGCGACGCTGCGTGCCCTTTCCGACGTCACGCTTCGGTTTTTCAGAGAGCGCAAGATCGATCGTTCCGTCTCGCCCTCCTCAGCGACCAAGAGCACACAGGCGTCGTCGTGGTCGCTCTGGACTCGAGCTGCCCGCCTCGCGATGCCCTGCTCTTCCATTTGCGAGCATGATGAGGTGGCCGGTTCAGAACAACAAACGGTTGATTCACGCATGAACGTCTCCTCTCGAGTCGCTTCGAGCCAACGGACGTTCCGCAACACGCGGAACGTGTCACTCGAAGAAAGCCTCGGTGCACGACGTGGCCGCGTGCCGGCATCGCGCCGAGCTGCCTACGGCACGGAGACCGAGAAGTTAAGGCTCAACCGGGCCTGACGGTACCCGCCAAACGCATCGATTGCCGCATCGTGGCGAGAACCACCGTGCATTCTCGCAACGACTGAACGGTCAGACCATCACGTCGCTCCTCTCAGAGGTCGGTTGCCGGAAGTGCAATTCGCAGTCGTAGCACCGCGCGCGCCCACTGTCGCGCCAATCAGCGGCCCGACCCAGAGCGTGAATCGAGGATGGCGCGAACACGGGCCAGGAGAGCGTCGTGGGTGAAGGGCTTGTGCAGCAGGTGCACTCCAGGCTCCACTGATGCCAATGCGTCGTGGGCATAACCGGAGATGTAGAGCACGGGCGTGAGCGGTCGCGTCTTTCGCAATTGCGCAACGAGCTCGACGCCGCCGACGCGCGGCATGATCACGTCGGTAATGAGCAGGTGGATCTCGCCCGAGTGCGCGGCGGCGGCTTCGAGTGCTTCCTCACCATTGGAAGCGACAATCAAGCGGTAGCCGTGACTAGACAACTCATTTTCGGTGAGGTGCCGCACGAGGTCGTCGTCCTCGGCGAGAAGCACGGTTTCGTGGCCCACGGCCACCGGCAACGCGGTGCGCGAAGGCGGTGGTTCGTCGATGGGCGCGGCGCTCGCGGGCAGGTAAATACTGAACGTCGTGCCGAGCCCGAGCTGACTGTCGACTTGGATGTGACCGCCGTTTTGCTTGACGATGCCGTAGCACATCGCGAGCCCGAGCCCCGTGCCCTTGCCGAAATCCTTGGTGGTGAAGAACGGCTCGAACAAATGCGCTTTTGCGAGCTCGGTCAGGCCCTCCCCGGTGTCTTGCACCGTCAGGCAAGCGTAGTGTCCTCGGCTGGCGCCAGGCCACGCTGTCTGGGCGTCGTCGCTCATCTCGAAGGCTATGGTTTTGAAGGCCAGTTTTCCACCAGCCGGCATCGCGTCGCGAGCGTTCAGGGCCAAATTCAAGAGCAACTGTGAGACTTGATTGGCATCGACCTTGACCGCCAGACTCTTCGAGCAAAGCTCGGTGGACACTTCGATGTTCTCACCCAACACGCGGCGCAACAGGGTCGAAGTGTCAGCCACGAGTGCGTTCAAATCCAGCACCCGCGGCTCGATGATTTGACGGCGAGCAAAGGCAAGCAGTTGCTTGGTCAGGTTGGCGCCGCCCTCCGCCGCGAGGTGCAGCAATGCCAGGTATTCGTGCGCCATCGAGTCACTCGGTAGCGCGCGTTGAGCTACCGTGATGAGCCCAAAGATGCTGGTCAGCAGGTTGTTGAAGTCGTGCGCGACGCCGCCCGCTAGGCGCCCGATGCTCTCCAGCTTTTCGGCTTGAAGCAGCCTGTCTTCGAGCTGCGCCCGGCTCGTGATGTCTTGCGAAACTACCACGAGTCCAACCACTCGCCCTGCAGCATCGAACTGGGGCAGCTTGGCCGTTTCGAGCCAGCGCTTGCCTAGATGAGGTAGCGTGATCTGCTCGACGATGCCCAACTGGGCTTTGCCCGAGGCGATCACCTCGAGGTCGGTTCGGTGATGATCCGCCGCGTCGTCGGGGTACCAACGCGACATGTGCGTGTTGGCAATTTCTGCGACCGTCACCTGGAGCGAGTCAGCTACGGCACGATTGACTCGCTTGATCCCATTTTTCGTGTCTTTGTAGAACACGTACGACGGAATCGCGTCGATGATCAACGCCAACTCTTCGTACTGGCGAGCGAGCTCTTGAGCCTCTGGCCCCTGCTCGAGTGGGGTATGCGGAACGCCGCATCGCACGAGAGTCACTGGTTTGTGAACCAAGCCCAAAGAGCCAGCACGACAGCCAACTCGAAGTTGTCATACAGGCGCGACGGAAGTCCCTTCTTCCATGTCGTCGCGGATTCGAATCTTCACGCCGGTGGCCAGGCTGATCACTGCGGTGACCATCTTGATGATGGTGCTGGACTTGGGAACGAGGACCGTGACCGAAGCGAGGCGCGCCTTATTGTCGCGCAGCCAGGCCTTGATCGGTTCCTTCGTGTCGGGGTTGTGCCCGACGAGTTGACGCAGGTCGAAGACGACGACCGCATCTTCAGGTGGCATCATCTCGCTCAGTGCGCTGAGGAACTCCGAACATTCTTCAGTGCGCGTCGGTCCGACGAAGCGCAACCAGATGGTGCCCGACGCGGCTTGCTTGGTGATGCCCCAGCTGGGCCTGCTCCCTCCTACTGTAGCCATGCCAAGAAGATCTCGCTCACGTCGAAGCGAGCGTCAAGTCTGACGACGAACGCATGCCGTCAGACCGGCGCCCGAGTTCAATCATTTCGAGCCGCTTGCACTTGCTGGCCGGCGGACTATTTTCAGTGAGTCGGTCGCGGGAGGAGGCCGCGCGCGGGCCCGACGGGATTCGCCAGGTGGCAGTTGGAACAGTTGCGAACGTTTGCGTCAAAACGTTCGGAGCGGTCGTGGATCGTGTGGACGCGGATATCGAGCGCGTTGTCGAACTCGATCCCGAGCGAGGCGTGGCAGCCAAAGCACGCGCGGCGGTCGCCAAGTCCATGCAAAATCGTGGCAAATTCGCGGCGTTCGCCAGCGTGACACCCGGTGCAGGAGGTCGACGGTGTAAACTTCGTGGCTCGCGCTTGGCCGACCTGAATGTCGGCTGAGCCTCCGCGGTTGAGCGCCTCGCCCGCAAACTCGCGCCGTGCCTTGATTGCGGCGACGTAGGTTCCTGACTCGGCGTCCGCAGGTATTGTAAACGCTACCACGTCGGCGACGGGCAATGACCACAACGAAGCGTCGGAAAGACCACCAAATATGCTGCCTGCCGGCGGGATGGATTGTCCGACCGCCGTAAACCCATCGACGCTGCGCGTCGCAAAGGGCACCTGTGCGGCGAAAAGTAGGTTCGGATCGACCACCGTGGTTGGCGTCTTCAGCTTGTTGGTCGGGCCGGACAGCACCAGCAGCAGGTTCGATTCGCGGTGTTTGAGCGCGTAGTAGAGTCGGGTCTGAAGCTGAACATTCAAGTATCGTAAGCCGCTGGGGTCCTGCCCGGACAAGACCGCCCCGTAACTCGGCAGCTGCCCTTCGGGGTGCAGCCGGTTGCCTTGCCCGTCGCGGAAAGTGACGCGGAACGATACCGTCTCGCCAGGCAAATAATAGTTGCCATTGGCCGGTGGTGCGAGCGGCGACAACGCCACGCTGAACCCGTAGCCGAACGGTAGGCTGGAAGCCGCGAGCCGCTGAAGTGCGACGTCGTACTGCAGGTGACACGCGGCATCGAATGCAAGCCGCAGCGACGTCGCGCCTGCTGGAATAGCGCGCGCGTCCGCCGTCGGATGCAGGGCGTCACGGAACTGAATCAACGCCTCCGCTTTAAAGGTTGCCGAAGCGCAATTGCCGATGCTGGTGCAACCAGTCGCGATCTGGCGAGCAGAAAAACGGCGAGTCAAGCCGTCGTCGCTCGACTTTTCGTCGTCGTCCGAACCGGCGTGGGCAACGAGCGGGGAACCCAGCACATGCCCGCTTGCGTCGCGTGCAGTTACGGTGAAATTAGCCGACTCTTCCATCCAGCGCGCCTCGCGGAAATAGCGTTCGCGCGTGAAGCTGCCGTCCAAGCTGGGCAGCCAGATTTCTTCGACCTGGCGCACGCCGCGCCAATCCAGGCCGGAAACCGCGCTGCCGGCGATGAGCGCGTCGAGGCCGTTGTCCGTGGTCGAGCTGACGGACTCGGTCACGTCGATCTCTTGCAAGTAGCGCGGGGCGTTGCCGAGCAGCTTTATTGGAGCCGATTGGCCATTTGCGAAGAACAGGCTGAGCCCCACGGGGGCATCGGAGACGTGAACCGCCTGCGCCAGCTCTGCCGTGGGCTCGCCCGATTGAGACCCACAGCCCTGCGCGAAAGCACACGCGACAGCAAACAAGAGCAACCGCTTTGCATCCATCGACTACCTCCCAGACTCACGACATACGGATCGAGCGGGCAGCCTGATCCGGTCGAGCCTGAGTCTTGAATCGGCGATTCGGGGAACTTTGTCAATCGCACGTGCAGCAAACGCGTGGAGTTTCAACCACCCCGAGGAGTAGGTGGATGTGGTGGAGGTGGGGCTCGCTGCCGCTTTCGATGCAGCTGATTCGCACAGCTGGTCGCGTGAGGCGGTAAAACCAGCGCCGTTCGCGCAGTGCTGGATGGCGCAGGTGTTCGCTCCACGATGCGCGAACGGAACAGCACCGGGCCACGAGCTGCGAGGCAGGAATGGGACCGCCCCGACGCAGGCGGGCGAATCCTCCGAGCTTCGTGACCGTGGGCGGCTGGATCCGTTCGTTACGTCGCACGACTTTTGCGAATGATCGACGCAGTTGGTATTTTCGAAGTCGCTCAGAAGCTGCCAGAGCAGACCGCGCCGAGGTAGCCCGGATAGGCCGTAAGCGTTGCGCCGGCCGTCGCCGATGCCTCTGACCTTGGGCTGAGCAGCAACACGACGACACCGCCCGCAACCAGCGCCCCGGCAGTGATCCCGAGAACGTACGCGGCTCGCAGTTCGCGGTGCTCCGCCTCTTCTTTTGAGGCCCACGGTGGATTTCTGGGCGCATATCTGTAGGGAGCGGCGAGCTTGGCGGCCGCGTCGTGGTCTGAGATCGCGGCATTCAGAAAGTACAGCGCCACGCCACCGGTAAGTACGCCCGAAGCGGTTGCCGACCAACCCACGATTCGACCCGTCGTCCAATACGATTGTTCGCTCCGGTGCGACGATTCTCTCGTCCGTGGGACGGCCACCGCCGACGACGGCGGTAGCGCACGAGGTGGCTCTGCCGGAGGTTGGGCAGCGCTCGAAGCCGGATGGGCTTTCGGCGGCGAGTCGGCCGGACATTCGCGCTGCAAGTCTTGCTTCGCTTGCTCGGCTTCGCTCCGGAACTTGCCGTTTGGCACGCTACGCAAGTAGCCCTCGTAGTCGCTTCTTGCCGCTTGGCAGTGTTGCAGCTCGCGTTCGAGGCGTGCCAGGTTGAACAACAGCTCAGCACGACCGGACAGCAAATACGATTGCTGCATGTTTTGGAACGCAGCCTGCACGTCCCCGCGGGAGTAGGCCGACAGAGCCTCTTCGTAAGCACGCGCGGCGGCCTGATCCCTTTGGCCCTCCGCGCCGCTGCCCCGCAAATTCGTCGTCTCACCGGTTGGCGCAGCGATGGGAGAGGCTGGGGGCATGGCAGGTTCGCCTCGCGACCTCGTTGCATCGTCTTGGGCCAACGTTTGCGCGCTCGAGAAGACAACGGATGCCCCGAGCGACGTCGCGACCACCAGCGCCTGCTTGACTCGTGACACGTGGCAAAGGCCTTACCACGGTCCTTGCCTCGAGAATATCCTGCGACACGTCGATGGCAATCGCGTGAGTCATTGCGGCCGAGACGCGGCGTCGTGCGCGGAGCAACCGATGGCCGTTCTTTCAGCCGCTGCCGGGCGAGCCAGGCTCACATCCGCGGGATCAGCGAAAGACCCGGCCGGGCCGAGTCGTTCGCAAAAGCTGAACTCATCAGTGGCAGCAGCGCCGCCGCGCGATCACTCGTTTCGAGAAATCGTAGCGCCAAAGCCACGCGCCGCGCACACCGAGGAAGCGCTCACTCTGCGTGGACGTTGCACGTCGCTCGGCGGCCAGTTCGCGCAGAATCGATCGCCGGCCGGCAAAATGGCGCAGACGCTTCGCGCATTTGTGGCAGTCCCGACGCGTGGTCGCCCGCGCCAGGCGCTATAGCGATGCGCCGAGCCCGACGAGGAGACCTACGGCTGCGTCTTCTAAGTCTGCTGCGCCGCGGTGTCGCTCGCTTCACGAAGGAAGAGGATCATGTCCAAGATCGACAGAATGGTAGCAACTGTGTCCCTCGTGGCGATGTCGCTGACGGCATGCGGTGCCGAATCCGGCGATGAGGCGACGGACACCACGAGCGCTTCGCTCGAGCAGCGGGTAGAGCAAGGGCATCACGAGCTGGCACCCGCCACGCCGATCAAGCATTTGGTCGTGCTATTCCAAGAAAATGTGCCGTTCGATCGCTACTTCGGGACCTACCCCCGCGCCGCGAACCCGCCTGGCCAACCACGCTTCATCGCCAAGCCGGACACCCCGACGGTCAACGGTCTCACCGAAGCTTTGCTGACGGCGAACCCCAATTCAGCAAACCCGCGGCGCCTGGCCCGCGACCAGCACAACGTGTGTGGCTCGAACCATGGCTATACCGCGGAGCAGCGCGCGGAAAACCACGGTCTCGTAGATCGCTTCGTCGAGGAGACAGGCAGCCACGACTCAGGCTGCGACGCCACGCTGGGCATGGACTATTTCGACGGCAACACCGTAACGGCGTTGTGGAGCTACGCGCAAAACTTCGCGATGAGCGACAATTCGTTCCAAACCACGTTCGGGCCGTCGCACATTGGCGTGATCAATTTGGTCAGCGGTCAGACCCACGGGGCCGTCGCCACCAAGTTCACCGATAGAATCGTGGACGGGACGGTGATCGGTAACATCGAGCCCACATTCGACGATTGCCCCGTCTCCGAGCTGTCCATGGAACTCAAGGGCAAGAATATTGGTGACCTGTTGAACGCCAAGCAAGTCCCGTGGGGCTTCTTTAGCGACGGCTTTCGTGCGACAGCCCGCCTACCCGACGGCACGGCGGTGTGCGACAAGTCCAGGACGAACCGCTACGGCCTGACGGATACCGTGTACGACAGTGGCAATGAAGGCTTCCAATATTACCGCTCGACGTCGAATCCTCACCACTTGCCTCCGAGCTCGGTGCGAGCGATCGGACACGATGACCAGGCCAACCACCAATACGATCTCGAGGACTTCTGGGCGGCCGCCAACGCTGGGAACCTGCCAGCTGTCTCCTTCCTCAAGGCCGGCGGTTTCCAGCAAGGCGGTGGCGAAGACTCCGACCCCCTCGATGAGCAGAACCTAATCGTGGATTTGGTCAGCGCCCTCGAGCGCCTGCCCAGCTGGAAAGATACTGCCCTCATCGTCATGTACGACGAATCGGACGGCAGCTACGACCACGTGATGCCGCCGATCGTGAATACCTCGCAGACGTCGGCCGATGCGCTCACCGGCGACGGGCAGTGTGGAACGCGTACGCCGAGGCTCGGCGGCTACCAAGGCCGCTGTGGCTACGGCCCGCGGCTCCCGTTCTTGGTGATTTCCCCCTGGAGCCGCGTCAACTTCGTCGACCATACCCTGACCGATCAGACGTCGGTCATTCGCTTCATCGAAGACAACTGGCACCTCGGACGCATCGGTGAGGGCTCGTTCGATGAGCTCGCCGGGCCGATCACCAACCTATTCGACTTCAGCGATCGTCGTGCTCGCAAGGTATTTCTGGATCGCGAGAGCGGCCTGCCCAAAGGCGATCATGATTGACCGGAAGGAGCGTGTGCGAATTCACTGATCGGCTGTGAAGAGCACGTGCGAGCCTTGTTCGGCTGCGCGAAAGTACAACTCGCGCACTCCTTGAAACCACGACCACGTATAGGCAAAATCTTCTTCGCCTAGGGCGCCGTCGTAGTCCTCGCCGATGCGCAGGTAACGCTCACGGAAGGCCTGCTCGGAAAGCTCGCGGAGTGCGCTGGCTATGTCCTGGACTTCGGGTGGGGTCTTCAAGCTCATCAAGTAGTCTTCTCCCTCGTAGATGAGCTCCCCGCCCAACACCACGTGGTTCAGCGGGTACTCGCCGCCCTCCAAAGTGAGCTGCCCGTCGGACAGCGCACGATGCATGGCGTCCCAGGCCTTGTCGTTCTCGGCCGCGCCGGGTCCGCTCAGTTCGCGTCGTTCGATCACTTCTTGCACATAGGTGAGGCGCGCGACGTCGTCCTCCAAATCGCGCAGGGTAGCGACGTCGACGTCTTTCAACACGAAGTGAACTCCAAGGCAGGGCATCTTGCGCTGACGCTTAGCCTAGCAGAAATCTCGAGGGCCCAGCTCGAGGCGGCTCGTCTAGGTATCAGGGCTCGCTACCATCGACGCCTGGTGCCGGATTCGGGTCTTCTGATTGCTCTTCCAGGTTCGAGCTGTCCTGGGCGCGTGCCCTCCTCGACTGCCAGCTCGTGAGCACCGCGGTAGCCAACAAAGCGAAGCCCAGTGCCACCTCGCTCAGCCCCCACTGAGCCCTGGTCCGCGGGAGCGAGAGTGTGCCCGCTCGTACGCCGAGGTGAAGATAGCTCAGCGCCAGCGGAACCAGCGCAGAGTACGCCCGAAAGCCCCAGAGCATGGCAAGCAGCACGGCGGTCAGCAATGCGTCGAGCCCGAAGGCGTGCGCCGGCAAAGCGCCCCCCGACCAATTCAGCGTCCAGGCCGATAGATAGAGTATCGATACCGAGCCAACGAGCAATCGCATTCGCTCGCGCCGTTCAGCAAGACCGAAGCGAAGGACTCGAGCGGGCAGACCGTCGCCAACGTCCAGCGCGCCCGGTTCATCCGCAGGGGACTCGGTCGGCTGCCGCAGCGCGCGGAGAGCGAGCGTCATCGCCGCCATGCCGGCGATCGTCGCTAGGAACGGGGGCATCAGGACCCCGCTCAGCAACGCGCCAGCGACAGCCAGCCAGACGCTCGACTCGCGCGGCATCCAGCGCGTCGATAGGAGCAGAATCACGGGCACGATCAGAGCGCGTTCGAGCTCGAACTCCGTAGCCCAGAACCAGACGTGTGAGAGCGTGAGTGCGGCCAGAATTGCCCAGGTTGCGCGCACCACGCGCTGGAATACCGTTCGACCCCAAGCATCGAGCCTGAGCAGACTCTCGATCCGCAGCGAGCTCCAGAGTCCAAAAGCAAACAGCGCAAACACCCAGAGGGCCACCAGCGAGCTCATGCAAGCCGAGTTCACCTGGCGCAAGAACGGGGGGAAGAGCAGCACTCCGAGTGCACCAAACGTCGGCAGTAGCAGCGCCGATCGCGAGACCCGCACGCGCATCCCCACGGCCAGTGCGGATAGCTTGGCGACGAAGCTAGCGAGCCACGCCGCGCCAGCCAGCACACCGACACCACCCAAATAGGCGCAGGTCTCCGTGTGCAGGGTTGGATCTCACTGGTAGATCGCAATCAGCAACGCCAGCATCACGGCGGGCCGGCGCAACTCGACGCGCATGAGGAACGCCGCGCTTGCGATCAGCGCCCAGGCGTAGACCTCTGCCACTCCAGCCACTGCAAACCCAGCGTATGGGCTGCGTGAGAGCCCTTGCGACAGCTCGCTCACCCCCACGAGCACGCAACACGCGCTGAGCAAATAGAGCGGGTTGTATTCGATGAACCAACGGCGAAATAGTCGTCTCCAGAAGTTGCGTGACATCGCCAATGACGACTGCAACTTCGGTGCCCGCGCTGGACAACGGCACGGCTCGGTTTTCGCGAGTGAACACCTCGTCGTGAAACGCCAGACGTCTGTCAGAGTGGCACGTCAATCAGACGCGCTTGCCGCTGTGTCAGGCAGAGGCGGTCATGAGGAGAACGGGATCCTTCGTCGACGACGGGGCAATCGCCGGGGTGAATGAGAGCTGCGCGGTCCTCGCGGGCGAGTTCTTCGCATGCGTCGAGCAGTAGCTCGGATTGCCGGGCCAACCACCCCAGGTCAAGTCGCGCGCTTCGAGAGGTCCAATTCAACACGGCGGAAGTGCCATCTCTTGCTCGATGGCGTCGTGGAATCGGAGGAAGCTTCCGAAATCCGGAGGGTGGATCTGCCCCGAGAGACTCGTTCAAGGCTAGAACATCATTGATTTCAGACGCTTGCGTGAGAACACCGAGGAAACGATCGACGGCACGCGATTTGCTCAGCCGCGGCTCGTGTCCATACGCCTCTCTGGCTCCTCCATCTTGTTCGCTCTTGGTTCCGTTGCTGCGCTGACTTCCGGATGTTCGACCGATTCCGGGTCTGCGTCGGAGTCCGATCGAGGCGTTGGTTCGATAGGCCTCTCGCTGCAGCTCGCATCCGGTACGGCGCTGAATTCCCTCTCGTACACGATTACCGGGCCAGCCGGCTATGCGCGCGTGGGCACGCTCGACACGCGTCAAAGCACGACCGTTTCGGGCGTCATCGGCGGCCTGCCGGTGGGCGGTGGCTTTTCGATCGCGCTCGCCGGGACGACCACCGATGGAGGCACTCAGTGTGCGGGCGCGGCGCCCTTCAGCGTGGCCGCCCACACGACGACGGCGGTCTCGGTACACCTCACGTGCAACGAACCGGCACGGACGGGCTCGGTCGTCGTCAACGGCGTGCTCAACGTCTGTCCGACGCTAGACGGCGTCTCGGCATCACCGGCGGAGGTCGCCGTCGGGTCGGCGCTCGCGCTCGCCGCGGCCGCGCACGACAGCGATGCAGGACCCACTGCACTTGCCTATCACTGGACGACGACCGGCGGCTCGCTCAGCGCGGCCAGCGCCCAGAACCCTTCCCTCGCCTGTACGACCGCGGGCACATTCACGGTTTCGGTCACCGTGACTGATGGCGACTGCTCGGACACGCAATCGGCCATCGTGACCTGCACGGCCGGCGGTGGTTCGGGCGGAAGCGGTGGTTCGGGCGGAAGCGGCGGGTCGGCCGGAGGAGCAAACGGCGGCGGCAGCGGCGGAGCGAGTGGTTCCGGGGGGAACGGCGGCAGCAGTTTTGGCTCGCTGAACCTTGCGAGGTATGTGCGCGTCGGGCGCTACGCCCTGCCTGAGCCAACGCGTACGGTGCCGCCCAACAGCACCAGCCTGCTGGCACAGGAAGCCTCCTCGGTGACCTACGATTGGGACACTGACACGCTGTTCGTCGTCGGCGACGGCGGTACCTCGGTCGTTCAGGTCTCCAAGACCGGCGCCTTGCTCGACTCGATGACGCTCGCTCCCGGCGGCAGCCCGCAGGGCACCGAGTTCTTCGATACCGAAGGTATTTCCTACGTGGGCGCCGGTAAGTTCGTGTTGAACGAGGAACGCTACCGCCAGGTGAATCTCTTCACCTACGCCGCGGGCGCGACCTTGACCCGGGCCGCCGTGCAGACGGTCAAGCTCGGCACTACCATCGGCAACATCGGTCTCGAGGGCGTAACGTACGATCCGGCGACTGGTCACTTCATTTTCGTGAAGGAGAAGGAGCCAGAGTCCATCTTCGAGACAGGGATCGACTTCGCCGCCGGCACCGCGACCAACGGTTCGCCGACCAGCGACGAGTCCAGCAATCTGTTCGATCCGTCGTTCGTGAACACGCTCGACTTCTCGGACGTCTACGCCTTGTCGAACCTACCTTCGCTAGCTGGCGATCCCACGTACAACCAACTTCTGATCATCAGCCAGGAATCCGGCAAGATCGTGCAAGTCGACCGCGCTGGCAACGTCAAGCACACCTTGACCATCGTCGCCGACCCGGGGGACACGCTCGGCGTGCCCGAGATGACGATGGAAGGCGTCACGATGGACCGGAACGGCAACCTGTACGTGGTGAACGAGGACGGTGGTGGTGACGTGAATCACCCGCAACTTTGGGTCTACGCTCCATCGACAGCGCAGAATCTCGCACCGACGGGGGTCTCGATCACGGGCGCCGTCACGTCCATCCCCGAGAACACGAACACCAGCAGCGCGGTCAAACTTTCGGACATCCGCATTGCCGACGACGGGCTCGGCGACAACAACCTATCCGTTTCTGGAGCGGACGCTGGCTCGTTCCAAATCATCGGCAACGCTCTGTTCCTCAAGGCAGGCAGCGCGCTGAGCGCGGCGACCCAATCCAGCTACCAGGTCACGATCAACGTCGACGACGCAACCGTCGGCGGCACGCCCGACGCGAGCACGTCCTACACCTTGACGATCACAACCGCCACTACCGGTGTGATCAACGTCGCTGTCACCGAGGCAGCGCCCTGGTCCAGCGGTAATAGCCCGCTTTCGTCCGACTGGTTCGAAGTGACGAACTTCGGCACGTCGTCGGTCAGCTTGGTCGGCTGGACAATCGACGACAATTCCAACTCGTTCGCTGTTTCCGTGCCATTGAGCGGCGTGCCGAGCATCCAACCTGGACAATCGGTGATCTTCATCGAGACGGCCAACCCATCGGACCTCACAGCCAAGGCGCAGGCGTTCATCAACCTGTGGTTCGGAGGAACGGCGCCCGCTGGCCTCCAGATTGGCAGCTATTCGGGCTCTGGCGTCGGCCTCTCTACCGGAGGTGACGCCGTCAACGTCTTCGACAACGGCGGCACGGTGCGCGCGGCCATCTCCTTCGGTCCGGCTCCGAGCGGCACGCCGCTGCCCACGTTCGACAATGCCGCAGGGCTCAACAACGTCGTGGTCTCGAACCTGAGTGTCGTCGGGCAGAGTGGTGCGGTCGTGGCGGTCGCCGACCCCAATGAGGTCGGTTCGCCGGGAACCATCGGCTCGGGAGCCACCCCGATCGTCGGCATCACCGCCGTGGACGGCTCGGCGTCCGAAACCGGCGGCGATCCCGGGCTGTTCCGATTCACGCGCAGCGGCAGCACCAGCTCGCCGCTGACGGTCGTCTACACCATTGCCACGGGTGCCGGCCAGGCGACGCCCGGCGACTACACACCGACGCTCATCGGATCGCAGATCATCCCGGCCGGCGCGGCCTCCGTCGACGTGACCGTGACCCCGCTGGACGACGCAATCGTCGAAGGAACCGAGCAGTTGACGCTGACGCTATCCGATACGGGCAGCTATGACGTGGGCGCCGATGCGAGCGCGACCGTGACCATCCAGGACAATGACGGCGCAAACCTCGCGCCCACCTCCGTCGCGCTGCAAAACACCGTGCCGGCGATCTCCGAGGCGGCCAACGTATCGAGCCACGTGCGCCTAGCGGACATCTCCGTGACCGACGACGGTCTGGGCGCCAACAACTTGAGCCTGAGCGGGACCGATGCCGCCTCTTTCGAGATTGTCGGCGCATCGCTCTACCTCAAGGCGGGCACTTCGCTCAATCACGCCTCGAAGCCCGCGCTGAGCGTCACGGTTGCGGTCGACGACACGACGGTCGGCGGGTCACCCGACGCCACCGCGAGCTTCACCTTGACCGTTACGCAGGCCGTGGCACAAGGCAGCATCGTTATCTCGGAAGTTGCGCCCTGGTCCAGCGCCAACAGTCCGCTCGCCGCTGATTGGTTCGAGATCACCAATACCGGCAGCTCGACGATCGACCTCACGGGCTGGAAGATGGACGACAACTCGCATTCGATCGCCAACGCCATCGCCTTGAACGGCATTGCCTCGATCGCCCCGGGCGAAGCGGTAATCTTCATCGAAACGGCCAACCTGACCACGGCGGGCGCCGCGTTCCGCAGCCTGTGGTTCGGGGCGAACCCACAACGCGCACCGCAGATCGGAAGCTACTCCGGCTCCGGTGTGGGCCTGAGCAGCAGCGGGGACGAGGTTGCCCTCTTCGACAGCGCCGGCAATCTGGTCGCGGGCGTGGGCTTCGGAGCCTCACCCGCCGCAGCACCGTTCGCGACCTTCGACAACCACACTGGCGTCGGCGGCAGCACGCTTCCCCTGCCAGTGCTCGCGACGCTCAGCGCGTCTGGACTCAACGCAGCCTTCGTGGCACCGGGGGACGCTGGTGAGTTCGGCTCGCCGGGCATCGGCAACGTCGGCCGGCTGATCATCACGGAAGTCGCACCGTGGGCCAGCAGCAGTAGCCCCTATGCCGCGGATTGGTTCGAGGTGACCAACGTCGGCTCCGCGGCGGTCGACATGACCGGCTGGAAGATGGACGACAACTCGAACGATGCTGCACTGTCAGTCCCGATCGTCGGTGTCGCGAGCGTCGCTCCAGCTCAGTCGGTGATTGTCATCGAGGGCACGAGCACGACCGCGAGCAACTTCGTCGCGGCCTGGTTCGGCAGCGTCCCACCGGCGGGCTTCCTGATCGGCAGCTACACCGGTTCGGGGGTGGGCCTCAGCAGCAGCGGCGACGCGGTCAACCTCTTCAATTCGTCAGCTAAGCGCATAGCGGGCGTGCAGTTCCCTGCCTCCACCACCGGCTTCACATTCGACAACACGGCGGGTCTGGCCACCGTCACGACGTTGAGTGCCGCGGGGGTCAACGGAGCATTCCTCGCTCCCGACGGCGTCGAGACCGGCTCGCCGGGTACGACCCATTGAGTGGTTCACCTAGGCGGCGGAGCGCTGAGCGGTCAGGTTCATTTCGACCCCGCGCTCGGTGCGGTGCTGCAGGGCGACTTCGTTTGGACAGCGTTCGCCGTTGGTCTTCGCTACACGCTTCTCCGACTGCACCCCGAGGGCGCGAGCGGGAGCGCGAACGCAAACTCGTTCGGGCTCAATCTCAGCTACTTCTATCGTCTCTAATAGAACTCTAATAGAACTCTCGTGGCGTCGACGCGTCGCGTGCAACGTCGTTCCGGGCGCAGCTCCTTACGGTCCGCCGATCGTCGTCGCCCAACCGGTGCGAAGCTCGAGACCGTTCGTCATCGAAACGGTGCTGCCATTGGCGTCCCCAGCGCAATGCCAATTCGTCGAGCGTCTCACATTGGTCATGTCGAGCTGAATTGCCCTGGTAAACGCCGCCATTGAACGTTTCTGCCTGCAATCGCTGCGCCGGCTCGCCCGAACTGGTGTCGGAATTCGACGAGCGCACGCAACGCGCAGTTGCCCGTCGACGCGGCGCCGGACAGCGAAGAAACGACGTTGACGAAAGGCCGGGTCACGGGCGATGGATCGCAGGTGACGCTAGAAACCCGAAGCCCATCCAGGCTGCTGGAGCACCGTTTTTCGATGTTTGTTCGTTCGATCGCAGAGCCTGGCTCGAGCGCGAGCCGCAACGAGACCGAAACGCTCGGTTGCCACGACCTTGTTACCAATGCTCACTTTGCCCCGTGCCAATGGTCCCGCCCCCGGAGGCAAGCTTTGCCTCTCGGCGATCGGCACATTCAACAGAATCCGCAGGGTCGATAACCTCGAATGGCTAAGCTCGCTATCGGTCCACTCGGCTGCATTCTTTTCGCTGGGCTCAGCTGTGGCAGCCCGTCGGGTGCAGCACTTTTCGATCGTTCCTCATCACCGGCCCCTGCAGTGGCTGGGTCGAGTCCCTCGGTTGGGCAGGCAGGGCGAGCGGACTTCTCCGGGGGTGGCGCGCTCGGAGACAGTGCGGGACCTTCGACCCCGGGGGGCGGAGGCCGAAGCGGGAGCGAGAGCGAAAGCCCGGCGCTGACGGCCGGCGGCGCGCCGATCAACGCGGGAGACGGCGGGCACGCGGGCTTGGACGCCCTGGGCGGTGCCGGCTCGGACAACCTGGCGAGCGGCGCTGGGGCAAACGGGGGCAGCATTGGCTCGGCCGGAAGCGCCCCGGGCGCGAGCGGCTGCGTCACGCGAGCGGGGGTCGCCTCGGCGCTTTCCATCTACGGAAACCAGGATGCGGGGGGCGCCTGCTCCTTCAAGCTAGCACCGCCCAGTTCCGGCACCTGGTTTCGCACCGATGATGGAACTGGCCAATCACCGCCGAGCTTCAGCGCCGAGACTCGAAGCGACGCCAGCAACGCACACGGTTGTTACGTTCACAGCTCCCAGAGCGGTGCGCGCGATTGGGGAGGCGGCTTCGGTTTCGCGCTCAACGGTAGTGGCGACGCGCCCTGCCCTTTCGACGCAACCGTTTACGGCGGCATCGTCGTCCTCCTCAAAGGCAGCACGCGCGGCACCCAAGGCCGAGACTACCAGCCACAAGAAAACACCGTGCGGGTGAACGTGGTCACTACCGAGACCAGCGATCTGTTCGGGAGCTGCGCATCGGCCGACGGGAAGTGCAACGACCACTATGGAGTCTGGTGCTCCACGACCAATGACTGGGCTCGCTGCGAAGTGCCGTTCGATCGCCTCAGCCAGCGCGGCTGGGGCGCAGTCAAGAAGTTCATCAAGGCAGACCTGCTGGAGATCCAGATTGTCGCCGTGCGAGATCCGAAAGGCTCCGCCGAGACGAGCTGGGACTTAGCGGCCGCGAACGTCGCGTTCTATCCTTGACGGGCGAGCGGTTCGACTCGAGGGCCAGCGTCCGGAGCCTGGCACGCCGAATCGCAAACGTCAGCAGCTCGCGTGCGGTGACCAAGTTGCCTTGCGCGCGCTCTCGGAAGCGCTCGGAAGCCGGACTCGGAACACGGAGCCGTGTCCAAGCTTGCTTTCCACCGCGATCGCTCCGTCCATCGATTTGACGATTCCGTGGCAGACCGAGAGGCCAA
>Ga0302321_100001482_pt1 | contig 20105 bp, 17 predicted proteins | sample Fen_T0_1_FD_202505 | JGI IMG/M metagenome (GOLD analysis project Ga0302321, IMG submission 202505) | Peat permafrost microbial communities from Stordalen Mire near Abisko, Sweden - Fen_T0_1 | ecosystem: Environmental > Terrestrial > Soil > Wetlands > Permafrost | place: Sweden: Abisko...
CTGACAACGTGGCGCAGGCGATTGCGGAGGTTCGACCGTTTGGGCTGGACCTCTGCTCGCACGTGCGGACGGCGGGGAAGTTGGATGCGGAGAAGTTGGCAGGGTTCTTTAGGGCGGTACGGGGGACGGTCTAGTGCGGCCGCGGACACTGAGTACTCGCAACGCCGTTAAATGGTCGTAATCGCGCTACTACGTCGACAATATTGCGAAGCTTCTATTTGTGAGCTACTTTGTGAGCATGAAATGCTTAGCCGTGGTTCTGGTCACTTTGGCGTTCTGCGCTCCCGATTCATCAATGGGGGCGGACAGGCCGAGAAAGACACCCTGCAAAACAGAAGCTAACGCGAATTCTTGTTACTGGACGCATGGACGGTTGATGGCCCACCAGGGCGCACCTGCATTTCGACTTTGGAAGATCGGAACACATCGGATGCTTTCTATCTGGAGCGGCCCCTCCGTGGACTTCGCAGGAGGTGATGGAGACAATGAACATCCCGAATTTCCTGCGAACATTCGGCGCGTCTTCAGACCCACGAAGAACGGCATATTTGCAGATTTCGAAGTTTGTCCGCTAGAGCCTGAAAAGCCCAATGTCATGCAGGCAGCTTGCATCGAGAGCGCTAAGAATATCTTCGTCGAAGACTACGACAAGTAGCAGGTGTCTGACGCAAACGGGCGCTTACACTCAAGTCCTGCTCAATGGGTGACACCGAGTTGTTAAGGCAATCGTCTGGGCAATTTGAGAGCGACCCTGCTCCCAGTTGACACCCACATCTCCCGCTGACTATCCTCACCCTTCCGAATCCGAAGCCCCGCAAGCCCTGTCGCGAGCGGAGACACTGAGAGAGAAAAATGGCTAAGCGTCCTCGTATCGCCGTTGTTGGTAGTGCCAATGTTGACATGACCACATTCTCTGACCGGTTTCCAAAACCGGGCGAGACGATTTTCGGCGACAACTTTGATTTGGGATTTGGCGGCAAGGGCGCGAATCAGGCCGTTGCCGCACGACTTTGCGGGTCGGACGTGTTCATGGTTGCGCGTGTCGGCGACGATCTGTTTGGTCCGGCGACGATCAACAACTTTGAGAAGTTGGGCATCGACCCTACTCACGTGCGGATGGTTCCGGGCGTTTCCAGTGGAGTGGCGCCGATTTTTGTTGAGTCTTCGGGACAGAATCGCATCATCGTGGTGAAGGGCGCGAATGACAAGTTGAAGCCTGCCGACGTAGACGCGGCTGCGGATGTGCTCAAGGGAGTCGACTGCATTGTGCTGCAGTTTGAAATTCCGCTGGAGACGGTTTATTACGCGATCCAGTTTGCGCACAAGAATGGGATCAAGTGCATTCTGAATCCCGCTCCGGCGCAGCCGATTGATCTGAAAGCGGTCGCGAATCTTGACTACTTCGTGCCGAACGAGAGCGAGGCGGAGACGATTACTGGGCTTCCCGTAAAGAACGTGGAGGATGCGAAGCGCTGCGCGGAGCGGTTGCTAGGCAGCGGCATTCGGCGCGTGTTGATCACGCTGGGCGCGAATGGTTCGCTGCTGGCGGGGAAAGATGGCATGGAGCATGTGGCCGCGTTTCCGATGAAGAGTGTGGATTCAACTGGGGCGGGCGATGCGTTTATTGGGAGCTTTGCCACTTTCCTTGGCGAAGGGTTGCCGGAGTTGGAGGCGGCGAAGCGGGCGAATCTTTATGCCGGGCTCTCGACGCTGGGCGTGGGGACGCAGAAATCGTTTTATGATCGGGCGAAGTTTGATGCGGAGTGGGCGCGGAGAGGGAAGTAGCGCGTCTCTGCGGGAGCACACCTCAGCGGCTAAAGCCGCATTTCTTCACATTGCCTTTAACGCAGCGCTGAAGCGCTGCGCCACCCAAAAGCGCAGGCGACTCATTTCGCAGTTCGTAGGTTAAGAGATTAGACAAGCAGATCTATTTGTTCGCGCCTTCGGCGCTTAGGAATTTCTGCTGACATTCGGCGGCGGATTGCAGGATTTCGCTGAAGGCATGCTCGCCGCGGATCGTGGATAGTAGCGGATCGGCTTCTAAGCCATCGCGGGCGCAATATTTTTCTGCCACGGCTTTTTTCAGGAAGGCCAGCGCGATTTCTCTTTCCCCGCAAGCGCCCAGCAACGCTCCCTGGTAATACTTGAGTTCGGAATCCTGTTCGGGCAGCAATTCTGTCTGTGCTTGCTCCGCCAGGCGATGCACCTGCGCGGCGGGCGCTTTGTTCAAGCAGGCTGTCAGGAAGGGGCGCATCCAGATGGCATTCTCGGTCATGTGCTGAGCTGCTTGGCTGGCTTCGCTCATTTTATTCATGCGCATCAGGACGGAGACTTTCACCGCGTTCGACCACTCGGACCCGGCATCGCGATTCAGGTATTCAAGCGCGCGGGCGTTCTTGCCTTGCTCGAAAAAGGCGAAGGAGCAGGAGCGCCAGTTGTAATTTCCGGGATCGATCACGAGGGCGCGGTCGCACTCGCTTTGGGCTTCGTTGAGCAGGCCTGCATAGCGGAGGACGTAGGCTAGGGAATAGTGCGCGAAGGCGCTGTCGGGACGGCGTCTCACCAGGTCGCGCGCGTCTTCGTAAGCTTTGTCGAGGTTACCGGTTTCTACAAGGTTGGTGGCGAGAAATCCGGCCGAACCGGTGCGACCGGGTTCGAGTTCTAGGGCTTTGCGAAAAGCTTCATTGGATTTCTGATATTCGGCGGCACCACCCTGGGAATAAATGGCGTCGAAGTAGTAGCGACGGCCGAGGGCCTCCCAGGCAGGAGCATAGTTGGGATCGAGTTGGACAGCTTTTTCGAGCGTGGCGATTGCGTCTTTGTTGGGGCCAGCGTCGTGCGGCATGGAGACGCTGCGCAGGTAAATGTCGTAGCCTTCGCGATTGGCGGGAGCGCTGCTGACTTCTTCGGCGGCTCCGCCTGCGCCGAGGGCAGGCACGAGTTCCTGGCGAACCTTCTTCGCCATCTGATTCTGGAGAGAGATCAGGTTGTCGGCGGGCGCCATCAGGGTGCCGGTCCAGAGCAGGCGGTTGTCGCGGACTTCGACGGCTTCGAGCGTAACCATCACTTTCGCGGCTTGGCGTAGAAAGTGGCCTACGATTACAGTGCCGACACCGAGTTCACGGCCAATCTTGGCGGAGTCGGCTTCGCCGTTGCTGTACTTTTGCGTAGAGGACGAGGGGCGAATTTCGAGTGAGTGCGTATGCGTGAGGGCGTTTGCGATCTCATCGGCAAGGGCGAAGCGGAGGAATTCGCTCTGCACATCATTGTTGATGTTCTGCAAGGGCAGGACCGCGATGGTGTGACTGCTGGCCGTCACGGCCGGTTGGCGATTCTGGAACCACCATGTGCCTACCGCGATCAGCACGGTGAGCAGTATCGCCGCAAGGCCGAGAGTGACCCAGCGCAGCTTGCTGCTTTTGGATTTTTGAAATGTGTTCGTGACTACGTGGAAGCCGGAGGCGTCGCGGAGGGCGCTGCGAAGAGTGGGCGCGGATTCCTTACGCAGGCGGGAGAGATCGACCTTCATTTCTGCAGCGTTGGCGTAGCGTTTGGCCCGGTCTTTCTCCATCGCCTTGCCGATGATCTTTTCGAGTTCAGCGGGTACGGAGGGATTCACAGCGCGAGGCGAAGCTGGTTTTTGATTGATTACGGCATGCAGGGTGGTGACTACGTTCGTTCCGGTGAATGGCTTCTTGCCGGTCGCCATTTCGTAGAGGACTACGCCGAAGGAAAAGATATCGCTGCGGACGTCGAGGTCTTCGGAGCGCGCTTGCTCGGGCGACATGTAAACGGCCGTGCCGGGAATGACGCCGACTTGCGTTAGGGAGTCTTCGAGCGAGGAGTCGGTGGTGGTGCCCACGCCGCTGCCCTTGGCTAGCTTTGCCAGTCCGAAGTCGAGGATTTTCACCTGGCCGTTCGCGGTTATGAAGATGTTCGCCGGTTTGATATCGCGATGGACAATGCCCTTAGCGTGCGAGGCGGCTAGCGCATCGGCCACCTGCGCCGCAACGTCGAGAAGATCGTCGAGTTCCATGGGCTTGCCATGGATATGCTGTTTCAGGCTCTCGCCTTCGAGTTTTTCCATGACGATGAAGGGATGGCCGGAGTTCTCTTCGATGTCGTGGATGGTACAGATGTTCGGATGATTGAGTTGGGATGCGGAACGGGCCTCGCGGGTAAAGCGATCGAGAGCGCGCTGATCTCGGGAAAGATGGTCGGGGACAAATTTCAGAGCGACACGGCGTCCGAGTCGGGTGTCCTCGGCTTCGTAGACGACTCCCATTCCGCCGCCGCCCAGTTTTCCGAGCACGTGGTAATGAGAAACAGTTTGCCCCACCATGTCCATAGGGGATACAAGACTACACGGTCGAGGACCCTGTCTGGAAGCTAGTTATTTCCTGGTTACGATTCCAAAACAATTTTCGGGCTTACGGTGGGCGGGGTAGCCCAGTAATCTCGCATGGCGTTAGCATCAAGGCTGCGAAACTACCGAGCAAAGCACACGGCGAACAGCGGATCAGGAAGAGCCCGGAGGACGAGCCAGTTCAGTCCAGTGCTTTGGGCAAGAGTTGCGCCATTTGCCCACTGTCGACTACGATTTCGTTGGTTCGTGAAAGGACTCTAGATAATGAAGATGCGTCTTGCACTCATTTGTTTCATTTGTGCTGTCTGCTTATCCACGCTAGCTGCACAGATCGTGGATACGACGGTCTGCGATGTGCTGGCTAATCCTTCCTCCTTCGACGGAAAGATAGTCAGAATCAAAGGAACCGTGCTTGCCGGTCTTGATGAATTCGTAATCAAGAATGCTTTCTGCGGACAGGCAGTGAACGGCATTTGGCTTGCTTATCCGGAAGGAGCTAACGCCAAGGCGGGAGCAGCTGCATTCGTGCAGATCCAACTGGCGAAGAACAATCCTGCTGCCGCGACCGTTCCCAATCGCGTCAGTGTCAAACTCGATGCGAACAATGATTTCAAACAGTTCGATACTGCGCTCTCGGCTCCCCACGCGTCAGGCGGAATGTGTCTGGGCTGTGTCCGCTCCACGGTGACGGCGACGGTTACCGGTCGCCTTGACGGCGCTAAATCAACCGGGGTGGTCCGCGATCCGGCGGGCAAGTTCGTTGCGGTGGACGGTTTCGGAAATCTCAATCGTTATAGCGCGCGGCTTGTTGTGCAATCGGTTTCCGATGTCTCTGTACAAGAGATTGACTACACAAAGAATGCCGGAGCGGCCAAGAAGGACTCGCAAAACGAAAAGGCTGGCGGAGACCCAGTGGAGGCCGCACATCATGCAGCCCAGGCTTTCGGTGCCGACAACCCCGCTGGTAAGCAAATTGAGAGGGCGGCTGCCGCTTTCGGAAACAAAGGAGAGCACAACGGTGTGGAGGTTGGATTCGGCGTGTCGAACGAAGTACCGAAAAACGATAGTCCAAAAGGACAGCAGGATTCGCCGGATGGCTTGCTATTTAATTGCACATTCGATATGGATCGTCTAAAAGGGGAGGCCCTGACCCGAGCGATCGTACACGTCGGAAACCATGTCGCGGATGTTCGCGATCCCCAAGTTCCCACCTCCACGACGTTGTTCAGGATGGAGTCCGATGCTTGGAGAATCACGGTGCTGAGCGCGGTAGCCTCTGGGCAAAAGACACTCACGATGCCCGGCGGGTATTTGGGATGGAACTCCGCATGGTCGCAAGCTGAACGTGGAAAGGCAGCGAGCGACGCGATAATCAGGTTGCTCAGTGAGTGGAGTCTTCTTGCCGATGCGGCGAAGCAGTAGGACGCCGAAAGCAACTCTGGCCAGGTTCGCGCGCGCACATACTAGGAGTGCCCCACATATCGTCAACGAAAGCGATTTGTAGGGCACTACCGCTCTATTTCTTCACAACCGCAATTCCCAAATCTCGTAGTTGCGAATCTGCCACGGGGGTTGGCGCCTCCATCATTAAGTCTTTGGCGGCGGCGGTTTTTGGGAAGGGAATCACTTCGCGCAGGCTTTCGGCGCCGGCCAGGATCATTACGATTCGATCGAGACCGAGCGCTATGCCGCCGTGCGGAGGGGTGCCGTATTCGAGAGCTTCGAGGAAGAAGCCGAAGCGGTTGCTGGCTTCTTCTTTGGTCATGCCTAACGCCTGGAAAATCCGGCTCTGTACGTCTTGGCGGTGGATACGAATTGAGCCTGAGCCTAATTCGGTGCCGTTGAGGACTACGTCGTAGGCTAGGGCGCGAACCATGGCGGGATCGCTTTCCAGTTTGTCCATGTCTTCTTCGTGCGGCGACGTGAACGGGTGGTGCGCGGCCATCCAGCGCTTGTCACTTTCGTCGTATTCGAACATGGGGAAGTTAGTAACCCAGAGGAAGCGGTAGTCTTTCGCGGGGTCGCCGGTTTTCTTGAAGATGCCGTGGCGGTCAGCGTACTTCTGCGCCAGCGCTACGCGAAGGAGGCCGGCGGAGGCGTAGATGGCCATTTCTGCGGGCGTCACTTTGCGCTTGCCGGCGGGGTGATCGTCGCGGGTAGACTGAGCTGAGCCAACTACAAGGACAATCAGGTCGTCGGGCGCGCCGCCCACTTTGGTACGAATCTTGGCGGCGGCTTCCGGGAATTTATTTTCAATGCGCTTGAAGTCTTCGAACACACGCGCGCCACCCTTGGAAACAAACAGCGGCTTAATGTCGTCGCGTTCTTTGCGCGAGAGTTCGCCGACCTTCGGCGTGCGGATGGCAATGACCGGCAGATCTTTATTGATGGCCATTGTTTCAAGATCGGTGGCCGTGAAGCAGTCGCGGACTTCCGTGAAGGCAGGCAGGCGCAGATCGGGTTTGTCGATGCCGTACTGGCGGATGGCGTCGTCGTAGTCCATGCGGGGGAAACTATTCTTGATGTCGTGGCCGGCCGCTTTGAACGCAGCTACCAGAAAGCTCTCGACGGTTTCCCAGACGCGCTCGGGCTGCGGGTAGGACATCTCAAGATCGATCTGGGTGAATTCGGGTTGGCGATCGGCGCGGAGATCTTCATCGCGGAAGCAGCGCACGATCTGAAAATATTTGTCGAAGCCGGAGATCATCAGGATCTGCTTGAACAACTGCGGCGACTGCGGCAGCGCGTAGAACGATCCCGGCTGAACACGGCTGGGGACGAGATAATCGCGGGCGCCTTCGGGCGTCGATCGCGTCATGAACGGGGTTTCGATTTCGAAGAAGCCTTGCTGGGCGAGATTGTCGCGGATCGCCAATGCGACTTTGTGACGTAGTTCGATGTTGAACTGCATGGCGTCGCGACGCAGGTCAATGTAGCGATACTTCAGCCGCATCTCTTCGTTCGCCAGCACGGTGTCGGAGGGCAGGAAGGGCAGCGGCTTTGAGACGTTCAGGATGCGCAGTTCTTCGACGACGAGTTCCACTTCGCCAGTTGGAATATTTGGATTGATGGTGTCGGAATCGCGCTTCTTGATGGTGCCGATCGCCGCAATCACATACTCGTTGCGGAGTTCCTCTGCCTTGGCGTGCACAGTGGCGCTTAATTCGTGGCTGAAGACTACTTGAGCCACGCCAGTACGGTCGCGGAGGTCAATGAAAATGATCTGGCCAAGGTCACGCCGCCGGTTGACCCATCCCATGAGGACAGCTTTTTTGCCAGCATCGGCGAGGCGCAAGGCCCCGCACATATGAGTTCGCCGAAGATCGCCTAAAAAATCGAGCACTTTTTCGCCTTGTCTGTCAGGAATACGGCTGTCTGCCGAATTAGACATTATAAATGGCGGCGGCGCTGGTGGACGGGCGCGAAGGATCTAGCTTAGGTCCAGGGCGCTGAAGAGACGTGGCGTCTGCTGCTGGAATTTGAGTTTCCACTCGCCGCCTTCCTTGGCCCAGGTGTCGCTCATCTGGAGATAGCGCGGGTGATCGCCAGGGTTGATGAAGCTGTAGGTGACGACGGCGGAAGTGTCGCTGAGGCGGACGACGTGAAAATCATAGAAGCGAACTTCGGGGGACAATCCGCCGGACGCCTCGCCCACCAACTCGCCGCGCTCAAAGGTATCGCCATTCGAGGCTACTCCTTGAAAATCGGTGGCCACGGCACGTTCGGCATACGCGACGTTCTTTGCTTGCAGGGCGGCGAAGAACTGCTTCTCTACGTTGATCAGTTCCTGTTCGAAGGGGGTGAGCTTCGGCGAGCTTGGCTGAGCTTCGGTCGTGCGTGCTCCGGCGAATATGGCGGTGGCGATGATTGCTGCGCAGATCACTGTATTGGCTTTCATTGTGTCCTCCAGTCGAACTCGTTGCTTCCGCGATTGCGTGTTTCCCGTGCTGACGAAACCCTTTTACCACAGAGGCACAGAGAACACAGAGGAATCCAAAGCCATCCTGTGGCTATCTGGATTGGGCTAGTTTTGCCGCAAGTTCCGATCGAGGCACGGTTTGCTGTTCGCCGGATGCCAGATGTTTTAGGGCGAAGGAGTCGGCTTTGATTTCGTTTTCGCCAACAATCAGGATGTAGCGCGATTTTATTCTGTCCGCGGCTTCGAAGGATTTCTTGAGCTTGAAGGCCTCGTCGCCGAGTTCGATGACCAGGTCGTGGCGGCGGAGTTCGCGGGCTAAACGGGCTGCTTCACGGTTCATGCCCAAGCCTAATGGGGCGATGTAGGCATCAGGCCTGCAGATGACTGAGTCAGCGGTTGCCGTCAGGGACAAGACGAGCCGGTCTTCTCCGATGGCGAAGCCGATTCCGGGTGCGGCTTGCGGGCTGCCGAGAGACTCTGCGAGACCGTCGTAGCGTCCGCCGCCGAGGATTGCGTTTTGCGCGCCGAGAGCTCCGTGGGTGAACTCGAAAGCAGTGCGCGTGTAGTAGTCGAGGCCACGGACGAGGCGGTCGTTGTAAGTGAACGGGACGCCGATCGCGGTCAGAATTTCTTTCACTTGTTCGAAGTGGGTGCGACAGCCATCGTCGAGAAATTGGCTGATGCGAGGAAGCGTTTCGATGATGGGCTGATCTTCGGGAACTTTGCAGTCGAAAACGCGCAGTGGATTGGTAACGGCGCGGCGCTGGCAGTCAACGCACATTTTGCCGGCTACGGGTTCGAGTGCCTGACGCAAGGCTTCGTTGAATTTGGCACGGTCGGCGGGGCAGCCAACGGAATTGAGTTCGAGAGTCCAGCCCGTAATGCCTACGCGGTCAAGCAATGTGGCTAACAGTTCGAGGATTTCTGCATCGCGCGCGGGGGATTCGCTGCCGGCTGTCGTGGGACCGAGCACTTCCGCGCCGATTTGGTAGAACTGGCGATAGCGACCTTTCTGTGGACGCTCGCGGCGGAATTGCGGGCCGATATAGAAGAGCTTGTTGAGGCCGCGATCCCAGAGTTTGTGCTCGATGTAGGCTCGGACTACTCCGGCGGTGTTCTCGGGGCGGAGGGTCAGGGACTGGCCTTTGTCGCTTTCGGCGCGGCCACGATCTTCCCATGTGAACATTTCCTTCGAGACGATGTCGGTCTCTTCGCCCACTCCCCGGGCGAAGAGTTCGGTGCTCTCGAAGATCGGCGTGCGGATTTCGTGGAAGTTGTAGGTGCGGAAAACGTCACGCACCGTGGCTTCGACGAAATTCCAGAGTGCGGTGTCAGGCGGGAGAAGGTCGCGGGTTCCTCGGGGAGACTTGATCATTGTGGTTGCGAGCTACGAGTTTCGAACCTCGAGCTACGAACTGCTCTTCCTCTCCATCAGATACTGCTTCTTGTAGCCGATGTAGTTCTCGGCGTAGCGAAGGATCATTTCTTCGTCGCTCTTGTCGAGTTTGCGGCGGAATTTTCCGGGCGAACCTAGCCACAGGGAGTTCGGCTCGACAATCGTCTTCTCAGGGATCAGTGTTCCAGCGGCGATGATCGAACCGGAGCCAATGACCGATCCGTTCAGAATAATAGAGCCCATTCCGATGAGGCAGCGATCTTCGACCTTGCAGCCGTGCAGCACTACGTTGTGTCCGACCGTGACGTAATCGCCGAGATAGACGCCGTATTGCTCTTTCATGCCGTGGAGGACGCAGTTGTCTTGGACGTTTGAATAGTGGCCGACGCGGATTTCATGGACGTCGCCGCGGAGGACGGCGTTCATCCAGATGCTGGAATGTTCGCCCAGGATGACGTTACCGATAAGCTGGGCGGTGTCGTCCACGTAGCTGGTTTCGGGAAACTGGGGAGCGATGCCTTGGTAAGTGCGGATCATAGCTAGACATTCAAAATAGCATGAAGGAGTGCATGATTGCAGATTGCAGAGGTCAGATTGCAGAAGTGAAAACAGTAGCCAGTACTCGGTACCCAGTGCCCAGAAGTCGCGTTATACAATTCCATTCCTGAGGGTGGGTCATGAAAAATCTGGTTCGATTTGCTGGGCGGGTGCTACGGGTTGGTTGGATCGTTATTGTCGGTGGGCTGTTGACCCTTGTGGCGCAGCCGTTGGTCGGGCAGAGTGGCGCTTCTCCAAATTCGCCGGAGCTGGCGAAATTCTTTTCTGAATATTTCGAGCAGTCCCTTCGTGATTCGCCGGAGTATGGGACCGCGATTGGGCGCCATGACTATGACGACCGCTGGTCGGATTTGTCGAAAGAGGGCCGGGCGCGGCGGCGCGAGCACTTTGAGTCGGCACTGGCGCGGGCCGAGAAGTTCGCAGGCGGGCAGTTGTCTGATGAGGACCGTCGCAGTCTGAAGCTCATGCGCTACGACTTGCGCACGCAGTTGGATGCGTTTGATCTGCAAACCTACATGCTCCGCGTTGGGCAGATGAATGGGTTCCACAACAACGTCTACGTGATCATGGACCGGATGCCAGTTTTTAAGGTGAAAGACTGCGAGAACATCATTGCCCGCCTGCGCGCCATTCCAGCGTTTGTGGATCAGAACATTGAGGCGATGAACGAGGCGATTGCCAAGGGAATCACGCAGCCGAAGATTGTTTCGGACCTGGTGATTGGACAGATGACGACTCAGGTCGCGCAGGATGCGGACAAGACTCCGCTGCTGTTTTTCCTGAAGAAGATGCCATCGAGCATTTCGGAGGCTGACCGGACACGACTACGGAAAGAGGCTACGGAAGCGTTCGAGAGGGATTTTCGTCCGGCGTGGCAGAAGGCGCTCGAGTACATGAAGAACACGTATGCCGGGCATGTACGGTCTGGAGTCGGGATTTCGACGCTGGCGAACGGCAAGGAAGACTACGCCATCATGATCCGGCGGATGACAACCACGAACCGGACTCCGGAGGAGATTCACAAGATTGGGTTGGCGGAAGTGGACCGCATTGAAGGCGAGATGCTGGCGATTGCGCGGCAGACGGGCTTTCAGGGAACAGTCAGCGAGTTGGAAGTAAAGCTGGCGAATGATCCGGAACAGAAGTTTCATTCGAAAGACGAAATGCTGATGTACTGCCGGAACGCGGCGAAGATGATTGAGCCGGAACTGCCGGGTCAGTTCAAGCACATTCCGATGCTGCTGTATGGGATCCGGGCTATTCCGGAAGATCGCGAGCAGGCGACGGCGTCGAATGCGCAGGCTCCTCCGCCGGACGGGAGCGCGCCGGGATGGTTTAACTTGCGCGCGTATCAACCGGAGAAGCAGGTGAAGTATGACAAGGAAGCTTTGGTGCTGCATGAGGCAGTGCCGGGACACGTGTTTCAGGTTTCGCTGGCATATTCGCTGAAGGGCGTGCCGGACTTCCGCAAGTTTTATTTCAATAGCGCGTACGGGGAAGGATGGGCGCTGTATGCGGAATCGCTCGGCTCGCAATTGGGCGTGTACAAAGATCCGTATAACCGGTTTGGGCAGCTCGCGAGTGAACGGTTTCGCGCGGCCCGGTTGGTGATTGATACCGGGATTCATGCGATGGGATGGACTCGGGAGCAAGCGCAGGACTATATGAGGGCGCATGCTCCGACGCAGGCGATTGAGGAAGTGGACCGCTACATCAGTTGGCCGGCGCAGGCTCTGGCGTACAAAACTGGGCAGTTGGAGATCATGGCGCTACGGCGTCGGGCGGAAAAGGAACTTGGGCCGAAGTTTGACGTGCGGGATTTTCATGATGCGGTGTTGCGGAACGGGGCGCTGCCACTGGAACTTTTGGATGAAGAAGTGGGGAAGTACATTGCGGGGAAGTAGTGACGAAGTCCACAGGGTGAATCAGGGTGCTGTCGTACTTAGGCCGATTCTTTGAGGGATTGGGCTTGCGGGGGTTCTAGGGCGGCTCGACCGTGGCGTGCTGTTTCTGACATGAAGTTTGCCAAGCGGACTCCGACAGCGATCATCGGTTTTTCAATTGCGTGATAGAGCGCAACGGGTAGCGCAATCAGCATGAAGAGCAGTACGGAGATACGGAGCGCGAGAGGGTAGCTGGCGAGCACACCAAAGGCGGTCCAGATGGCGAACTGGTGCGAGAGGTAGATGCCGTAGGAATAGGTTGCGATACGGTTGCTGATCCAGCGAAGGCCGGGCGCGCGAATTTCCTGGAAATTAGGAATCATGCATCCGAGCAGAAAGCAGAGGATCCATCCCGTGGAGAGAACCGGACGTGCGGCAAAGACGATAACTAGCGCAAAAATAAAGACCGGCCAGAGCGGGCTTGCGATGCGCGGCCTGTGCGGCAGGCTGTAGGCAAGCACCCCAGGGACAAAGTTGGGCAAGAAGATCAGGATGGACAACCGTCCGAGATGGGGGATGTGCGACTGGATCACCGCCAAAACGACGCATGCGATCCAGAGCACGAAGATCACCAATGTTGTTTTTCTTCCGCGCAGCGACTGGCTGCGAATCCATAGAAAAAGGAATGGGAGGAAGGCGTACATCTGGAGCTCAAACGGGAGCGACCAGAGCACGTTGACGATGGACTTGGCGTAGGTGAGGTTCTGTACAAGGAGCAGGTTGGACGCCGCAATGAGCGCGCCGGGAAACTGACCGTGTGAGAGTCCATGGATGCCGTTGATATCGGAATCGAGATGGAACGCGAGTGCCGTGAGAACGGCGAGGATGCTGAGCGGATATATCCGGAAGACGCGCCGAATGACAAAGTTCTGAAGCAGCGGCCCACCCGTAAGATGGCTGCGCCCCATCGAGTACATCAGAACTAGGCACGTGTGGACGAAGAAGAGAAGCACTCCGAAGAGTCCCCAGGAAGAGGTCGGCATCCACAGAAAGGAGTCGATGGAATTTCGCTTGGCGAGGTGCTGGGCGAGCACGAGTACTACCGCGATCGCGCGCAACAGGTCGAGATTGGCGGAGAGAGACTTTCCCGCGGGAGAGGTAGTGCTCATGGGAGTTCTGGAAGCTCCGATGCAGAGCAGTATAGCTTGGACTACTATCCGCACGGTGGCGTGGTGCCCGTTCGCGTTGCGTGTGATTAAATTCCCTTAACTATGAACCCTCTCAACATTTCCCCGGAAGAATTTCGGCGGCTGGCGGCTAGCGTCGCTGAGCTCTCGGCCGATTGGATTGGTGGTCTGGATGAGCGCGCCATTTTTCCAGCTACAAGCGGAGTCGAGACGGAACGGCTGTTTTCGGGTGAGTTGCCGGAGCTAGGGATTGGCGCTGAGGCTCTGGCGGCGCTTGGCGATGTGCTAGGACACTCCCGAGCGCAGAACGGGCGATTCTTTGGGTATGTGCAGGGGCCGGGAGAGTCGGTAGCGGCGCTCGGGGATCTGGTGGCTTCGATCGTCAACCAGAACATGACTGCATGGCGGTCATCTCCGAGTGGGATCACGATTGAGAAAACGGTGGTGCGTTGGCTGGCGGAAGCGGTGGGTTGTCATGGATTTTTCGGAACGTTGACCGGCGGAGGATCGGCTGCGAACCTGATGGGCTTGACGATGGCTCGCGAGGCGAAGACTCCGGCGAACGAGGGCGGGCTCTACGGTGCGGGACGCGGAGCCGTTTATGCGTCTTCGGAAGTGCATATGGCGGTGCCGAAGGCGGTCGCGATGATAGGCATTGGTCGGGAGAATCTGCGGACGGTTCCTTGCGACGCTGCATATCGAATGATCCCGTCGCTGCTGGATGAGGCGATCCGGCGCGACAAGGCAGCGGGAGTGACGCCGATTGCGGTTGTGGCTTCGGCTGGTACGGTGAACACTGGGGCGATTGACCCGCTGCGCGAAATTGCGGAGATTGCGCATTCGCATGGCGCGTGGATGCATGTGGACGGGGCATATGGAGCGCTGGCGGCGATTGCTGCGCCCGAGAAATTTGCGGGCCTAGCGATGGCGGATTCGTTGTCGCTCGACCCGCATAAATGGCTGTACCAGCCGCTGGATTGTGGGTGTCTGCTCTATCGCGATTTGAACGTGGCACGACAGACTTTTAAGTACACGGGCGATTATGCGAAGCAGCTTAGCAACGATCCGGTTGAAGGTTTTGCGTACTTCGAGGAGTCAATCGAATTGTCGCGGCGGTTTCGGGCGTTAAAGCTGTGGTTATCGCTGCGGTATCACGGGATGCAGGCTTTCCGGGCGGCGATTGGACAGGACCTGATGCACGCGAAGCGGTTTGCGGAAGCGGTCGCGGCGTCGCCTCTGCTCGAGCTTGTTGCGTATGGAGAATTGAGCGCGGTTTGCTTCCGGCATCGGATGCGAGCGGACGCCACTGAGGAAGAGCGGGATCGGTTTAATGCGGCGGTGATGAAACGGATGATTGCCCGCGGGCGGGTGTACTTGTCGAATGCTACGTTGCAGGGAAAGTTCTGTTTGCGGGCCTGCATTGTGAATCATTTGACGAAGGAATCCGATATTGAGGCGGTGGTGCCTGAGGTGTTGGCCGCGGCTGACGAAGTCAGAAGTCAGAAGTCAGAATGAAGAAGTAAGACCGTGGCTACGAGGCCTTGTCCCAATGTCCGGGCGTAGACTTGGGACGGGTGGGCGCTCCTGCTCCTGTACAATTTCGTTTCCAGTGAAACCTTTCCTCAAACTTGCAATGACGCTCCTGCTCGCAGGGGTGTGTCTTCACGCCGAACCGATCAAATCGCTGCATTCGTCGAACTACGTCAATGATTTTGCCGGTGTGATGGGCTCTGACACGGTGGAGCGGTTGAACAATCTGTGCAAGCAGGTGGACGAGAAAGCGCATGCGCAGATTGCCGTCGTGACAGTTAAATCCACGGATGGGCAAGAAGTTCTGGACTATGCGGTGGCGCTTTACCAGGCATGGGGGATCGGACCGAAGTCGAGCAACCGCGGTGTTCTGATCCTGCTGGCCACACAAGATCACAAGTATTGGACGACTGTTGGATATGGTCTGGAGCCAATTCTTCCCGACGGGAAGGTCGGTGGTTTTGGCAGGGAGGCGGTCCCGTTCCTGCGCCGTGGAGACTACGACGGCGCTGTGTCGTTGATGGCATCGCAAGTGGTGGCAGTGATCGCGCAGGATGCGGGCGTGACCATCGATGGAATGGAGAGTGCAGCGCCTGCTCTGGAGGATCGTGGATCGAAGGAAGTGGTTCCTCCCAATGCAATCGGTATCGTAGTTCTTCTCGCCATCTTGGGTATCGTCGTTCTGGTCATTTGGGCGATTTTCAAAGCTGGAGGGGGCGGTTCGGGACGGGGCTCGGGCGGCGGGTTTGGCAATTTCCTGCTGGGTTTCGTAATAAGCCAGTTGTTGAGCGGCGGTCGGGGAGGCGGCGGTGGTGGTTGGAGCGGCGGCGGAGGATTCGGTGGTGGCGGCGGAGGATTTGGCGGTTTCGGCGGCGGGAGCACAGGTGGGGGCGGCGCGGGCGGGAGTTGGTAGCGTATAGGAGCGAGACGATGGTTCCAGAAAAACAGATTGGCGAATTCGTGGAGCGGCTGCGCGCAGCGGCAGGAGCGAACCTGAAGGCTGTGATCCTGTACGGATCGGCCGCAGCGGGTGACTATGTTCCGGAATACTCGGACGTGAATCTGCTGTGCGTATTAGAGGAAACTTCCTTTGCGGCGATTGCGGCTCTGGGGCCGACAGTGGAGTGGTGGGCCAGGCAGAAGCATCACGCGCCGCTGTTGCTCACGACGGACGAACTGCGGCGCGGGGCAGATGTTTTTTCGATCGAATTTCTGGACATGCAGCAATACCATCGCCTGCTGTGGGGCGAAGATGTCTTCAAAGGGTTGGAGATTCCGATGAAATTACATCGGGCGCAGGTGGAATATGAGTTGCGGGAAAAGACGATCTTGTTGCGGCAACGGCTTCTGGCGGCCTCGGGAGACGCGGCGGCGAAATGGCATTTGCTGTTACGCTCGGTCTCGGCGTTTGGCACGCTGGCGCGGCATGCGCTGATTGCCACCGGAGACACACGGGCGGCCTCCAAACGGGAGGCGGTGCAGAGGTTGGCAGCCAAGTCGGGATTCGATCCCAGCCCTTTCTTTCAGTTGCTCGATCTGCGCGAAGGCAGGCTGGAACGGAAGGACCTGGTTTTGGATGAACTCTTCGCGCGCTATTTGGCTGCAGTGGAACGGGTGACGATGGCAGTGGATACGATGCTGGATTGAAGTTCAGGTCAGAGGTTCGAGGTCAGATTGCAGAGGTTCCAAAGAGTTAGTTTTCCCTTAGGAGAGTGAGATGAGTAAAGGTTTAATTGTGGTGATCGTTCTGGTGGTGATCGTGCTTGCCTTGTTTGGGCAGTACGTGGGAGTTCGGAATACTCTGGTCACGAAAGATCAGGCCGTGAAGGCGGCATGGTCGCAAGTGGACATCGTGCTCCAGCGGCGCGCGGATTTGATTCCCAACCTGGTTGAGACCGTGAAGGGGTATGCGCAACAGGAAGTAACCGTGTTCGGCGATATCGCGAAGGCGCGGTCGGCACTGCTTTCGGCGCAGACGCCCTCCGACAAAATTGCAGCCAACGGACAACTGGATGGAGCGATCGGACGGTTGCTGTTGGTGGTGGAGAATTATCCGCAGTTGAGGTCGAACGAAAACTTCCTGCGCTTGCAGGATGAGTTGGCGGGGACTGAAAACCGGATCGCGGTGGAACGCAAGCGTTATAACGACACGCTGCAGGACTACAACACGTACGTGCTGAAGTTCCCAAATAATCTGTATGCGGGATTTGCGGGCTACAAGCAGAATGACGCGTACTTCAAAGCTGCGGAAGGTGCACGCGACGTCCCGAAAGTGGACTTTGGAGCGAAGCCTGCGGCTCCGGTTGTGGCACCCGCACAGACTCCGGCGACGTCGCCGGCGCACTAGCGCGGCTGCCTATCGTCAGCCAGGTTTGCGTACGTAAGCGGTCCTGTATGATAAAGGTCGCGAAGTGCGTTCTTTGTATTGGCACTCCAGCTTTGCGGCCTTTTTGTTGCCTAAGAAAGTCGGCTGGTTCGCAATTTCCAGCGCTCGTGGAACCAAGCCGGGAAGGCGAGGCTCATCGCCGCTGCGATTGCCAGGGCAGCACGGAGAGCAGGAGGCAACGCGACCCATGAAGGTTTGAAACTCGATGCCGTGTAAGCCAACAACACTGACCAGGCAAATACCTGGAGAGAGTGTCGGCCGAGGAAACGTAGAAACCGAAATGCTGGCGATGCGTTCAAAGTAGCGTCAATCGAACGGGGCAGGTACCAGAGGATGTAGGCGAAGGCTGCGAAGTTGATCAGGCGCAGAGGATGGTTGATCGCTCTCCAGGAATCGAGAGCGGTATGTATATGAATTAGTCGAATGCCCAATAGCGAGTGTTGATGACGCAGGAAGAATAGCGCTACCACGACAGCGATGGTGACGCCAAACAGCAGGCGCGAAGCGGGAACGGGCGAAGGTAATCCGGCAGCCTTCCGGTAACCGAAGTAGGCTCCTGCGACGAACAAGAGTTGCCACGCCAGGATGTTGAAGAATCCAAGTTGCAGCCACTGCGGATTGTGGGGCGCACTTCCGATTCCCCACTGCGCAGCCAGCCACAGTGCCGTGCTGATACCCAAAACAAGCCAGGTGCGGCCGCGGTCCATCTGGATTAGGACGAGTGCCGTGAAGGCTAGGAACACGATGTACATCGGAAGAATTCCAAAGAGTGGTGGCTGATAGATAAGCAGCGCCCCATGCCACCATGCACTCCAAGGATCCGTGAAGGGTCCGGCAATTTGCCGCCCTCCAAAATGGCCAGCCAGCAAAGCGATCGTGAAGATCAAGAGATGAGTGAAGTAGATGTCGCGGGACCGCCGCAAAGTGCGATTCCAGAGCGCTCCCGTTCCCTGATTTAGCAGAACTTGTCCATACACCCATGCACTGACTACTCCCGAGAGGAACACGAAACCCTCGGCGGAGGAGACAAATCCGAAGCACTGCCTGCTGAAACGAAGTAGCGGGTGATGAGGCAGGTGGTCAACTGTCATCACGATCAGAAAGAAGCCACGAAGGGCGTCGATCCGGAGGTTGCGACCTGCACTGGAAGTTGTTCTTAGTTCTAAGGTGAGGGCTCGAACTGAGGAACGTATGCGGGTGCCCGTGGATTGGATTTCTGTTCTGCAACCAACGGAATCTTTTGCTGGAAAAGGTGTTGCCGACGAGGACGACGGTGCGGACTCCGCTACCGGATCCTGCGCAGCGTGTTCCGTATTTTCAACCCGGATCTCCATGTCACTGTTACTCACTCAGTGGGGATCAACGGGGGAGTGAAGCGCGAAGTTTTTGCAGGTGAATCGGGATGTGGGTGGCTCAGAGAACCGGAGACGGGTTGAGCCACCCATCCGAGTTGATGTGAGCGGTATCGATGCGGGCGATACCGCTCACATTCTAGTTATTGCAATTGAGCAAGGAGACGGCAGGAATCGTGATCGGCAATCGCGGCACCGGATTCGTCGTAGTGAATGACACCATCTTCGGTTACACAGTAGCTCCGACCGTTGCCGCTGGCGGGAGTGGCGGCGGCAAAATACAAGCTGTAAGGCGCGGTGCCGAGGCCGATCGAAGTGAAGGTGTAGGTGCCTTTGCTGCCGGAGGCGAGCGCGGAGTCAATCAAGCATGCTGCTGTATCGTCTGGACTGTCGCAGTTGGTGCCGCCAAGGTTGGCGAGTGTGGGGGCAAAGCCAATAGCAGGGTATTGGCTGACGTAGGTGACTTCGGCGGCGCTAATCGCATGCAAAGAACCGACAGCAGAGGACTCATTCGCGGAAACCCGGGCGTGGAGCAAATTCGGGATGGCGATGGCGGCGATAATAAGGATGATCGCAACGACGATCAGTAATTCGATCAGCGAGAACCCTTTTTCGTTTGTCCGGTTGCGTTTCATAGTGTGAGCCTCCTCGGTTACTTAAGTTACTTCCCGCTTCACTTCCGCTCGGTTCACGTTTCAGTGAGGGGATCGCCCGATGGCTTTCTAAAATGCAACAGCAAGGCCAAACGAATTGCACAGGATATTCAATCACTTGCGCAGTTGGCGGAAAACATGAAGTGAAAAGAGTTGCACATGGGGAAGGGAAACCGTGGGAAGAATGGAGATCACCCCGTGGGCTTGGGACGGGAAGTGATGGTTACTATTGGAGTTACCATGACTTGGACGCTGTTTCCGTTGGGTGAAGAAACTGAACGTTTTCAGCGTGCGGCGGTCACATCTATTGCAGTAGCCCTCTGATATACAGGCAGCAGGCCTCCGGAATCCCCTCCGATTCCATGTCTTGGAAATGAGGGGACCGCCATGCGCCGCCGTCTTTTGCAGCAAAGATCAACCCGTACGATCTCCAGATTTCGTTTTTTCCCACGTTTCTTCTGTGCGTTCGTTCTCATCTTCCTGCTTAGCGAAGTCGGCGTCAGCCAGGATGCCTCTACGGGAGCGCTGCGAGGGGCGGTTGTCGATGCCCAGGGGACCGCGGTCACGAACGCCGATATCGTCGCGATTTGTGTGGAAACGGGTGTTCGTTATCACACTGCTACCGATCAAGCAGGGCGCTTTCTCATGGACCTTCTACCCCCGGGAAATTACTCGGCACGAGCCGAGGCCGAGGGCATGTCGCCGCAAGTTTCGCCGCCGATCCAAATCGAAGTTGGCGCTTCTACCCGGCTGATTTTCAAACTTGGGGTGGCCGGGCCTAAAGAGACGATCACGGTCTCCGAGTCTCCGCACCAGGTCGAGGCCAGTCCAAGTGCCGTTTCAACGTTGCTGGATGAAAAAGCGATTGCCAACGT
>Ga0302321_100001486_pt1 | contig 20071 bp, 13 predicted proteins | sample Fen_T0_1_FD_202505 | JGI IMG/M metagenome (GOLD analysis project Ga0302321, IMG submission 202505) | Peat permafrost microbial communities from Stordalen Mire near Abisko, Sweden - Fen_T0_1 | ecosystem: Environmental > Terrestrial > Soil > Wetlands > Permafrost | place: Sweden: Abisko...
CGCGTGCGCTTCATCGACGATCAGGCACGCGTCATTCTGGTCGCACAGCACCCGCAGCGCCTGCAGATCGGGTCCGTCTCCGTCCATACTGAAATAGGATTCGGTGGCCACCCAACACGCAGGGGCGTCCCGATGCTTCTGAAGCGCCGCGCCCATGGCAATCAGGTCGAGGTGAGGGATTACCTGAATCGTGGCCTTGGAGAGCCGGGCCCCGTCGATGAGCGATGCGTGGTTTGCGGAATCTGACAGGATCACCGTGCCGACCATACCCAGGGCCGAGATCAGCCCCAGGTTGGCCGCATAGGTGGAAGAGAACAAGAGCGCGTGATCGCAGCCGACCCAGGACGCCAACTCGGCCTCAAGGTCGAGATGTTCCGGCGTGGAGCCATGAATCAGGCGTGATGCGGCAGCCCCGGGGTTGCCGAGTGTTTCACGTGAAACGCCACGCGCCGCAAACCCCAGGTAATCATTCGACGAAGCGTCGAGAGGACTTAAACCGAGGCTGGCCGCAGCGTCCGCCACGATCCTTCGGGCGCCCCCGTCATCCGGTGCGCGCAGTAGGTTTGCGCTGTCCAGGTCCGCTAAGGCTTGGTCCAACAGGGATTCGAATCGCACGCGTCGGTCTTAGCACTAGAGCGCCAACCGGTTTGAAACCAACCCATAAGCGAGCGATTCCATCTCTGCAACGCACGGCCTCGTCGCTGCGCTCCTATTAGCGCTGCTAGTGCTCCGGTGCTCGCTCCTCGGGCGTGCGTTTCGCTTCGGCCTCCCCTCGTTTCTGCATTGTTCAAACCGGTCGGCGCTCTAGCGGTGAGGCACGTGGTCGACTCGGCTTATCGGCACGGTCGATCCTACGAAGAAGATCGCCAAGCTCGCATTCTCCAAACGCGCCCCGCGGCCCCCAGCGCGCTTGCTCAGTCCGAGTCTCGAACGGGGTTAGTACGGCGCCATTTGCCGCCGAGCGAGATCGAGCATCGACGACTCCACCTTGCGAATGCGGCCGTGACGGGCGAACAAGAGTTTCAAACCGGTCGGCGCTCTAGCGGTGAGCACGTGGTCGCTCGGTTTATCGGCACCGTCAATCCTAGACAGTAGGTCGCCAAGCTCACCTTCTCCAAGCGCGCGGCTCCCGTGGCCCTCGCGCGCTTGCTCAGTCCGAGTCTCGAACGGGGTAGTAGGGCGCCATTTGCCGCCGATCGAGCATCGACGACTCCACCCTTGCGAATGCCGGCCCTGGCGGGCGAAGAAAAGCCGAAGTTCCCCTCGACAGCAGCCCGCGGATTGGGCGCGTCACCCGCTCGCTTCCAGACGATAGATCAAGCCTCACCTCGCGCGTGGCTCAATCAGGGTCCCCGCGCTCACTCGGGCCCATGACCTGAGAGAGGTGGCGAATCCAATCAAGTGGCGCGTGAAAAGCGCGATGGACCCCGCGCCCGACTTCGCGCGTCGATTCGCGAGCCTTGCGGCTCGACCCGCCGGCGAATTGCACACCGTGATTAGGCCAGCGCGATGCGTCCCGGGACTAGCGCGGACCACGCGCCAAACAACTGCTGTCTCTGAATTCCTCGAGTATCCGTGAACGCGCCCGTCTGTCGACTCGTCAAGTCTCTCGACTAGCCATACCGCGCGCTCCCTGTCCAGGCGGCCCCCTTGCCGCTGAAGAGATGCTTTGCTTGTTTGCACTTGTTCGCACAGGAGCCTTTTCCGCGCCGGGACCATCACCGGGACTCTCGCGGTCGTAGAGTGACCGCGTGAGTTTGCGCGCGCGCGCCAACCGCTCGATCTGCGCAGGAAAAGCCGACGATCGCCGCGCGGGCCGGCGGCGTAGGAGGGTCAGGCAGCCATTCAATGGTGGTTCTCAAGATGCGTGGGCTGGGAACTCCGCGAAGCCGGGACCTACGCGGTTCAGCTCTCGCCCCCTCCGTGGTTGGGAGAAGCGAAGGCGACGGCGCGACTTCAGCGAACGAGTCGCTCAGCAGTACAAGTAGGCAAGGTCTAGCGCGGCTCGTTTGCTCTCCGCCTTCGCGGGCGAACAGCGAGTGATCGACGGAGCTCGGCAAAATAGCCAGGATGCGGGAACCCACCACTCGGTGAAGCTGGCTGCCGCGTGAGCTGATCGTTAGTCGCTCGATCCAAATCAATTGGGTACCTGCGGCTCGTTTCACCCCCGGACGGCACCTGGGGGTGCGCCAGGCGCATCGGCTCCGGCGGTAGGTCAGTGGTTGAAGCCCCCAAGCGCGGCGGGTAGCCGAGATCGGGCTGGGGTGTCCCTTTATCCGTTTCACGTGAAACTCATGAATACGCCGCGTATCTTTGGGTGACAGAGAATTAACACAATTATATCAGCCGGTTAAGCTGATGCCTTCGGAGAATGAGATTCATGATTCTCATTGATCGGGCGAGAGGCAAGCCCGGAGAGCGCCATGCTCAATCATTGAGATATAGTCCTCTCAATGAAAGCAACCGAGGTCGGCCTGCTGCCTGCGCCAAAGCGCGGGCGGTATGATCGGGCTTTGACTCGGCGAGACCGGCAAGCCGCACAGCGCGAACGGGTGTTGGCGGCGATAGAAGCGCTGACAGCGACTGATTGCGAGCTCAATGTGGCCAACGTGGTCGAACTGGCAGGTATCGGTCGCAACACGTTCTATGAATACTTCGACGACTTGGAGCACGCGCTGCTCGCGGTGCAGGCGCGCGCGCAGCGTGACCTTGCGTCGCGACTCGAGGTCGCGCTGCAGGCGGCGCGGACACCGCTCGAGCGCATTCGCGTCTTGGCCCGCGTTTGGTCCGAGAACTTGCTGGCCAATCCGGCGCGGGTGAAGCTGGCGTTGCGCGCGCAAGCGGAGTCCGCCGATGCGATGCAGCTCTCTGCGCTCGGCCAGCACCTCGCCGGAGTGCTCGGTGCCGAGGGAGAAGCGCGAAGTGCCTTGCCCGGGCTTGCTGAACCGCTGCGTGTGGCGGTCGTCGTCGCGCTCTTCGAATCCGTCAGTCGCGCGCACCTGAACGTGCGGCCGATGACGAGCCAGGAGTTGCAGCGCGTACTCGCCGAGTGGTCCGTGCGGTTACTGCGTTGACTGCGCTCACAGGACACTCGTCTCGGCTAGAGACATGGCCGTGCCCGCCGCTCCACACCGAGCAGGTTTCGCCCGCGATTCACCTTCCCTCGGGCTACTGGCTGTGGAAAACCTGCGTGCTTTTTGCGCGCAATCTGCGCGCGCTGCCCGCTGACGAAAAGGCAGCAGCAGCATTTCCATCGCGTCTTGAGGATGCTAGCGTCCCTTGCGCATGTCCAAAGGTCCGGTCGAGCTCCGTGTTGGGGGGCAGACCTACCGCGTCGTCGCGACCGCGGACGAAGCGGACCTACATCGATTGGCCGACGTGGTGGACGCGCGGCTGCGCCAACTCACGGCGCCAGGTCGTCAGGTCTCCCCGCAATCCATGTTACTCGCAGCGCTGTCGCTCGCGCACGACCTCGAGGACGAGCGGAACCGCCGCCAGCGCTCCGAGCAGCGCGCAAGAGAGATGTTGAGCAGCCTGGTCTCGCGGATCGATGCGGCGCTCGAAGCCGATTCCGCCGAGATTGCTGCACCCCCGCCGGCAAGCGAGACGAATTCAGAAGAAGCCGAGGTCGAGTTCGACTTCGGGCCAGGCCTCGAGCCATAGGCTCCGAAGCGCCTGCCGCCTGCCGACTCTCAATCACCGGGGTCGGGAGCGGGATGCAGCCATTCGTAACCGAGGATGAACGGCAGCGCGAGCCACAACCCGTCGATCTGCAGGCCGGCGTACAGCGTATTGCCGTGCCCAGACACGGCCGAATCACCGCCCAGCACGACGCCACTGGCCATCGCGTAGTGACCATGAAAGTTGTGACTGCGAAGGCCGAAGAAGGCTTCGCCACCGACGCGAACGTCACTGGCGTTGCGGCTGAGCGCGGCCGCCGACAGTACAACCGGAAAATCACCCTCGAAGGTGGGTATGAGCAGGCTCAGCCCGCCGCCGAAGCGTACGTCCGAGAAGGTCGCGGTGCCGATGGTCGCGAACGGTCCGAGCGCGAAGTCAGCGTTTCGCTCGCGACCGAACAGCAAGTCACCCCTAAGATTCCCGCAAAAACCGGTCTTTTGCCAAACGCGGTCGGTGCCCAGCCCGCACAGGGACGTCTGCGCCGCGAGATTCCACTCAGGGTCGGCTTGGACCCGAGCTGCGCCGACCAAAACCGAGATCAACGCGGCGAAGAAGGGAACTGCGCGCATGCTCCCTACGGGGCGATGATGGGGTGCCTGCCCGAATGACAATTCAGGGTGTCGAGTAGGACGGATTGAGCGCCGGGTCCCGGCACAGGTCGTACGAAGCAGAGCAAGCCGTGCACGAAAAGGACTTGTCTTGGCCGACGACACAAGGCCCGGTATCGGTCGAGGTTTGGGTCGTGCTCGCGGCGATCGTACACTTGTAAGGTGAGTTTGCCGGTTGCGTCGTATCCTGAGCGCCGGAGGGATAGTTGACCAAGCAGCCTTCACAGACCCGAATCGGAAAATCGAGCTCACTGGACGTGACCGGGGCGTTGCCGAGGGTCTCGCCGAACACCCGAATTTTAGCCAGAACGACCTTCGCATTGCGCACCGACGCGTTCGCGCCCAAAGCGGGGGGGATAACGTTCACGGCCATCGCCGCATAGGCCGGCACGTCGCCCGCCGAGGCATCCACGAAGCCGGTCCCGACTGTCGAGTAATTGCCGAGAGTGTGCCCGTCGAGTGTGGTGAGCGTGACCTCGGCTCCGCGGAGCGAGATGCGTGAGGTCTCCGTGCGGAGCTGCTGGCTCGAGGCCCGTTGGGTGAGCTGATTGCCGACCAGCACGAAGGCCGTGTAGCTCGAGGTGAAGGCCACATCCATGACGCCCTCAGCCAGCATGACGGCCGTGTTGTCCGGCTTGGCGACGCACGTCGAGGCGTCGATGGAGATCACTCCGACCACGAACAGCGAGCTGTTGTTGTCAGCGCAGCCCGGGATCAGGGCGAGCGAGCCCAGCGTGAGCAGGCCAACAGAAAACAGGGACTTGGTTGTCGAGCGGCGCATGGGAACCTCGGATGGCTGCGACGCTTGGAGCGCGCACCTTTGGCAAGTGTACCGAGCGCGCTCGACGGACGCCAAGATTGTGCGCACAATCCCTTATTGAAGTGGGAGATTCACGCTGAATTTCGGTCATTCTGCGAGCTCGAGGACGCGTGTGCGCAACTCGCTCAAAGCGATGGTTTGGGTCTCGACTTGGCCCAGGCCGCGCGCCACGACGAACTTCACGTCCGAGCCCGCGCGCTTCTTGTCGTGACCGAGCAGTGCCGCAGCATCGGAGAGTGGTTGGCCTGCCAAGGTCGCAGGCAAACCCAAGCGCCGGAGCAGCGAGACCGTCCGCTCACGGAGCTCGCGCGGGGTTTTACCGAGGGCTTCACCGAGCCGCATTGCGGCGACTAGCCCGAGGCTCACGGCCTCGCCGTGGCTGAGCGCGCTGTAGCCGGCTTGAGCTTCCAGTGCGTGGCCCACCGTGTGCCCCAGGTTGAGCACCGCGCGCAGGCCACTTTCGTGCTGGTCTAAGCTGACAATGCGCGCCTTGACGCGCACCGAGCGGCGCACCAGCTGAGCCGTCAAGTCCTGATCGCGCTGCACGACGCGCTCGGCGTTGTCTTCCAAAAGCGCAAACATCTCTGGGTCGCCGACCAGCGCGGTCTTCACCACCTCCGCCAGGGCGCTGATGAAACCACGCGCCGGCTCTGTGTTCAGGTACTGCACATCGCAAAGCACGCCGCGCGGCTGCCAAAACGCGCCCACCGCGTTCTTTGCGGACGCTAAGTCGACGCCCGTCTTGCCGCCGACCGAGGCGTCCACCATCGCCAAGAGCGTGGTCGGAATGCCGATCCAGCGCACGCCGCGCATCCAGGTCGAAGCGGCAAAACCGGTCATGTCGGTGACCACGCCGCCGCCCAATGCGACGAACGTGGCTTTGCGATCGGCCGAGCCTTCGAGCGCAGCCTGCCAAATCCTCTCGATGGACGTGATATTTTTGTGCGCCTCGCCAGGTTCCAGATCGACGCGGATCACGCGTGAGCCAGCTTCGCGTAGCGCTGTCTCGATGGGCGCGGCGTGCAGCGCGCACACCGTCCGGTCCGAGACGAGGACGCACACCGGGCTTTGCGCGGTCAGCGCGCCGATGCGCCCGCTCGCAAACCCCAAACCAGTCTGCACGCCGTAGGACGATTCGCCGGCTGCGACGGCCAGCTCGTCGCGTGACCAAGCCTCTTGCACCTGGGCGGCCACGGTCTCGAGCGGTGCCTCGCAAGAAATGCGTGCTTGGGCTTCCGCGTAACTGCTCGCGCGGAGCCCCAGCAACTCACTCGCGCGTTGTTCGGGGGCAGGACCCGAGAGCAATGGCCGCGGACCTTGATTGAGCGCGCGGCGAGTCAACTCGGGCGGCGAACCCTCGAGTGTCACGACGACGCATTGGTCGAGCGCCCGCAGGCGTAGATCGCGCGAGAGCAAAGCGCCGCCCCCGACCGCGATTACCGGCGCTCGCTCCGCGTGAGTGGCTTCGCGGAGGACCCGCAACAGACACGCGCGCTCGATGCCACGGAACGCCGCCTCGCCGCGCGTCGCGAAGAGACTCTCGATGCTGGCGCCGGCTTCGCTCTCGATGGAGCGATCCAAGTCGATGAAAGGCCTGCCCGTGATCTGGGCGACGATCGCCCCCACGGTCGACTTTCCGGTGGCCATGAAACCGTTGATGATGAGGGGACGTTGCATTGCTGGATCGGGGGCCCTGGGCCCAGGGGGTCAATTGGCGCAGAGCTTGCCGGAGCCCGGCCGACCGCGCCAGCCACTGCTGAGCGAGGTATGCTTCCGGCCGATGGCGAGTCTCGAAGTGGAGCTGCGCGGCGAATCGCTGCGAATTCGCGTACGGGTGAAGCCGCGCGCCTCGAAGAGCCGAATTTTAGAGGTCCGAGAAGGGATGCTGCAGATAGCCATCGCCGCGCCACCGGTCGACGGGGAGGCCAATTCAGAGTTGGTGCGAACCTTGGCCGGCGCGTTGGGCTGCGGAAAAAGCGCGATCGAAATTGTTTCAGGAGCCGGGTCTCGCAGTAAGCTGGTGGCGATTACCGGGTTCACCCTGGCAGAGCTGCTCGCCAAACTGGGCCAGACAGGGACGTAGCGGGTCGTGCAGCCTGCCGAGCTCGGACGGACAGGCCGCTAGCCAGGAAGCCCATCTGGGCTCAACTTCAAAGCGACCGGAAACCCACGATGACCGAATCCACGAATCTCCGCTTCGCCAAGTACGAAGGCCTGGGCAATGACTTTCTGATTGTCGACGCCACGGACGAGGCGCCGTTCGACCGCGCCCAGGTAGCCCAGTTGTGCGACCGCCATTTCGGAGTCGGCGGTGACGGCGTGCTGTTGGTGATGCCACCCACTTCGCTGGGGGCACGGGCAACGATGGTCGTCCTCAACGCGGATGGCAGCCGACCGGAAATGTGCGGCAACGGCTTGCGCTGCGTCGCTCTGCATCTGGCATTGCAAGACCGCGCGCAGGCTGTGAGCTTCATCGTCGATACGGACGCGGGGCCCCGTTTGGTTGCGGTCGAGCGCGCGGACGCGCGGGCATCGGTTTCGGTGGGCATGGGCCGCGGCTCACCCGAGGGCGACCTTTGCCACGCCTTTGGTGGGGCGACCTTGACGTTTTCGCGAATTTCGATGGGAAATCCTCATGCCATCACCTTCGACTCGACGCTCGACGAGCGTGCGCTCGATGAGCTCGGCCCGGCTCTGTCGGCGACGTTTCCCGCTGGCAGCAACATCGAGCTTGTGACGACCCGCGGTCCGCGTACTTTGGACTTGTTGGTCTGGGAGCGTGGCGTGGGTCGCACACTAGCCTGCGGGACGGGCGCTTGCGCGGTCGTGGTTGCGGCCGCGCGCCAAGGTCGCGTGCCCTTCGATAGCGAGATCGAAGTGCGTTTGCCAGGCGGCCCGTTGCACATCACCGTCGCGCGGGAAACTTTGGAAGTGACGATGCGTGGTCCCGCCCGGCGTGTGTTCTCGGGTGAGGTCTCGCTCAGGTGAATGTCGAGCTCGACGGGCCGCGCCACGACTTGAACGTGGTGGCGATCGTATCCGGTGCGGATGCGATCGAGGTCATGAGTCGTACCCTCAGCCAGACCGGGGACCGGCTCAGCGTGGCCACTGATTTGGCCGAGGGGCTGGTCCGCATTTCCTCGCAAGTCCCCGACATTGCCTTCGTGGACGTGACCATGGGCGATGGCGCCGGCCTCGCCGTCTTACACCATGTTCGTGCGCTCGCCCCGCACGTGACCGTATTCGCGCTCACTGGTGCCGAGCACCTGGCATTGGGTGTGCAAGCTACTGCGCTCGGCAGCGCGGGCACACTCGTTCTGCCGCTGTCCGGTGACGAGCTGATGAATGCTCTCTCCGACGTGCGCACTCGCCTCGCCGAGCGCGACGCCCGTCTGCGTTTGGAGCGAGCCGCGGCCGCTGCCACTCGTCATATGGCCCTCGTGGAACAAGTGGCGGAGCTGGCGGAAGCGCCCACCCGTCGCGACGCCGCAGAGCGACTGACCGAGCTGTTGATCAACGGCGTCGGTCTGTTGCTGGCGGCGGTGTACGTGCCCGCCGCCGAGGGCTCGCGCCAGCTGATGCGTGTCGCAGGTCGTGGGCCGCTGGGCGACGCCCCCAGTTTTTGCGACGAAATGGAGCTATTGAACCACGCTCGCACCCACGACCAAGACACCTTGCGCTTGGCGCTGCGCCGCGAACAGAGCGGAATGGTGCTCCTGGGCAAGACCGCCGACGGCCGTACCGCGAGTCAAGCCTTCCCTCTTTTGCCGCTGATCAGCGCACAAGCCACCACCGCGCTCGCATTGATTGGTGCCCGTGAACAGTCGCACCGCGGGGCAATGAAGGATCCGAGCTCGAGCGCTTACACGTTCGCCTACTTCGTAGACGTTGCGGGCCGTGAGATCGACATGGCCCGTCGCCACAACCGCCGCTTCGCGCTGGCGACGATCGGCGTGCAGTCCGAGCGTCCCGGGCACGGGGAGGGCGAGCCAACGGTGTTGGTCGCCGAGCACGTCCTGACCGCCGTGCGCGACACGGATGTGCTCGCGCGCGTCGACGCCAACGAGTTCTACTTGCTCTTGCCCGAGACGGGTGGCCTCGGTGCGCACGCTTGTCGCGGCAGGATTTTGGCCGAATTGGCCAAGCGGGAGCCAAGCTGGTCGCGCGACGGCCTGACGGTGACGGTTGGGGTGGCCACCTTCCCGCACGATGGCGGCGACCTGTCGCGCCTCTTGCGTGTGGCCAAACAGCGAGCCGAGGCTTCGCAGAATAGCGTGGTCCACCGGCTGAATCTACGCGACCAGTCTTTGCCAGACTTGGCGGACACCCTGCTCGCACTGCCCGCCGCGGGGCAAGCTCCGAACGCGCGCGGTTTGGAGAGCCCCCACTACATCGAGTTGCCCGCGATGGATTTGGTTGGCCTTGCCCTCAGCACCGTGTCCGAGGCATGGCGTGCGGGGCAAGCGCGCGTCGTGGCTTCCGTGCACCCGGGCATTAGCGTAGGCGGCGCCGTGCGCGCCGAGCATGGCCGCGACGGCGAGGGCCTTCGTTTCGACGCGGTGGATGTGTCGGGCCTGGAAGGCTGCAGCAATCTCGATGTTTTGTGCGTAGTCGCCGAGCACGCAACGTACGTCCTATTGGGCCGAAGCGAGGGCAACTTGGTGCGCGCAGTGCACGCGGCCGACCCGCTGTTGGTGGACTTGATCCTGCACAAGTTGTCCGACGCAACCGACCTTAGGCTGGTCGACTGATGGCGCGCTCGATCCTGGTCGTGGAATCGGATTTCGATGCGTTGGGTGCGCTGGCGTCGAAATTGCGTGCGCGCGGCCTCGAGGTCGCCATCGCCGACAGTGTGGCCAGCGCTCTGGACCGGGCTCGAGCCACTCCGCCGGAGGCCATGATCGTAGCCGCGGAAATTCTCGCAGGCGGCGGCCTCAAAGCGAAATTCGCGGCCGATCCTGCGCTTTCGCGGGTGATGATCTTCACGTTGTACGGCACGCTGCCTGATCGTCAGCTGCACGCGGATGAGCTCGATGCCGCCGAGTTGGAAGATATTGCGCGGCGCATGCACGCCCTGCCATTGCGCACGGGCCCGGCGGTGGCCGAGAGCGGGGACGTGCGCGGCAACCTGCAGCAGATCGGCATTTTGGATCTGCTGCAGCTGCTCAGTATGAATCGGCGCAGCGGCTCGTTGTCGATCACGACGCAAGCCGGCGCGGGCGAAGTACGGCTCTCGGACGGCGAGATCGTGGATGCCGTTTATCGGCGTTTGGAGGGCGAAAAGGCGCTGTATCGCCTGCTAGGCGAGTCGGAAGGCGTGTTCTCCTTCGCCAGCGGCGCGGGCCACTCCCTACGGCGCATCGTGCTGCCCACGCGCTCGCTCTTGCTCGAGGGCATGCGTCACATCGACGAGACCAAGCGGCGCCGTGAAGCGTTGAACTCGGAATCGGACGCGTTCCTCGCTATCGTGCCGCCCGAAACTAGCCAGCGCGAAGCTGGCCAGCGCGTGCTCGAGGTGCTGCTCGCACCGCGCACCCTGTCCGAGCTGCTCGACGAAGTGCCGGTGGCCGATCTGGAGGTGCTCGAGGCGTTGTCCGAGCTGCTCGAATTGGGCCAAATCCGCCGCATTCCGGCGGGCGCGGCGCGGGTGGAGTTGGCGGATGCGGAGCGTCTCACGGTGCTCGCGGCATTGGCCAAGCGTGCGACTCGGGCCGGCTTTCGTCCACCGGTGAGGATCGCGATCGCGGCTTCACAACAGCGACTGGCGACGCTCACGCACGCAATCAACCGCATTGCCGATGCCATCGCGCCGACCGAGATGGTTCCGAGCGCGCCCATCCCGCACGCTTTGGCCACGTTGCGTCTGGCTGACGGCGGCGAGCTGGGCGTGATCGGCTTGCCGCTGGTCGAGGCGTACTCGCCCCTCTGGGCGCTCGTCTTGCCGAGTTGCGCGGCCGTTACGCGCTTGGACGCGGGCGTCCCGGACGTGCTCGAATCTGCGTGCAGTAACGCCGGGGTGGTGGTTGTGGATGCGTTTGGGCTCTTGCCCGAGGGTCAGGAGGGCGACCCGGAGCGGGTCGCCTCGCTCCTGCGGACCCTTTTGGAGCGCGCGGCAGGTAGCTGATTCGATGAAGAAGATCGCGATTATCCCGGGCGACGGCATCGGGCCCGAAGTGATCGCCGAAGGCCTGCGCGTGCTGGAGTGGTTCCGCGTGCACCGCGGGCTAACGTTCGAGCTTTGGACGCTGGACCTCGGCGCAGAACGCTATCTGCGCGATGGCACGACTTTCCCAGAGCACGTTCGCGATGAGATCTTGTCCAGTTGCGCTGCAGTATTGCTCGGCGCGCTCGGCGATGCGCGTGTACCGGGCTTCGAGCACGCTCGCGATATCTTGTTCGGCATGCGTATGGGCTTCGATTTGTACGCCAACGTACGCCCCGTGCGCGCCCTCTCGGACGGCCTGGTGCCGCTTCGAGGCAGAACTGCGAAGGACGTCGATTTCGTGGTCTTTCGGGAAAATACCGAGGGAATTTACGTCGGGATTGGCGGTCAACTGCGACGCGGGAGCGCCGACGAGATCGCGATCAACGAAGACGTGAACACGCGAAAAGGCGTAGAGCGCATCATTCGCGCAGCATTTGCCTATGCGCGACGTAGCGGGCGCCGTCGCGTTCTGATGTCGGACAAGTCGAATGCGATGCGCCACGCACACGAATTGTGGCAGCGGGTGTTCCAAGAGGTGCGCCGTGAGTATTCGGAGATCGACGCCAGCCACCTGTACATCGATGCCTTGTGCCTGGAGTTGGTGCGTGACCCGAGTCAGTTCCAGGTGATAGTCACCAACAACTTATTCGGGGACATCGTGACGGATCTCGGGGCGGCCCTTCAGGGCGGGCTGGGCGTCGCTGCGAGCGTTAGCTCGAACCCCGACCACCCCGAGCGGGTCAAGCTATTCGAGCCCGTGCACGGCTCAGCGCCGAGATTGGTTGGGCTCGGCAAAGCCAACCCGGTGGCGACATTCTTGTGCATTGCCCTGATGTTCGAAGAATTCGGCTTCGTCGCGCCTGCGCGGGAACTGGAGGCTGCGATTCGTGCCACGACGGAGGCCGGCGAAACGACCCCAGACTTGGGTGGCTTGCTGGGCACATCGGAGGTGACTGACGCGGTGCTCGCGCACCTCGCCATCGCTGGCCCGGCCTGACGGCCAGGAAGCGCAAAAACTCGGCTCGGGCTGGCGAGTGTGGTACGGCCGAGGGATGGTCGGGCCAGTTCCTGCCCGCGAAGACGAGGCCGCTCGTCTCACGGGCGCGCGCGGCGATTTCGTAGCCAGCTTGGGCAGGCGCGTCGAGGCGTTGCGCGTCTCGTTGCGCGCTGTCGAACAGAGCCCGAACGATGGCGCCTTGCGCAACGGACTGCTCCGGCGCGTTCATGCGCTCAGCTCGGCGGCCCGCGTGCTCGGCTTTGCCAGTGTCGCCGAGGCGCTGACGGAAACCGAGAAGCGCCTGCGCAAGAGTGAGTTCGGCGAAGTAGCCCGCTCGCTCGACATGCTGCCCTCTTTGCTGCAGGGCATGCCCGTCTCGCTGCGCCCGGCTGCCGTTGCGAACGCCGCTCGCACCGCCCCGACCTGGCCGTTGAGCGTGCTGATTTTCGGCGCTCAGGGCCTGGCGGAGGCGATTCAGGCCATTCCCGGAACGCACGTGGAGTGTGAACGTACCGAAGACTTGGCGCGAGGCCGCGAGCAGGCGCGGCTGTTTGGCCCGGACTTGGCGGTCATTGATGTCGATCGCAGCGGAGCGCGCGAGCTGATTGACACTTTCGTCAATGATCCGCAGGTCGAGCCGGTCCCACTGATCGTGATCGGGGACTTTGCCGCGCCGGAAGCCGCCGCGGAGTTCCTTCGCTTGGGTGCTGCGCGGGTCCTGTCCAAGCCGGTCAGTCCCGAGACCCTGCAGCGCATCGTGGTCGAGTTGCGCGCGCTCGCCGCCGAACCTCGGGCGGGTCGCGATCCGCTCGGCGAGTTGTCGGTCGAGGCCTTGACTGATCGCATCGTGCTCGAGCTTCGCCGCGGCTTGCTGGACGCGGTCGAACCGGGCGCGCGCGGCATCGGTGTCGGCTTTGGCGAAGGGGCCGACGTGATGGCAGCCGTTTGGGGCGCCGTTGCCCGTGTTCGGGAACTCGTGACTTTGCGCTCGAGCGGAGCCGTGCGCTTCGACACCAGCGGCCCGGAGGGCGCGGTACCAATGGCCGCCTGGGGCTCGGATGAGCCTCGCGCGGGTAATCGCGGCGCGACTAGCAGCGAGTCGCGCGCGGGCGACAACGTGTCACTGCAGGGCCGCCGGATAGTCGTCGCCGACGATGATCCCGCCGTGGTCTGGTTCATGAGCGGGCTGCTCAGGGCGCTCGGCGTCGAGGTGTTGGAGGCCCACGACGGCTCGCGTGCGCTCGCGCTGACCTATGATGCTTGGCCAGATCTCGTGGTGAGCGACGTCCTCATGCCCAGGTTGGACGGGTTTACCCTGTGTCACGAGATCAAGCGCGATGTTGCCGTGCGCGACGTGCCCGTGATCCTGCTGTCCTGGAAGGAAGATCTGCTGCAGCGTGTGCGGGAACTGGGCGCCAACGCGGACGGCTACTTGCGCAAGGAAGCGGCGGCCTCGACCGTTGCCGAGCGGCTGCGGGAAGTGCTCCGGCCACGCGCCCGGGTCGAGCAGCGGATCGCCACGGGCGGCGACGCTCGAGGCCGCCTCGACGGGCTGACACCGCGGCTGATTTTGGAGTTGGCGAGCGCGGGTGCGCGCGACGTCCGGGTCGGGATCCGCGACGCGGTGTACCTCTACGAAGTGCAAATACGACGGGGGCGCCTTTGCTCCGCGACTCGAAGCTCGGCGGACGGGAGCTTCGAGCGAGGCGAATTCGTGCTGGCCGCGTTGCTCGGCGTGAGCGCCGGTCGTTTCATCGTCGAGCCCGATGCGACCCCGTGCCGGGCCGACTTCGACGGCACGGCAGCGCAAATACTGAAAGCGCCCATCGAGCGATCGCGAGCGGCGCTCAGCGCAATTTCCGCCGCCGCGCTTGTGGGGGTGACGCGCGTGCACATCGCCGCCCCGGCCATCGAGGGCTACCTCGGATGCACTCCGGAGCCGGCGCGCCAGCTACTCGGAAGGATCATGGCTGGGGCATCCCCGCGGGAACTGATCACCAGCGGTTCGGTTGCGCCGCACTTGCTCGAAGCGGTCCTCTCGGACATCGCCCGCCGCGGTGCGATTACCAGCATCGAACGCCTAGGCACCGAACCGCCGCCGATGCGCGGCTCCGTTCCGCCATCGCCTCCTTCTCCTCCGGTTGCTTCGCCCTCCCTTGCGGCGCCGAAGGTCATGCCAACGCCCTCCCAAGCGCCGAAAGCCGAGGCTCCCGACGTTTCCGCGGAAGATGCAGGCTGGTTCTCCTTTCAACTCGAATCCGGCACCCCTGCCCTCCCCGAGCCCGCGGCCGTTGACGTTGGCCTGCGGGCGGCCGAAACCTGGTCTGCACCCGCTACCCCGTCCACGCCTGAGCCGGCAGCTGCGGCCCCTGTCGTGTCCCCGCCGCTCACTGCGTCCGCGCCCGAGCCCGCTCCTGTGCCCGCTGTCGTGTCCGCGCGCGCGGCGTCCGCGCCCGCTCCTGCGGACTCGGCAGCTGTTTTGCCGCCCGCAGCTGCTTTGCAGCCCGCGTCAGTCGCGCCGGCTCGGGTCTACGTCGCCCCGGTTCGTGCGTCCGTCGCTCCCGTCGGCGGCAAGCCCCAAGGGCTCCCTTTCAATAGCGACGTCACTCCCTCCGTCAACCGCCAATGGGATAAGATCACGGAGGGCGTCTTTAGCGATCCTGGCACGCTGCAAGGCGTGGGAGTGCCGGAAGTCGCACGACTTCCGTCCGTGTTGCCGATGCCTACGGATGCGTCATCGGTTTCCCCTCCGCCCGCGGTCGGACACGCCGCTCCCGCGCGTCCAGTTCTAGCCCCCGCCGATCTGCCTGCCCCGCCAGAGGAATTGGACGCGCTTGCAAGCGCATTGACCGAACAAACCCCGAGCCCCGTCGCTAGTGCCGCCTCGGGCGGAGACTTGGCGCCCGTAGAGCCGAGAGCAGCAGACCTCACCGAGGAAGGATCAGCGCCGCCACCGTCAACGCAGGCGCCCCCAACGTCCCGACCGACTCTCGCTTCGCAGCGAGAGTCGAAAGCGCCGAGCCCCGGATCGTCGCGCGTCAGCGCGCTCAAAACGCTGACCCCGCCAGCGCGGGTTCCGGCAGCCCCGAACTCGAGTTCTGGTTGGCTGGTCCGGTTCGTCGTCGTCGCGGGTGCCGCGTTCGCCGTCGCCTACTTCGTGGTGAGCTACTACCGGATGCAGGGCATCTCCGATGCAGGGCCGCCGCCTGCGCCGCCGCCCGCGACACCGTGATGAATCGAGAATGCGCGCTGCGAGGTCGACGAAATCGCCGCCCTTTGCGAGTATTCCTGGTTGGGATGGGTCTTCCCTGGCTGGCTTGTTCCAATCCGGGGACGAACGGCAAACCGGCGCCCTCGTCCGTCGCGAGCGTGCCCGTGGCCCAGCCGCCAGCTACGAGCGAGGCGCCGCCGGTCTTGGCTGACGGCCGGGATCGCTTCGAGATCATCCCGAATCTGGCGTGGTGCGAGGTTGATCACCGGGGCTTACTGCTCGATCTCGGCAGCCCCGCAGCGGCAGCGTACAGTGGGTTCGGCGCTGAGCGTTCGGAGGACTACCCGGATGTCGAACGGGACGGCCAATCTTTCGTACGCGCGTTCGGTCGCAGCCTGAGTTACGACTTCTGGCTCGACGAAGCGCGCGCGGGGACCAGTACCAGTGTGCGTGTACACGGAGGCGAAGCCAAATGGTTGGCAGTCACCATTGACGACAAGCGTGTCGGATCAATCAAGCCAAGCGCGGGCGAGACGAGAGTGTATTCACTTCCGGCGCTCGGAGCAGAGCTTACTCGTGGCCACCACCGGCTTAAATTGGGCTTTTCCGGTGCCCCGCGCGGGCCGCGGGTGGTTCAAGGCGAGATTGATTGGGTGCGCATCGGCGAGCGCGGGGACGACACGTCCGGTTACACCGCGCCGACCCTGAGCAACATCGTTGGCGACGTAGTGCTCAACGGTGCGCCCAAGCGCGCCTTGGTGCTGAACCCTCCGAGCACGCTGCGTTGTTGGCTGCGGCCGGCGGCCGACGCGCGCTTGAAGGTCGCGCTGGGCTTCTGGGGAGCGGGCAAGGGCACGGCGGAAGTGCGAGTGGTGGCGGACGCGGAGGAGCCCGTCGTCCTTCAGACGCGACGCGTGGCAGGCGGAGACAGCGCATCGTGGACGCCACTGGCAGTGGACTTGGCTCCTTTCGCCGGCAAAGTAATCGGCGTCGAATTTCGCGCGCTGGACGGGTCACGTGGTGGCCGGGTCGTCTTCGGTGATCCGAGCATCGCCAGAAAGTTGGCTCCTCCGCTGGCGATCCCCAAGGCAAAAGTAGCCATTTTGTTGCTGGAAGCGGGCATCGATCGGCGGCGGGTGCCGCCGTTCGGTCCGACCGGGAAGCTGGCGTCTTTGGGCGAACTCGGCCGGGCGGCTACTGCGTTCAGCGGCTACCGTGCGCCGAGCGTGGTCGTCCAATCGGTGGTGGCGTCGCTCCTGACCGGTCTGTCACCGCGCACGCATCGGCTCGAAGACGCAAGCTCGCGCGTTGCCGATTCGGTGCGGCTGTTGAGTGAGATGGTCAAGGAGGCCAGTGGGCGTACGGCACTATTTACTGGCGTGCCCACCACTTTCGCTCCCTTTGGTTTCTCCGCGGGTTGGGACACCTTCGATGTCCTGTCACCCGTGCTCGACGTGCCGGCGACCGAACCCTTGTCGCGCGCGCTCAAGTGGCTGGAAACGGAGCTCGACGACGAGCACCCCGGACCGCGCTTGCTGGTCGTGCACGCGCGAGGTTCACATCCGCCCTGGGATTTGACGCGCGAAGAAACGCAATCGCTCAAGCCGGACGAATATGCCGGCATCCTCGATCCGCGTCGGGGCGGGATCATGCTCGCCGCTCTCCGTGCGCGCAAGACTCGCGTCGCCCACCACCTTCAGGAAGAGGATTGGGTTCGCATGCACGCGTTGCAAGATGCAGCGCTCGCCAAGCAGGACGTCGTAATCGCACAGCTCGTTTCGCTGCTCAAGAAGAAGGGTGCTTGGGACCGCACGATGATCGTATTTGCGGGTGACGTCTCGGCGGGCGAACCGCCCGATTCGCCGTACGATCCGCAGGGAGCGCTGGCCGAAGATCGTTTGGCGGTGCCGCTAGTGGTCAAATTCCCGGGCGGAGATCTCGATGGTCGCGACGAGCAGCTGCCGGTCAGCGCGGCTGACGTAACGGCCACGATTCTGACCGGTCTGGGCATTCCAGTGCCGGAGTCGGTCGAGGGTGCAGACCTGTACGCGGCGGCTCACGGTCTGGTGCCCGTGGTGTCGAATGCTCTCGTCGCGCGTGCTCCGGGGCGCTATTCGACCCGACTCGGATCCTGGCTCTTGCGCGGGGAATTGGGCAAAAGGCCCACGCTGTGTGCGATCGACTTGGACCCTGCGTGTGTGAATGACGTCTTCGACGAACGGCCGTATGCCGCCCGCGCGCTGTGGCTTTCGACGTTTCGCGCCGAAAGTGCGGCCGTACACGCGACTTTGCGGCCCAAGGAAAAGCAAGCCGCGGTGCTTGATCCCGACACCGTCGCCGCGTTGACCGTCTGGGGGGATCTGCGCTGATTCAGGTGCCGCGGCGGCCGCCCCATAGTTCCAAGTGAAGTCGGGACGAGAACCGATACGAACGTGCGCGCGCGGCCTCGGCGACTGCGAACGACCGTGCTCGCAGCTGCTCACGGTTCGCCGCCTCGGGCATGAACGTGACGCGCTCGGTCGGCCAGGCCAGGCTGGCAACTAGGGCGTCCGCCTCCGCGAAGTCCGCGTCGCCAGTCACGACCAACTTCAGATACGCCCGACCCGAGTCGCGCAGGGCCCTGAGCGCTTCGGGCCGGATGCGAAATTGCTCGGGATCCCCTGCATTCGTCAGCTTTGGCGAGACGTTCCATTGGTTCACCCGAGACAGCGCTGCTGCCTCCGGAACGATCGTTCCATTGGTTTCGACCTCCACCGCAATATCAGGGGCGAGCCGCGCGAAGAACTCCTTCAAAGCGCGCTGCTGCAGTAGCGGTTCGCCGCCGGTGAGCACCAGGCGCCGGCTGGGCGCGGCATTGACGAGGTGCGCCACCTCAGCGGAGGGCTGCTCGCGCACTTCTTGCTCGTATTTGTAATGGTCGAAGTCCCACGTGTACTTCGTGTCGCACCAGCTGCAATGCAGATTGCATTGCGCCAAGCGCACGAAGATGCAGGGAGCGCCGGTGCTCGCGCCCTCCCCTTGCAAGCTCTCGAAGACCTCTGAGACCTTCAGCGTCGCGCTCGTAGAAACCATTACCGCGGGGGTCTAGCTCACAATGACGTTCGGATCTTGCGGCCCGTCGAGGCTGGGCTCGGGATGGGCGCGGGGACCGCCTTCGGGGCTGTTTTTGCCGGAGATTGTGCCACCGCGTGAACTGCCGCAAACTTCGGCTTGGCAGGGGTCGGTGCGGCGCTGGCGGCGGCTGCGGCGCTGACGCTCGCTTGTGCGGCTTTCTTCTCGCCCTCGGCGTTGCGCTCGGCCTCGGCCTTGGCGTCGGCTTCTTGTTGCTGCGCCTTGGCTGCGGTCAACAAGGCTTCGGTCTTGGTCCTTTCCTCGGCTGCGTTCGGCCCGTTTGCAGCAGTGACGGGCGCGGCTGCCGGCGCTTTGGTGAGCGCGCGTACGCCCGCGATCCCCCCGCCGACGACCAACAAGCCCACCACCCCGAGCACCGCGAACAACCCGGCGTTGCTTTGTTTGATGGGCGCTGGCAGCTGAGCCGTGACACCCCCGGTGTTGGCCCACGTCCCGGGCGTGCCCGTGCCCAGGGCAGGACCAACCGCGACCGGCTGACGGGCGAATTGCCCTGATCCGTCGGCAATACTACCCCTGCCGGCAGCTGGAGCGCGCAACGCCTGGGCGAGTTCCGGTCCGGCGTTGTTCGCCCAATGCTCGAGCGCGAGCTGAAACTCTTTGGCGGTTTGAAAACGTGCGGCAGGGTCTCTGCCCATCGCCTTCGTGATGATCGCAGCAAACCCGGGATCGATTCCGGGCGCCAGTTGCTGGACCGGCCGCGGCTCTTCGAGCACGATTTTGAACAATAATTCGTTGAACGTGTCGGCGTTGAACGGAACTTCACCGGTCACCGACTCGTAGAGAATTACGCCCGCGGCATACAAATCGACGCGGTGATCGGCGTCTTTGGCGCCCTTGGCCTGCTCGGGTGCCATGTAATAAGGCGTGCCCATCACAGCGCCGGTCCGCGTCATGCTGAAGCCACTGTCGCCGCTCAGCTGGTTGAACTTGGAGATGCCGAAGTCCAGTAACTTCACGAAGTCCGCGACGCCACTCCGCGAACGCAGCAGGTACACGTTGTCAGGCTTCAAGTCGCGGTGAATGATTCCGGCGCCGTGCGCTGCATCGAGCGCGGCCAAAAGCTGGTGCGCTATCGGGTAGAGCTCGGACGGCGATAGCCGGCCTTTGCTCTTGATGCGACCGCTGAGGCTGTCGCCATCCATGAACTCCATCACCATGTAACGGTCACCCGAGGCCAGGTTGCCGAGGTCGAGCACCTCGACGATGTGCTCGGAGCCGATGCGGCCCGCTGCTTGCGCCTCGCGTTCGAAGCGCTGCACGGCCTCCGCAGTCTCGGCTACACCGGCGTGGAGCACCTTGATCGCCACTTTGCGATGGATGCGGATGTTCTCGGCCTCGTATACGGCGCCCATTCCGCCTTCGCCGATCAGGCGAATCGTTCTGTACTTGCCGTCGATGATCTCCCCGGTGCTCAGCA
>Ga0302321_100001487_pt1 | contig 20069 bp, 13 predicted proteins | sample Fen_T0_1_FD_202505 | JGI IMG/M metagenome (GOLD analysis project Ga0302321, IMG submission 202505) | Peat permafrost microbial communities from Stordalen Mire near Abisko, Sweden - Fen_T0_1 | ecosystem: Environmental > Terrestrial > Soil > Wetlands > Permafrost | place: Sweden: Abisko...
TCTTGCCGCGCACCTCGGCGCTCTTGCCTTGGCCTTCCGAACGGTGGCGGTCGGCGATGCGTTTGCGCTCGGAGATCATGCGCTCGAAGACCTTGGCCTGCACGCTCTCGATGTAGTTGACCCGCTAGATTTGCACATCCACCAGCTCGATGCCGTAGTCGGGCACCACATGCTTCACGCGTTCCAGGATCATGCGTGTGATCTTGTCGCGACCAAGCGCGATCTCGCGCATGGTCTCGGCCTCCATGATGTCCTCGACCTCTTCGGCCTTCTCGAAGGCACGGTTGGTGGTGCGTACCACCTCGATAAGGTCGTGGCTGGCGATCACGTTGCGGGTCTCGCCGTCGATGATGTCATCCAGGCGCGACTGGGCGCGGCGCTCGTCGCGCAGACGCTGGAAGAACAGCAGCGGGTTGGCGATGCGCCAGCGGGCGTAGGTCTGCACGCCGATGTACTTTTTGTCGTGCGTGGGCACCTGGTTGGCGTTGCCGTTCCATTCCAGCCAGCGCTTTTCGAACACGTTGGCTTCCTGGGCGAACGGCATCTTGACATGCAGGCCCGCCTCGGTGACCGCCTGTCCGATGGGCTCGCCGAACTGGGTGATGATGACCTGCTCGGTTTCGGAAACCGTGTAGAGCGCGGACGCGAGGGTGATGATCCCCAGCAGCGCGAACGCGCCGGCGATGACGAGGGTACGGATCTTCATGGCTTCACCTCCTGGCTCGGGCCGAGAGGAAACATGGGCAAGATGCCCTTGGCCTTCTCGTCGAAGATCAGTTTTCGTCCCGCCGCGGGCAAGACCGCCGCGATGGTTTCAAGATAGATGCGGGTGCGTGTGACCTCGGGGGCCTTGCGGTATTGTTCCTCCAGTGCGACGAAACGCTGGGCGTCGCCCTTGGCGCGGTTCACACGGTCGATGGCGTAACCCTCGGCGGCCTGGATTTTCTGTTCGGCGAGTCCGCGGGCGCGCGGGATCTCCTGGTTGTACTCGGCCCACGCGTCGTTGATGGCGCGCTCGCGCTCTTGAATGGCCTGGTTGACGGCGTTGAAGGACGGCCGCACGGGTTCAGGCGGATCCACGTTTTGCAGGATAAGCTGCTGCACCGAGATGCCGTTGTCGTACAGGGTGCACAGATTGGAAAGCAACTGCTTGGCCTTGCTGGCAATCGCCTCGCGGCCCACGGTAAGCAGCTCGGTAACGCTGTGATCCCCCACCACCGTGCGCATGGAGGCTTCGCTCATGAGGCGGAAGGTCTCCTCGACGTCGCGTAGCTTGAACAGGTACTTGTACGGATCCGAGATCTTGTACTGAACGATCCACTCGACCGTTGCCACGTTGAGATCGCCGGTCAGCATGACAGCTTCGGCGTTGGTCCTTTCGTCCTTGTGGAACGAGCTTTGGATGTCCGCGAGGGCGGTGCGAAAGCCGAATTCCTGCTTGAGCGTCCGTTGCACCGGAACCTTCTGCACGCGTTCGATACCGAAGGGGATCTTGCCGTGCGGGCCGGGGTTGCTGGTGCGAACGAAACGTCCGAAGCGCGTCACCAGGCCAACCTCGTCGGGTTCGACCTGGTAGTACGAACCGTAGATCCCGACGAGTCCCACGATCACCAGCCCGGCGATCAGCAGCAGGCGTCGCGAGTTGCGCAGCCGGGCGCCAAACTCGCGTGCCGCGCGAGCAAATTCCTCTGGATCGAAGCCAGCGCCTTGGTTTGCCATGGCACCTTCTGACACTCTCTAGGGCAAAACTCAACCTGGCCGACGGCCTCCGTGGCCACGCCGGCCAAGTTGTGGCGCGATCGCTGGACTTGTGGCTAAACGAATACGGAGGGATGGCTTGTGTCAGGCCTTGGCGGCCATCACCGTGCGCAGGCTGACCTTCTGCAGGCTAATGGCGTCATCGGGGCAGACATCGATGCAGGCGCCGCAGCGGATGCAATCGGCCTGGTTGATCCAGATGCGCGGATTCTTGTCCGCGTCGGTGGCGCGCTGGAAGCCGGAGATCTTGCCGGTTTGGTCGTAGCTAAAGGCGCTGACCTTGATGATGCAATCGGCGCGCGGCTTCACGTTCAGGCACAGATCGCACTTCGTGCACAGCGACTCGTCGATCTCCATCTTGTGGTGGCAGAGGTAGCAGCGCGTGGTTTCCTCGGCGGCACGCTCCTTGTCGAAGCCTTGCTCGACCTCGGCTCGCAGGGTGCGGTCGAGTACCGGCAGAAGACGCATCTTGCGCCGGGGAACCGCGTCCATCTCGCGCGTGCGGGCAGTCGTCTTGGCGTCCTCGACGATGGCGACCTCGTTCATCCGTCGCTTGCCCACCAATGCTTCATCCACCACCAGGGCGCACTCCTTGGCGTGGGCGATGGCATCGATCAGCGTGCGCGCGCCGGTGGCAAAGTCGCCGGCCGCGAAGATCTTCGGGCGATTCGTCCGATGCGCTGACCCTGTGGCCAGCCAACCGTCCGCGCTGACCAGGCCCTTGCCGCTTTCGCCGACGATGGAGCCGTCGGGGAACTGGCCGGTGGCGAGCAGCACCGTGGTGGCGGGCAATTCGAACTCACTGCCTGGGATGGGCTCGGGCCGGCGGCGGCCCGAGGCGTCGGTTTCGCCCATCTGGGTGCGCACGAAGCGCATCCCGCGCACCTCGCCGTTGTCCCCGGCCAGATAGGCCACGGGCGCCACCATGATATCGATGTCCATGCCCTCGTGTTGCAGGTCTTCGACCTCGCCGGGCGTGATCAGCATTTCCTCTTTGGAGCGGCGGTAGAGTACGCGCACGGCTTCGGCGCCGAGCTTGAGCGCGGGGATCTGGCCGCGTCCGCCGGGCGCTTCGCCGAGTTGAACGGTGCTGGCGCCAAGGCGGGCCGCGGTGCGCGCGCAATCCATGGCGGTGAAGCCGCCACCGATGACCAGCACGTTGGGGCCCAGGGCGACCTCTTGTCCTTGACCAACCTTGAGTAGGAAATCCATGCCGTGCTCGATGCCGCGCAAGTCCTTGCCGGGAAGGTCCAGGTTGTTGGGGCGGAAGGTTCCGGCTGCCAAGATCACGGCATCGTACTCGGCCTCAAGTTGCGCCAAGGTCACATCTCGGCCCAGGGCCACGCCGCAGCGGATCTCCACGCCGGTCAGTCGAATCTGCTCGATCTCCAGCTCCACCACGTCGCGAGGCAAGCGGAATTCGGGAATGTCCTGCACCATCATGCCGCCAGCCCGCTCGTGCTGTTCCAGCACGACCACGCCGTGGCCGAGCAAGGCCAAGTTGCGCGCGGCGGCCAGTCCGGCAGGACCGCCACCCACGACGACGACGCGTTTTCCCGTCGGAGACGCCAGCGGCGGCAGGACCATGGGCTTGCCCGCGCGGTGATCGGCGGAAGCACGCTTGCTCCAACAGATGGCCACGGGCTCGCCCAGATCGTCTTCGCCATGACGGCAGGCCGCTTCGCACGGACGCGAGCACACGCGACCCATGACACCGGGGAAGACGTTGTCGCGCAGGTTGATCTCGTAGGCCTCATCGTAGCGCCCGTCGACGATGGCCTTGAGATAGGCAGGGATGTCGGTGTGGGCCGGGCAGGCCGACTGGCAGGGGATGTTTTCCTTTAGCCAGTGAAAGTCCTTGGCGGCGCTGCCCACCCCGCGCGCCACGCTAAGCGCGCTTGCGGGATCGGTGGATGGCTCGGTCGTCGGGAGGGCAGGGGCCTTGATGACCGCGGGTTTCTTGTCGGCGACGGGGGACTTCGTCTCCACCACGGGTGTCGGCGCTTAAAGGTGCTCGGCGTGCACGACCGACAGCTTCGCCGAGCGAACCGGCGCGGGCTTGTCGGCCTCGGGTGAGGGCGGCACCGGCGATGGCGCCGCCGCCGGCCGATTGAGCACGCTCTTCAGGCGGGTGACGAGCGGCCCAGACTGCGCGCGCAGATCCTTGGCGCCGCGAACAGCCTTTTGCAAGAGACCACGCGCGGAGTGCACGACGCGCTCACCGTGCAGGCGTGCCTCGATGGCACGCACTTGCAGTGGCGATTTCCCAATCATGGGCGCCACTTCGACCAGACGATCAACGGCCGTGCCCGCGCCGCCGTGGGGCGAGCGGTGCAGCGGGCTCGCGTAGCGCGGGTGCGCGGCAAAGAATGCCTGCACCTGCTCGCGCGTGACGCCCAAGCGGTCGAGCGTTTCTTGATATTCGGTCTGTGCCTTCTGGCGCGCCTTGAACACGGACATTTGCACGCGGCTCTGCACGTTGACCTTGCCGTCGCCGGAGGTCTCGATGGCGCAGAAAAGGCTTTGCGGGAAACGAGCGGTGATGAGGCTTTGCACGCCGTCGGAAATGCCCGACGAGGGCATGCAGCCGAAGGGCTTCACCGACAGGGTCATGTGCGACTTGTTGCGGAGAACATTGAGGATGAACTTGCCCACCTCCATGTGGCCTTCGCCGCCGCGCAGACGGTTGTCGTAGTGCTCATGCGCCACGCTGGCGATTTCATCCATGTCGGGCAGGTGGTAGCCGGGGAATCCGGTCAAGCGCGCGAAGCTCTGGAAAACCAGGCGCAGCGCAATGTCCGCAGCCACCAGCGTCGCCCGATGCAGCTCCACGCGCTCGGCCTTGGCCGTAAGGCTGGCCTTGGCCTGGTCCTGGCCGCGTAGGTAGGCGCGGGCTCGGGCGTCGTAGCGAGCTTCCCAGACGTTGTAGAGGATCCAGTTGGTGACCAGCTGGACGTCGCACTCGGCGCCTTCTTGTTCGAGAAAGCGTTGCAGCTTGTAGTTGCCATCGCCCTCGGTGGTCATGGCCCAGAATTCGCCGATGATGGAAACACGCGGTGCAGGGCGCGTGAAGTCGCACTTGATCGACGCCAGCTCCTTGCGCGCGCGCCACAGCGCGAAGGGCAGGAACTTGCGGTTGGCCAGCGCATTTTGCACGTGTTCGCGCGCGCGTGCCAGTGCCCGATCCGTGCTGCCCGGCTCGACCTCGAAGGGGCGAATGCGATAGCCCATGCCGTTCATCACGTCGCCAGCCATCAGCGCCAAAAGCAGTCCGATGAAGAACTTGGGCGTGAATTCGAGCCCGCTCTCCTGACCCGTGGCCTGGGCCAGGCCGCCCTGCTGCTGGAAGAGCATGACCCGGAAGCCATCGAAGCCGGAGTCACGCAGGGCCTTGCGGTACTCGGTGGCGTACATGCCGAAGCGGCACGGGCCGCAGGCGCCTGCAGTCAGGAACACGTACTTCTTCACCGCCTCGGCGGGCGTGATGGCCTCGTCGCGGCAGCGATCGGTCAGGTGCTTGACCAGATTGCCTACGGTGAAATAGGTCGGATTGCACTGCCCGCGATTGCCGAATTCCTTGCCGTAGCGAAGGGCATCGTTGTCGGGCACGTCGATGACCTCGACGTTGTAGCCCAGGCCGCGCAGGGCAGATTTGACCAAATGGTCGTGCGCAGCGGTCAGACCGGACACCAGGAGGGTGGTGTTGGCGCGCTCGCTCTTGGTGAACTGCGGGTCGATCATGGCGTCGCGCCAGTGGCGATCTTGCGCCGGCAAGCCCAAACGCTTGTGCTCGTCGCGCTCGAATTGCTTCAGCTCGGCTTCCAGGTCGGCCAGCTCGGATGATGGATTGAAGGCCGCAGGGGCAGTTGTTTCGTGCAAGATCGGCAAGCTTCGTGTTGCCCGCTTTTCCGTCGTCTCGTTCGCAATCATGACCTAGCTCCTTCCCGACTAAATACGAGAGATGGTATCCGTGTCGCTTCGCCGAACGCCCAGGCGAACCAGCCCCATGTCGGCCAGCGTGGCGTTGGCGGCCAGGGCCTTGGCACTCGCCGCGGCCTCGCTGCTGTCGCGTTCGTAGCGACCAACCCGTTCGACCAGTTCTGTAATCTGTCGCGCGATGCCGGTGTCGCCGAGGGCGCGCGCGGAAAGTTCGTGCTGCTTACGACGCAGAAGCTCCAGGCGCTTCAGGTCGACGCGGTAGACGAGCTCGGCCTTGGCCTTGGCCATGTCTTCCAGCCGCTCCTGATGCAATCCGAGACTGTGGGTGTAGGTCTTGACCCGGATCTTGATGGACCCGCCGGGCTTGTTGGCGTCGATGTCGTGCAGGGCCGAGTAGGGCGTTCCCGCCGACGAGATGATGCTGTCGATGATGCCGTAGGTGGGCGCATCGTGCCCGCACTTGAACGAGGATAGATCCAGAATCACCACGTGCGGGTGGCGGCTGGCGAACTTGGCCGCCCACACCTTCATGGCCGAATTCGACGAATAGTTCTCGGGCCACACATCGCTGATTTCGAGCGGACTCTTGATGAGGCCCTTGGCCAAGTCCTCGGCGAAGTAGCGCCCGAGATATGCCTCGTCCTTGGGAATCGATCGGATGCTGAGCACCGGGAAGCCGAGCAACTGGAATTCCTCAAGCACGCCGTGGTTGAGGCCGGGGTCGAGGTGGTAGGGGCGCGAAAGCAGCAAGATCGCGACACGGTTCTCGCGCTCCACCTCATCGAGAATCTCGTGGCCCTTCTTCTGCATCTCCTCGTCGAAAAGGTTCAATGCCGTGAAGGCTTCGGTGCAAGCAAAGTCGGATTCGTCCTCGGTGATTTGCAGCGCCTCGCCGAAAGCCTCGAAGAGCTGCTTGCGCAGAAGATGCGGCTCGATCAAGGTGAAAGCCGAGTCGATGTAGCGGATCCCGCGCTGGGCGAAGAAGTCCATCTCCTTGGTGAAGGCCGCCTTGAGCACGTTGGGCGAGCCGGCGACGATGGGACACGAGGTGTAGTCCTGCGCGTTCTTCACGAAGGACGGCACGTGGGTCAGGCTGGGATTGAAGATGTAGTTCAGTGGAACTTCGGGGCTGTGGTGGTGGAAGAGCAGGTTGTGCACATGCGCCTGGCCCACCTTGGCCGGGAAGCAGGGATCCACCGAGCCGTATTTGCCGCCCTCGATCCACATTTCCTCTGACGTGTTGTCGGAAAAGACCACGTTGGCCCTCGGCATACCCAGGGCCTCGAGGTACGTGCGCCAGAACGGCGCCGTGGACCAAATGTTGAGCATCTTCGGGATGCCGATGCGCAACTTGCGCCGGCGCTCCAGTGCCTCGGGACTCGACCGCCTGAATGCGCGCGTGGTGGCCTCGCGGCGAACCCCAAGCAGGGTTTTCTGCACGTCGATGTCCTCAATGGGCTCGCCGTCTTCGGGCAGCGGGCGCACATCGTAGAAGTGCCTGAAGAGCTGGCGTGCTTCGTGGGCGACGAGATTCGGGAATCGCTTCATGACCGACTTGCGCTCGGTGGCGATGGCGACCATGGCGTCGTTGGATTCGACGGTTCCCTTTTCGCAGGAGAAGCCACTGATGTAGCGCGCGTTGTCCCCCTCGGGCGTGTGCGTGTCGATGAAGGTGCGGGCGCAGTTGTTGGCGCAGAAGTGGCAGCGCGTGCTCTCGTCGTTGCGCGCTTCCCACTCCATGGCGATGGCGGAATCCAGGCCAACGAAGGTCGAGTGACCGCGGCGCTTGACCACGCGCAGGGCTTCAAAAGCCGCGCCGATGGCACCGGCCTCGCCGCAGTGGGGATGGACCAGTACCTCGGCGCCAGGAACGCGCTCTTTAATGTAGTCGACCTGGGCCTTGACGGCGGCCAGGTTGTATTGGGTTCCACCCTGCAGGACGAACCTCTTTCCCAGCGCGGCCATGCGCGGGATCTGCACCACGTACTGCCAGACGTTTTTGGGCAGTACCTGGGCCAGGCCTGCCAACAGCTCTTCCTTGGCGTAGCCTTCTTTTTGGAAGTTCACGCGATCCGAATCGAGGAAAACCGCGCAGCCATAGCTGAAGCGCGGTGACAGCGTAGCCGCGAAAGCGGTGTCCGCGTACTCGGTGATGGGCACGCCGAACTGATCCGCCATGGCCTGCAAAAGCATGCCGTTGCCGGCCGAGCACTGGTTCGACAGCCGGAAATTCTTGATGTCGCCGTTTTGCAGGAAGAGCACCTTGATGTCCTGCCCGCCGATGTCGCACACCACGTCGATGTCGCCGAAGTAGGTGGTGGCCGAGGTCATGTGGGCCACGGTCTCGACGATGTTGGCATCAGCGCGCACGGTCTTCTCCAGCACGTCGGCGGCGTAGCCGGTGGCGCCGAAGCCGATGACGTCGAGGATTGCCTGTTGGCCGTCGGCCCAAGCCTTGATGCGCGAAAGGATCTCCTTCACGTCCTGGATCGGGTTGCCTTTGGAGAGCTGGTATTCCTTCTTGAGGATGTTGCGTTGCTCGTCGATGACCACTGCTTTCGACGAGGTCGAACCGCCATCCATGCCCACCACCACACGCACCTTGCTGCCCGCGACCAGCTTGGTCGGCTCGAAGCGCGGAATGCGGTACTGGGTGCGGAAATCGTCAAGCTCCGTCGACGAGCGGGCCAGCGGGGGGCCGGCGGCGTCGCCCAGCTTGGCCTTGCGGCCCGAGGCGATGAAGGCGCGCAGGTCGTCGAGCCCGCGGAAGAGCCCTGTCTGTCCCGGCTCTTGCAGGCCGTACATGACTGCACCGAAGGCAGCGTAGTATTCGGCCTTGGGCGGCACGAAGATGAGCTCCTCGATGGGCCTGTCCTTGGGATAGTCGTAGCCGCGCGAGGCCCAGGTTTCGGGGATGCGCTTGCGCCAGCAGTCTTGCAAGAAGGGTAGGTAGGCGTTGGGGCCGCCAAGCAACAGCACGCGGTGGCGAAGGGTGTTGCCGCGCGTGAGGACCGAGAGGTTCTGCATCACGATGGCGTCGGCGAGCGAGCACATAATTTCGGGCGCGGGGATCGACGCCTTGACCAAGTTGACGATGTCGGTCTCCGCGAAGACCCCGCACTTGGCCGCCACATGGTGCAGTTTCTCGTCGGAAAAGCGCAGCTGCATGGCCTCGGCCGAGGGCATGCCGACCTTGAGGAAGCACTTGTCGATGGTGGCGCCCGTGCCCGAGGCGCACTTGTCGTTCATCGACGCAAGCGCGGTCTTGCCAGTCGAGCGGCCCTGATCGTCCTTACCCTCCTTGAAGATGATGATCTTCGCGTCCTGCCCGCCCAGCTCGACCACGGAGCCGACGTCGGGGTAGAGCTTCTCCACGGCCAAGGTGACCGCATTGACCTCTTGAACGAAGCGTGCCCCGATGGGTTCGCCGAGCGGTCCCGCCCCGGAGCCGGTGATGAACATGCGCACCGTCTCGGGCGCCGATGCCAGCTCTGGGAAGCGCGTGAGGCTTTCCTCCAGCAGCTCGAGCACCTTTTCCGCCTGCCGGGTTTGGTGGCGCTGGTAGTCGGCCCACAGGATCTCGTGCGATCGCGGATCGACCACAACAACTTTGACGGTCGTGGATCCAACATCGACCCCGACGAAATATGAGGTTCTGGCTAGCGAGGAATCGTCGTGCATGGGCAGCCTCCCACTTCACTCTCGTGCACGTTGCGCGAGGGCAATCGTGAAGATACGAGCCCCCCTGGGCGACGGTCAATCAAAATAGGACAAGATTGGTCCTGTTTTAGATCCCTACTGTTTCAGGGGGGAAGCGCCGGGCCGGCGGCTTGCGCAGGAACCGAGATGGAAGGACGAGTGGGGTTCCGCCATGAATAGTCACCACCCACCCTGCGCAGCTTGCTGGCACGAATCTGTCAGCGGCAATGTGCCTGTCAGCCGAACATGAAGGGTCAGAATGTTGCAGCCAACAGGCGTCCGTCCATTTTTAGACGCCTACGCGTTGGCGGTCGTGGTGGGCGGTTGCGGTGGGCGCACGCCCAGGCGATAGTCGTGTCCATGCACCCTTTCCATGAGAGCCACGCGGCGGAGCCAGACTCCCAGCCAGACTCTCAGCCAGACTCTGCTGGCTTTCCGAGGGCCGGCCGGCGCCCGTGGTGGCGCAGCACGGGGGGCCTCGGAGTGGTTCTTACCGTCGTGCTCTATCTGGGTGTCTACTCTCGCAGCGTGGGGTTCGCATTTGTCTGGGACGACTTCGGCAGTCTCGTCAACAACGAGAGAATGCGCGGTCCCCTGCGCGACGTTCTGAGGAAAGGCGAGCATGCCCGACTGAGCGCCGACTACGAGAACCTCCCCAAGGATCTCGTTCCACGCCACGAGAGCTATCGTCCGGTGAGTGTGCTCAGCCATTGGATTGACCTGCGCCTCTTCGGAACCAACGCGGGAGCCATGCATATCCACAGCCTTCTGCTGGGTTTGCTTTCCATCGTCCTCGTCTACGCACTCAGTCTGCGTCTGGGGCTGGTTCCTTGGCTCCCGGCCCTGTGGGCACTCCACCCGCTGCACGTGGAAGTCTTTGCCTACGTGTCAGCCAGGTCCGACCTCCTGGCTGGAATTCTCTCACTGGCCGCATTGTGCGCGGCACTGACCGCGAGCCGGCACGATAGGGTGAGACAGGTCATCGGCTGGAGTTCGATCGCCTTCGTGCTTCAGCTGATTTCTCTCTTTGCCAAAGAGTCGAACCTGACGCTTCCCTTTGCCTTTGTATTCCTCCTTCTCGCTGCTGGGCGGCCTCGCCGGGTTCTTGTTCCCACCTTGGGACTCGTCTTGACCATCCTGGCGTACTTCCCCATTCGCAGACTGCTCATGGACCACACGGCTTTGCAGATGACGCAGCAACAGAGCGTCGTGCGCGCCTGTGTCGACACCCCGGGGGTTGTGTTGGCCCATTTGACAAGCATGGTCTGGCCCGTCGATCTTTCGCCGGATCGCCTTTTCCCAGCGGCCTACACTGTGGTGGGATGGGGAATTCTGCTTCTCCTGGCCGGGGTTGTTCCTTGGGTTTGGAGATGCTCTCGCCACGACGCGCGAGGCTCGCTAGCACTCGTATTCTCAGGACTAGCGGGCGCGGGATGCTTGTCCCTCCCCGCTGCTTTGGGCGTACGGAGCATCGGTGCGCTTGCGGATCGCTATGCCTTTCTCTCGCTTCTCTTTCTCGGGATCGCTCTGATCGGGATGGCCCGATTGGTTCTTGGCAAACTGACCGGTCGCCTACGAACCTTCGCAGCAGGCGCTTTCGCCTCGTGGGGCGCCATCGCTTTCTTCATCACGTCCATCCAAATTGGTATGTGGAGAAACGATGCGACTCTTGCCGACGCCGCCCTTGCCAGCGATCCAGAGAATTCGGCGGCGCTCTACCGCGCGTCCGTCGAGGCCACCACGCGTGGCGATTCTGCCGATGCCGTGCAACTGCTCGAACATTCGCTGCGATCCGATCCGAACAACCGGCGCGCGCTCAACAACCTTGCCGTGATCTACCTTAACGTAGGGAGACTGAACGATGCCAAGTCGACGCTTCGCCGACTGCTGCTTGTTGCAAGCGAGACTGACTGGAAGGCGTGGTACAACCTCGCCGAAATCCAGCTGGCCGAAGGGCACCCGGAGAGGGCTTGCTCTGCCGCCAGCCGGGCCTTGTCCATCAATCGGGGCTACGCCCTTGCCTTGCAATTCAAGGAGAAGCACTGCCAACCAACCAGTCCGGCCGAATCTGCCGCGTCTGGGATACCCATCGTTAAGAAGGCCCGTCCCTAGTTTTCCTGCTCACTTTTCTGGATGACGAACCCAAGAGACCCTAGACCCATGCAATCCTTCTGCGTTCAAATCGAGACACGCCAGCCTGCGTGCAGCGAGTCGCGCCACCTTTGTGCCGGAGCGCGATGACGTCATCGTCACGGCAGAGCGGCGTGGTGGCGGACGTCGATGTCGCTACGGAGCTTGAGTGCCCTCCTTGTCCCTTGTGTGGGGCCCAGCAGGCGATGCTGTCGTTCGAATCGGAGTTCAAGCCTTTCGCCCTCGCGACCTGCGGAGTCTGTCGGTTCAACTACCTGTCGCCGCGCCTATTGGAATCGGTGATGAACGCTCGCTACCGGTCGGCCGACTACTACTGCGCTGGACAGAGCGGATACGACAACTACACCAGCCAGGCCATTGCTTTGGGACGAACCTTCGGGCGCGTTGTCGAGCAACTGGAACGTCGCGGTTTGGTCGGGGGCGATCTGTTGGAAATTGGATGTGGCCTTGGCTATTTCCTTGCACAAGCGCGTGCGAGCTTTCGGCGGCTCGATGCCACCGAGTATTCGCCCGCGGCGGCTGAGCAGGCGCGCCAGCACGCGCATCGCGTGTACCTGGGCGGCGTCGATTCGGTGCCTGGCGATGAACGCTATGACCTTGTCGCTGCATTCCAGGTGCTGGAGCACGTCTATCGGCCGCGGACTTTCTTGCAGCACGTGAAGAACCTGCTGCGTCCCGGCGGGCGTGTCCTTTTCGGCGTTCCGGACATGGCGAGTCCATGGCGAAGGGTTCTAGGGTCGCGCTGGCCTTCGTTCAAGATCCCGGAACATGTTCTCTACTTCGACGGCCATTCGCTCGAACGGCTAATGGTTGAGGAGGGCTTGAAGAACGTGCAGCGGTTCCCCTACCCACATGCCTTTCCCCTGCGCGTTGTCGCTTCGAAGTTCGGACTCGATCTCACGGGACGGATGGGACGCCTTTGTCTGTGGGTTCCGCGCACAACGGTGGCGGCGATCGGCGAGGTCTGATCTCAGCCTGACGGTTTCGCGGCAGAAACCAGCGGCGTTCGGTATCGGCCGGCGCGATGATTGATGACCACGCGTGCGAACGATTGGCTGACCTTGATAGCCAGGGATGCCACATCGGACATTCGCTCAGAATCCTTGTAGTACAGGCGCACGGGCAGCGAGGTGATGGCGTATCCGGCCTGGCGGGCCGTGAGCAGGACCTCCACATCGAAAACGAAGCCGCCGACGAGGATGCGCGAGAAACATCGCTCCGCCGCTTCGCGGGAGAACATCTTGAAACCGCACTGCGTATCCACCACCGCCAGACCCGTCAACGCCCGGACGAGATCATTGAATCGCTCGCCCACGAAGGCGCGGTAGTGAATGTATGGGATCGCCGAAGCCTGAACGCGAAACAGGGTGTCGGGAGAGCGGCGGTTTCCGATGACAACGTGGGCACCAGCGCGCACTTCGCTATAGAAACGCTCGACCGCGGATAGCGCAAACGTGTTGTCGCCATCGACAAAGCCAACGATGTCTCCAGTCGACTGGTCAACCGCACGGGCGATGGCTCGGCCCTTTCCCAGGTTCTGGGATAGCTTGAGGATCCGCAGGTTTTCAAAGAGACCGGCCTTGGACTCCGCCACCTGGGCCATCTTGTCCGTGCTGCCATCGTCCACGACGATGATCTCTAGATGGTGTCGGTGGTACTGCGCGAAAGACTCTCGGGACAGATCTTCGAGCATCGCCCCGATGTTTCTTTCCTCGTTGAAGCCAGGGATGATCAGACTGAGACGCGGGTAGTCGGTCATGAGCGTATTCCAGAATTCTCCATGGCTTGGTTGTCCTCGGTCGCGGATTCATCGAACACGCCGGCGGTACGGACACCTTGCGCGAGCGCGCCCACTTGAATCATTCCGCGATTCTACGACACGCGCGCGTCTTCACGAACTTCTCACGAATATGACCTTGCCGTGACAGTACCGTGACTGAAAAGGGCGTAAGAGGGACACAGAGGTTTCATACCCAATCGCCATGCTGACAACCCAAGCGCGAATCGGCAATCCGCAGAGCAACTTCTTTCCCGTGAACGAAGGTGCCGCATGCGCCTCTATCTGATCAACCCCACCAATCCGCTCGTCAGCTGCGTCACCGCCAAACAAAATCGGTGGAACCGGTGGCGCATCTGGAAGCCGCTCAGCTTGCTGGTGCTGGCGCGCCAGACTCCGTCCGAGTGGGAAGTTACCATCTTGGACGAAAACCTGAGTCGCCCCGACTACGCGGCCATGCCGCGCCCGGATCTGGTTGGTATCACCGCGTTCACCTCCCAGGCGCCGCGGGCCTACGAGATCTCGGCCTACTTTCGCGGCCTCGGTGTGCCTGTGGTGATGGGCGGCATTCACGCGACCATGTGCCTCGAGGAAGTCCTCGAACGCGTGGATTCGGTGGTTACCAAGGAAGCAGAAACCATCTGGCCGCAGGTGCTCAAGGATGTACTGTCAGGCAACCTGCAACGTCACTACGACGGCGGCCACGTGCCGGTCGAGGACTTCGTGCCCGCGCGCCAGGATCTGTTGCCCCATGGTTACGCCTTTGGCACCATCCAGACCACGCGCGGCTGCCCGCTGAATTGTAGCTTTTGCAGCGTGACCACCTTCAACGGTTCCCAGTACCGCCAGCGCCCCGTCGACGACGTGGTCCGCGAGTTCGCCACCATTCCGGAAAAGCGCATTTTGGTCGTCGACGACAACCTGATTGGCACGCGGCCCGATCACATCGCCCGCGCCAAGGATCTCTTTCGTGCCCTGGCCAAGGCCAAGTTGGGCAAGCACTGGATCGCCCAGGCCACTATCAATTTCTCCGACGACGACGAGCTGATGGCGCTGGCCTGGAAGGCCGGATGCCGTGGCGTCTTCGTTGGGTTTGAGTCGCCGACCGCGGAAGGCCTGCGCGAGCTGGGCAAGCGATTCAACTTGCGCGCCGGCCGCGACTTTCGCGCCTCGGTCCGCCGCATCCAGCGCCACAACATCCTGGTCATGGGCTCGTTCATCATTGGGCTGGATATCGACGACGCGGGCATCGGCGTGCGCGTCGCCCAAGCGGCAAAGGAATACGGCGTCGACAGCATGAATGCCCTGTTCCTCACGCCCCTTCCCGGCACGCGCCTGTGGGACCAAATGAAGAGCGAAGGTCGTATCACCCTCGATAGATTTCCCGAGGACTGGCGCTACTACACGCTGAACTTCCCCGTGGCCCGCTACCAGCGCCTGTCGCCCGACGCCGTGATGAAGGAAATGGACGACTGCAACCGAACTTTCTACTCCATCCAAGGCGTGGCAAGCCGGTTCTGGAGCTCTTTCTGGCAGTGGCGCATGCCCCTCATCAATCTCATCACCAACCTTTCCACGCGCAACAACAGCCGTGTTGAAACCAAGTCCTATGTGGGCTTTCAGAAGCATTTGGCCAGCCGGGACGACCGACGTTCCCGACCAGCCGCGGCGGCCCAAGACTCGGCGCCAGCCGCGTAGCTTTCCCCCATCTTCGACATACGTCGCCAATTGCGACGACAAGATCACGACGACGAGATCATTGCTGGAACCCGCCGGGCGAGGGTACGATCACGGCATGACGGCGAGGCGATTGGCGATGACGAGCTCATTCGAGCGGCGCTTGGTTGTCTTAGCCATCTTGGGCGCGTCAGCCGCGGCATGCGGCGGCAGCAAGAGCACCCCCGATGCAAGCAGCGGCGGCACTGCCGGTGGTAGCGGTGGCGGACTTGGCGGTGGCGGCACCACTGGTGGCACCGACAGCGGACTTGGTGGTGGCGGAACGGGCGGCGGGGGCGGCGCCAGCGTCCCGCCCGTCGACGGCGGCGTTCTGGGGGCCACGGTCGGCTCCCTCGATCTTTATGGGACGTTCCACGCCATGGGCGTCATCGCCACCCTCCCCGCGGGCAACGACCCCAACAGCAATGCGGTGGCCAACGTCGATTACCGCGTGTCGGGCGCGGGCGACTACGCCGCTGGCTTCCCGCTCACCCGCGTGACCGCCACCCGATTCGTCGGCAGCCTTTTCTGGCTGACGCCAGGGACCAGCTACGACGTGCGTGTTCGCTACGCCGATCCCGACGGTGCGCCACTCGACACGGGCTGGGCTGGCGCCACCGCCTCGACGCGCAGCGAGCTTGCCAGTCCGACGCCAACCCGCACGCTCAGCGTTGGCCCTGCCGGTACCGGCACGGCATGCTCGTCGGCAGCACCCTGCGCACTAGCGCAGGCTATCGGCCAGGCCAAAGCCGGCGACGAAGTCGTGCTCGCCGCGGGAACCTACTACCAAGGCGAAATGACCCTCTCGCGCTCGGGCACCGCCACCGCCCCCATCGTGATTCGTGGGGCGGCCGGGGCCAGCGCTGCGGCCGTCCTGGACGGTGCCGATCCGGCCACGTTCACTTGGACCAGCCAGAGCGGCGGCGTCTACGCGACCACCGTGACCGCGGCCGATCCCCACCTCGTCACCGCAGGCGGCGCGCGCCTCTATCCCTACGCCGACCTTGCCTCGGTGACCGCGCTGTCGGCCAGCAGTACGCCAGGCTTTTTCGCCAACGGGACCGCGCTTGCCGTGCACCTGGCCGGCGGTGCCAACCCCGCCGCCGCGGCCATGGTCGTTTCTCGCTTCAACTACGCCTTCACCATCACTGGCAGCTTCGTCACCATCCGCGACCTCACCTTCCAGAACTACGGCCTGGGCAGCTACGCCAAGGCCATCTACATCCACGACGGCAGCGATAACCTGGTGCAGGGCTGCCGCTTCATCACCAACGATCTTGGCATCGGGCTCAAGGGCGTCACCCATCGCAACGTCATCCAGGACAACGAATTCTCCGACACCATCGCCGGCTGGACCTGGGAGGACGTGAAGGCCGAGGGCAGTCTCGAAACCGGCGGCGTGCGTTTCTATGCCCCGGACGACGGGCGTGGCACGGTGATCCGCCGCAACAAGTTCCACGATTTCTTCGACGGCCTGGGCATCTGCCCGGGCGATTCGGCGGCCGTGACCAACGAGACCGACTTCTACGACAACGAAAGCTACAACAACGGCGACGACGGCGTCGAGACCGACGGCCAGTGCGCCAACGTCCGCTTGTGGGGCAACACCATCCACGACACGCTATCCGGCATTTCGCTGGCGCCCGTCACGGGCGGTCCGGTCTATTGCCTGCGCAACAAGATCTACATGACGGGCGCTGGGCACAGCCAGGCCGGCTACACTGGCTTGCCCTTCAAGTTCAACAGCAGCGACGGCGACTCGGGCGCCATCTACCTGTTCCACAACACCGTCGATGCCCAGCGCGCGGGCAACGACGGCTTCCGCATCCAAAGCCCAGGAACCTGGCAGCGCCTCTATGCGCGCAACAACGTGTGGGCCGGTACCTTGCACGCGCTGGAGAACGCCAACGTGAGCCAGCCGCTGGACATGGATTACGACGACCTCTGGCGCAGCGGCAGCGACTACCTGGTCCGCTGGGATGGCCTGGCAAACCCGCATCTCACCACCATCCCCGAGATCACCGCGGCCACCGCGCAAGAGAGCCACGGCATCAGCGCCGCGCCCGGGTTTGTGGCCCCCGCCACCGCGGACTTCACGCCCGGCCCGTCGAGTCCGCTCATTGACCGTGGCGTCTACATTCCTGGCATCAACGACGGGTACCGCGGCCAGGCCCCCGACCTCGGCGCCGTCGAGAGTCCATAGAAAAAATCGCTGGACTTCGTGGGAATAGTCGCCATCCTTCCTTGACCGTTCCGCGATCGATCTCCTATCGGTCCAGGCCTCTTTCCTAGCGCGTTAGTTCTCCTGGGCGTTTATGCAGTCGAGAACTGGGCGCATTGTGCGTGACCCAAACATTCTGGCGAGGTCGTCAGGTGGGTGGGCCACAGAAAGTGGACTGAACATGGGAACAAGACTTTTTGTTGGCAACCTCTCCTTCAACACGACCGAAGTTGATCTTCGCAACGTGTTCACCGAGGCGGGCCTGAACTGCACCGAGATCAAGATCGTGACCGAGCGTGAGACCGGGCGACCGCGTGGCTTTGCTTTCGTCGAGATGGCCGATCAGGCCTCGGCCACCAAGGCCATGGAAGCCCTCAACCACCGTGAGCTCGATGGCCGCGAGCTGAACGTGAACGAGGCGCGCGAGCGTGCTCCTCGCGTCGGCGGCGGTTCGCGCTACTAGCGTAATGGGAACCCTCGAAGGGTAGCGGTGCACTCGGCACCCGCCTCCCACCCTGCCACCCCCGCGCTTCGCGCGGCCTCGCCAAACCCTCCCGCGATGCTTCGCTGCCGGCAAGGCCGGCAGGCTCCGCACGCGGAGGCTATCGACATTCGATGAGCGAGATGGGAACCCACGTGGGTTCCCATTTTCTTATCAGTAGTGGGGCGGCGGTTCGTTGGATGGACCGCTGTCGACGCCCGCCGCTCGGGCACGCAGACTGGCAATCTCACGGGTGAGCCGGTCGATCATTTTCTGCTGCTCGAAGAGCAACTGATTCAGCTCCTCCACCTGGCGTTCCAGGTGCGTGTAGCGAACTTCCAGGGTGGTCAGCCGGTCTTCCATGCCTTCTTCCGGCACAATCATCGCGGCAAGCGCGCCCGCCGGAAAGAAAAAAGAGTGGCCCGTGCGCGGTTCGCGGCCGCGCCACGCGGTCTGGGGAGAATCCTCGTGGTTGACGACGAAACAATCCAACTGCGCACCTGCTGGAGAGTTCTCGATTGCGCGTCGATGTTGGGGAGAGGAATCGTTGCTCGCAACAGAGTTGCGTGAGCAAAGAGTCACGACCGGGCACGACTTGGAGTGGGAGCGTCATGCAGAAGTTTCCGGAAACAAATACCCGCGACTTACATTGGGAGTACCCTTTGACTGGGCCCCATGGTGGCCTCTGCCTGTCAAGCAAGGCAAAGCAAGGCCACTGTCCAGACTGAATGGCGGCCGAACCTCGGTGCTGGCCGCCATCACACCCGACGGAAACCGGCGGCTTGAACTGGAACCGGACCAACATGGATCAAAAATTCTTTCTCGACGGCGATCCCGTAGCGGCACAGTTTGTCACCGAAGTCCGGCGCGAAGAGGCGCTGCTCAAAGCGGGCGCTTTGCAGAAGGCGATTTTCAACAGCGCCAATTTCTCGAGCATCGCCACGGATGCGAAGGGTGTCATCTAGATTTTCAACGTCGGCGCCGAACGCATGCTGGGCTACACGGCTGCCGAAGTGGTGAACAAGATCACGCCAGCAGACATTTCCGATCCGCTGGAAGTGATTGTGCGCGCCAAGGCACTAAGCGTCGAACTTGGAACCCCGATTACGCCAGGCTTCGAGGCCCTGGTGTTCAAGGCCTCGCGCGGCATCGAGGACATCTATGAACTGACCTACTTCCGCAAGGATGGGAGCCGGTTTCCCGCCGTGGTATCCGTCACCGCATTACGCGACGACCAGGATGCCATTATCGGCTATCTCTTGATCGGCACCGACAATACCGCGCGCAAACAGGCAGAAGCAGCCCTGCTCAAAGCAGGCGCCCTGCAAAGCGCGATCTTTAACAGCGCCAACTTCTCTAGCATCGCCACCGATTCAAAGGGCGTCATCCAGATTTTCAACGTCGGCGCCGAGCGCATGCTGGGCTATACGGCCGCCGAAGTGATGAACAAGATCACCCCAGCCGACATTTCCGATCCTCAGGAAGTGATCGCACGCGCCAAGGCCTTGAGCGTCGAACTCTCCACGCCGATTACGCCAGGCTTCGAAGCCTTGGTGTTCAAGGCCTCGCGCGGTATCGAAGACATCTACGAGCTAACCTACATCCGCAAGGACGGCAGCCGCTTCCCCGCAGTGGTATCCGTGACTGCACTGCGGGACGATCAGGGCGCCATCATTGGCTACCTCTTGATCGGCACGGACAATACCGCGCGCAAGCAAGCAGAAGCGGCACTTCTCAAAGCGGGCGCCTTGCAGAGCGCGATCTTCAACAGCGCCAACTTTTCCAGCATCGCCACCGACGCCAAGGGCGTGATTCAGATCTTCAACGTCGGCGCCGAGCGCATGCTGGGCTACACGGCCGCCGAAGTGATGAACAAGATCACGCCGGCCGACATTTCCGATCCGCAGGAAGTGATCGCACGCGCCAAGGCCTTGAGCGTCGAACTCTCCACGCCGATTGCGCCGGGCTTCGAAGCCTTGGTCTTCAAGGCCTCGCGCGGCATCGAGGACATCTACGAGCTGACCTACTTCCGCAAAGACGGCAGCCGTTTCCCGGCGGTCGTGTCAGTCACGGCCCTGCGCGACGCGCAGGATGCCATCATTGGCTATCTTTTGATCGGCACCGACAATACCGCGCGCAAGCTGGTCGAAGAGGAGAGAAAGAAGCTCGATCAAAAGCTACGAGATCAGCAATTCTATACGCGCTCTCTCATCGAGTCGAACATCGACGCGATCATGGCCACCGATCCGGCCGGCATCATTACCGATGTCAACAAGCAGATGGAGGCGCTCACCGGTTGCACGCGTGACGAGCTCATCGGAGCGCCG
>Ga0302321_100001488_pt1 | contig 20068 bp, 13 predicted proteins | sample Fen_T0_1_FD_202505 | JGI IMG/M metagenome (GOLD analysis project Ga0302321, IMG submission 202505) | Peat permafrost microbial communities from Stordalen Mire near Abisko, Sweden - Fen_T0_1 | ecosystem: Environmental > Terrestrial > Soil > Wetlands > Permafrost | place: Sweden: Abisko...
GTGGTCGCGATGAAGCTCGCCACCGTGCTGTGCGGCGGCAGCTCGGGCAATAGCCACGCGGTGACCGAGGACGAGATCCTCGAGCTCGAGCGCGAGGCGTTCCTCAGCCTGTGCGGCGAGCCGCTGTCGCAGGCCCGCATGCAGTACATGCTCCAGCACAACAAGCCGCTCCGCAACTGACGGCAGGCCCGGCGAAAGGACATCCTCATGGAAATCGTAATTGCTGAAGCAGTGCGCTCCGCGGTCGGCCGCGGGTTCAAGGGCAGCCTCGCGACCAAGCGCCCCGACGAGCTCGCCGCCGACGTGATCCGCGGCCTCCTGGCGCGCGTGCCGCAGGTCGCCGGCAAGATCGGCGATGTCATCCTCGGCTGCGCGATGCCCGAGGGCGAGCAGGGCCTCAACGTCGCGCGGCTGATCGGCCTGCTCGCCGATCTGGGCCCCGAGGTGCCCGGCCAGACGATCAACCGGTTCTGCGCCAGCGGCCTGCAGGCGATCGCGACCGCGGCCGGCTCGGTCGCCGTCGGAACCAACGACGTGGTGATCGCCGGCGGCGTCGAGTCGATGACCGCGGTGCCGATGACCGGCTTCCACCTGTCAGCGTCGCCCGAGCTCATGCAGAAGCTGCCCGGCGCCAACACGCCCATGGGCATCACCGCCGAGAACGTGGCGAACCGGTTCAAGATCTCGCGCCAGATGCAGGACGAGTTCGCCTACCGCTCGCAGATGAAGGCCAAGCAGGCGCTCGCGTCGGGCGTGTTCAAGGACGAGATCGTCCCCGTCCGCGCGATCGCGTTCAAGGACGGCCAGCGCGTCTATCACGACTTCCTGGTCGACGAGATGCCGCGCGCCGACACCACGCTCGAGGGGCTCGCCAAGCTGCCGCCGGCGTTCGCCGCGGGCGGCAGCGTCACCGCCGGCAACTCGTCGCCGATCTCCGACGGCGCGGCGGCGGCGCTCGTGATGAAGCGCGAGACCGCCGACCAGCTCGGCATCAAGCCGCTCGGCGTGTTCCGGGCGTTCGCCACGGTCGGCGTCGACCCCGAGATCATGGGGATCGGACCGTTGCCTGCCGTGCAGAAGCTGCTCGGCAAGGCCGGCCTCCAGGTCAGCGACATCGACGTGTTCGAGATGAACGAGGCGTTCGCCAGCCAGGCGCTGTACTGCCAGCGCGAGCTCGGGATCCCCGACGATCGGCTCAACGTCAACGGCGGCGCGATCGCGCTCGGCCATCCGCTCGGCTGCACCGGAGCCAAGCTGACCGCGAGCGCGCTGTACGAGCTTCGCCGACGCGGCGGGCGCTACGCGGTCGTCACGATGTGCATCGGTGGCGGCCAGGGTGCCGCATGTCTGTACGAACGCGCGTAATATCGTCGTAGATGTGGTCTGCAATCGCGCTGGCGTTTGGCCTCGCCATGGACGCGACCGCCGTCTCGGCGGCGCGTGGCCTCGGTGCGGGACGGTCTCGCGAGGCCGTGGTGCTGCCGCTCCTGTTCGGCGGCTTCCAGGCCGGCATGGCCGCGGTCGGCTGGCTCGCCGGCCGCTGGGCCGGGGCCTACCTCGCCGCGTGGGAGAACTGGGTCGCGTGCGGCCTGCTCGTGGCGATCGGCGGCAAGATGCTGCTCGAGGCGTGGCGCGGCGTGGACGACGACGCGCCGCGCGGGCCCGCCACGTTGCTACTGGCGCTCGGCCTGGCGCTGGCGACCAGCATCGACGCCGCGGCCGCCGGCCTGACGCTGCCGCTGGTGCCGGTCGCGCCGTGGATCTCGCTGACCCTGATCGGCGTGGTCACCGCCGCGTGCTCGGCCGCCGGCTATCTCGTCGGCGGGGTCGCCGGCAAGCACCTCGGATCGAAGCTCGAGGTGCTCGGCGGGCTCGTGCTGATCGGCATCGGCGTCCAGTTCCTGGTCCGCGCGCTGTAGCCGCGCCCGCGCGGTTGCGCCACGGCCGCGGCGCATGCTTGGATGGTGGCATGCATGCGTTGCGACGCGCGCGACCGGCGGCGGCGCTCGCGGTGGCCGCGCTGCTCGCCGGCAGCTGCAAGGCGGATCCCACGGACGCACCGCTCGTCGCACCGGCCGCGGCGCAGCCGGGCCAGCCGGCCGGGAGCGCCGCCGGCTCGCCGGTCGCGGCCCACGTCAAGCTGCCGCGGAGCCCCGCCACGCCGCCCCGCGCGACGACGCGGCCGCTCGACCGCGCGGAGCTCGATCGCCTGGCGGCCTTCGCGTTCGCCGACTTCGAGCACGAGGTGCTCGCCACCGACGCGCAGCGGCTGCGCGTCCGCCACCTCACGGTGTCGCGGCCCAAGCTGGCGGTCACCGTGGCGATCGAGCGCTGCGACCTCGGGCCGCAGGCGAACCCGCCGTGCCTGGCCATGGCGCTGCCGGCCTGGCAGCCCCGGATCCGCGAGCTCCGCGCGCAGTCGGTGCCCCCGGCGCTGCGCGAACGGCCCGACACCCGGTTCGAGCTCGGCGCGCGCCGCGTGGCCGGCAGCCCGGCGATCTACACCTATCAGGTGGGCTGGTCGTTCGGCCCCGATGACCACGGCCAGCCGGGCGGCACCTACAGCGACTCCTATACCCTCTACTACAACGACGGCATCAACCAGATCCGCGTCCGCGCGGACTACGCCGACGACGCCATGGCCAGCGCCCGCGCCATGCTCGCGCTCGCGCCCGAGCAAGACCTCGCGCAGCTCGCCGTCGCGTTCCTGGACTTCTACGTCCACGAGTGGAAGTGACCCGCGGTTACCCGGGCGACGCCGCGGGTGCGCGCCGCGGCCAGCCCCGCGGCACCCGATCGAGCCACGCGATGACCGCGAGGAACAGGCCGAGCACGACCTGCTGGCCGGCGCCATAGCAGTGGCGCGACACCTCGGCGGCATCGCCGTAGTACGACGCCACCACGCCCGCGCCGCCGCTGGCGAGGATGCACAGCACGAGCCCCGCGAGCGGGTCGGCGCGCGGCCGCCACAGGACCAGCGGCGCCGCGACGATCAGCGCCACCAGCAGCGCGTGGTTCATGGTGAGCCGGCGCAAGACGCCGGCGCGCGACGCCCAGCCGTCCGGCATGTAGTGCTGGTTGCGGGTCCCGACCAGCATCTCCCAGCGCGCGGCGAAAAGCTCGCCCACCCGCGCGAGCGGGTGGCGGACCAGCCAGCGCGCGTAGCTCGAGGCGCCGTGATCGACCAGCCAGTCCTGCAACGGCCGGAGCGCGGGCGTGGCCTGGACGAGCCGCCAGACCTGCTCGTGGGGCGCGGCGAACTCCCGCAGCCCCGCCGGCAGCTCGTCGCCCTCGCCGGGGGCGTCGGGGAGCACGCGCATCACCACGTTGTCGATCATCGGATACGCCGTCCGCGGCGTGAACCGAAGGTCCCAGGCATCCTGGTAGGGCAGCCGGGGGTGCGGCTGGCCGACGGACCAGACCACGCCGGCGGCCACCAGCACCACCAGCCCCGAGATCCCCCACGCCCAGCGGTGGCGAAAGCCCCGCCAGACGATCATCGCCGCGACGGTCGCCGCGACGGCGACCACGACGTTGGTATCCCGGGTCACGAGCCACGCGAGGCCGAGCACGCCGGTCGCCGCCGCCGCCACGAGCCGGGCGCCGCCGCCCAGCCGGAGCACCGCGATCGCCCCGGCGCCGACCAGCGCCATGAGTGAATCGCCGATCGACTCCGGAAGCAGCGCCGCCGTGAACCCGACGCGCAACGGCGCGAGCACGAACACGATGCCGAGGCCGATCGCGAGCACGCGCGCCCAGCGCCGGCGCAGCGCCATCACGAGGCTCGCGGTGAACAGCGTCCAGGCCACGAACGCGAGCCCGGTCTGGAAGCCGACCACGGCCGCCACGTCGTTGTGCGCCGCGCGGTAGACCAGCGGCACGAACAGCGCCTTGGGATAGACGACCAGGTCGAGGCCGAGCGGGTGATCGGCGATCTGCCGATAGATCTGCGTATCCCATTCCGCGTGTGGAACCTGCACACCGGTGAGCTGGTCCCACCGCCAGCGCGTCGCCACGACGATCGCGGCGACGGCGACCCCGATCGCGATCCTTCGAACACCCGGGTGGCGCGCCAGCGCCCGAAGGCCCATGGCCTCAAGTGCCATAGCGCGTCGCGCAGGGCAAGCCCGTCCAGATGCTGTAGGGTGGGAGCGAGCCCATGACGTCCGTCCGTGACACAGCCCGGTGGCCTGGTGGAATGCGCGGCGGGCTCGCGATCCTGCTCGTGCTCGCGGCCGCCGGGTCGGCCGGGTGCCGGCGCAAGACCAAGCCCAAGCTCGCGTGGGGCATGGGCGTGCGCACGTTCGACGCCACCGCGCTCGGCCTCGCCTCGTCGCGCAGTCCGGACCCGTTCATCGATGGCATCCGCCCCGGGCGGATCGCGATCCCGACCTACGACGGCTCCAACCAGGCGACCCACCCCGACGTCGTGCTCGAGCGCACCGGCGGCGCGGCGCGCCTCGTCATGGCGATGACGCCCTATCCGTTCTCGAACGATCGGTTCGAGAACCCCAGCCTGGTGGTCAGCAGCGACGGGATGGCGTTCGCGCCGCCGCCCGGCGTGCACAATCCGATCGTGCCAGCGCCGCCGTTCGATCACAACGATGATCCGGACCTGCGCAGGGATCCGCGGACCGGCGAGTACGAGCTCTTGTATCTGGAGACGCTGCGGCCCGCCAAGCAGACGCTGGTCGCGCTGCGCAGCACCGATCTGATCGCCTGGCAGCGACGCGACGCCGTGGTCTTCGACCTGGCGCACGGTGCGCCGTTCGTCGTATCGCCGACGGCGATCGAGCACGACGGCAAGACCTACCTGTTCGCCGTCGAGTCCGAGACCAAGCTCGTGAAGACGATGGTGTCCGGCGACGGCAAGACCTGGGATCTGGCCACCGCCCAGACGCTGCCGCTCGAGCTCGGCGCGGTCAAGCCGTGGCACATCGACGTGGTGCGCGGCGAGCGCGGGTTCGCGATGCTGATCAGCGGCTTTGACGCCGCGTTCAAGCATCAGAACCTCTACCTCGCGACCAGCCCCGATCTCGTGACCTGGACGCTGCGGCCCGAGCCGCTGCTCGCGTTCGGCGACCCGGCGCTCGGCGTCGAGTCGCTGTACCGCAGCACCGGCGTCGTCGAGCACGGCACGCTCGTCGTGTGGTACTCGATGCAGTACCGCAGCGACTGATGTGCCACGTCGGGCTACGTCGGGCTACTTCTGGACGAGGATCTTGCGGGGCTTGGCCTCCGCCTTCTTCCAGATCGTCAGGCCGAGCACGCCGCTGTCGAGCTTGGCTTCGACCCGATCGCCGTCCGCCGTATCGGGCAGCGAGAAGCTCCGCGAGAACGAGCCGTACTGCCGCTCGTAGAGCGCGAAGTTGTCGCCTTCCTTGCGGTCCTCGGCGCGGCGCGTCCCCGAGATCGTGAGCACGTTGTTGTGCACCGCGATATCGAGATCCGCCTCGGCCACGCCCGGGACGTCGGCCTTGACGAGGAACGCGTCGTTGGTCTCCTTGACCTCGAACGCAGGGACAAACGCGCTCACCTGGCGAGCGTTGAAGAACGGGTCCCACGAGAGCAGCTCGCGCGCCATCGAGAACGGGTCGCGGCCATAGCGGACAACTTCATTGGAAGCGTTCGAGTTACGAGTCACGAGCGACATGAGATTTCCTCCTGTGTAGGGAAGAGATGGTTGAATCGAACTACGTCCTTGATAACCACGCCATGGCGCCTCGCAACGGCTTGACGTCCAGCGCCTCGATGGTTATGCGCCGCCGCCAGCTCCCGCGCCGCGGGTGACCCGGCGGCGCGGGGGCTACGAGATCGGCCGGGGCCGCGGTACGGTGCGGGGTGCCCGCCGTCCTGCCGATCGATGCCGTCTTGCCCGAGATCGTCGCCGCCGTGCGAGATCGCGGCGCGGTGGTGCTGGTCGCCCCCCCGGGCGCGGGCAAGACCACGCGGGTGCCCGGCGCGCTGCTCGACGCCGGCGTGGTCGACGGCGAGATCATCGTGCTGCAGCCGCGGCGGCTGGCCGCGCGGCTGGCGGCCGCCCGGGTCGCGGCCGAGCGCGGCGGCGAGCTCGGCGGCGAGGTCGGCTACGAGGTGCGGTTCGATCGGCGGGTCGGCCCGGCGACCCGGCTGCGGTTCGTCACCGAGGGCGTCTTGACCCGCCGGCTGCTCGCCGATCCGGAGCTCCGCGGCGTCGGCTGCGTGGTGATCGACGAGTTCCACGAGCGCCACCTCGATGGCGACCTCGCGCTCGCGCTGGTCAACCGGCTGCGCGAGCGGCGGCCCGAGCTCCGGCTCGTCGTGATGTCGGCGACGCTCGACGCCGAGCCGGTGGCGGCGTTCCTCGCCGGCGCGCCCATCGTGCGCTCGGAAGGCCGGATGTTCCCGCTGGCGATCGAGCACGCCGAGCAGCCCGACGATCGCCCGCTCGGCCGCCAGGTCGCCGCGGCGGTCCGCCGGGTCGTGCAGGACCGCGCCGCAGGGGCGCCAGGCGCGCCCAGGCCGAGCGGCGATATCCTGGTGTTCCTGCCAGGCGCGGCCGAGATCCGGCGCTGCCAGGACGATCTCGCCGAGGTCGCGGCGATCTTCGATCTCGCGGTGCTGCCGCTGTACGGCGACCTGCCGGTCGAGGATCAGGATCGCGCGGTGCGGCCCTCGGCGCAGCGCAAGGTGATCCTCGCGACCAACGTCGCCGAGACCTCGGTCACGATCGACGGCGTGGTCTGCGTGATCGACAGCGGGCTCGCGCGGATCGCGCGCCACTCGCCGTGGACCGGCCTGCCGTCGCTGTCGCTCGAGCAGGTGAGCCGCGCCAGCTGTGCGCAGCGCGCCGGCCGCGCCGGCCGCACCCGCCCGGGCCGCGTCGTGCGGCTCTACACCAAGCACGATCACGATACCCGCCGCGCGTTCGAGGTGCCGGAGGTCGCGCGCGCCGATCTCGCCGAGGTGGCGCTCGAGCTCCACGGCGCCGGGCTCGCCGGGCTCGGCGCGCTGCGCTGGTTCGAGCCCCCGCCCGCCGCCGCGCAGGCCGCCGCCGAGGCCCTGATCGCGCGGCTCGGCGCCGTGGCGCCCGCCCCGGCCGCGGCGATCACCGCGATGGGCCGCCGCATGCTGCGGTTTGCGCTCCACCCGCGGCTCGCGCGCATCGTGTGCGAGGCCGAAACCCGCGGCGTCGCCGAACCGGCGTGCGTGATCGCCGCGTTGCTCGGCGCCCGCGAGCTCCGGATCGAGCGCCGCGGCCCGCGCGGCGAGGCCCAGCTCACGTCGCCCTCGGATCTGATCGACGACATGGACGCGCTCTACGACGCGCGCCGCCACGGCATGCGCGCCGACCGGCTGCGCGCCAGCGGCCTCGACGCCAGCGCCGCGAGCAACGCCGATCGGGTCGCCCGCCAGCTGGCGCGCACGGCCCGCGATGCCCGCCCGGCCCCCGCCGACCATGACGACGTCGACCGCGAGCTCCGGATCGCGATCCTGACCGGGTTCCCCGATCGGGTCGGCAAGCGGCGGGCGCCGCGCAGCGCCGAGATCGTGTTCGCCGGCGGCGGCAGCGGCCAGCTCGCGCCGAGCTCCGCGGTGATCGACGCGGAGCTGATGGTCGCGGTCGACGTCGCGTCGATCGGCGGGCTCGGCGGCGCGTTCGGCGGCGCGCGCGGCCCGGCCAGCAAGGTGCAGATCCGGCGCGCCAGCGCGATCGACCCGAGCTGGCTGCTCGATCTCTACCTCGACCAGATCGAGGAGCGCGACGAGCTGGTGTGGAACGCCGCGCGGCAGCGGGTCGAGCGGATCGCGCAGATGACCTACGACGGCCTGGCGATCGACGAGCAACGCGACGTCGAGGGCGCGCGGCGCGCCGGGCCGGCCGCCGCCGCGGTGCTGGCCCGCGAGGCGCTCGCCGCCGGGATCGAGCAGTTCGTCGATGCCGAGGCGTTCGCCCAGTGGCGGGCCCGCGTGGCGCTCGCCGCCACGCTCGCGCCGACGACCGGGCTGACCGCGCCGACCGACGACGCGCTCGCCCAGGTGATCGCCCGGGCCTGCGATGGCGCGATCTCGTTCGACGAGCTGCGCAAGCTCGGCCTGCTCGCGCTGCTCGACGCCCAGCTCGGCCCGCACCGCGCCCTGGTCGATCGGCTCGCGCCGACCCACCTCCAGCTCCCGCGCCGCCGGACGCCGATCCACTACGCGCTCGACCAGCCGCCGTGGATCGCGTCGCGCATGCAGGACTTCTTCGGCCTGGCCCGCGCGCCGAGCATCGGCGACGGCCGGGTGCCGCTGGTGCTCCACCTGCTGGCCCCGAACCAGCGGCCGGTCCAGGTCACGACCGACCTGCCCGGCTTCTGGGTCAAGCACTACCCCGCGCTGCGCAAGCAGCTGATGCGGCGGTATCCCAAGCACGCGTGGCCCGAGGATCCATCGCTGCTGATCGCCGGCGACCACTGACGCCGGCGTCCACGCGACGCTCCGGGGCGAGACCCGCGCGACGACGCTTGCCCGCTCAGCCGCCGGGGGCGCCGCCGGCCAAGCTCGCCGGATAGGCCTGCACGGTCGCCCACACCTGCGAGCCCTCGGTGTAGATCACCACCACGCCCAGGCCGCCCGGCAGCGGCCCCGCGTTCGGCGAGGTCGCCGTGTTGCTCAACGTACGCGACACCTCCAGCGAGGTCGATCCGAAGGGCAGCCGGTCGAGCTGCACGCCGCCGCCATCGCGCTGCGAGCTGACGTAGGCGTTGCCGTTCGCGTCCGCCATCACCGACCGGCTCTGCGCCGTGTGGACGAGGGTGAGCCCGGAGATCGCCGTCGAGGTCGTCGGCGCGCTCGTCGGGATCACGTACAGCCGCGTCGAGTTGCCGAGCCCCCCGATGTTGATCCCCGAGACGAAGATCTCGCCATTGCCCATCGACCAGTCCGAGTAGAACTCCTGGCCGGGCGCAACGACCTCGGTGGCGAACGTCGCGCCGCGATCGGTGCTGATGCGGAGGTGAAGGCTCGGCGTATCCGCGCTGACCACCACCGTGCGCTGCCGGACATCGTACGAGAGGTCGAAGAACGCGATCGTCATCGCGACCGGCACCGTGGTGAACGTGCGCGCCTGGTCGAGGCTGTGCGCCAGGGACACGCCGCCGCTGGTCGAGAACCCGACGTACACGTCGTCGTTGAACGACTGCAGGCCCAGGCCGCTCGACGTGCTCGACGCCGTGCCGATCGACACCGTCGCGCCCCACGTCGCGCCGAAGTCCGTGGTCGTCCGCAGCACCACCTCGCCCGTGGTCAGCTGCAGCGCGGCGTACGCCGTGCCGACCTCGCCCGTGCCGATCGCGATCTGCGAGATCTGGAGCTCCGTGGCCCCCGTCGCCGTCAGGTCGAACGGCGCGGAGAACGTCAGGCCACGGTCGGTGCTGATCGAGACGAAGCCGCTCGTGCCGCACTGGTAGACCGCGTAGATCCGGCCGTCGCTATCGACCGCGACCCGGTGGCTGGCGTTGGCCACCGCGGTCGTGCAGCTCAGCGTATCGCTGATCAGCACCGGCGTCGTGTTCGTGTACGGCTCGGCCAGGCAGCTCGCGTCGCAGCCATCGCCGCCTACCGTGTTGCCGTCGTCGCACTGCTCGCCGCGGCTGAACTGGACCAGCCCGTCACCGCACCGCTCGATCTTGCAGCTGTGGCCGCAGCCATCGTCGTCGGCGGTGTTGCCGTCGTCGCACTCCTCGCCGGGTTCGAGCACGCCGTTGCCGCACGCCGGGAGCGTGCAGTCGTTGTGACAGCCGTCGTTGTCGACCTGGTTGCCGTCGTCGCATTGCTCGACCCCCGCCTCGACGAAGCCGTCGCCGCACGTCGCCGCCACGCAGGTCGCGAGGCACGCGTCGGCGTTGCTCACGTTGCCGTCGTCGCATTGCTCGACCCCCGCCTCGACGAAGCCATCCCCGCAGCTCGCCGCCACGCACGTGTCGAGGCACGCGTCGTTGTTGTTGGCGTTGGCGTCATCGCACTGCTCGACCCCCGCCTCGACGAAGCCATCCCCGCAGCTCGCCGCCACGCACGTATTGAGGCACGCGTCGTTGTTGTTGGCGTTGGCGTCATCGCACTGCTCGACCCCCACGCGGACGAAGCCATCCCCGCAGCTCGCCGCGACGCACGTATTGAGGCACGCGTCGGCGTTGCTGGCGTTGGCGTCATCGCACTGCTCGACCCCCGCCTCGACGAAGCCATCGCCGCAGAACGCGTTGACGCAGGTATTGAGGCACGCGTCGTTGTTGCTGTTGTTACCGTCATCGCACTGCTCGAACCCGGCGAACACGAAGCCATCGCCGCAGCTCGCCGCCACGCACGTGTTCAGGCACGCGTCGTTGTTGCTGGCGTTGGCGTCATCGCACTGTTCGACCCCGAGCTCGACGAAGCCATCGCCGCAGAACGCGTTCACGCAGGTATTGAGGCACGCGTCGTTGTTGCTGTTGTTACCGTCATCGCACTGCTCGAACCCGGCGAACACGAAGCCATCGCCGCAGCTCGCCGCCACGCACGTATTGAGGCACGCGTCGTTGTTGCTGGCGTTGGCGTCATCGCACTGCTCGACCCCGACCTCGACGAAGCCATCGCCGCAGAACGCGTTCACGCAGGTATTGAGGCACGCGTCGTTGTTGCTGCTGTTACCGTCATCACACTGCTCGAACCCGGTGAACACGAAGCCATCGCCGCAGCTCGCCGTCACGCACGTGTTGAGGCACGCGTCGTTGTTGCTATTGTTCCCGTCGTCGCACTGCTCGACCCCGAGCTCGACGAAGCCATCGCCGCAGGTCGCGATCACACAGCTGTTGAGGCAGCCGTCGGCGTTATCGGCGTTGCCATCGTCGCATTGCTCGACCTCGGCCTGCACGAAGCCATCGCCGCAGCTCGCCGTCACGCACGTGTTGAGGCAGCCGTCGGTGTTGCTGAGGTTGCCGTCGTCGCACTGCTCGTCGCCCTCGATGATGCCGTCGCCGCACACCGCCACCTGACACGCGTTGGTGCACCCGTCGGTGTTGATGGTGTTGCCATCGTCGCACTGCTCGACCCCGGCGTGGAGGAAGCCATCGCCGCAGCGCGCCGCCGCGCACGTGTCGAGACACGCGTCGGTGTTGTCGGCGTTGCCGTCGTCGCATTGCTCGACCTCGGCCTGCGCCACGCCATCGCCACAGCGCGCGGTCATGCAGTTATTGAGACAGCCATCGGTATCGACGTTGTTGCCGTCATCGCACTGCTCGCTGCCTTCGACGACGCCATCGCCGCAGGTGATCACGTTGGCGATCGCGATCGTCACCACGGCCACCGCGGACGCCAGCACGCCGTCCGACGCCTGATAGCTGAACGAGTCGCTGCCGAAGTAATGGCTGGTGGGGGTATAGGACAGGTTCGGGGGCACGCCGGCCACCGTGCCGTGCGCCGGCTGGGTCACGATCGAGTAGGTCAGCTCCGCGCTGTCGATATCGCTCGCCACGAGCTTCACCGCCACGCCCTGGTTCTCGTTGGTCGACGCCTGGACGTCGGAGGCCACCGGCGCGTCGTCGACCGGCAACACCGTGATGTCGACCGGCACCATGAGGGCGTTCCTGCCGTCGGAGATCGTCAGCGTGAGGGTGTCCGGACCGTTGTAATTCTTGGCCGGTACATAGGTGAACGTCGGCCCGGTGCCGGTCAGATCGCCGTGCGCCGGCGTGGTCGCCGTGTACGTCAGCGTCGTGGTCTGGGCATCGACCGCGGTGGCGTCGACCGTCGCGGACCCGTCCTCGGGGAGGGTGACGACGATCCGCTGGGCCACCAGCTCCGGTGGTGTGTCCTTGACGACGCTGTCGCCGCACGCAACGAGTCCTAGACACACCGCGAACAACGCGCCTGTTCTCATCATGATGGCGCTCGGGTAGCTCGACCGGTTACCCAAGAACGTCGGGTAGCGCTGGGGTATCTGGCCGTCTCCGCTACGCGAGCTTCACGCCCGCGTTCTCAGGTGAGCCCTCAGCCGCCGGGGATGCCACCCGATGCAGGCGACCGCACCGTCACCCACACCGTATTGCCGCCCTGGGTGTAGATCACGACCACGCCGTTACTCCCCGGCAGCGCCGCCCCGACCGGCTCGGTGCCGTTGCCGGGGAGCGCATCCGCCGTATCGAACGACACCGCTCCGAACTGCAGCCGATCGATCTCGATCGTGCCCGCGTCGCGCTGCGAGAGCACGTACACGTTGCCCGCCGCGTCCGCCGTCAGCGACCGGCTCTGCGGCGTGGTCACCTGGGGCAGGCCCGAGATCGCCGTCGACGTCGACGGGGAGCTCGTCGGGATCACGTAGATCTGCGTCGAGTTGCCGACGATCCCGTTGTGGGTGCCCGACACGTAGAGCTGGCCATTGGACATCGCCCAGTCCGAGAAGAACTGCTGGCCCGGCGGATTGACCTCGCTCGACCAGGTTTGCCCCTGATCGCCGCTGATCAGCACCCGGAAGCTCGGCGGCGAGGACGCGGCCACCACCACCGTGCGCGTCCGGACGTCGTAGGTCAGGTCGAAGTCCGTGGTGGTCAACGGCGCCAGCGACGACGTGAACGAGACCGCCTGATCGCGGCTGTGGAACACGCTCACGCCGCTGGACGTCTCGAACCCGAGGTACACGTCGTCATTGAAGCTGTCGAGCGACAGGCCGCTCGACGTGTTCGACGCCGCCCCGATCGACACCGGCGGCCCCCACGTCGTGCCGAAGTCGCTCGTCTTGCGCAGCACCACCTCGCCCGAGGTCAGCTCCAGCGCCGCGTACGCCGTGCCGACCTCGCCCGTCCCGACCGCGATCTGCGAGATCTCGAGCGCCGGGCCGCCCGCCTGCGCGGTCAGATCGAACGGCGTCGAGAACGTCAGGCCGCGATCGGTGCTGATCGAGAACAACCCGCTCGAGCCACACGGGAACACCGCGTAGATCCGGCCATCGCTATCGACCGCAACCTTGTGCGTCGCGCTGGCGACGCCCGTCGTGCAGTTGCTCAGCCCGCCGCTGATCAGCACCGCCGGCGTCGTCGCGTACACCTCCGCCAGGCAGCTCGCGTCGCAGCCATCGCCGCTCACCGTGTTGCCGTCGTCGCACTCCTCACCCCGGCTGAACTGGACCAGCCCGTCGCCGCAGCGCTCGATCTTGCAGCTGTGACCGCAGCCGTCGTCGTCGGCGGTGTTGCCGTCGTCGCACTCCTCACCGGCGTCGAGGATGCCGTCGCCGCACGCCGGGGTCGTGCAGTCGTTGCGGCAGCCGTCGTTGTTGTTCGTGTTGCCGTCATCGCACTGCTCGACGCCCGCGTCGACGAAGCCATCGCCGCACAGCGCGACCACGCACGTGTTGAGGCAGCCGTCGGTGTTGCTCGAGTTGGCGTCATCGCACTGCTCGACCCCGAGCTCGACGAAGCCATCGCCGCAGCTCGCCGCCGCGCACGTGTTCAGGCACGCGTCGTTGTTGCTGTTGTTACCGTCGTCGCACTGCTCGACCCCGAGCTCGACGAAGCCATCGCCGCACAGCGCCACCACGCACGTGTTGAGGCAGCCGTCGGTGTTGCTGGTGTTACCGTCGTCGCACTGCTCGACCCCGAGCTCGACGAAGCCATCGCCGCAGTTCGCCGCTGCGCACGTGCTCAGGCACGCGTCGTTGTTGCTGTTGTTACCGTCGTCGCACTGCTCGACCCCGAACTCGACGAAGCCATCGCCGCAGCGCGCCGCCGCGCACGTGTTCAGGCACGCGTCGGTGTTGCTGTTGTTACCGTCGTCGCACTGCTCGACCCCGAGCTCGACGAAGCCATCGCCGCAGCGCGCCGCCACGCAGGTGTCGAGGCACGCGTCGGAGTTATCGGCGTTGCCATCGTCGCATTGCTCGACCTCGGACTGCACCACGCCATCGCCACAGCGCGCGGTCATGCAGTTATTGAGACAGCCGTCGGTATTGACGTTGTTGCCGTCATCGCACTGCTCGCTGCCTTCGACGATGCCATCGCCGCAGGTGGTCACGCCGGCGATCGTGATCGTCACCACGGCCACCGCGGACGCCAGCATGCCGTCCGACGCCTGATAGCTGAACGAGTCGCTGCCGACGTAGTGGCTGGTGGGGGTGTAGGACAGGTCCGGGGGCACGCCGGCCACCGTGCCGTGCGCCGGCTGGGTCACGATCGCGTACGTCAGCTCCGCGCTGTCGACATCGCTCGCCACGAGCTTCACCGCCACGCCCTGGTCCGCGTTGGTCGACACCTGGACGTCGGAGGCCACCGGCGCGTCGTCGACCGGCAACACCGTGATGTCGACCGGCACCATCAGGGCGTTCTTGCCGTCGGAGATCGTCACCGTGAGGGTGTCCGGACCGTTGTAATTCTTGGCCGGTACATAGGTGAACGTCGGCCCGGTGCCGGTCAGATCGCCGTGCGCCGGCGCCGTCGCCGTGTACGTCAGCGTCGTGGTCTGGGCATCGACCGCGGTGGCGTCGACCGTCGCGGACCCGTCCTCGGGGAGGGTGACGACGATCCGCGGGGTCACCAGCTTCGGCGGTGTGTCCTTGATGCCGTTGTCGCCGCACGCAACGAGTCCTAGACACACCGCGAACCACGCGCCTGTTCTCATCATGATGGCGCTCGGGTAGCTCGACCGGTTACCCAGGAAGCGTCGGGTAGCGCTGGGGTAGTTTTCGGTGAGGACCACGACGACGAGCGCGGCGGGCTGCCGACGCCGCAGGTCACCGCCCGGCGACGGTGATCGCCACGGTCGCCACGTTGGACGCGAGCACGCCATCGGAGGCCTGGTAGGTGAACCCATCGGCGCCGGCGTAGCTTGGGTCCGGCGTGTACACGAGGTCCGGCGGTGCGCCGGCGAGCGTGCCGTGGGTCGGCTGGGTCACCACGGCGTACGAGAACGCCGCGCTGTCGACATCGCCGGCCACGAGCACGATCGCCACGCCCTGGTCCGCCGGGGTCGAGATCGCGACGTCCGCGACGACCGGCGCGTCGTCGACCGGCGTCACCGTGATGTCGACCGGCACGGTCAGCACGTTGCTGCCGTCGGAGATCTCCATGTCGAGCGTGTCGGGACCGTGGTAGTTCTTGACCGGCCGGTACGCGAACATTGGCCCGGTGCCGGTCAGCACGCCGTGCGCCGGCGCGCTCGGCTCGTACGTCAGCTTCGTGGTCTGGGCGTCGGTCGCCGTCGCGTCGATCGTCGCGGTCCCGTCCTCGGGGACCGTGATCACGATCCGCTGCACCACCAGCACGGGTGCCGTGTCCTGGAGGACGTTGCCGCCGCACGCGACAGCGCCGACCCACACCGCGAGCAAGCCGCGCTTTCTGATCATGATGGTGATACGCTGGCTCGGCCGGTTACCCGAGAACGTGGGGTAGCGGTGGGGTAGCTGGCACGATAGAATCAGACGACGTCGACCGAGTCTTGCTGGCTCTCGATCACGCGGCGACCATCGAGCGTGAGGCGCCAGCGCAGGCCGCGACGCGACAGCTCGGCGGTATACACCGAGTCGACGTACAGCCGTCGCGCCAGGGCGGCGGCGAGCGCCGCCGCGATCAGCAGTGGTAACAGCAACGCATAGTCGCCCGACAGCTCGCACGCCAGCACCGCACCCGTGAGCGGCGCGTGCGTGGTGGCGGCCATCGCGGCGGCGAGCCCGACGAGCGCGTAGGTCGACGGTGAGCTGATCGCGCCGCCCAGAGCGGCATGCAGGCCGCACGCGTAGAGCGCACCCACACAGCCACCGATCAGCAGCGTGGGCGTGAACGCGCCGCCCGGATTGCCCGAGCCGACCGAGACTGCGGTGGCGACGGGCTTGGCGATCACCAGCCAGACCACGACCGCGACCGCGAGCTTGCCGTCGAGCAGCGCCGCGAGCGGCTCGAAGCCATTGCCCGCCACCAGCGGCAGCCCGACGAGGATCGCGCCGCAGCCGAGGCCACCGAGCGCGGGCCGCCACGGTACCTGCAGCTTGCGCCAGCGCCGATCGACCGCGCCGAGCAGGCGGAGAAACCCCACGCCGATCGGCGCCGCCACCAGCCCCAGGCCCGCGAACGCGACGAGCTCGACCGGCGAGCCCAGCGCGAACGCCCGCACGCCGTACAGCGGCGCACCGCCGATCACGTGGCGCGTCGCGACCGTCGCGATCACCACGGCGATCAGCATGGGCACGATCGCCTCGAGCACGACCACGCCGGTGACGATCTCGACGACGAACAGCACCGCGGCGACCGGCGCGTTGTAGGCCGACGCGAACCCCGCGGCGACGCCGGCGGCGAGCACGATGCGCGCGGTCACGTCGTCGAGCCGGAACACCCGGCGCGCCGCCTCCCCGGCCGCGGCGCCGAACTGGATCAGCGGGCCCTCGCGGCCGAGCGAGTTGCCCGAGGCGATCGCCAGCCACGACGCGAACGCCTGCAGCACGCTGCGGGTCACCGGCACGCGGACCCGGCCGAGCACGATCGCCTCCATCACGAAGCCGACCCCGGCGCCCTCGCGGACCCGCGCCGCGAGCCGCAGGACGACCCCGACCAGGAGGCCGCCGATCGCAGGCAGCGCGAGCCGCTCCCACACCGGCGCCGCGTCGATCATCGCGACGATGCCAGCGCCGCCGAGCAGCCGACCCACCGCCGAGAGGCTGCCGCGAAACGCGATCGCGAACCCCGCGGCGACCGCGGCGACGCCGCCCACCGCGAGCCAGCGCCGCCACCAGACCGTGGTCGGCCCGGTCACTTGGACGGTGGCAGGTTGGACCGCGCGCCGCCTCCGCCGAGGCCACCGATCGCCGGCAGGCTCGGCCACAGCAGGTGGTAGGTCCGCAGGCTGAGCAGGAGCAGCGCGTACTCCTGCAGGTCGCCACCGGAGTCGCGCAGCACCGAGAAGTTGAAGTCTACCAGCGCCAGCGCGTCGCTGACCACCGAGACCAGCTCGTCGATCGAGGGCGGCTTGGCCTGGTGGTCGGACGCCATCGCGGTCAGCCGCGCACGCAGGCCCTCGAAGATCGGCTGGATCCGGACGTGGAGCGCCGCCACCCGGTTCGGCTTGATCCACGCCAGCAACATCCCGGCGAGCTGGCGGCAATCGCCCGCCATCGCCTCGGCGCCCATCGCGGGCTCGACCAGGCCGATCATCGCTGGCATCACCATGCGGGTCGCCGCCGAGCCCTTGAATAGCAGCGCGTTGGGCGAGATGTTGTTGTGCGCCATGCCGTGCTCGTGGAGCGCGCCGACCTGGCGGATCACCACGAAGCCGAGCGACAGCGCGCCGTCGATGTGGAGATCGAGCTCGCCGAGCCGGTCGCCGAACCGGGGCTCGTCGACGTACTCGCTGAACAGCAGCAGCGACGACGTCGGGTCGTCGTAGATCACCTTGTGCAGCGACGTCAGGAGCCCCTGGCGTACGCGCCGCAGCGTCGGCCAGAAGTGCTGCTGCCAGTTGGCGACGAACGCCCGCGGGTCGGCGATCTGGTTGAGATCGATGACCGTGACCAGCTTGGGGAAGATGTTGGCGTCGGGGAACTGGCCGCTCTCGACGAGCTCGGTCAGCGGCGCCGCGAGGAAGATCGGATGGCCGCGCACCCGGCCCAGGCTGCGCTCGACGGCGTAGCCCCAGTTGTAGACCGCGCGCTCGGCGGCCTCGACGATCTCGCGGGTGATCGTCGGATCCTGCACGATCACCACGTCGTGGTTCTTGGTCTTCTCGCTGCGCGACTTGCGCGTCGGCCGATCGTCGGGCAGCTCGCGCAGGACGCCGCGCAGCAGCTGCACCACGGCCTGGATCGACGGAAACCGCAGCGTGGGATCGCGCTCGATGCAGCCCTCGATCACGCTGCGCAGCACCTGCGGGAAGCCGTCGGGGTAGAACACCTTGCTCTTGCCGCCCACCACGACGCCCTCGGCGATCCGGATCAGCAGCGCCCACATATCGTCGGCCGGGCCATACAGCAGCTGATCGGTGAACAGGCCGTGCAGCGCGCCGCCGATCGCGTAGATATCGAGCGCGGTGTTGATCGGCGAATCCATCAGCGCCTGATCGATCGTCTCGGGCGCCACCGACCAGCCCGGCGAGCCGAACACCCGGCCCTTGTAGTAGCCGCGGTAGGTCTGGGCGCCGAGGTCGTCGAGCGACATCGCCAGATCGAAGTCGAACACCGTGGCGACGTTGGCGCCCTCGTCGACCAGGATGTTGCGCAGCGTGAAGTCGCGGTGGATGAGGCGCGCGGCGTGGAGCGTGGCGAGCCCCTCGAGCGCCTGGACGAGCAGCTTGGTGCGCGCGCGCGGCGTGAGGTTGTGCTTGGGGATCGCCTCGAGCAGCGTCATCCCCATGCGCGGCGTGATGAACAGATAATTATCGGCGATCGGCGCCGAGACGTAGGTCGGCAGGATGTTCGGGTGCTCGATCGCCGCGATCCGCGCCATCGCGGCGAGGTTGTTGTGGTGATCGCGACGGGTCACCTCGTCGGTGCGGAGCTGGAACAGGTAGTTGGCGTGGAACACCTTGCCGACCACCGCCTCGACCACGCCGGTGTTGTCGTCGCGGCGCTCGAGCTCGTAGACCGCGCCCATGCCGCCGTTGGACAGGTGCTTGCCGAGCGTCCGATAGAGATATCGGTTGTAGCGAAACACGACGCCGGGCTTCGTCAGATCGTCGGACTTGAAGGTCCCGATCGACGTCGTTTCGCCCCAGTCGGTCATCCTGCCCGGCAGACTGTACGCTGACGGGGCTCACCCAGGCAACCGGACGTCAGGTCAACCTCCTGATATCCCTTGCAAGTCCGCGGTGGCCACGCCGCGGCGCACCACCGGGCGGTGTCTTGTCGCAGCGCCGCCCCGCGGATGCAGTCGCGGCATCGATATGGTACCCACCGACTGCGCTTTCATGCTCGAGCATCGCCTTGCCAAGCTCGCCGCCGCCGCGACATTCGTGCTGCTCGTCATTGGCGGCACGGTGAACCCCACCGGCTCGAGCCTGGCGTGCCCCGAGCCCACGCTGGTCTGCCACGGTCAACTATTTCCTCCCATGGTCGGAGGCGTGCTGTACGAACACGGGCACCGGCTCGCCGCCATGACGGTCGGCCTCCTGCAGATCGCCCTCACGCTCACGCTGCTGTTCCGCCGCTCCGCGCTGCGCCGGCTCGGCTGGACCTTGCTCGGCCTGGTGATCGCGCAGGGCGCGCTCGGCGCGATCACGGTCGGCTACAAGCTCCCCTGGTTCGTGTCGACCGGGCACCTGCTGCTGGGCATGAGCTACTTCGCCACGCTGATCTACACCGCGTTTCGCACCCGGCCCGCGGCGACGGTCGTCGAGCTCGACCGCCACGCGCGGCTGCGCGACGAGCTGGGCTCCGCCCGGCGCTGGATCGCGGTCGCCTGCGGCTTCGTGTTCGTCCAGCTGCTGCTGGGCGCGCTGGTCCGCCACCTCGGCGCGGCCATGGTGTGCCTCGGCATGCCGAGCTGTACGCGCGACGGGCAGTGGTGGCCCGAGGCCTGGGTCCAGGATGTCCACATGATCCATCGCGGGTTCGGCGGCGTCGTCGCGGTCGCCACGACGATCGCCGCGGTGCAGGTCTTCCGGCGGGCGCGGTCGTGGGGCGCGCTGCGGCTGCTCGCGCTGATCGCGCCGGCGCTCGTCCTCGTTCAGGTCGCGCTCGGCGTGCTCACCGTGCTCACGCTGCGCGCGGTGCCGCTCGCGGTCGGCCACTTCGCCGGCGCGGCGTCGCTGTGGGCGCTGTGGATGTCGGCGTGGCTGCTCACCGCTGCGCGCGCTCCGGCGGCCGCGCGCACCCTACCCGACGTCCGCGGCTTTCAGCTGGTGCGCGCGTGATCGATCGCCCACCGGCGCTCGCCGCGCGGCTCGCTGCCCCCCCGCGCCGGCTCACCGATCGCGCCCGCGACCTGATCGCGCTGGTCAAGCCGCGGATCATGGTCATGGCGCTGCTCACCGCCGCCGGCGGCATGAGCCTGGCCCCCGGCGCCCCTGCCGCGGGCACGGCGCTCTGGCTGATCCTCGGCACCGCGCTGATCGTCGGCTCGGCCAACACGCTCAACATGTGGCTCGAGCGCGACATCGATTG
>Ga0302321_100001489_pt1 | contig 20059 bp, 15 predicted proteins | sample Fen_T0_1_FD_202505 | JGI IMG/M metagenome (GOLD analysis project Ga0302321, IMG submission 202505) | Peat permafrost microbial communities from Stordalen Mire near Abisko, Sweden - Fen_T0_1 | ecosystem: Environmental > Terrestrial > Soil > Wetlands > Permafrost | place: Sweden: Abisko...
AGTAGTGGGTGAAATTTTCGGCGGCATTTTATTAGGCCCGACTGTGCTAGGCATGATCAACCCCGATTGGTTTCATTCGTTATTCCCTGTTCCCAGCACTTCGGGAACAATCCTTGCCGGATTCGTACAGGTAGCCGTTGTGATGTTGCTCTTTATTGCAGGGCTTGAAGTGGACTTGCATATAGTCTGGCAACAAGGAAAGCAAGCTGTGTTCACGAGCTTGTTAGGTTTGATCATTCCCTTTTTTATGGGGTTTATCTTCCCTTATTTCTTCCCGGATTTTTTTGGCATTAAAGATCAACATCAGCATTTGGTCTTCGCATTATTCATGGGCACCGCTATGGCCATCTCTGCGTTGCCAGTAATTGTTCGTATCCTAATGGACCTCAACTTATTCAAATCACGAATGGGTTTGTTGGTAGTTACTTCAGCTATGGTTGATGACGTTGTCGGATGGATTATTTTTTCTGTCATACTTGGAATGATTGGCAGAAATGGTCATGCGATGTCATTTGGATATACCATCGGGCTCACCGTTACCTATGTAGTTGTAATGCTTACGGTAGGTCGTGGATTACTCAACCGTGTGCTTCCATGGGTAAATAAAAAATTGGCTTGGCCAGGTGGGGTACTTTCACTGTCACTCGCCTTGTGTTTTTTGGGTGCAGCTTTTACTGAGTACATTGGCATTCATGCGATTTTCGGTGCCTTCATCATGGGTGTTGCATTTGGTGATTCAGAACATTTTAGTGAACGAGCAAAAGAGATCGTTCATCAATTTATCAATAATATTTTTGCACCCTTGTTTTTTGTGTCCATCGGGTTGCGTGTAAACTTCTTCACCAACTTCGATTGGCTGCTCACGTTGATCATTATCGTCATTGCCTTTGCCGGAAAAATTATTGGCTGCGGCTTGGGCACAAGACTCGGCGGTTTTACCTGGCGCGAATCTTTTGCCGCAGCCTGTGGAATGAATGCTCGCGGGGCGATGGAAATTATTCTTGGCATTGTTGCCCTGGAGAATGGATTGATCAACGAGAAAGTCTTTGTCTCTCTTGTAGTAATGGCTCTTGTTACCAGCATGAGCAGCGGACCACTGATGAAGTGGTTATTAAAAAAATAAATTATTCACGCGCCAATTCAAACTTAATCGGCAATACCATTCTTACGTTTACGGGAATATCATGTTGCTTGCCCGGTTTCCATTTTTTCATCAATGCAACAACCCTTGCGGCTTCTGTATCAAGAGCAGCATTTACTCCTTTCACCACCTCCACATCTACAACATGACCTCGATCATTCACGACAAAACGAACAAATACAGAGCCCTCAATACCCATATTTCTTGCACTCGGTGGGTAGCGCAAATTCTTGCTAAGGAATTTCAGCATCGCACTTATTCCTCCTTCATATTCTGGCATTACTTCTGCAAAAACTAAAATCTTAGGCGGATCAATAATCGTTGGGACTTCAACTCCCTTGTTACCAGAATCTACTCCTCCACTTGGAACATCCTTGCCTGTGCCAGCTTCACTACCAGGCAAAATCGGCTCAACTGGTTTTACTGGAGTAAGGTCTACATCGTGGGTCACCACTTTTTCCAAAAGATTATGATTTACTTTTTGTTCTGATTTGGCTGTTGCTGATTTGACGGGGGGATTAGGAATTATAGTTGGAGGATTTGTAAATCCACTAGGATCAACCACATGTATCGGTAGTTTAATTTTTATATGCATCAGCGATGCAATTTGCAAACAGCCAACAACAAACGATGCAAACAGGATCATTAGCAACGATGCCTTAGCAACATTCTTATCATACGATTTACGAATGGAATAAGCCCCGTACTCTTTGTTGCGGGATTCAAACACTACGTCCTCCCAGGTGGGTCTGGTTATCTCGGTTTTCATAGAATTAATTTTTAAGGTTGAGAAAACTAAAACTCTATGAATTGCAATTCACCCAAAAGAATCCGGGAAGGATCAGAAAGTCACAGGAATTGAAATTATATTTTTTGAGGCCTACCGATAGCTACCACCATTGAGGTTTTTGTTTCCCCTTTCTTTAATTCTCTTTCTCTTTCAAGTCGCACAAGGATGTACGAAACCAGCAAAAGTAGTAGTGTTACCACGACCGCAACCAGGAGAGAGTAAATAAAAAACTGCTTTGTCTTTTTAAGGCGTTTCGCCCGTTCATGTTGTTTCAACAAAAGCGAATAATTGCGATGGCGCTCCAACGTGGTTTCATCGATCAAACGCTTTCTTAGTTTTATTTCATTCTTTGCCATCGTACTTGATCTTAACGTTGAAATCTTTTCGAAGTCTATCCAAAGCCCTGTACGTTCGCATTTTTGCTCCGCTCTCCGTAATGTCGAGAATGAATGCAATTTCCTTAAAATCTTTCTCTTCAAAGAACCGCAATTGCAAAACTTCCAGCATATCCGATGGCAGTTCTTTCATCAGGTTCATCAATTTGATCAGTATCTCTTCCGAATAATCTTCTTCCTCGCGTGAAAACAATTCTCGCAAACGCACTTCTTCCAAACTATACGTTTTCTGCGACTTGATCTTGCGGTAATGCTTATTTACTTCATTGCTCGCAATCTTATAAAACCAGGCAGAAACAGGCACTCCTCGAAATTCAAACTTGTGAACATTGCCCAAGGCAATCAAAAAAGTTTGAGAGCAAAGATCAGCTGTCAAATCTTCATCGTCTGTTTGCGTGTAAATGAATCTGAAAATGCGGTCAAAATACTTTTCATACAACCGTCCGAAACCAGAAGGATCTTTTTTCGATTGATCAATCGCCTCATACTCTTGTCGTATTTCTTCTTCTGACATTGCCGGAAGTTAATTAAAACCTAGATTTGTTTTTTCAACATCCGAACAAACTTTAATGAAAGGTCTTGCCCTTAGCTCACTTCGTGTTGGTAAAAAATACCGGCTTATCAATTTTGGTGACACCAATGAATTTGTGATTGAGCGGGTCATGGGCAGCAACGACTTTGCCGTAAAAGATCTTTTAACGCTAGAACGCTATCGTCTGAAAGATTTGTACAAATTCGGAAAAGGAAAAGACTTTGAGATCCTTGAACTGGAGAATTAAATTACTTCGTTAGCAAGCGAGCTCAGGCTTTGCGAAATTTTAATTTGATGACTCTCTGATTCTTTTTTATTGATGTCAAAACGAAGCGTGTTGTTGTCCAGCACTACGAAACTGAAACTTGCTCCCTTCTTAAATAAGCCCTCGCGCTCGGCTATGATCATCACTGGTTTTCCCGCGAGGAATTTCTGCAATTCACCCAACTGGCTGCTCTTTCCATCCGGTAAGAAAACGATTTGCACATCACCAATACTTTGAATGTCATCCGTTTGAGTCACTATAACCTTTTTTCCATGAATATCCTTATTGGCGGTTGCCTTCGTTAATTCATCAAACACTTTGGATTTTCCTAACACGGTGATCTTAAAATCCTTTGCATTTGTTTCCGGCCATGCAGAGTACTTGGCAATACTCACCACAAACACAGCATATACCTGGTGATTGGTAGTTTGCGCGTATGATGTTGCCCCAATAAAAAAGAAAAGTATCAGTAGGAGTATATTTATTTTTTTCATCGCTAAAATCACTTTTTGAAATTCAATTGATAGGATACTTTCACTACAAACTCACTGCTTCGGCCTGGGATCGGCGCATAGTTTCCATTATAAGTTTGTGGAATGGTCGGCTTCTGATTGAACAGATCGTACACTCCTGCACCCAATACAAAACCACCACTTTCATAGTTAATAAAAGTATTAGCCAATAGATACGGATCAAGAACAGTAGCTACCGGTGTGCCATTGAGATCCGGAGCTGTGTAAGCATATCGCTTGCCACTGTAGATAAGAGTAGTGTTAAAGGAAATATTTTTTGTGACCGAGTAATTAAAGACAGCGACTCCTTTTTGTGCAGCAATGCCAACAAATTGACTGGAGGTCTGAGGTATCTTGTAGTTATCCACGGTTGAATTGTGGTTCGCCCTGGCATAAGAATAATTTATATTGAGGTCCCATTTCCTTTTTCTTAAATTAAATACTGCTTCAATGCCACTGCTTCCTGATCTGCGGTAGTTTTGGTAGCCCTGTTGATCCACGGAAACAAATTCAAAAATGATTACATTGTTCGTGTTGAGTACAAAACCATTAATCGACAATAGCATCTCGGGAGTGAATTGATAACCCAACTCCAACTCACCTATACTGCTTTTTTCTGGTAACACTTTATCGCTGATCGACAAATGTAAATTTTCAATTGCTGGTGTACGAAACGCTTCGCTGTACAGTGCCTTAAAATGAAAATTTTCAATTTTTTTTGTAAGCGCTAATCGTGGAACAAAAGCGTCACCTGCCCGATTATTTTTTTCATACCTAGCCCCAATTGTTAAGTTAGCTAGTCGATGTTTAATCAGGCCTTGGGCAAAAATTGCATAGTTATATAGATTATAATCCTCACCATTAAAATAAGTATTGTCGGGCAGCAGATCATTCGCCTTATCAGCAAAATAGACTGCACCGGAAACGATATTGATTTTTTTAGTTAAATTATAATTCGCGGTGATGTTGGCAAGATTGCGCGTAGCTCTTGACCTCAACCCATAACTTCCATCGCTGACCGAACCATAAGCCCACGGCACCTGATTCATGTAAATAAACTGTGGGGTAACGGTCAACTTGGAATTGATTTTGAAATCATATTTTATATCCGCCGAGTAGTTATCAAATTTTGCAAAGAGAATCGGATCGTTGGTTTTGTAGCCATTGTACATACCTCGCAGTTGAAGCCCTTTCGTGCGGATGCCTACATTTATATTCATAGGATCTGCATGAGTCACTTTGGCCAAGTTGGAAACTGGGTAAGGCACTGAGTCGCTATTTTGGATTTGGTCAACAAAATTATTTTGATCGCTCACAATCCCTTTTCCCTGAAAAAATCCAAAGTCCCAAGAAACATCTTTTCCGTTTTGCGCGAGCATCACTCCTCCGTTGGTTCGACCCACTGCATTGTTAAGAAGACCTACTGTTCCATACGCTTTTATTCCATTCAACGAGGATGCTTGCTTTGTAATAATATTGATAACAGCATATTCCGCTGAGCCTCCGTAAATAGCGGAGCCTGGACCTCGAATGATTTCAATTTTTTCTATCGCATCGACAGGAAAATTGTTGAGCAACGGTACTGTCTGATAAAGCAAATCATTGATTTGTTGGCCATCTAAAAGAAACAACACTTTTCCCTCGTTAGCCCAGTTACCTCTGAAGCTCACACCCGTTACAAACTGAACATCTTGGCCTATATCAAAACCAGGCACAGTCCGAAGGATGTCAGTAATATCACGAGCACCCATTTTCCGAATATCTTCAGCAGTAACTATGCTAAGGATTCCCGGTGTTTCGCGCGTGGCCAGGGCTTTGCCCGAACCTACGGCCGTGGCTTGGTTAAGCTGTCTCTGCAAATCGCTCTCGGCCGTGAAAGCACTTAGCTTTAGTAGGGAATCGAGATCTTGCGAATAAATTGACCCAAAACAATTAATAAAAAGAAGAAGAGCAAAGCACCATCGAACCATAGACTATTAATTAATAGGCAAAGTTCAAAAAATTTGTCCTTCAACAAGAGTTTTTTAGATAAATAGTTTGCTCTGCACGGTGAAAGAATCGTATGGCACGATGAACTCTCTATTTTATCCTTCGCTCTTAAACCATGGCCAGAAGCTGCAAAAAATTATTTACAAACCATTCACTTGCTTATCCTTCGGATACTTCACTTCGTATTTGAAAACAATTTTCTTTGTTTCATTGGGCTGCAAATTTAGATTCCATGAAAGTTTTCCTGTGTCTTTGTTGTATTTCGCTCCTGCGATGTCGATAGCCGACACTTCGATCTGACTATTTTGAGAAACCGGAATCTGATCTTCTAAAGAAATCTTTATTGCTTCTGCCTTGGTGTTGCGAATAGAAATTTCCCAGGCATACGATTCCTTTTGATTCGTTCCTATAAACTTGCGGGAGGACAACTCCTTTTGCTTTTCGCGCTTCACAACAATTCGTTTATCACGACCTAAAGAAAGTGATATCGTGTCCTTAATGTTGTTGGGATCGATGAAAGATTTTCCGGTAAAAGTTCCTTCAAAGAAAATATTGGCTTCACCTAGCAATAAACTCAGCTCTTCCCAGCCAGTGGCTTTTGCTAACAAGAAAGCATCCTTGTCAAGTTTTGGTGCTGCTGAATAATTGTAATCTGCTTTCAATTCATAATTGCGGATGTCAACCAATGTGGGTTTGTTCGCTGATGAAACTGTGTAGGGTAATGAAATATCAAATTCCGTATTCAATGACGTTTGAATAGTGCTCACGTATTCCGCCATAGTTGCAGCTGGCAACGCTTCCTCCTTCGCCACTTCTCCTGATGCATCAACCTTTCTCATTGCCATTGATGGAGCAGACTTATAGGCTTTTTTTTCATAATTGGTATACGCTACTGGTTGATAAAAATCCAAATACCAGGCAACCAATTCAGGTTTCAAGCCGCTTTCATTTGGATTCGCGGTGGATAATTTCAGTTTCACATTTTTCCATTCTTCGCCTGTGCTTTGAAACACATTGGCTTTGTAACTCAGTTGAGGTGGACTCTTTGTATTGATGGCGCGAATATCATATTGAGGAACCCAGCCTGCATTTCCCACCACATAACTGATTTCGAATTCGGCATTCGCTGGCGCATCGACCGAAAGACTGATCACGATCTCACTCGTGTTGCGCTGATACAATTCATTTTGTGAATTGATTTGCTGTTGCAACTTGACAACGAGTTCATTTAGCTTTTTAATTTTATCGTCTTCTTTCATACGCGTTGAAACAATCTCCGTCAATCGGGCGCGATAAAAATCTGCCATCGCTTTTAATTCGGTAACGGAAAGATTTTGATTTGCGCCTCCAATCTTTTGATTGCTCATCAGCATCTGCTCTTCTTTGTTCAGAATTTCCTTTTGGCTTTGTTCCAGTTGAACTTGTTTCTGAAGAAGCTCTACAGAATCTTTTAAAGACTTTAATGCCTTAGGCATGTTCAGCTCCGACAAATAATTTTGTTGATGGCTTGTACCGAGAATAATAAAATTTCCCTTGCCTGTCACTTGAATGCTTTGCGGGTCCAGCATTGAAGTAAGACCGCCGACAATCAGGTTGGTTTTGCCGGCGTTCAATTGTGTTTTCACTTGTCGCGTCACTTGTGCGCGATTGAGGAACACCGTCACATCTGTGATTTTAGAGTTCGCATTCTGGTTGGTTTGGGCGAATCCCTGGATAACAATTAGCCAGGTTGCCATTATGAAGAGTGTTTTCATTTGAGCTATACATTTAATATCAAGATTCATTCCTTCAGAAGATTCCATAAGCCAAAGGTAAATTTATTTGCGGTTCTGGTCTATTTACATCGATTGCGGAAGTGAAAATTGTAAATTTCTTTTGCCAATCATTGGAATCTAGGGTTTAAACTGATTACTTCGGGTACTCAAATGCAAAAGCAACAGGCCATATTCTCATTCATTCACTCCGGCAATACCGTTGCAACCATTTCTATTTTGGTGATTACCACCATTACTACAATTATTACGGGGTAACCCGTATATATTACCATATCGCCCCACTCCATTCATGCCGTTTCCAGGAAGCAGCCTCTGAATCTTAACGTCATCATAAACTCAATCTTAACAGTAAATGAAAATTCTAAAATTCGGTGGTTCCTCTGCCGCCACTCCGGAGCGAATAAAGTCGATCATCGAAATTGTAAAACCTTATCTGCAAGAAGAGGTCTCCCTGGTGTTCTCTGCATTCGGAGGAGTAACCGATCAACTTATTCAATTAAGTCAGCTTGCGCTGGAAGGTAAACTCGAATACAAACAGAAGCTCGAGCAATTGGAAAAGCGGCACCTTGATGCGGTGCGAGAACTGACAAAGATCTCCACGCAAAGTGGAATTCTGGCACAAGTAAAAGTTCAAATCAATGAACTGGAGGATGTGTTGCACGGAATTTTTCTGGTGAAAGAGCGAACACCACGTACGCTGGATTACATTATGAGTTTTGGTGAAAGGCTTTCGGCATTTATAATTTGCGAGGCCTTTAAAGACAGAGGCTTGTCAACCGAATATTTAGATGCGCGCAAAGTCATTCGCACCGACAATCAGTTTGGTTATGCCAAAGTCGATTTTGAAGTCACTCATAAATTGATTCGCGATCATTTCAAAAACCACACTGCTGTTCAGGTCATCACCGGATTTATTGCTACTTCCGAAAGTGGAGAGACTACGACATTAGGTCGAAGCGGGTCAGATTACACGGCCGCTATTTTTGCTGGAGCGCTGCAAGCATCCGCTTTAGAGATTTGGACCGATGTGGATGGAATGATGACAGCTGATCCTAGGCTTGTGAAAAAAGCATTTACTGTTCCTCAGATGAGTTATGAAGAAGCGATGGAGCTCTCACACTTTGGAGCGAAAGTAATTTTCCCTTCTACTATGCAGCCCGCCATGGCGCATCTCATTCCCATCTGGATTAAGAACACATTTAATCCCAAAGCCGTAGGTACGTTGATAAGTTCCCATTCGACCAATGGGAAACTGATTAAAGGAATTTCGTCGATGAATAATATCACCTTGCTCAACGTACAAGGCAGTGGATTGCTCGGTGTTGTCGGTGTTTCCATGAGGTTGTTCACCACATTAGCTCGTGAAAAAATAAATGTCATTTTGATTAGTCAGGCATCTTCTGAACACTCGATCTGCATTGCTATTGAGACTGATTCCACAGTAAAAGCAAAGGCCGCCATTGAAAAAGAATTTATTCATGAGATCCATGACGAACTCATCGATGAAATAAAAGTAGTTCAGGGGTTATCGATTGTTGCTGTAGTAGGTGATGGTATGAAGCATCATCCCGGTACCAGCGGCAGAATGTTTAGCGCACTGGGCAAGAACGGGGTGAACGTGGTGGCCATCGCACAAGGTTCATCAGAAAGAAATATTTCAACTGTAATACAGCAGACTGATGTTTCAAAAGCGCTCAACGTTTTGCACGATGCATTCTTCCTTTCTGATAAAAAATCCGTGCACGTTTTTTTAGTAGGAACGGGATTGATCGGAAGCACATTGGTGAAGCAAGTAAAAGATCAGTTTCAAAAACTTTCTGACCAAAACAAACTGGAAGTGAAACTGGTTGGTGTAGCCAATAGCAAAAAAATGTCTTTTGATGAAAATGGTCTTTCGCTCGATTCAAGCATTCAACAAATGAAAGATGGTGGTGAGAGCATGAATTTAAAAGACTTTACTAAAAAAATGATTCATCTCAATTTACCGAGCAGTGTATTTGTGGATTGCACTTCAAGTGCAGACGTGGCCGGTCAATATGTGGAAATTCTTTCAGCTAATATTTCCATCGTCACTCCGAATAAGAAAGCTAACTCCGGAGCTTTTGAAGATTACAAAAAACTGAAAGGTCTTGCCCAGGCGAGAGGTGTTCGGTTCTTATACGAGACCAATGTTGGAGCTGGTCTGCCTGTGATCAATACGCTCAACGATTTATTGTTGAGCGGTGACAAGGTAATTCGCATCGAGGGAGTGTTAAGCGGCACGTTGAATTTTATCTTCAGCTCCTTTTCGAAAGGAAAAAACTTCAGTGACGTAGTAGCCGAAGCAAAAGCCAAAGGTTACACAGAACCTGATCCAAGAGACGATTTAAGTGGTACTGATGTAGCAAGAAAAATTTTGATCCTTTCACGCGAAGCTGGTATTCCACTGGAGCTTTCCGATATTTCAATTGAAAATCTTGTTCCCGAAAATTGCCGGGGAGAAATGAGTGCCGATGCTTTTCTTGCAAAGTTGAAAGAGAAGGATTCTTATTTTGAAAACCTTTGTGCCGAAGCTGAAAATAAAAATGAAAAACTTCGGTATCAGGCGATCTTTGAAAACGGAAAAGCTTCTGTGAAATTAGGAACGGTGAACAGCAGCCATCCTTTTTATTCCTTGTCAGGAAGTGACAATATTATTTTGCTAACGACAGAGCGTTATCACGATCGTCCAATGGTAATTCGCGGACCTGGTGCCGGTGCAGAGGTAACTGCTGCTGGGGTATTTGCAGATGTTATTCGAATTGGAAATTATTCAAACTAAAAAGTATGGATAAGCGATCCGTAAAAGTTTTTGCTCCAGCTTCCATAGGAAATGTCTCCTGTGGATTTGATGTGCTCGGTCTTGCCGTGCAATCTCCGGGTGATGAAGTTTTGATTAGCCTCAACGACTCGAATCAAGTTACCATGAAGGCGGTTATTGGTGATGATGGTCGACTTCCACTCGAGGCAAATAAAAATACTGCCGGCGTTGCTGTAATTGAATTGTTGAAATCCATCGGAAGCAATCAAGGCGCTGAAATTACACTGTATAAAAATTTACCGCTCGGTAGTGGCATGGGCTCAAGTGCAGCCAGTGCAGTAGCAGCGGTGGTTGCCATCAATCATTTGATGGGTAACCCTTTAAAGCGCGAAGATCTTCTCCCCTTTGTAATGGAGGCCGAGCGCGTTGCTTGTGGCTCGGCCCATGCAGATAACGTTGCTCCGAGTTTATTAGGTGGGTTAATTTTAATCCGCCAAAATCATCCACTTGATATCATAAGCATCCCTACACCAAAAGAATTGGTTTGCGTTTTAGTTCATCCGCATATAGAAGTGAAAACAAAAGATGCTCGTTCGGTTTTGAAGTCAACCATTTCACTGAAAGATGGAATAACGCAATGGGCAAATACGGCAGCTTTAGTGGCGGGAATGATGAAGGACGACTATGAACTTATTGGAAGGTCTCTGGTGGATGTAGTGGCCGAACCTTTACGTTCCGATTTGATTCCTGGATTTACCAATATTAAGAAAAAGGCAATGCAAAACGGGGCATTGGGTTGTGGGATTTCTGGGTCAGGGCCAACTATCTTTTGTCTTTGCAAAGGAAAATCTAACGCCGAAAAAGCTGGTAATGCAATCCAACAGGAGTTTAGCAACATGAAGTTAGAAAGTGAAATTTACATTTCAGAAGTAAACCGAAAAGGAGCCTACATTATTGAATAATTGTCATGAAATTTTATAGCACTAATAATTCCAAACATCTCGTAAGTCTTCAGGACGCGGTTATCAAAGGCTTAGCTCCTGACAACGGGCTATACATGCCCGAAAAAATTCCTGTCTTTTCTCCTGATTTTTTCAATTCTCTTTCCGAAAAATCATTTCGCGAAATTGCCTATGATGTTTCAAAAGAATTTGTTGAAGAAGATATTTCAAAGGATCAGTTGAAAAGTATCATTGATCATACCATTAGTTCTGATGCTCCACTTGTTGAAGTTGAAAACAATATTTTTGCGCTGGAGTTATTTCATGGACCAACGCTTGCTTTCAAAGATTTCGGTGCGCGCTTTATGTCGCAAGTGCTAGGCCATTTTGCCAAGCAACAAAAACGCGAAATTGTAATCTTAGTGGCAACTTCTGGTGATACAGGAAGTGCAGTGGCCAATGGATTTTTAGGTGTTGCCGGAACGCGAGTAATCGTTCTTTACCCTAAGGGTAAAGTGAGTGAGATCCAGGAAAAACAATTCACTACATTGGAAAAAAACATTACTGCCATCGAAGTGAATGGCACTTTTGATGATTGCCAGAGATTGGTGAAGCAGGCATTTTTAGATCAAGCGTTGAATGAATCATTCTTTTTAACGTCAGCCAATTCTATCAACATTGCACGGCTTATCCCTCAATCGTTTTATTATTTCTACGCCTGGTCGCGTCTTCCAAAAAATAAAAATGTGATGTTCTCCATACCAAGTGGAAATTTTGGAAATCTAACGGCCGGACTCATCGCTAAAAGAATGGGCTTGCCCATCCAACATTTTGTTGCTGCAACGAATATCAACGACATCGTGCCGCATTACTTAACAACAAAAGAATTCTTACCCAAGTCCTCTGCTTCAACAATCAGTAATGCCATGGATGTTGGCAACCCCAGCAACTTCGCAAGGATGTTGGATATCTTCCATCATGATCATTCAGCCATGAAAAATGACATCACTGGATATTCTTTCAATGATGAAGAAACGAGAGGTGCAATGAGAGATGTGTTTCAAAAATTCAACTACACCTTAGATCCCCATGGAGCAATCGGTTACCTCGGGGCGAAAAAATACCTTTCACAAAATCCTGAAAGCGTTGGTGTATTTTTAGAAACCGCTCACCCCGCTAAGTTCTTAGATGTTGTGGAGTCAGCGCTACAAAGAAAAGTTCCCATTCCCGATGGCTTAAAACTATTTCTATCTGGCAATAAAAAAAGCATTGCCTGTGAAGCTGATTTCGTTTCCTTTAAAAATCTTCTTCAAAAGATATAAGCTTTAAGATTTGCTTTTCGTGATCTGCAATTAAGAATTAGTTTTGCAAGACTATGAAATGCCCACCAGTTTCACGGACTCAAGGAATCTTAGTTTAGAGTGGGCATTCCATCTGACCTAAAAAATAAATATTAACAGATGAATGACCCCATTATTTCTCATCAGCAACTCAAGTCTTTTGCTTATCAACTCTTTATAAAAATTGGATGCCCTGCTGATCAAGCTGAACTTGCCACTACTTCATTGTTGCGAGCAGACTTACGGGGTATCGATTCGCATGGGGTTGCCCGATTGAGTGGCTACGTTCGCTTGTGGGAGGCTAAACGCGTGAACAGTAAACCCTCAATAAAAATTGTTCATGAAAGCCCAAGCACAGCAGTTGTTGATGGAGATGCCGGACTTGGTTTAGTAGTGGCGCCCAAAGCGATGGACATCGCGATCGCAAAAGCAAAGAATGCGGGCACGGGTTGGGTGGCAGTAAAAAACTCCAATCATTTTGGTATTGCGGGTCATCACGCCATGATGGCGTTGCCTCACGATATGATCGGGATGGCAATGACCAATGCAAGTCCATTAGTGGCTCCTACTTTTTCTGTCGAGAGATTGTTGGGAACAAATCCAATTGCGGTTGCTATTCCGGCCGATAAACAACCTCCATTTGTTGCCGACTTCGCCACTACTACCGCGGCAAACGGTAAACTTGAAATTTTACAGCGAAAAGAAAAAGATGCCCCTATAGGTTGGATTCAAAAAAAGGACGGCTCACCTTCATTAAACCCAAATGAATTAAAAGACGGAGGTGCACTCATCCCTCTCGGCAGCGACCGCGAACATGGGAGTCATAAAGGTTTTTGTTTGGGTGCGTGGGTGGATATTTTTTCTGCTGTGTTAAGTGGTGCCAACTACGGTCCGTGGGTTCCTCCATTTGTAAGTTTCTTGGCTCCGCCCTCTGATCCTGTCGGTGAAGGCATCGGTCATTTTTTTGGAGCGATGCGTATTGATGCTTTTCGTCCTGCCGATGAATTTAAAAAACACATGGACAATTGGATCACTCGCTTCCGTGAGGCAAAGACCATTAAAGGAGAAGAAAAATTAATTATTCCTGGAGATCCCGAAAGAGAATTCGAAGAAGACCGAATGAAAAATGGAATTCCAATCAACGAAAAAGTAATTGCTGATTTGAAAGAGCTTGGAAAAAAATTTGATATAGAATTTTAAATAGTAAAGTAAACCCGGAACACATACGGGCTAAGAAATACACTTGGAGTCTTATAAAGGACATCATACATTGCTAGGGTATTGATTGCCCCTTTTCTTCCGAGAGGAAAAGAGTAACCCAAGCCTAAAAATAATCTGGAGTAATTTGAGCGAGCTTCGCTGTTACTGTTGTAGGGAGGCGCATTGATCAAGTCGTACTCAACCTGGAAAAAAACCTGATTGAAACTATACCTTACAAAGGGTCCGATGCCATATTGTTTATAAGAAGCGCCAAACTGCGGATAATTGTACTGTTGATAAGTGATACTCGCGCCCACAGAAAATTGATCCGTAACTCTATAACCAACTACCGGCAACAACGAGAAATAATTATAACTGAAACCATTGCCATCAGTTCCTGCACCGAATCCGCCACCACCACCAAAATAAAATCTGTTTAACGTTAGCGATTGGCTATTACCCTGACGAGTGGATTGGTTGTATTGCCCTTGTACTCCGATTGCACCAAATACCACCACTACCAACAACACAAACTTCTTCATAGTATTTCAATTTTCCTGGATAATAAAAATATCTTCAGTCGGTTTTTTCATTAAATATTTTTCGCGCGCAAACTTTTCAAGAAGCTCCTTATCTGTGGTCAGCTCTCTATGGTCTTTCTCTGCATCCAAAATCCTTTTTTGATTGTATTCTTTTTCGTCTTCGAGTGAATTCAATTTAGCTCTCATCCTAAACCTTGAAATCAAGTCATTGGAATCAAGAAAGGTCATCCACATCAAAAAGCAAAAACTAGTGACGACATAAAAGTTCCTAAACAATGGTGGCAACTTCTTTGACATAAGTTTAAAAAATAATTTAACGAAGGTAGTAATTTATTAGGATTAAAATCAACTGGGCCAGACCAGGTAATCAATTGATAACGCTAACGCTAAACGTCTTTTTTGATTTTGCACCTGAAAAGTGAATCAGATAAAGGCCACTCGAAAGTGAAGAAATATCTATGGCAAGTTGGTTAATGCCCGACTGAACCAATTGAAAGTTTTGTTGAAACGCAACCTGGCCGGTCGACTTGTAAATTGTTACCGCCACATTTTCATTTTCCGCACTGATCCAATCAAAATTAATTTGACCCTTGGCCGGGTTGGGATAAGGATAAAATAAGACATCAGTATCGGTTAACGACAAGCACCGCCTATCGTTGTAAACGTTAACATCACCAGCAGGAGCAACTTCAGCACAAATGTATTTTAATGTTTGTGGAACGATTTCTAAACTAAGCGTTTGTTGTATCGATTTGCCTGGTAAAATTGTCGAGATAATTTTTTCTTTCAATACTGCATTACCACCCAAGTCAATCTGCACTTCAGGATTTGTTAGTGGAATATTTCCAAGATTTAAAATTGTTACTACCGGTTTAGATGAGTTACTGCTTGGATCTTCTACTAAGAGAAAGTTCTTCATCGCCAAATCAACCTGAGGAATGATAACATAAATTTTTGTGCTTACGGTGTCAATGCAACCATGGATATTACTCGCTATGAGCAATACTTTGTATTCTCCTAACTCATTGTAAGTAAATACCGGCGAAACCTCATTGCTGGTTGAATTGCCGGAATCAAATTCCCAAAAATAGGAATCTGCTTTTGATTCATTGTTGAAAGTGACAGTCAAGGGAGTTGCCCCTGCTTGTTCAGAAGGAGTAAACTTTGCAACAGGTCCATCGTAAATAGTAATATTTTTTGACGTCGCATAAATACATCCGGAAGTTCGTGTGGCAGTCAGCGTAACAAAATATCCTCCAGTTGTTGTAAAAGTATAGTCTGTTGGTGAACCTATTCCACTGCCTTGACCAAAGTTCCAATTCCATGCAACACTTGGGTCTGGTCCACCAGGGTTAGCTTCTTGAAAAGTGGTTGGCTTGCCTGTACACGGTGGTTGAAAAACAAAATCCATAACTGGGGGAATGGGAACAGAAATATTTTTCAACACTTGACTCTTGCAGCCATTGCTCGAAGTGGTAGTTAGCGAAACAGGAAAAGTTCCAGCAGATTTAAAAACGTAAGGCGGTGGATTCGCTCCTGTTAAAATCGTGTTTTGAATAACCCATTGATAGGATGTGATACTGCCGGAAGAAGCGTCTTTAAACTGTGTGTTTTGATCTACGCATGCTGGAGAATTGGTAAATGCTGCTTGAGGAGACGGATCTATTATTACGCTATGCTGCTTTGTTGCAGTACATCCAAAATTTGAAATGGCCTGCATAGTGACATTGTATGTAGTTGCAGTTGAAAAGATGTATGTGGGGTTCTTTTGATTTGACGTCCCGTTGGCAGCGTCTCCAAAATTCCATACCCACGTTGCGATGTTACTATCTAAAAGCGGAGGTGTGTTATTATCAAATTGGGCCGGGTAGTTAGCACAAGAGTAGGGTGGTGCCTCTATCACAAAATCAGGTTGTGGATTTGAATAAATAGAAATATTCTTTGATAAAAAGTTTTGGCAACCCGCCGAGTTATAAGCAGTTAGCGTAACAGCAAAGGTGCCAGGAGATGAATAAGTATTGGAAGTATTTGTTTGCGATGAAATGTTTCCATCACCAAAAGTCCATGCATAGCTTGTTACGGTTCCGGAAGTAGTATTCGTGAATGGAATGGGAGCACCCACGCAACCAGAGTTAGATGAACTGAAATTTGCCAAAGGCCCATCTTGAATTGTAGTTATACTTTGAGTTGATTGAGAACTACAACCTGGAATTGAAGCAGTAAGGGTGATATTTTGGGCAACAGTTGATGGGATTAAGTAATTTAAATTTTGAGTTGTAGCAATATTGCTTCCATTCACACTCCATTGCCACGTTGGGCCTGATCCGGTATCGAATGAAGAGGTATTGGAAAATAAATAATTCTGATTGGAGCAGATGGGAGATGCGGCGGGAAGACTGAAGCTGGGGGTTGGAGGTGAATACAAGTCTATAGATTTTACAATTTGGTTTTCGCAGCCTGAGTTATCAGTAATTTTTGCATAAATAGAATGCGGTCCCAAAGATGAAAAAGAATAGTTGGGGTTTGCTGTGGTTGCATCAATGGTTTCATCATTATTAAAATCCCAGGCCACATTGGCGAGGGGTACATTCGAAATAATTTCAAACGAAACTGGAACTCCAAAGCAAATAGAATTATTAAAATCAATAGTTGGTGCTAAACTAGTAAGCACTTCCAGACTTTTTGTGGTGGATGATGAAAGTCCATTCGAATCCTTTGTATTCTGGGTTATGGTCTTAATCCCACCTGCTATTGATTTAAATAAAACAGTGTCCGCATTATTAGAATAAGTTTTATTAAATGAGCTAATGTTTTGGGGGAAATCAATCAGAAAAAAAGTCTGAGCATCCCATCTTGTGGTAATTCCAACCCATCTAGATTTTGAATGAGCCATTGACAATTTAAATGTATTTAGAAGTTGAGTATATCGTCCTAAATCATCCATTTGTGGTGCATTATTTGTCATTTGATTTCCTAAATTCAAGCGAACTAGGTTACCTTGAGCCGTCGTTGAAAAAATAATCCAATTATTATCATCTTGATGTATCTCTAAACCATACGGTTGTAGAGAACCAAAAGATACATTTAGTAATTGAACTGATGGGTTAGAATACAAGCTTGTCCCAAAGGTCAATCGATGTATTGTGTTCGAGCTATACCCAACGATAAAACCGTACCAGACATTATTATCAAAGGCAAATTTGATATCCCCAATATCTGAAACACCGGGTATAGTTGAGGTCGTTACCGATGATATGCCTGAGACTATAGTACCTGGTGTGGTGCCTAAATTAAAAAGTGTGATTGTATTAGCATTGGATAAGGCAACGATCCAATTACTCCCATCGTAGGCGACATCTAAACCTCCATTTCCGAACCCTGGATCCGATGATAGAATATCTGATGTTACGCTACCATTTTCAATGTTGTTTCCAAAATTTATCCGGACCAGTTGGTTAAACGAGAGATTATTTATAAACCCATAGAAGTTACCTTGATACTCAACGATTTTTATATTTTGAGGACTATTCAGATTACTTCCTAGGTTGCCAAGATCATTAATCGTTGGTGTTTGATTCAGTAATGAAGCTCCAAAATCAAGTCGGTATAACTTCTGTCCAACCCGATCACAAATAAAGCCATACCAAAGGTGATTTACTTCTATGAGTGTCGGGCCTATAGGCAAAATAGCTGGAATAACTGTCGGAGTTACGAATATGGGGCCATTTAGTAGTAAGTCTCCTTGACAAAAATCCCATTCACTTTGCGTTGTCGCTCCAGCATTTTTTGAGATTATTAATCCACCTAAACAAGCTTGTGATGGAATTGAAAAATCCGAAGATGGTAACTGCCCAAGAGAAATAATTGAATAACTCAAGAAACCAAAAGTAATAAAAGATCTAACCGATAATTTCAATTCAATTTTCATCCAAAATTTGTGTGTATCTTTTTGAGAGTTGATAATATGTTTCCTGGGCGTTAAATTTTTTTCTAACTCTATGGTAAGCTTCTTTACCCATTTTTTCCGAAGTACTAAAATCATCCATTAGAGAATCCAAACCTTTTGCAATTTGTTCTATACTCTTACGTTCCACCAATAATCCCGTCACCCTGTTCAAAATAATTTCTTCTGGACCTCCACATTTTGTGGCAATAACCGCTCTGCCATAAAACTGGGCTTCCAAACAAGTAAGTGAAAATGATTCGGAATCAGAAAAATTTAAAACGATAGCTGCATTTTTATACAATAAGCTTGTGCTACTAGCAAAATCATTCAAGTTAACACAGTCGGTCAAACCGAGCCTAATAATAGTATCCTCAAGTTTCTTTTTGAATTTCTTATTCTTCGTCAAACCCATATCGCTCCCAAAAAAAAGTAATTTCCATTCAGGATATTTTCTGGCTATTAGTGCAAAACCTTCAAGGGCATAGTCTTGTCCTTTACCCATTATATAATTAGATATATATAGTAATGTCTTTGTCCTTGGGCTCTCGTACTCGGTAGTATCCGGAAACGGCAATCCATCATATATACATATCACCTTTGCAGCCTTAGGTAACTGCTCTTTTACAGCTAAAGAAACACTTACTATTGTGTTCGCAAGACGCAGGTGTGCGAAATACAAAATTGATCTTAGTGCAACAGGGAATCTATCTGGTAAGAAGCGAACGTAACATATATAATTTATTTTTCCTCCAAAGAAGCGATAACAAGCTGGAATTAAATTATAAAAATCATTCGAGTGAATCAAATCAATATGATATTGCTTAATTATTTTGGAAAATCTGAAGGTATTCCAACAAAGTGCCGGTATATAAAAAATAATATCAATTAAATTTTTCCTTATTTCTACCATTCTAAGATTCAATGACAGGAATCCATGTTGATCAAGAAGTCTTTTGACTGCACTTTTTCTTGGAACGACAAAAACAAATGAATACTTTTCTTTCAAAAAAATACTACTTCTCAAAACCGAATTGAATGCACCTGTTACATCTTTCGAATTTTCAATTATTAGTATTGTAGGCTTCATTTATTATTTCTAACCACTGTAAAGTTACTGTACCTCTGTCATAAGCTGCCATCCTTGACTTTCCCTTATTCCGCATCTGTTGAACAGCACTTTCATCTTTAAGCAAATTTATAATTGTTTGCGCCCAAAGGCTAAGGCTTTGGGGTGAGTCTGTCAGAGGCATCAAAATCCCATAGGGTGTAAAATAGGGACTGCTCACAGGCGCCGGATCTCCTAATTCAATATTCATGATTTCTCTTGGGCCCGTCATGCAATCGGAAGAAATAACAGGTAATCCGCAAATCATTGCCTCACCTAATGACAAAGGAAACCCTTCCCAAAGTGACGTTGATATATACAACTTCGCCCTTGTGAGAAAAGCATAAGGGTTAACTTGGTGGCCAAAAAAATAAACATCACATACTTCACTGAACTTCAAAGATCCCCAAACATTATAGTTTGAAAGTGCTAGATCTTCACACAACTCAAGAAGGGTGGCTCTCTCCTCTCCATCCCCAAGAATGATTAATTTACATTTCACGATTTTCTTGATTGAATGGAAAATCCGAAGAAGAGAACTCAAATTCTTTTGTTTTGCAAATCTGCAATGAGTAATTAAGATCGGGGTTGGCCCAAATAGTAAGTCAACTTCTTTTTTCAAGGGTACAGAAGATTTATTTCCAATTTCTGTCAAGTCAAATGCGTTGTAGATAGTTTTAATTCTTGATTCCTTTAAACGGAATTCACTTATCAATTCATTTCGTATTCCTTTGCTAACAGTTATGACTAGATTGCATTTATCATAAATGAGTGGTATTAATATTCTTTTTCTTATCCACCCAATTA